>Ga0075420_100005649_pt1 | contig 11019 bp, 9 predicted proteins | sample SoiMetdeltSBSDD4_FD_75296 | JGI IMG/M metagenome (GOLD analysis project Ga0075420, IMG submission 75296) | Bulk soil microbial communities from a Populus tree surrounding site in Tennessee, USA - Soil MetaG P. deltoides SBSDD4 | ecosystem: Environmental > Terrestrial > Soil > Tree plantation... | reverse complement strand
ACGGTAAACGTAACGGCGGACGGAGAACGGCAAACGGAACGGCGAAAGTGAAGCGCTCCAGCCCGCGGCCCGGTAAACCACCCGAAGTACCGTAGGCCGTTCACCGTGGGCCGTTACGTCCACCGTTTGCCGTTTGCCGACAGAGTCTGTCCGGTTGACGGTGAACGGTAAACGTGACGGCGAACGGCAGACGGTGAACGTCGGCTACTTGTCGGTCGGCTTGCGGACCATCGTTTGCGTCTTCTCGACGCCCAGGATCTCCTCGATCTTGTTCACGAGCGGGCGGTAGCCGCGGGAGACGCTGACGACCGCGTCGACATGGAGTCCGGTCACGATCTTCTGCACGTCGGGCATCGTCGGGATCATCTGCTCGGGCGCCTCGTGGTAGAGGACGAGCTTCGTGGGCCGGGTCATCCGGCACCGCTTGAGGACCCCCTCGAGGTTGTCCTGCGAGCGCTGCGTCACGCCGAAGTGCATCGTCATGATGTCCGGGACGTTCGCGTCGAGCGACAGCTCGATGTCGCGGGTCGACGTGGCCACCTTCACCTGCACCCGGCCGCTGCGCTCCAGTTCGGACTTCAGGATGAAGGTCGTGTTCGTGTCGCGGTCCACGACCAGCACCTTGTGCTGCATGATCTTCTGGATCTGGTCGGTGAGCCGCTTCTCCCGCAGGAACGAGAGCAGGTCGTCCTGGAGGACGAGGTAGCTCATGTTGCCCTGGTTGAAGTTCGCCCGGAGCTCGCCCGACTTGATGTACCGGAGGACGTCGGCCTCGGAGAGCTCCGCGATGCTTGCAACCTGGTTGACGGTGTAAAAGTTCGAGGCTGGCACGCCCCTATTGTACCCAAGATCGCTTCAACCTCCAAGCCCGTTTCCCGTAACGAAATCCCGGCCCGGGGATCTTCGCCTTTGAAGGAGAAGGACCGTGATTGAGAAGCTCACCGAGGACGGCGCCCCGGCCGTCGTGACCGTCTATACCCGCACCGGATGCGCCACCTGCCAGGCCGTGAAGGAGTACCTGTCGCAGAAGGGCGTCCCGTTCGAGGAAAAGGACATCCTCCGGGATGCCGTCGCGGCGGACGAGCTCGCGACCCTGACCCAGGGGGCGGCGACGGCTCCCGTCGTCGTCATCGGGGAAAAGGTCGTCGTCGGGTTCGACCGGCCGGAACTCGCGCGCGAACTCGGGATCTAGGCGTGCAAGTCCGGCGCGTCGGGCTATAATTCACCCTCGATGGCCCCCACGATCCCCGCGATCCGCTCCGTCGAGGAGGCGCGCGACGCCCTCGCCGAGGTCCTGGAATCCCCCGAGCGCCCCGGGCAGATCATCGGCATGATGGAAAAGATCATGCTCTGCCGGTCGGCCGAGCCCCGCCGGTTCCTCTCGGACGCGCTCGACGGCCTCGTCCGCGGCGGCCTCGAGGAGATGCGGGAGAAGCGCCGCAAGGCCCTCGAGAAGAAGCAGGCCGAGGATGCCGCGCACGCCCGGGAGCTCGAGGCGCAGATCCAGGAGACGTCCGCCCAGCGGCGCGAGGATGCGGTGGAGGAGGCGGCGGCGGAGGCCGAGGACGCGAACGCCCCGATCCCGATCGTCATCGTCCCCCCCGCGGAGGAGATCAAGGTCCTCGAGGAGCTCGGGACGCAGCTCGACGCGCTCAACCTCGCGGCCGTCGCGCGCGAGATCTTCCCCGACCTCAAGTCGAAGGCCCAGCCGTGGGAAGTCGGCCGCGCCATCTTCCTGCACGAGAAGGAGGCGCGCGAGTTCCTCCTCCAGGGCGCGCGCCTCAAGGACCACGAGCGCGCGACGATGCTCGCCCCCGCGTGGGACGCGATGCAGCGGCTCATCGAGAACAGCAAGCCCGACTGGGCGCGCCACGCGCCCGAGGTCAAGTCGCTCGTCGACGAGTACTTCGCGGCGAGCCCGCCGGTCAACGGCGGCGCCGACGCGACGATCATGTTCGAAGTCCTGCTGATGCGGGACGACCACGTGCGCGAGCTCCTCGTCCTGCTCGGCGCGGACCGGCCCGCGGCGCTCGAAGCCGTGGGCGCCCTCCGGTCGAAGCTCGACCAGCTCCTCGAGTTCGAAGCGGGGCGCAAGGAGTGAAGGCCGAGGTGCTGAAGTGCAAATCAAGATCTGAAGTCCGAAGTCTGAGGTCTGAAGTCTTTGAGTAGAGCCATGATCGCCACCCTCGTCGCGGTCGTGCTGCTCATCCAGGAACCGCCCAAGGTCAACCAGCGCGCGATCGACTACGCCGTCGAGCGCGGCGGACTCTTCCTCGTCGGCGAGCTGGCCCGCCCGATCGAGGGGAAGTTCGCGGAGAAGCTCCGGTGGGGGAGGGACGAGCTGATCCTCTACGCGCTCGCGCACGTCGGCGTGGACTACAAGCACCATCGCGCGTACGTCGCGGCCCTCGAGGAGGTGGCGACCCAGGAACTCCGCAACACGTACCAGGCGTCGCTGACCGCGCTCGCGCTCGAGGCCATCGACAAGGTGAAGTACCAGTGGCGGCTCGCCCAGTGCGCGCAGTTCCTCGTGGACAACCAGTGCGCGAACGGCCAGTGGAGCTACGGGAAGCCGATCAAGTACCCGGACACGCTGCCCAAGGGACCCCCGAAGGACGGGGGCGTGGGGACCGTGGCGTCGATCAAGATCGCGAAGCGGGCGTCGGGGCCCCCCAAGGGCGACAACTCGAACGCGCAGTATGCGGCGCTCGGACTCCGCGCCTGCGCCAACGCCGGGATCCTCCTGCCCGACGAGGTCTACACGCTGGGCGCGAAGTGGTGGGAGAAGAACCAGGGCAAGGACGGGGGCTGGGGATACAGCGACCAGGGCCAGGTGGGCGATCCGTCGCACGGGTCGATGACCGCGGGCGGCGTGGCGTCGCTCATCATCTTCCGCCACCTCCTCCGGCAGGACACCGAGAATCACAAGCCCATCAAGAAAGCGCTCGAGTGGATGGGCTCCAACCTCGTCCTCACGGAGAATCCCGGCTACGAGCGGTCGTACCAGTGGCACCACTATTGGCTCTATGGCGTCGAGCGCGCGGGCATCCTCGGCGGCACCGAGAAGTTGGGCGACCACTGGTGGTACTCGGAAGGGGTCGATCACCTGCTGAAGGCGCAGGACCCGAAGCACGGGTTCTGGCTCTCGGAGAAGAGCGGGATGGAGTCGGTGGGGGGCGCGGCGGCCGACACGGCGTTCGCGATCCTCTTCCTGCGAAGAGCCACGAAACCGCTGCCAAAAGTCGCTACGGGGAAGTAGGGCCAGCGCTCAGGAGTCAGGTCTCAGGATTCAGGTTCAGAAGTTCTCAGCGGACAGCAACGAAGCCAAAGCCGGGGGGAGCTGACCGCTTTCAGAAGCTGAACACTGAAGGCTGATTCCTGATCGCAACTGAGGACTGACCGCTGAAGGCTTCGGGACCTGACTCCTGACCCCTGAGAGCTGAGCGCTGAACTACACCCGGATCGTCTCCCCCGCCACCGCTTCCTGCTCCGTCTCCTCCGTCCAGTAGTGGAGCGCGTGGAGGAGGACGAACGAGCCGAGGCCCACGATGAGCGAGCCGAGGTACAGCTCCGAGCGGTGCAGGAACGTGAACGCGGCGCCGAGGGCCATCGAGACCATCGCCGCGCCGAAGAGTTGCGCGCCGAACGTGCCGGGATTCTTGCCGCGCCGCGACAGGAAAAGCGCCGCGATGCCGGACCACACCGACTGGAGCGCGATGAGCGACACGAACTCCATCCAATAGAACCGGGGCAGCGCGACGCCCGACAGGGCGTGGGCCGATTCCATGGCGAAGGTCGCGCCGAAGCCCGCCCCGGCCGAGAGGCCGAGCAGCAGCAGGGCGCGTCGCGTCAGTCTCCCGCGGTGCAGGACGAGCCACGACGTCTTGAGCAGCTCCGCCCCCGCTCCTCCCAGGAGCGCCACGCCGAGAAGCCGCGCCACGGAGTCCGCCTCCCCCGGCGCCGGCAGGAACAGCTTCACCAGGATTCCCAACGACAGTCCCGCGAGCGCCATCACGATGACGGCGAGCGCGGTCTCGCGCGTTTTCAGCGTCGGCGTGCCGAAGGAGAGAAGAACGAATCCCAGGACCAGGACGAGGCCGGCCGCGCCGTAGACGTAGGGCATCGGGGAGTCCTGCGGCAGCGCCGCCTTCTCCGCGCGTCCGCCCGGGATCAGGCCCACCCGTTTCGACAGCGTCCGCTCGGAGCCGGCGTCGATCTTGCGGTTCTGCAGCGTCTGGTTGACGCGCCGGCGGGGATCGTCGCTGTCTCCCTGGAGGGCCACGAAGATGGGCAGGAGCGCGATCGCGAAGATCCAGCGCGTCTTGTGCCCCACCTGGACCGTGGTTTTCTCCTGCTCGGCCTCGTCGCCGCGGGGAATCGGCACCGGGCGCGTGCACCGCGGGCAGGCGATGACGCGGCCGCGCATCTTCGGCGGCGCCTTGAGGGTCGTCCCGCAGGAGCACAGCACGCGGATGGAGAGATCCACCTCCGCGGGCTGGCCGCACACGGGGCAGACGGCGGTTGTGCCCTCGGTTTCGAACGAGGACTTGCAGGACTCGCACCGCGCGGTAGGCATGGGTGATGGTTGAGCGACAGGACACTACCAGAACAAAGCTCCCGGTTTCCAGATTCCCGTATCCGGTACCGGAAACTCGATGCTCGTCACTTTCCCGCGTATCACCTCGCAAGCTTGAAGGCCCGCGTCCGATTCACGATACTTCCGGTGTGAATCTGGCCGGTGATTTGGCGGTGTCGCCGTCAAAACTGAAGGAACTCCGGGCCCGGATGGCCCGGCTCGGGATCGATCCCAAGGCGATCGAGGAGAAGTTCGTCCGCGGCGGCGGCAAGGGCGGCCAGAAGATCAACAAGACCGCGAATTGCGTCCAGCTCCGGTTCGCGGGGATCGTCGTCCGCTGCCAGCGCGACCGCAAGCGGGCCGTCAACCGCTTCCTCGCGTTGCGGGAGCTCGTCGACCGGATCGAAATGAAGAACAGTCCCGGGACCTCGGCGCGGCTCGCGGAGGCCGCCAAGGCGAGCGCATCGAAGGCCCGCGCGGGACGTCGCGCCAGGGCCCGACACCACCCCTCCCCTGATGGAGGCGAAGAGGAGTAGTCTGCGATGAACACCCCACGCCCGCGGCGCCCCGGGAGCGGGCCCCTTCCGAGGCGGCCGCCCACGACCGGACCGATGCGTCCCCTCCCCCCGGGCCCGATTCCTCAACGGACCGCCGCCCCGGACCCCGGCAAGGGCCGATGGATCGCCGTCGTCGCGGGTGTGATCGCCGCGATCTCCGCGACCATCGCGCTCGTCCCCGGAAAGAAACCCCCGGCGCCGGAACCGGTCGTCGAAAGTAAGCCGCCGCCGAAGATCGTCCCCCAGGCGCCGCCTCCTCCGCCGACGGCGCCTCCACTCCCCGCACCGGTCCCCGAACCTCCGCCGCCGCCGAAGAAGCCGAAGCAGGATCCCGTCGAGGCGAAGAAGGCCGAGATGGCGGAAGCGGCCCGGAAGCAGCGCGAGGAGGGCGCCACCCGGGTCGGGGACGCGCGCAAGAGCGTCGAGCAGGACCTGGAGCGAGAAAAGAAGGAAACGGAAGCCTTTGAAAAACGGTTCGCGAACTTCCGGGCCGACATCAAGCTCACGTCGAACCAGTTCTACAAGCAGGCCCTCATCACCGGATTCACGTCCGACGAGCTCCGCCTCAAGGCCTCCGAAAGCGAAGCGGTGAACATCCCCTGGAGCCTCGTCGACCCGGAGTCGATCGGCGCGGTGGCGAACCACGTCTACCGGAACCCGACGGCGGACGACCTGCTCGCGCTCGCCCGATTCCTCGTCGACCGGAGAATGTGGAAGGAGGCGCAGGCCGCGCTCCACCGGCTGAGGAAGCTGGACGACGAATACGAGAACCTCGCCGGCGGATTCGACGAGGCGGCCGCGCCGCTCCTGACGGGCAAGGGTCACTTCCAGGGAGCCCTGAAGACGACGGGCCCCACCGGACTCCGGCTCGCGTACGACTTCTCCGACCCGGCCCAGGCCGACGATTTCAAGGGCCGGTCCGGCGGCCTCACGCTCGAGAACGGGACGCTGACCCTCGAGGCGGAGAAGCACAGGGAGTGGGTGATCGGCGATACCGAGCTGGAATTCTGGGACGAATTCGAGATCGAGGGGACGGCGTCGGTGCAGGGCGCGTTGCGCGTCGTCTTCCACTGGCGCCCGCAAGGCGAGTTCTACATCGTCGAACTGGGCCCGGCGGGGACCGTGCTCAAGAAGGGCAAGACGTTCCTCGGCGCCAAGGAGCTCTCGAACAACGCCAAGGCGGCGCTCAAGGGGGAGCAGAAGTTCCGCGTCACGGTGAGGAAGCGGAAGATCGTCGTCGCGATCGCCGGCCAGCCGGCGTTCACCTACGAGGACGCGGCCGGCGAAGGGGAGACGCGGGGCCTCGTCCAGATCGGCGTCGCGTCGGGCAAGGCGGTCCTCGCGAAAGGGCTGGCCGTCTCGGGGCAGGTCAACCCCGACTACCTCAAGAAGAAGGTCGGCACGGTCGAGATGGCGGCGCGCCGGAGCGTCAACAAGGAGCTCGGCGAGGTCCGCGAGCTGACCGGCAAGCAGCTGGCGAACCTGATCCTCGGCGGCGGACGCGAGGGCCTCAGCGCCGACCTCCTGCTCATCGAATTCCTGTCCGTCCAGGAGCTGCCGGACTACGACGAGGTCAAGGCGGCCGTCGCGGGCCGCCACTGGGACGAGGAGAAGCACGGGGGGAAGGAGCTCCAGGAGTTCCTCGAGGGCTGGATCGAGAAGCACGGCGGCTTCCCGTCGCTGTGGTACCTGCGCGGGATGCTCCACCTCAACCGCTACGAGCTCGGCGAGGCGCGCGACAAGTTTGCCAAGGCGATCGCGCTCTTCCCCGATTTCTACGAGGCCCGCTATCAAACGGCCGTCGCGTGGCAGCACGCCCGCGAGTTCGACAAGGCTCTCGACCAGGTGCGCCAGGCCCTGGCCCTCCGACCCGACTATCCCAACGCCCTGATCCTCCAGGCCCAGATGCGGTTCGCGGTCGACAAGACGGCCGGGGCCGAGTCGGACCGCGACCTGCGGGTGGCCGAGAAGCTGGGCTCCGACGCGGACCAGGTGCTCCAGCTCCGGCGCTGGGTCAAGATCCAGACCCGCGGCCCGCGCGACCTGGGGTGCATCTTCGAGGTGGAGTCGAACCACTACCGCATCGTCACGGACATCAGCCAGGACCGCGCGACGTGGTACGCGGACCAGCTCGAGATCGTCCGCGGCACCTACCTCGACGTCTTCAAGAAGTGGTACCGGGACGACCCCCGGCCCAAGCCGAGGATCGCCATCTTCAACACGAAAGAGGCGTTCTACACCTACTCGGAGCTCTGCTCGACGAACCGCCACGAGAACGCGCTCGGCTTTTTCGATCCGGCGAACAACGAGCTCGTGCTCTTCGAAGACCTCGACCTGAACGAGACGCTCGAGACGCTCTACCACGAGGCCTTCCACCACTTCGCCTCGGCCATGCTCAAGTTCCCGCCCTACTGGTGGAACGAGGGCATTGCGGAGTACATGAGCGGCGTCCGGATCGACCCGGAGAAGAAGGCCGTGAAGGAGCGGGCCCGGACGCTGCGGGGGCGGCTGGGGGTCGTCCAGTCGATGGCGCGGAACGATTTCTTCATCTCGTTCGAGCGCCTCATGAATTACACTCCCTCGGAGTTCTACAGCGGCCCGATCGGCCTGCACTACGCGCAGGCGTGGGCCATGCTGCACTTTTTCTACGAGTACCTGGGCGGGGTCCACCGGGGCCTCATCGAGCGGTACTTCGACGAGCTGGTGGGGGGGAAGACGCAGCGCCAGGCGTACGACCTGGTCTTCCAGGGAAAAACGGAAAAACTCGAGAAGGACTGGCTGGAATTCACGAAGAAACTGAAGCCGCCCGCCACCCCGTGACCGGCTGACCGCCGGCCGCGGAGGGCGGACCGCCCATCAACGGAGGCCCGATGAAGCTCCCCGGTCTCGTCCTGTGCACGGCGCTGGGCGCCCTCCTGGTCGGCGGATCGCCCGCGCCCCAGGACGAGGGCCCGAAACCCGAGGCGACCGCGAAGGCCGTCCCGAAGCCCGAGACGACGCCGGCGAAGCGCGAGACCCTGCGCATCGATCTCAAGATGGACGGCGTCTTCGAGCCCGCCGAGCGCCACGCGCTCCAGGTCAAGACTGCGGCGTGGCAGGGCGAGATGACCGCCGCGAAAATCGCGGCCCACGGCTCGAGGGTCAAGAAGGGCGACGTCCTGCTCCAGGTCGACGCCACGAAGCTGCGCGAGGCCATCGCCGCCGCGGGAGTCGACCTCGCCTCCGCCCGGGTCCAGCTCGACCGGGTGACCGAGGAGATCAAGCTGGCCGCCGCCGGGGACGCGCTCCAGAAGGAGCGGGTCGAGCGCGAAGCGAAGGAGTCCGCGGAGCGGCTCAAGCACTTCACCGAGGTCGAGATGGCGCTCGAGCTCAAGGAGCTCGACCTGAGCCGCGCGTGGGCCGAGGACTCCATCGCCGACCAGAAGGAGGAGCTGGAGCAGATCGAGAAGATGTACAAGTCCGAGGAGCTGACGAACGCGACGCGCGACATCGTCCTGAAGCGCGCGCAGCGCAACCTGGAGCGCTCGAAGACGCGCTACGAGATCTTCCTGAAGCGGTTCGACCGGATCCGGACCCACGACCTGCCCCGCCAGCTCGAGGAGTGGACGCTCGCCGCCAGGGAGCGGGCGCACGCGCTCGAGTCGTGGACCCGGACGTCTCCCATCCAGAAGACGGAGCGGGAGAACAACCTCGCGCGGTCGACGGCGGGCCTGCGCCAGCAGGAGGAGAATCTCGCGAAGCTGAAGAAGGACGAGGCGGCGCTGAAGATCGAGGCCCCCGCGGACGGCACCGTGTGGTACGGGCAGTTCGAGGGCGGGTCGTGGCAGGGCGTCGAGGAGGCGATGAAGAACCTCAAGGTGGGCGAGAAGGTCCAGGCGAACCAGACGCTGATGACGCTGGTCCCGTCGGACCTGTGCGTGAAGAGCGCCGTCGCGGAGGACCGCCTGGCCGACCTTCCCCCCGGCACCGAGGCGAAGGTGACGCCCGTCGCCTTCCCGGACCTGGCCCTCGCGGGCAAGTCGATGGCGCCCGTGCTGGTCGGGGCGCGCAAGGGCGACGCGTTCGACGCCCGGTTCGATATCGCCGCGGGCGACCCGCGCCTCGTCCCGGGCCTCAAGGCGAAGATCGTCGTCCGCGTCGCGGAGCTGAAGGACGTCGTGACGGTGCCGTCGGGCGCGGTGTCGGAGGAGGACGGGAAGAAGGTCGTCAAGGTTCTCGACGGGGGCAAGCCGGTCGCGCGCGAGGTGTCGGTGGGGCGGACGAGCGGCGACCGGACCGAGATCAAGTCGGGGCTGAAGGAAGGCGAGGAAGTCGTGACCGGCGGGGAAGTCAAGTGAAGCAAGTTCCTCTCGTCCTGGCCGCGCTCCTGTTCGCGGGCTGCCCAGCCGCGACGAAGTCGCCCGATCCGGAGATGGAAGGGCCGGTGCGGCCGCGGGACATCACGTCCGCGATCCGCGACGGGGTCCGTTACCTGGTCGCCACCCAGAACAAGGACGGGTCGTGGGGGTCGTCGGGGGGGACGTCGGGCTTCGACCTGTACGCTCCGCCGCCGGGATCGCACGACGGCTTCAAGTCGGCGACGACGGCGCTGTGCGTGCTGGCGCTGATGGAGGCGAAGTCCTCGCCGGAGTCGATCAAGCGGGGCGTGGAGTGGCTGGTGACGTCGGAGCCTCCCCGTCGCGCGCAGCCGGACGTGATGTACGGCATCTGGGGCAACACGTACGCGGTCCAGGTCCTGGCGGCGGCGTACCAGGCGGAGGCGGGGGAGCTGGCGCGGGCGCGGATCCGGGCCGCGGCGGAGCGCCACCTCGAGCTCCTGCGCCGGTACGAGACGCACATCGGCGGGTGGAACTACTACGACTTCGACATGGGGACGCGGTCGCCGGCGTCGTACCCGACGAGTTTCGGGACGGCGGCGGCCCTCGTCGCGTTCTTCGACGCGGAGCGCGCGGGCCTGGAGATTCCGGAGGGCGTGTTGCGTCGGGCGGTGTCGGCGCTCGAGGGCTGCCGCAAGCCGGACGGGTCGTACATCTACGACCTCGGGTTCCGCTACTACCCGAACCATCCGGCGAACCAGCCGAAGGGCGGGCTGGGGCGGATGCAGTCGGGCAACGTGGCGCTCTTCCTGTGGGGTTCGGGGCTCGTGGACAAGGACCGGCTGAAGCGCGGGCTGGACCTGATGGCGGAGGAGCACCGGTTCCTGGAGGTCGGCCGGAAGCGCCAGTACCCGCACGAGGCGTTCTATTTCAACAGCGGGTACTACTACTATTTCGGGCACTACTACGCGGCGCGGGCGATCGGGCTGATCGATCCGGCGGACCGGCCCGTGCGCCGGGCGCGGCTGGCGGAGTTCGTGCTGCCGCACCAGGAAGAGGACGGCTCGTGGTGGGACTACCGCATGTTCTCGTACCACAAGCCGTATGGGACGGCGTACGCGGTGATGACGCTGCTGCGGTGTTTGGAGTCTCCCTACCGGCCGAAGTGAACAGCTTCAAGCTTCAAGCTTCAAGCTCCAAGCTGCAAGCGGGGCGGCTTGACCGGTGAGGGACAGGCTGTTACAGTGCGCGCCCTTCGCCCGCTCTTTACAAACGGAACGCCGCTCTCAACTGTCTGGTGAGAGCTTGCAGCTTTGCCCTCCGCCCGCGAGCGGGGGGCTGCGTCGCGGGGTGTCCGCCTTCGCCAACTTGGAGTTGGCTTCGGCGGGACAGGGAGCCCGCCTTCGCTGCTGGGGAGCAGCTACGGCGAGGCTCCTACGATCCTCCGACGATCGATCTTTGACCTTTGGAAATTTGACGGCTTCACACATCGGTGAGGCCAGCGTCGCGGGGTGGAGCAGCCTGGTAGCTCGTCGGGCTCATAACCCGGAGGTCGTGGGTTCAAATCCCA
>Ga0075420_100005647_pt1 | contig 11023 bp, 10 predicted proteins | sample SoiMetdeltSBSDD4_FD_75296 | JGI IMG/M metagenome (GOLD analysis project Ga0075420, IMG submission 75296) | Bulk soil microbial communities from a Populus tree surrounding site in Tennessee, USA - Soil MetaG P. deltoides SBSDD4 | ecosystem: Environmental > Terrestrial > Soil > Tree plantation... | reverse complement strand
TGCCGTACTCCGGCATGTCGATCGGCTACGGTTGGGGCGCCAACGACGCCGGTGGAAGCAACCACTACGCCAACCGCGGCCTGTACAACTACCAGCCGCGATACACGACGCCGACCACGGCGTCCAACAACCGGCTGATCGGCAACTACATCCACGACGTCATGCAGCAGATGAACGATGGTGGATGCATCTACACCCTCGCGTGGAACCCGAACGCGCTCATCAGCGAGAACTTCTGCCTGCGGACCAACGGCTACTTCGGTCTGTACTTCGACGAGGGCTCGAAGTACTACACCGCCACCAACAACGTCTTCTCGAACACCGGCACCTGGGCGACGGCCAACTACGGGGGTGGCGAGAACATGGGAAACTGGACCGTCACCAATAACTGGTCGACCAACGGCAGCAGCAATGTGACCAATGGCGACCGCGGCAACGTCGTCTTTGGCAACGTGACGGTCACCAACGGCAACTGGCCGTCGGGTGCTCAGGCCGTGATGGCGTCGGCTGGGCCTCAAGGTGGCAGCACTCCGCCGAGTGGGCGGATCGTTGGCGTGCAGTCGGGGCGATGCCTGGACGTGCCGGGCGCCACGACCAACAACGGCACCCAGGTCCAGCTGTGGGACTGCAACGGCCAAGCCAACCAGACGTGGACCTCCACGTCGAGCAGGCAGCTGATGGTTTACGGCACCAAGTGTCTGGACGCCAACGGGCAAGGCACCGGCAACGGCACAGCCGTCATCATCTGGGACTGTAACGGCCAAGCCAACCAGCAGTGGAACGTCAATACCAACGGCACTATCACCGGCGTCCAGTCGGGACTGTGCCTGGATGCCAGCGGCGCGGGCACCGCCAACGGCACCAAAATCCACCTCTGGTCCTGCCATGGAGGGAGCAACCAGCAATGGACCCGGCAATAGCCAGAGTCGACTGTGGCGTGCTGTTCGCGACCTCCCGCAACGGGTGGCGCGGCACCGCCCGGCCTACCGGATGAACGCGGCGCTGTTACCGTCGCAGCCGGGTCGGCTCACCCGGCCCGCTGCGGCGCACCACCCACGCCTCGGTGATGTGGGTGAACATCGCCTCGGCCGCGCCCTCGGGGTCGTGCGCGGCGATCCGCTCGTAGATGCGGCGATGGCCGCGGTTGGACGCCTCGCACAGGGCGCGCTCGGTGCGCCCCATGTAGCGGGCGGTGTTGACGACCTGGCTCTCCAGGGCGCGTACGACCGCGCGGGCGATGCGGTTTCCCGACGCCTGCATGACGGTGTCGTGGAACGTCCGGTCGTAGTCGTGGTAGGAATCCGGGTCGTCGACGAGCTCGTCCATCCCGTCGACCAGGCCGCGTAGCCGGCCGATGGCCTCGTCGTCGGCCAGGCGGGCGGCGACATTCGCCATGTCGGACTCCAGCACGCGACGGGTCACGACCAGGTCGTCGAGGATGGACAGGCTCTCGTCCTCGGCGATGGTGGCGCGCAGGACGAGCTCATCCAGCATGTTCCACATCGCCGGCGGGGTGACCGTGGTGCCGGTGCCTTGGCGGACCTGCACCAGCCCCTTTTCCTGAAGGATTTTCACCGCCTCGCGGACAACAGTGCGGCTGACCGAGAAGGTCGCGCAGAGCACCGGCTCGGGCGGTAGCGACGAACCCGGCGGATGGATCCCATGGACGATCCGCTCCACCAACTCGGCCGTGACCGCCGTGGCGAGGTTTGCCGGTCGCCGCGTCCAGGCAGGGGGCCCGGCGACGCCCGCGGCCGACTGCGTTGCTGCCGTCATATCACCCTCCGTGGGCCCGCGGGGCCACCACGAGCGCGTACTCACTATACGCCAGTGTATTGACGTCATACGTCATACGAGTTATGTTCCGGTAATCCTCCGCCAACGGCCGGCCAGCCGGCCACCCAGGAGAGTGAGCAGCAATGAAGCAGCGAGCACTGTGGTCGGCGGTCCTGGTCGCGGGGCTGGCCTTGACCGGCTGTGGACGCGCCTCGGACTCGAATTCCTCGCCCGGTGGTTCGGACGGCAAGCTCGTCGTCTGGGACTGGAAGTCCGGCGACACCTCCGCGGCCTCTTACATTAAGAAGGCGAAGGCCGACTTCGCCAGCAAGCACCCGGGCGTGACAGTCGAGTTCGTCGCGCAGCCGTTCGAGCAGTACTACACGCTGCTCGGTGCCGCCATCCAGGCCGGCAAAGGGCCGGACGTGATGCTGTTCAACGGCGGCGGACAGATCCGCGACCGGGTAGACGCGCTTCTGCCGTTGGACGAGTACGTCGGCCAGGACAAGCAACGGCTGGCCGGGTGGGAGGCCTTCACGAAGGACAGCAAGACCTACGCCGCCCCGGTGACCCTGCAGGGTCACCCGATCTATTACAACAAGTCCCTTTACCGGAAGGCGGGGCTCGATCCGGAGCGACCGGCCACCAGCTGGAACGAGTTCGTCGCCCACTGCCAGGCCATTACCGCAGCGACCGGAGCCAAATGCTTCGCGCAGGGCAACAAGGAAGGCATCGGCATTCAGTTCTTCATGTCCGGCCTCGGATCGGGCATCCTCTCGCCGCAAGAGTACGACGACTGGATCGCCGGCAAGCGAAACTGGACCTCGCCGGACGTTAAGCGGATCTTCTCGCTCTGGAAAGAGGTCAACGACAAGGGCCTCAACAACGACGGCGCCAACTCGACGGCGATGTTCAACGACGCGTTCGCGGTGTTCCAGTCCGGCAAGGCCTCGCATGTCATCGGGTTGATGTCGGACATCGGGCACTGGAAGGACTTTGCGGAGTTCCTGGACGCCGGCAACGTCGGCGTCATGAAGTCACCGGTGGTGACGGCCGGCACCACCCCGAGCCTTCCCTACGACGGGGGCATCGGCTACGCGGTCGCGAGACGGACCAAGGACCCGAGGGTCGCCGCCGATCTGGTCCGCTCGTTGACCTCCACTGACGCGCTGAAGGCGTTCCACGCCGACGCGGGGGCCATCGCGGCGGACGCCACGATCGACGTGTCCGGCGCCGGCCCCGCCGTCGCCACGATCGTGTCGGAGATCAAGGGCGGTCAGCCGGCCCTGCATGTGGCCCTGTCCTCCAAGACGGTGGAGCTGATGGGGCGCCTGTCCCAGCAGTTACTCAGCGGATCGGTCACGGTCGACAAGGCGGTGGAGCAGCTGGCCGCGTCCGACCAGGCAGGCTGATCTCGTGCCACTGGGCGTTTCGTCGTCGATCCGCCCTGCCGCCGAGTCAGGGCGGGCCGCCGCGACAAGGACCATGCGGCCGGTGGGCGGCCGGGGCCAACCGGAGAACAGGCCTCGACGGGTCCGGGGCGGTTGGCGCGCCGAACGACTCGCTCCGTACGTCCTGGTCGCGCCCGCTGTCCTGATCATCGTGGTGCTGCGGTTGTGGCCACTGGTGTTGGGCGTCAACTTCTCCTTCACCGGCGACGGTGAGCGCAACGGCACCACAGTGGGGCTCGACAACTACGTGGACCTGCTCGATGATCCACTGTTTCGTACCGCCCTGCGCAACGTGGCGCTGCTGGTCCTGCTGCTGCCAGTAGCAGTCGCGATCCCAGGACTGCTGGCCACGTTCATCTACCTGCGCGTGCCGGGGCATCGGCTCTTCCGCAGCGTCTACTTCTTCCCGGCGGTGCTCTCGCCGGTGATCGTCGGTGCGATCTTCAACCTGTTGCTGGCTTTCGACGGCCCGCTGAACGCTATCCTCGGCGGTCTCGGCATCGGGCCGTTCGATTGGCTCGGCAATCCCCATGTGGCCATCTTCGCCGTTGCCGGCGTGCACATCTGGGCGACGTTCGGGATGGCGCTGGTCGTGTTCCTGGCCGGGTTCGCGACCCTGGATGCCGCGCTCCTGGACGCGGCCCGGGTCGACGGCGCCTCGCTGGCGCAGACCATCTGGCACGTCATCATCCCCGGCCTGTCCCGCACCATCCAGTTCGTCTTCGTCACCACCCTGATCGGGATGCTGACCTCGATGTTCGGGTTGCTCTACGTCATGACCAGCGGTGGCCCGGAAGGCTCGACCTACCTGCCGGAGTACTACATCTGGGTGCAGCAGGGACAGATGAACCGCCCGGCACTCGCATCGGCCGCGTCCACAGCCCTGTTTATGATCATGCTGGTCGTCGGCCTATTGCAGATCAGCGTGCTGCGCCGCGCGGCAAGGGAAGACTGATGTCCCGCGTACGGCTGAGCGGATGGCTGGTCGCCGTGCCGATGGCGGTCCTCGCGATGGCCACGATCTACCCGCTGCTGTTCACCGCCAATGTCGCGATGAAAACCCGCCGCGAGTACATTCTCGACCGGTTCTCGCTGACCAGCACACTGCATGGGGAGAACCTCACCACCGCGTGGAGCAGCGTCGGCATGGCGCGGTACTTCCTGAACTCGCTTGTCGTGGTGACCTGCGCCGTAGCGTTGCTGCTGCTCATCGGATCCATGGCCGGGTTCGCGCTGAGCCAGGTGCGGTTCCGTGGCTCGTCGACCCTGTTCCTGGTCTGCCTCGCGGCGTTGTTCATCCCGTTCCAGGTGATCATGGTGCCATTGGCCAGGATCATGGCCGACGGCGGTCTCATCGACACCTATCCGGGCCTGATCCTCGCCTACGTCGCGCAGTTCCTGCCCTTCACCGTCTTCTTGATGACCAGCTACTACCGGGCGGTGCCGGCCGAGATCATTGACGCCGCCCGGATCGACGGAAATACCCTGTACGGGGTCTACCGGCGGATCATGCTGCCGATAGGCGCGCCAGCCCTACTGTCGGTGGGCATCCTCGACGCGCTGTTCTGCTGGAACGACGTGCTCATCTCTCTGCTGATGATGCCGTCGGCCGACCATCGCACCCTCATGGTGGGCGTCACCGCTCTGCGCGGCCAATACTCCGACGACATCCCCACCTTCGCGGCCGGCGTTCTGATCGCCGCGGTGCCCGTGTTGGTGACCTATCTGTTCCTGCAGCGCCAGATTGCCGACGGTGTGACCGCCGGTGCGACGAAGGGCTGACATGCGGATCACCGGATACCGGACTCTGACGACGGCACAGAAATGGGGCCGACCCGTAGGTGACGCCAACGGCGTCTACGCCGATGGCGTCATGCCAGTGCCGATAGTCATGGTCGATACCGACGAAGGGATCACCGGCACCGGCCTGGGACCGCACGTGCAAGCCGAGGCCATTTTCACCGCCATCGACGGTCAGGATCCGCGGGCGGTGACGGCACTCTACGACCGCATGCTGCGGCAGACCTTCAAGGCCGGCCACGCAGGCGTGGTGTTCGGCACGATCGGCGCGTTCGACACCGCGTTGTGGGATATCAAGGCGCAGGCCGCCGGCGAGCCGCTGTGGCGGCTGCTCGGCGGCGGTGACCGCAGGGTCCAGGCCTACGCCTCGGGCGTGGACATCGGCCTGACCGACGATGAGCTCGTTGCCACGTACGAGATCTACGCGAAGCGTGGGCTCAGAGCAGCGAAGCTCAAGGGCGGTCTGGACATCGAGCGGGATCGACACCGGCTGCTGCTGGTGCGCGAGGTGCTGACCGAGGCAGCGCACGGGATGCGGCCGGGGCTGATGCTGGACGCGAACGAGTGCTGGAGCCGCAAGCAGGCGGTCCGCCATGTCGGCGAACTCGAACGCACTCTCGACCTGACATGGATCGAGGAGCCGGTCCGGCGCTGGGACGCCGACGGCCTGGCCGCCGTTAGCCGTGGCGTACGTGCGGCGGTCGCCAGCGGGGAGAACCTGACCGGGCTTGAGCAGTTTCGTCCGCTGATCGCTGCTGGCGGCCTCGACATCGTCCAGACGGCCGCAGTCTGGGGAGTCACCCACTTCCTGCGCGTCGCCGCGCTGGCGCACGCCTACGACCTGCCGGTCAGCCCGATCGGCGACACGCCCGTCGGACTGCTGCATGCCGCGACCTCGGTGCCTAACCACATCGCCAGCGAACTGCAGGATCTCCGGCCGCCGATCGGCGTGGCCGTGGATTTGCACGTGGAGGACGGCGCCTTCGTCCTCGGCGACTCACCGGGCCTGGGCATCCGGGTGGACGAAACCGCGATCACCGCCGCCAACCACAGCAAGGCATCCGTGCCCAGCGGACCACATGTGCGACCGGAGCTGGCCGGCCGCCGGTTGCTCGCGGTCGCCGACCGCGGCGATGGCGCACACCAGCCGCATCCGGTGGGCGTCCGCTCCGTGCTGGCAAGTGCCGAGCTGCCGCGGGGCGCCCGAGGCTGACCAGTCCAACCCACGAAGGGAGATGAAGTCGCTGTGCGACTGTCGTTGGCCCACCACGCCCGAAGAGCCGCCGTGGCAACGGCCGCCATCCTGACCGCGACCGGAGTATTCGTGCCGTTCACATCCCCCGCACAAGCCGCCGCCAAAGAACACGTGATCGTGGTCGCGCCTCCCGGTACCAAGAACGCCAGCGACCGGGGTCCAGGCACCTTCGGACGACCCCTGGCCACCCTCCAGGAGGCGCAACGGCGAGCACGGCAGGAAGCCGCCAAAGGCGACCGTGACGTCGCCGTACATTTGCGCAGTGGCATCTACCGGTTAACTGAGCCGCTGCGGTTCGACGCCGCCGACTCCGGCCGCGGCGGCCGCACCGTCACCTGGCGGGGGTACGCGACGCTACCGTCCTCAGTGGATCCCGGCCGGTCACCGGTTGGGAGCTCGACCACACCGAGACCGGCATCTACAAGGCACACGTCGGCACCGGCTTCGACACCCGCCAGCTGTACGTCGACGGAGCTCTGGCACAGCGCGCCCGGATCCGGCTCGCCCGCACCGACATCACGCTGAACCCGACCGGCTTCACCCTCAACAACCCCGACCTGGCCTATCTGGCCACCCTGCCGGACCAGCAACGCATCGACTTCCAGGCGATGCAGTCCTTCACCAACCGGTTCGCGCCGGTGCAGAGTATCTCCGGCACCACCGTCGTCATGCAGCAGCCCGCGTGGGACAACAACACCTATGGGTACGACGCGCTCCAGGCACCGTTCCGAACGCCCACCTACTTCCTGCTGAACTCCCTGCACTTCCTCGATGAGCCTGGTGAGTGGTACCTCGACACCACGACCGGGACCTTGTACTACAAGCCGCTTCCAGGGCAGGACATCCAGCGCGCGCGAGTCGAGCTGCCGCGGCTGGAGTCATTGGTCCAGGTGGGCGGCACCTACGTGCGACCAGTCCATAGGCAGGCGGGTAGCACAGCGCCGGCCCCCGGCCGGACCTTCGCGTCAGCATGGTCATGCCCTGCGGCGGGTTGACCGCCACGCGGCTGATCGCACATCCGACGGCCGGGCCATCACTGGGCGCGCCACGCCGGTGTCCCCGGGGGGCAGCGCGCGAATAGGCGACACGTCGGTTGTGCCGGCCGTTCGGAACTGTTCGGCGTCGAACCGTTGCGGACACCGCAGCGAGCAAGCTGCGCGCGCGGCTGCCCGGTAGCCGCACACAGGCCCATCCACGATCTCCCGGACGCGGGTGATTCTCGACAACTCCACAACCGACCACCTGATGTATACGTCGGTCGCCCTGTGCCCGCCACGTAAGGCGTCCGTCACCCGCGACGCTCCAGCAAGAAGGGAATTGCTATGAAGAAAGTAGTACTCGCGCTCATCGCGTTCATCACGGCCGGCGGCGCCGTTCTGGCCGGCGCGCCGGCCGCGCACGCCTCACCGGCGTGTCTGGGAACACCATCCGGCCCGGTCTGCGACTGGGTACGCAACGGCAACTTCAGCCAGGGCGAAAGATACTGGAATTTCCAAAACGGTGCCGTAGTCATGCCGATCAGCGACGCCTGCCCGGCTCGCGGACCTTACGTCGCCGAACTGCAGCAGGCAACATCGATATCGCAGCAGATGAGTATAGAGACCGGCTACGGCTCGAAGTTCAGGGTCGAGTTCGACCTCTACCTGCGCAACGACCAAGAGAACTTCTGGGACGCCTTCAACGTCATTGTAAGAGACCTCACCACGGGCAGCGTGGAGAAGAAGCAGTACGTCGGAAGCAACTTCAACTCCCGCTGCGACATGTCGTTCGACCTGTCCAGAAACTACAGCGGCCACACCGTGGAGTTACAGTTCACCACCAACACGTACGGCATGATCGGCTACTTCCAGATTGACGATATCTTCTTCTTGTCCCTCCCATGACCACCCTATCGACAACGCCGGCGTAGCGATGGGCGGCACCCCCCCGAGCGTGTTCAACGACAAAACACAGACCAACTGCAAAACGAAACAGTCTGGCTGCCGTGGCACGTCGCGGCGTTGACCGCCTGACCGAGGAGACACCAGCCAACAGCGAACACGAGGCCGGCCACCACGTGAGACGTCAAGGCACCAGACCTTGAGGAATACACGGGCGGCCGGCCTCCCAAGCCGTGAGCGGTGATCGTCAGCTGCGATCGCAGATCGATTGGGTGAGCTGCCGCACCGACAAGGAAAGCCGATTGGAGGCTGCACGATCGCCGCGATACCCGACGACGCCCTGGGTGGGATATCTGGTACTCGAGGGCGGTCTGGGAGGCTGAAGTGCAGTCTCTAGGCAGCAGCGAGGAATCGCTCGATCGCCTTCCTGAGCTACCTGTCTTCAGGGAGTTACAGCGAGATATCAACAGCCAGCAGACGTTACTTGATCCCGGTGAACTGCCCCGCCCCTTCAGGAATGCACCCTACAGGCCCGGCAAGGGCTCTGTTCGCGTGCCTCGCTGCCAACACCGTCGAAACTCTTGACCAGCCACCCCGGAGCAGGCCGACAACGCGGGCGGCGCCCCGCGTCCCCCGGCGCCGGCGCCAACCGTCAATGACCACCATCAATCAGATCGGTGGATCCAAGCTGTACGCTCACGTGTCGGTAGGGGCATGATGACTTGCCGGTTGCCGTCTCAACCCCGCCGTCGCCGACGACATGCGCACCCTTGCACGGCGGAAAAGGTGGTTGATCAAGGAGGTTCGTCGCCTTTGATCCGGAGGAGCAAGGCAAGGCCTGCGACGACCGCCCCGCCGACGAGGACCGCCACCCCGATGCGGACCACGTTGGTCACGCCCATGACGAGACCGGTTACGCCCATGAACACTCCGACGAGACCGAACAGGGAGTCCTTGGTCAGCTGGCGGCGCCGGGCGGCCGGTGCCTCGACTGGCCTGGTGGTGTCTGGTCTGAGCTTGCTGTTGGCGGTGTCGCCGGGCAGCGCATCACTGGGCAGGGTGTTCCGCGACGGCTCGGCCTGCCGAATCCGCGACAGGTTGTAGATCAGCGTGGCCAGCCCGACACCAAGGACGCCGACGAGTGCGTAGCCGATGGTCCCGCCCAGGACCACCTCGTACCAGCGCCCGTAGTTGCGCTCGTACATCCAGCGTCCGGTGTAGAAGAAGCCGAGCAGCGAAGCCAGCCGGCCGGCCAGCACCAAGCGCCCGCCGCGGGCCACTGGCAGCAGGCGCCGTTCGGCCACCAGCGTCATCGAACGGAGAGCCACCACAACGATGAAGGGGACCAGTCCCTGAAGTTCCTGGATGTCCACGCCTTCCATGTTGAGGACGTGTTCTGGATCGATGGCGGCGGTGACCGCGAACACCACGACGACCAGCACATCGACAGCGACCATCAGCCGCCAGCCAACAGTGGTCCAGGTGGGGCGGAGACTTGCCACTTTGCTGGTGCTCCTCGCTGTCTGGTCTGATGTTGAAACCGCAAGTAGTGGCAACAATCCTCCTTTGGGAGTTGGGGTTCAAGGTAAGGTGCCCGGCGCCAGAGTCGCGGAAGGCGGTGCAGTTGATGACGCTCTCCGAAACTCCTCAGTTCTGTTTGGTTTAGCTCCCCACTTTGGGTGACCTTCCGGGCGGTCCCGTGTCGGGCGGTCTGGTGAGATCCGTTGTCTGGTTCCGGCTGGTGATCGTGCCGCCGGGGCGGGTCGGAGGGTCTCGAGGTTGCTGTCGTGGGAGGCAGATATGGAGATCCATGCGTTGCGGGGCGCAGGGGTGGACGATCTCGGCGATCACCCGGCATGTGGGCGCGGACCGGAAACGATCAGGGCGTATTTGTCCGGGGCACGAACGCCGGGAGTGCGGGTTCGGGGTACGCCGGATGAGTTCGCGCCGTTCGTTGAGTGCTGCCGGCTGGCCGACGAAGCGCACCTGTGGGCGGCGCCGCTATATGACGAGGTCGGCGAGCTGGGGTATCCGGGTAGGTACTCCGCGTTCACCAGGGCGCTGCGTCAGCGCGGGCTGCGGCCGCACTGCGAGCGGTGTGCCGCGGCGCGTGACCACGCGATCATCGACCATCCGCCGGGTGAGGAAACCCAGTGGGACTGGCTGGAGCTGCCCGACGCGCCACCAGCCTGGGGGTGGGCGGCACCGCGCACCTGTTGGTGGGTGCGCTGTCGCACTCGGGCTGCTGGCGGGGCGTCCTGGCCGACGCGGAGGATTTCCCGCATCTGGTCGAGGCGATCGACGCGGTGCTGCGTCGGCTGGGTGGGCTGACCCGGCGGTGGCGCTTCGATCGGATGGCCACGGTGTGCTCGCCGTCCTCGGGCCGGCTGACCGCGGGGTTCGCCGCGGTGGCCGAGTACTACGCGGTGGCGGTGGACGTGTGCCCGTCCCGGCACGGCAACCACAAGGGTGTGCGGCTCTGGTCTGCGGGTATATGCTCACCGGTCGCGGCGGTCGGCCGCTGCGGCCGGACACCGTGACGAGCCGGTTCAACCGACTCGCTGTCGCGGCCGGGGTCCGGCCGATCGGCCCGTACCAGGTGCGGCAGCTGCTCGTCTCCAGCTTGCTGGACGAGCCGCACGCCGCATCGGGGCGGGTGACGGCTTCACCCGATGCGACCAAATCCGCGATGTGATGGGCGGCTTGCCGGCGGCGTACCGCGTTGACCCGGGAGTAGTAGCGCATCAACGTCGCGGCATCGTGACCGAGCCGCTCGGCCACCTCGGCAATGCCGTACCCGGCGCGCTGTTACCAGCCTGTGGGTCAAGGGGTCGTGGGTTCAAATCCCGCCGTCCCGACGC
>Ga0075420_100005642_pt1 | contig 11032 bp, 10 predicted proteins | sample SoiMetdeltSBSDD4_FD_75296 | JGI IMG/M metagenome (GOLD analysis project Ga0075420, IMG submission 75296) | Bulk soil microbial communities from a Populus tree surrounding site in Tennessee, USA - Soil MetaG P. deltoides SBSDD4 | ecosystem: Environmental > Terrestrial > Soil > Tree plantation... | reverse complement strand
TCGGCGCGCTCTCCGACAAGATTGGCCGCAAGCCGATCATCCTTGCGGGCTGCCTGATTGCGGCGCTGACCTACTTCCCGCTCTTCAAGCTAATGACCGCTACCGCCAACCCGGCACTGTATAAAGCGCAGGAGAATACCAAGGCCACCATCATCGCCGATCCCGCGGACTGCTCATTCCAGTTCAACCCGACCGGCACCGTGAAGTTCACGAACTCCTGCGACATCGTCAAGGCGCTACTGGCACGGAGTTCCGTGAACGCGACTACCGTCGCCGCACCCGGCGGCACCGTGGCTAGAGTCAGGATCGGCGAGAAGGAGTTCGCCGCAAACGATCCCAACTTCGCCAAAGACGTCGCCGCGGCGTTGACCGCGGCCGGGTATCCCGGCGCCGACAATCCGACGATCGTGAAAATTCCCATCGACCCCAAGGCCGGGCTCGCCAATTTCGCCAAGATGTTCGACATCTTCACCGCTCAGAGACTGACCCTCATCGCCATTCTGTTCATCCTGGTGATCTACGTGACGATGGTGTACGGCCCGATCGCCGCTGCGCTGGTCGAATTCTTCCCTACCCGCATCCGCTACTCCGGCCTGTCGCTGCCCTACCACATTGGCAACGGCTGGTTCGGCGGCCTGTTGCCGGCTACCTCGTTCGCGATGGTGGCGCAGACCGGCGACATCTACTTCGGACTTTGGTACCCGATCGTCGTGGCGCTCATGACCTTCATCATCGGCTTGATCTTCGTTCCCGAGACCTACAAGCGGGACATCTTCAAGCAATAGTCGGGGCTCCCAAGCAATGGGACCGGAGCGAACGTCGCTCCGGCCCCGGCAGTTTCCCGAAAGCAGATGATCGTCTACGCGCATCAGTAGCTCAATAGACGCGCGCGAGCCTCCCGAGGAGGAGCAGAATGACCCGATTTCAGCGCATCCTGTTGCTGACCGCAGCCTGCGGCGCCTTCGCCGTCAGCATCGCCTACTTGATCGTCGTATTCCTTCGCTGATGCCCGGCATCTTTCCGGGCGACGAACGGCCGACAAATGCAGAGGCGGCCTCTCGACCGGCTTGTCCGCTTCGGCCAAATCCTTTCTTCCGTTGCGCTGCACGTGTAGCCTGTGGGACGGGCACCGCGGCACATCGCGCGCGTCCTTCCTCGGCCGCGTCAACCCCGCAAGCTGTGCCGAGGCTCCGGGATCGTCATGCTGATCGCCCTCCTCGCCGACATCCATGCCAACCGCGAGGCCTTGACGGCCTGCCTTGCCGACGCCGAGAACGCGAAGGTTGATCGCTACGTCTTTCTAGGCGACCTCGTGGGGTACGGTGCGGATCCGGACTGGGTTATCGATCGCGTCGCCGCCATGGTCGAAGCCGGCGCGGTGGTTGTTCGCGGAAATCACGATGCTGCTGTAGCAAATCCGAGCGAGGGGATGGTGGCGGAGGCGCAGGTGGCGATCAACTGGACACGCTCGCGTCTGGACGACCGACAGAAGATGTTCCTCGCCAACCTCCCGCTCACTGTAGAGGAGGCCGATCGGCTGTTCGTCCACGCCAGCGCCTGCGCTCCGCACACATGGATCTACATCTTCGGCGCGCGCGAGGCTGAGCAGAGCCTCATGGCTACGAATCGTCGACTGACGTTTTGTGGACACACCCACTCTCCAGCACTTTTCCATGCAACTGCGATGACGCCGGCGCAGCGCCATCTCCCGGCGGAAGGAAAGCCGACACCGCTGCTTGCGCAACGCCGGTGGCTCGCCGTGCTCGGATCGGTCGGACAGCCGCGTGACAAGAACCCCGCCGCCTGTTACGGCCTCCTCGACGACGTGCGCAACCGCTTGACCTATTTACGCGTGCCCTATGATGCCGATCTCGCCGCGCGCAAGATTCGCGCTGCGGGGCTGCCGGAGATTCTGGCGGCCCGCCTGACGCTGGGGATTTGACCGTATGGCCAAGGCGCAGCTGACGGTCGGCATGACGATTGACGGCTTTCAGTTGGAGGAGCGCCTTCATCGCGGCGGCATGGCAGATATCTGGCGTGTGCGCCGGAACGATGTCGATTTTCCAATAATAATGAAGGTGCCCTTGCTCGATTTCGAAGGCGACATTTCGTTGCTGGTCGGCTTCGAAGTCGAGCAGATGATCATGGCGGAAGTCCGCGGCCCGCATGTGCCTCGATGGGTCGCGAATGGTGATTTCGCCGTGCAGCCTTACATTGTCATGGAGTACATCGGCGGCCCGACGCTGCTCAAGCGATATTTCGATCGGGTCGCGCCGGTGAGCGAGGTGATAACGATCGGCATCGCGGTGGCTGCCGCCCTGGCCGATCTGCACGATCAACACGTGCTGCACCTCGATCTCAAACCGGCCAACATCTTATTCCGCCCGACCGGAGAGGCAGTGCTGATCGACTTCGGCTTGTCGCGTCACGAGCAGCTTCCCGATCTCTTGGAGGAGCAGTTTCATCGTCCGACCGGAACGCCCGATTACATGGCGCCGGAGCAGCTCTTCAGGGTTCGATCGGAGAAACGCAGCGACATTTACGCTTTCGGTGCGATCCTCTACCAGCTCACGACGGGTCATCTGCCATTCGGCCGGCCGGCGCGAATGAGAAAGGTGCGCCGACGCGTGTGGCGCGACCCGGTTCCGCCTCGAAATCTGCGACCCGAGACCCCGCCCGCGCTGCAAGAGATCATTCTGCGATGCCTTGAGCCCGTGCCCGACGCTCGTTATAGCAGCGCCACCGATCTCCTGTTCGATCTGCGCCACCCGGATCTCGTCGAACTGACCGAGCGCGGCCTGCGCACCCAGCAGAGCGACTGGCGGACGGTGATCGGTCGGCGGCTGCGTGCGCCGATAATGATCCGCAACATCCTCGCAAGCGCGACCAAACCGCCGCCGCGCCCGCCAATCATATTGACGGTTGTGGATCTTCGCCCCGACCTGGAGGAATTGAGGCAAGCCCTGCTTGAGACCGCCGCATCGGTGTTGGCTAACACGCCGGGAGCGCGGCTTGCCTGCGTCAACGTCATGCCGACCGCGCTGATCGGGATTGACGAAAATGTCGATGCGGCGGGAGAGAACATCCATGTCCAGCGACTCGCGGAATTGAGAAGCTGGGCTCAGCCGCTGCAGTTGCCGCGCGGCAAGGTCTCATACCACCTGCTCGAGTCGCGCAACGTCGCTGCTGCCATTCTCGATTTCTCGCGCTCGAACCACGTCCATCACATCGTGATTGGCGCCCCGATGCTTGGATCATACGCTGGAAAGGTCGTCGCCCAGGTTTCCGCCGAGGCGCCCTGCGGCGTGACGGTCGTGCGCAGCACCGGCGATAGCGGTCATGCCGGCAAGCCCGATTAGCAACCTCCCGATCAGGCGGCATTGATCCGGCCGCCGGGTATCCACGATTCACGTTCGGCAGTGTCGAACTCCTGCAAGGCATCAGTTTTATTCCTGCAATGATCGGGATGTTCGCTGTCTCCGAGTTGATGCGTGGCGTCGTTGCAATCGACCAGCGCGGGGCGGTATTGACTCAGAAGATTGGCAATATTTTCGTCGGCGTCTGGAATGTCTGGAAGCGCTATTGGTTCAATTTCATTCGCGGCTCGGCCATCGGCGTGCTGATCGGGGCCCTGCCTGGCGCTGGTGCCGACATCGCAGCTTGGATTTCCTACGCAGTATCGAAGAAATTCTCGAGGGAGCCGGAAAAATTCGGCACTGGCCATATCGAGGGAATTGTTGACGCCACATCCGCTAATAACTCGGCGCTCGGTGGCGCCTGGATTCCCGCGCTCGTGATTGGTATCCCGGGCGATTCCATCACGGCCATCGTGATCGGTGTGCTCTACATGAAAGGCATGAATCCCGGGCCGACGGTGTTCCTGCAAAATCCGCACTTCATCTATGCGGTGGTTCCTGATCTTTATTCTCGCCAACCTGTTGATGCTTCCGCTCGGATGGGCAGCGATCAAATCGAGCAAGCAAATCCTGCGCGTGCCGCGCAACATCCTCATTCCTGTCATCCTGTTGTTCTGCATAGTAGGTTCTTACGCAATGACGAATTCCGTCTATGCAATTGTCGTAATGTTGGTCATGGGCGTGCTGGGCTGGATCATGGAAGAGAATGGCTTCCCTATCGCGCCGGCGATCCTGGGTCTCGTGCTCGGCGAAATGTTGGAGCAGAATTTCATGACATCGATGATCAAATCGGACGGCGCCTTCCTGGCGTTTTTTGAGCGACCGATCGCGGGCGTTCTCGGTGTGCTTACATTGCTCATCTGGGCGGCGATGTTATGGCGTGGAATGAGCCGTTCGACCGTCCTGGCCGGGCCGACTTCACCGGCTGAGTGAGGCTAGCGCTTCGATGTTTGAATTGGTGCTCGTCACCGCGAAGCGCGCGGCCATTTGCCTCTAAAGCAATCGTTGATTTGTAGTATCAGTACTAAACAAAATCGGGGTCCCTCTGAAAGCACTTGAGGCCACGTTTGACCGAACCAGCCCTCCTTTTCGGAATTCCTTTCGATTTCGTCTTGTTCGCGCTCATCTTGCTGGGCATTGCGCTGTTTCACCGCCATACCTTGCCCATTGCGCTTGCAGGCCTTGTCGCGATCACTGCTTACAAACTGATTTTCACCGGTTTTAAGGACGGCTCAGGGTTTCTCGGCCTCGGCCTTCATTTGGGACATGAATTCTCGCTCCTCTCCAATTTGTTCCTGCTGCTGATGGGGTTCGCGCTTTTATCGCGGCATTTCGAGGAGAGCGCCATTCCTGACGAGATGCCGTCACTGCTGCCGGACGACTGGAAAGGCGGCGTGGTGCTGCTTGTCATCGTATTCGTGCTGTCGAGCTTTCTCGACAACATTGCCGCCGCGATCATTGGCGGCACGGTGGCGCGACACGTCTTTGGCGGTAGGGTCCATATCGGTTACCTCGCTGCAATCGTTGCTGCGTCCAACGCAGGCGGCTCTGGCAGTGTAGTCGGCGACACCACAACCACGATGATGTGGGTCTCCGGAGTAAGTCCGCTCATCGTCCTCGAAGCCTATGTCGCCGCTATCGTCGCGCTGCTGATTTTCGCCATACCTGCGTCGTTGCAGCAGCAGCGGTATTCGCCCATCATCAAACACGCGGGCGAAGGGGCTGTCATCGACTGGACTCGAGTATTCATCGTCGCTGCGATGCTGATTGTTGCCCTTGTGGTGAACGTGGTCACTAACCTGCACTTTCCAGAACTGCTTGGTCGCGTCCCGGTCCTCGGGTTGTCGGTCTGGGCAGTTTTATTTGCAACGGCACCATTGCGACGACCGGATTGGAAGGTAATGCCGGAGACGTTCAAAGGCACAATTTTTCTGCTTGCACTTGTTACCGCAGCTTCAATGATGCCTGTCGAGAGGCTGCCCGCCGCGTCATGGCAGACAGCGCTCGGTCTAGGGTTCGTCTCTGCTGTATTCGACAACATACCGCTGACGGCCCTCGCGCTGAAACAAGGTGGCTACGATTGGGGCTACCTTGCATACGCGGTGGGATTTGGCGGTTCAATGATCTGGTTCGGTTCGTCGGCGGGCGTAGCTTTATCGAATCAATTTCCGGAGGCAAAATCGGTCGGCCGGTGGCTCCGCCACGGTTGGCATGTTGCGGTCGCCTACGTGATTGGATTTTTTGTGATGCTAGTTCTTATCGGATGGCATCCTGACTCCGACCCTCAGAAACAGACAAACATGTTCCAAGATAGAGTAATTATAATGTCCTATGCCGACGCCCAGTAGTGCGGAGCGAACAAGCTACTTTTAGATTGGCGGCACTTGGGGACAGCGGAATCAGTCTACCGCGAAGATGGTATCGTCACTGCGATTCTGTTGGCGGCGAATGCGAACGCCCCGTGCAATCATATTCTTGAGAATCAGTACATCTGGGCGGCGCTCAGCGCGTCGTTGAAGGCGTCATGCTGCGGCAGCATCGGTAAATGAAGGTCGCCTTGGATACTGGCAAGGGAGAGGTCGATTCTAATTCCGGCGGGTGGGTTGCCGTACTTCCGGTCGCAGTAGAGCTTCGACACGTCAACGCGTCGATTTGGGAGATGGATGAACGGGCGCTTTTTTGGTCCTCAAGATAGCTGCTCTCTCAGGCTTTGAATAAAAGATCACGTTGGAGATCTTCGAGATGCTGAACGGCTTCGAGGGCAGTGCGCAACCGGATCCGATCTTTCGAGGAAAGCGGTTTAACTGTGATCGCGTTCGACGGTGGTATTCCGTGATCAATGTCGTCGACCTGCTGCGCAAGGATAAATTCGACAAATGTTTCTTGTGCTTCAGCGAGCGCATCGAGATCGGCTTCCGCTCCAATTCCCAAGGCCTTGATTCCAGCTAGCCGGGCAAGGGTCGAACGTTCGACGACATGATGGCAAATTGCGAGCACACGGGCTGTGCTTACAATTCCAAACAGGCCGGTCTTCTTCAGATTGATACGGCCCCCGTTGGTCTTGAATTGTCGAAAAAGTCCAAGGCCACTTTCAATGTCGCCTGCGGCTTGCGCCAACAATTTGGCGAAGTCGTATCGCCCACGCGCAACGTCGTATGCCTCCCGCCAAAGTGTGGTGCAAAGTCGCCCATCTCCGTGCACCGGACGCAAATCGAAAAAGATATCAACTGCCAGGAGATCCTCTGGCCTGGAGACGCGCATCCATTCCTCAATGCGACGGCGCCATGTCGCCGTCGAGCCGCGCCATTGCGGATTCTTGGCCATGACGCCCCCCGCGCAATAGGGCACACCGACTTCGTGCAGTATGTCAGCGATGTGGGTACCGAGTTTTTTGAACCAAACATCGTGTGCGCTCCCGGGCTGGCCCTCGGCAAAAACGATCGCGTTATCCTGGTCCATAGAAAGTAGGCTCTCGCCACGACCTGCAGAGCCCAGAACAGCGACGGAGTAGGTGCAAGGCGGAGCGCCATAGCCCGCTTTATAAAGGCGCTCCTCTGCGATGAGGACGGCCTTCCGCGTAAGTCCGCCAAGCTCGTACGAAATTATCCCGGCAATATCGCCTGCGCTGACGTCCTCTGCTAACAGCGTGGCGGCTACATGCGGCAGCTTCGCCCAGGCCGCGCCGAGAGCGTGCACATCGCCGGCTTCATCAATCTCATCGCCCAGGGATACTGCTTCGCTTGCGCGCAGCCGCAATAGATTTCGTGCCGATAGCGCTCCGACCACATGGCCCGCTTCATCTACAACCCCGAGATGGCGGATGGCGAGACGGCTCATCCGCCCGATGGCGAGGTAAATGAACGCGTCGGCTGGTACCACCGCGAGCGGTTTGCTCATCAGTTCTTTGACCGGACGCGCGAGCGCCTCTGCACCCTGCGCGGCAATCGCCCGCAATCCATCGCGCTCGGTGACGATGCCGAGGTCCTCAGCCAAAACGTTGCCGTCATTGCTTTCGGCAGGGCGTACGAAAAGCGATGACACGCGTTCGTCCATCATCTGCTTCAGGGCCTCTGCGAGCGGCGTTTTCGCGCTTACTAACTTTGCCGGCGTTTGCATGACGTCCCTGACGCGATGGCGATAAGGGTAGCTATCGATGCGCGCCAACGCCCGCTCTTTATCGTGTGCTGCAGGAACAACGCCCGTATCGGCCCAGCCTGCTCGGTGCTGCTCCTCGAGCACTGTGGTCAAAGCTCGGCAGGCGAGAGTCGCTTCCCCGAGCGTGCGGATGCCTCCATCCCGGAGCTTCGGAAGAAGCGCAGCAAAGATCCGCGCGGTGGTGATGGCATCTCCCTTGGCCGAATGGCGTTCAGTCGGCTGGACGCCGAGCCACGATGCCAAGCTCTCGATCGTATACTCCGCGAGCGTTGGCTCGATGATTTCGGCTAGTATTCGGGTATCGAGTACCCGCGGTTGTCGGAAGACAACACCGGCTCGCTTGCATTCGCGCTCAAGGACAGCGAGATCGAAGCCAATAGTGTGGCCGATCACCACAGCCCCACCGATGAAATCGACGAGTGCCGGCCAAACATCGGCGAACGTGGGTGCTCCGGCCACCTTGGCATCATCGATTTGGTGGATTGCCGTCGCCGCTGCAGGAATGGAAACGCCGGGCGAAACCAAACTGTGAAACATTTCGTCGGATAGACGTCCGCGCAGGATTCGGATTGCCGCAAACTCCACAATTCTCGCCTCGGCCGGATCTAGACCGGTTGTCTCGGTGTCGATAACGACCGCGTCAAGTGCGATTAACGGCGTTGCGTTGCGGACGATCATACGGTCCTCAGGCGTACTGTCTTCGAGCCTGATGCAGGTCCTCTTCAGGCCGCGCGCACTGCCTGCGTCAACGCCGGTGCGTCGATCCGATTGCTGAATTCTTCATGGATATTGCACATCGTGACCCTGAGATAATTTGTGATCGTTGGGAATTCAGTTGCCCGCAGCTTTTCATGGATCGGCATCAACTGGAAGTATTGTTCGGCGTAAGGGACCGGAATGTCTTTTGCCGCTTTGACTGCGTGGATGCCTATCAAATCGAGATTATGCGCCAGCTCATCGCGCAACTGGGACCATGTCTCTGTGCCGAGTACCGCAGGCGTGGGATATCGGTCGAAGACTGACAGGGAAATTGCAATCAGCCGATCGAGTGCCGCTCGCCGGTCCTCGGCATGCGGGCGCAGCACGCCTTCGACCAATTCACTCACCATGGCCAGACCAAGCGGATAGGCGCGCCAGCGCGAGTTGTCTGCCGCGGCTTGAAACTCGGGCTCGCGGAATAGAACCTTGGCATAGTGACCGGCGCGCGCCCGCGAATATTCATAGATCCCTTTTTGCACGACGAAGGCCGCGTTGCCGTCGATGAATTCGGCCAACGCCGGGACATTGCGGATCGGTGGCGGGCGACGGAAAAGTTCGAGCAGTCCCATGGTTGTAAATATCTCATAAAAGTCAGTCGCAGCCTTCCCGTGTCAGCAGGACATCTAGCTGAACTGCGACGCAGAAATCACAATATTTTTCGTAACTTAGATTATCCATATACGACTAAAGTCGTATATGGCAAAAATTTACGCATTGTTAATGTTCCGCCGGCTGACCCGGGACGGACGAAGCTCGGGCTGTGCGTTTCGGGGGGAGCGTTCAGGATGCAGTCGGGCGTTCCCTCGCCTCTGAAACCGGTCCCATCAGGCGGATCGGTCACCGCAGGGAAGGTACCGACCCATGGCTCCATCCGACACTCCGGCAAATCAAGAAGCCCATTGGAGAAAAACAACCCGCTTGATGCTCACGCATCTCGGGATCTGGTTCTTCTTTGGCTACGTCATCCACATGTTTGTGGTGCCGCTTAACAAGATCGTCATCCCGATCCTGGGTTTCCCGCTCGGTTTCTACATGGCCGCGCAGGGCTCGCTGATCGTGTTCGTGGTCATGCTGTTCGTGTTCGCGCGACAGCAGAATCGAATCGACCGTGAACACGGCTACGCCGAAGAAGATTGAGGTAGGGAGCGGACCATGGCTACTCAGACCACAACTAGTTCTGCCGACGCCTTCTACAAGCAACTCGGCCGGATGTACGGCACGTACACGGGCGGCTTCCTCGCCTTTATCGTCTTCCTTGCCCTCCTTGAGCAGGTCGGCGTGCCGAACAAAGTCCTTGGTTATTTCTTCGTGTTCTTCACGCTGGCGGTCTACGCCATCATCGGCGTGGCGACGCGGACGGCGCAGATTTCAGAATACTACGTGGCTGGCCGGCGCGTGCCGGCTTTCTACAACGGCATGGCGACTGGCGCCGACTGGATGTCGGCGGCCTCCTTCGTCGGCATGGCCGGTACATTGTTCCTGCTCGGCTATGACGGCCTCGCTTGGGTTCTCGGCTGGACCGGCGGGTTTGTGCTGGTGTCGATCCTGGTTGGACCGTATCTGCGCAAGTTCGGCGCTTACACCGTGCCAGACTTTTTATCGTTCCGCTTCGGCGGCAATACCGCCCGCTTCCTCGGAGTGATCGTGCTGGTTTGCTGCTCCTTCACCTATGTGACGGCGCAGATCTACGGCACCGGCCTTATCGCCTCGCGCTTCCTCGGCATGCAGTTCGAAATCGCCGTCTTTGCCGGTCTCGTCGGCATTTTGCTCTGCGCCATGCTGGGCGGCATGCGTGCAGTAACCTGGACGCAGATCGCCCAATACATCGTGCTGATTGTCGCCTATCTTGTGCCGATCGTAATCCTGTCCACCAAGTGGTACGGGATTCCGTTTCCCCAGTTCACTTACGGGACGGCGCTCTCGGAAATTGCGGCGCGTGAATCCCAGCTCATCAAGGATGGGCTCGCAATCCTGTGCACGAAGGATGCGTGTCCTCCGGGAACGCTGCGGCCGCATATTCAGCCCTTCATGAACTACACCCCGTTGAACTTTTTCGGGATCATCTTCTGCATGATGGTCGGCACGGCGTCGCTGCCGCACATCCTGATGCGTTACTTCACCACGCCGTCGGTGAAGGAAGCGCGGGATTCGGTTGCATGGTCGCTGCTGTTCATCTTCCTGCTCTACTTCTCGGCACCGGCTTATGCCGCGTTCTCGAAGCTGGAGGTCTATACGAACATCATTGGCCGCGATCTGAACATGATCAGGCCGTGGCTGTTCCAGTGGGGGGAACTAGGACTGATCCAGATCTGCGGCAAGAACGCCGTCAATCTCCAAGCAGTCCTCGAGGCCTGCAAGGCAATTCCCGGTCATCCCGGTGTGCTGCGCTTCCAGGACTTCGTGATCAATACCGACGTGATCGTGCTCTCGACGCCTGAGATCGCGGGCCTGCCTTATGTGATCTCGGGCCTGGTGGCTGCAGGCGGTCTTGCGGCGGCGCTTTCCACCGCCGACGGTCTTCTGCTTGCGATCGCCAACGCGCTTTCCCACGATGTCTACTACAAGATGCTCGATCCCAACGCACCGACCATCCGTCGGCTCACTGTGGCCCGGGTGCTGCTGTTCTTCGTGGCCTGCGCATCGGCAGCGCTTGCTGCGACCAAGCCGGCGGACATCCTGGCGATGGTGGGCTGGGCGTTCTC
>Ga0075420_100005641_pt1 | contig 11033 bp, 8 predicted proteins | sample SoiMetdeltSBSDD4_FD_75296 | JGI IMG/M metagenome (GOLD analysis project Ga0075420, IMG submission 75296) | Bulk soil microbial communities from a Populus tree surrounding site in Tennessee, USA - Soil MetaG P. deltoides SBSDD4 | ecosystem: Environmental > Terrestrial > Soil > Tree plantation... | reverse complement strand
ACGCGCAACGTCCACGATGCGTACTGGCTGTTCCAGCCGGAGCTGGTTGTGGAAGGCGTTGACGGCCAGTCCGCGTTTCGCCGGCGACCGACCGGTGCCTCCGGCGAAAACGAGTCGGACGCACTGGAAGACCGGATGATGGCGCTGCTCTACCGCCATCATCTGGAGTTCGCGGTCGGCCACGGCGTCGGCGTCCACGCGGAGGTATCGCCTGACTCGGCGGAGTGCGCGGTGCGCCTCCGGACCACGGTGATGCCCTCGCACGAAGTGCCGAAGACCGAGCCGCCGACCATCGAGGAGATCCCGACGCTGGCCCGCCTGGAGCGCGACATGGCCCGCCTGGCCGAGCTCGACGGCGCGGACCTAGGCATGGCGCTCGCCCCGCTCGTCGATGCCTACGCGGCCTGGATCGAGGACCAGCGTGGTCGAGCGGACCGGGATGAGGATGGGCTTGGCGAGCATGCGGGTGCCGCCCGCGAAACACTCCGACGTGCGATAGCCGCGCTGGAGCGGATCCGGGCCGGCATCACCCTGCTCGGTACGGACCCGCGTGCCGCCGAAGCGTTCCGTTTCATGAACCGCGCGATGGCCCTCCAGCGAACCCATACGATCTTCGCCGAGCAGGTCCGGCGAGGCGGCAAGCAGACTTACGAGGAGATCGACGTCCCATCCAACCGCAGCTGGTATCCGTTCCAGATTGCCTTCATCCTGCTGAACCTCCCAGCGGTGACCGACCTACACCATCCGGAGCGCGCCGACGATCCGTCGGCGCTGGCCGACCTGCTCTGGTTCCCGACGGGCGGTGGCAAGACGGAAGCGTACCTCGGCCTCTCGGCGTATACCCTGGCGATCCGTCGCCTCCAGGGGAACGTGGCAGGTCGTTTCGGCGAGCACGGCGTCGCCGTGCTGATGCGCTACACCCTCCGCCTCCTGACCCTTCAGCAGTTCCAGCGGGCGGCGGCCCTCATCTGCGCGTGCGAGGTGCTGCGGCGAGAAGCGCTCGACCGAGGCGACAGGCGCTGGGGACGCGAGCCGTTCCGCATCGGCCTCTGGGTCGGCCAGCGGATGACGCCAAACAGCGTCGAGCAGTCGCAGCAGGCCGTGGCCCAAGTTAGAGACGCCGGGCGCCGTGGCGGTCCGGGTGTCGGTTCGCCGGCCCAGCTCACCTCCTGCCCCTGGTGCGGCACAAAGGTCGATCCCGGCCGCGACATCGTGGTCGAGTCGTACGGCCAGGGCCAGGCGCGGACGCTCATGTACTGCGGCGACACGCGGGGAGTCTGCCCGTTCAGTCGACGACTCGCCGCCGGCGAAGGGTTGCCGGTCCTGGTCGTCGATGAGGAGATCTACCGGCGGCTGCCGTCTATCCTGATCTCGACCGTCGACAAGTTCGCCCAGATGCCCTGGAAGGGCGAGGCACAGATGCTCTTCGGCAGGGTCAACGGGCGCTGTCCCCGCCATGGTTTCCGCTCGCCTGAGATCGAGGACGCGGATCGTCACCCGAAGCGACTGACGTTATCGGCCGCCGTCACAGAGCCATGCAGTCCGCTGAGGCCGCCCGACCTGATCATCCAGGACGAGCTGCACCTCATCAGCGGGCCGCTAGGCACACTCGTCGGCCTGTACGAGACGGCGGTCGACGAGCTGTCCACCTGGGTAGTCAACGGACGTCGAGTACGCCCCAAGGTCATCGCGTCGACGGCGACGATTCGTCGTGCGCGCGACCAGGTCAGCGCGCTGTTCATGCGCAACGTCGCCGTGTTCCCGCCGCAGGGGCTGGATGTGGGCGACAACTTCTTCTCTCGCCAGCGTCAGCCGAGCCAGCTCGCGCCGGGACGCAAGTACGTCGCCGTGTGCGCCCCGGGCAGGCGCTTGAAGGTCGTGTTGATCAGGGTCTACCTGGCGTACCTGCTCGCTGCACAGGTGCTGTACGAGAAGTACGGGCGGCACGCCGATCCGTGGATGACCCTCGTCGGCTACTTCAATTCGATGCGCGAGCTCGGCGGCATGAAGCGCCTCGTCGACGACGACATCCGTTCGCGTCTCGCCCGAGGCAGCGATCGTGGGCTGGCGAATCGCGTGCTGCGGGTGACCGAGGAGCTGACTTCGCGTAAAGCGTCGACGGACATCCCGATCGTCCTGGATCATCTCGAGGTGCCGTTCGATCCGGCGGTCGAGGCCGAGCGGCAGAACCGGCGGAAGGCCGGTCAGCGCGTCGACGGCAGACCTCCGATCGACGTCCTGCTCGCTACGAACATGGTCTCCGTCGGCGTGGACGTCCGACGGCTGGGCCTGATGGTGGTGGCCGGTCAGCCCAAGACGACCGCTGAATACATCCAGGCGACGAGCCGGGTCGGCCGGAGCGCGCCGGGCCTCGTTTGCACAGTCCTGAACTGGGCCAGGCCGCGCGACCTCTCGCACTTCGAACAGTTCGAGCACTACCACGCCACCTTCTATCAGCAGGTCGAGGCGCTCTCGGTGACGCCGTTCGCGCCGCGTGCGATCGACCGTGGCCTGAGCGCGCTGCTTGTGTCGTTGGTCCGTCTCGCGAGCCCCGAGTACAACGCCAACGAGGCGGCGAGCACGGTCGATCGCGACCATCCACTGGTGAAGTCCGCCGTGGAAACGATCACACGGCGTGCCTGGGAGATCTCGCAGCGGGCGGACATCCGGGCGGAGGTCGAGGCGAGGCTGAAGAGGCGCCTTGACGACTGGGCCGACGAGGCGGCCAATACCGTCGGTGGCCGGCGCCTGGGCTACCAGCAGAAGCGCGACGGTGTGACAGTCGGCCTCTTGGAGACGCCGGGCGCCGCGCGGTGGGCTCCGTTTACCTGCCTGACGTCGCTGCGCGACGTCGAGCCGACCTCGAGCTTGATCCTGGTCGATCGCGGCATGGACGACCTGCCCGGCGGGCGATCCGCCTCAGCTGGGGGCGACGGCGCGGACGTTGGCTCCGACGGAGAGGTGGCGTCGTGACGGCGTACGACCCCTGGCGGAAGGTCGGCGACCTCCGCCCGAGCCAGCTCTTGTACACGTTCGGCATCGGTAGCATCGTTGACCTGCCGAACATCTCAGCCATGGTGATGGGGCTCGACGACTGGACGGTCGTGGATGGGGAGGAGATCGGCGAGGAGCGCCTCCTGACCGCTGTGCGTGGGACGCTGGGCGATCAGGTGCGGGCGTTGCGTCCGCCTCCTGAGTCGCCGGACTCGATGGACCGATCGGCGACGGACGCCGGTCCGTCGGTCGGGGTGCCTGTTGCCCCGTTCCCGCGCTGGATGCTCTGCACGTACTGTCGATTGCTGGCGCCGCTCCAGGCCGACCTCTTCCATCTGAAGACCGACCAGTATCACCCCGACCGAGCGCGGTATGTCCACTCGATGTGCCGTGCGCAGCGGCCGCCGACGGTTGTACCCTCGCGCTTCTTGCTTGCCTGTGACAATGGCCATCTCGACGACTTCCCGTGGGCGGCGTTCGTGCATCGCGGGGTTGACGGCTGCTCGTATCGACTCCGTCTCCGCGAGCTCGGAATGACCGGCGAGGCAGCCGATCTCTTGCTGAGCTGCGACGTCTGCAAGGTCAGCCGCCGGATGGCCGATGCCTTCGGCGAACAAGTGGACAGCGTGCTCCGTGCCTGTCGCGGCCGCCGGCCACACCTGCGGGACTTCGCCGAACTGGAGTGCGATGCGACGGCGAAGACGATTCTGCTCGGGGCGTCGAACAGCTGGTTCCCGATCGTGCTCAGCGCCCTCTCGATTCCCTCCGCGACGGATGCGCTCGGCCGGCTCGTCGAGGAGCACTGGACGACCGTCGAGAAGGCAGCCAACGTCCAAAACATCGAGCTGCTGCGGAGCATCGGCCAGCTCAACGCCTTCAGCAAGTACACCGACGACCAGATCTGGCAGACGGCGGAGGCACGGCGAGCCGCGCAGGCGGCGGGGACAGCTGAGGATGCCGGGTTGAAGCCGCCGGAGTGGCAGGTATTCGTCAACCCCGGATCAGCCGCACAGACCGACGACTTTCGACTGCGAACGACCGATCCGCCGCGTGCGCTGGCAGGTCAGATCGAGCGCGTGATCCTGGTCGAGCGGCTGCGCGAAGTGAAAGCGCTGATCGGCTTCACGCGGCTGCAGTCGCCGGGCGACTTCGACGAGGCGGTTCTCGTCCCGCCCGAGCGGCGCGCGCCGCTTTCGCGCCGCTCGCCGCGCTGGGTGCCTGCGGTCCAGGTTCGCGGCGAAGGGGTCTTCCTGCAGTTCGACGGCGAGGCGCTCCGTCGCTGGTTCGGTCGTGGCCCCGCCATCGACGAGCGGCGGGCGGCTTTCGAGCGTGGCCACCGTCAATGGTGGATGCGTCGCGGGGTGTTACCGCCTCATGTGCCTCACGCGCCCGGGCTGGGCTATGTCCTTTTGCACTCGTTCGCCCACTCGCTGATGCGCCAGCTCTCCGTCGAGTGCGGCTACGCCCTGGCGAGCATCCGCGAGCGGATCTACTACTTGCCGCCTGAGGCCGAGAACGGTCCGATGGCAGGTCTTCTCATCTACACCGCTGCGCAAGACAGCGAGGGCACGCTCGGGGGACTTGTCAGCCTTGGTGAGCCCATCGAGCTTGGACGTCACGCAGCCCAGGCGCTCGAGCGAGTCGCCCTCTGTGCGTCAGACCCGCTTTGCTCGGAGCACCAGCCGGACATCGACGGTGTTGCTCTACATGGGGCGGCCTGCCACGCTTGCCTGTTTGTCCCCGAGACGTCCTGCGAGCGGGGGAACCGATTCCTTGATCGGTCGCTGCTCGTCCCAACCCTGTGCAGCGGCGACCTGGCGTTCTTCGAAGCGGCCGACACGTGAGCGATCCGGTTGGTCAGGAGGGACTCCTTGAGCGCGCCCGCCGGCTCGCCGAGGAGCTCCCCGAGGGCACGATCGAGACGATCTGCCGAGCGATCGAGAGGTCGGAGCGTCGGTCCTGGGGTGGGCGCCGGGCGGCGGTCGCCGAGGCGGTGGGCCATCCCCGATCGAGGGCGGCCGTGACGGCCCTCGTTGAGTGCTGGGAGGCCAGCGCATCCGATGTGGCCGCCGCGTCACTCGGCCTCGCCCTTCGGATGGCGGCGCGGACCATTGCCGCGGCTCGTACTGTGCCTCCCCTATGCCTCGTTCCTATGCTGATTCCACACCGTCGGATCTCACTCAGCGCGGCCCTGCGCCAGGGCCGCGCGCAAGGCGTGAATCTCGTCGAGCAGTCGCAGGACGATCTCGATCCCAGCCGTGTTCAGACCGAGGTCCTCGCGCAGTCGACGGATCTTCCGCAGCCGTGCGAGCTCTGCCTCACCGAACAGCTCCACGCGCCCCTCGACCCGCTCAGGGCGAACGAGCCCGGTCCGGACGTAGCGCCGCACCCGAGTCGGCGGCAGGCGCACGCGCTGAGCGGCAATTTCCAGTGGCAAAAGCTGGGTCAGCCCGGTTCGCTCGTTCATCGCGTCCCTACTCCTTCGGCGGCGCCCGCTTCCAGTCGCGCCAGCTCCTCGACCAGCTCGCGCTGGCGCGGGGACAGATGCTCGGGCAGGCGAGCGTGGACTTCGACGTGCAGGTCGCCGCGCCGCTCCGGCCGACTGAGTTGCGGCATCCCCTGCCCCCGCAAGCGGAACACGCGGCCGTCCTGGGTGCCGGCCGGGATCGTGAGCGCGAGCGTACGGCCGTCAGGCGTCGGCACGCGCGCCTCCCCGCCCAGAACCAGTGCTGTGAATGGAGCTTCGACCTTCGCCTGCAGGTCGTCACCGCGTCGCTCGAAGCGAGGATCGGGTCGCACGGCGATCGCCAGGTACAGGTCGCCGGCCGGTCCGCCGACCTGGCCCGGCAGGCCCTGCCCGGCCACCCGCACCTGTGCGCCGGTATCGACCCCGGGCGGGATCTTGACCTCCAGGCGGCGTGCCTGCCCGTCCGGCGTCTCCAGGGTGAGCAGCCGAGTGGTCCCGCGGTACGCTTCCTCGAACGTCACATCGACGGGGTGCTCGAGGTCGGCCCCGGCGCGCGGTCGCGGCCGGCCGCGGCCCGCCGGACCCGTTCGGCCACCTCGACCGCTGAAGAACGTCTCGAAGAAGTCCGAGAACGGCGCGCCCTCACCGAACAGGTCGCGCAGATCCTCCTCGCTGGCGGTTCGGTACTCGTAGCGCGCGCCGCCCGGCTGCTGGCCGGTGAACCTGCCCCAGTCGAATGGCTGCTCCTGCGCCCCGGCCGCCTGCTGGGCTCGTTGCCACTGCTCGTTCTGTCGCCAGCGTGGGCCGAGCTCGTCGTACTTCTTCCGCTTCTCGGGGTCGGACAGGACCTCGTACGCTTCGTTGATCCGCTTGAACCGCTCTTCCGCCTCATCGTTGCCGGGGTTGATGTCCGGATGGTACTGGCGGGCCAGCTTGCGGTAGGCCGTGCGGATCTCCTTCTCGGTCGCGGTCTTCGACACCCCGAGGACCGCATAGTAATCCTGGTATTCCATAGCCGACTACCTGATCCTGTGCTCCCATGCCGCCGGCCCCTCGCGCACGTGTCGCCATGGGGTGGCAGCCCTGGTGCGTGCCTCGCATGACGTGATTCGATTGCGGGCGACGAGCGGACCACCGGGGCCGATGACCTCGGCCCCGGCTCGGACTTCGAAACATCCCTGAGCCACGTTCCGCCTCCTCAGACCTCGCGGTACTCGCCCTCGACGGTCCCCGGCGGCGTCGAGCCCGAGCTGCCGGAATTACCAGTGCCGCCCGGTCCCGAGCTGGAGCCAGCACCGACCGGCTCGCCGTAGACGGCACTCCCGGCCCGTTGCATCGCCTGCTCGAGCGAGTCCATCGCCCGTCGCAACGAGAGCACGTCGTTCGCATCGAGTGCCCGGCGGATCGCCTGGGCCTGGGTGTCGATCTCAAGCTTGACGTCGCTCGGTAGCCGCTCGCCGGAGTCGCCGAGCAGCTTCTCGGCCTGGTAGGCGGCCTGATCGGCGCGGTTCTTTAGGTCGGCCTCCTCCCGGCGCCGGGCGTCCTCCGACGCGTGCTGCTCGGCCTCGCGGACCATCCGCTGGATCTCGGCCTCGGAGAGCCCGCTCGACGGCTGGATGACGACCTTCTGCTCCTTGCCGGTCGCCTTGTCCTTGGCCGAGACGTTCAGGATGCCGTTGGCGTCGATGTCGAAGGTGACCTCGATCTGCGGCACGCCCCTCGGCGCCGGCAGGATCCCGTCCAGGATGAAGCGGCCGAGGCTCTTGTTCTCGGCCGCCATCGGCCGCTCGCCCTGGAGCACGTGGATCTCGACCTGGGCCTGATTGTCGTCGGCCGTCGAGAAGGTCTCGCTCTTGCGGGTCGGGATGGTCGTGTTGCGCGGGATCAGGGTCGTCATCACCCCGCCCTGGGTCTCGACACCCAGCGAGAGCGGCGTCACGTCGAGCAGCAGGACGTCCTTGACGTCGCCCTTCAGCACGCCGGCCTGGATCGCCGCGCCGATCGCCACCACCTCGTCCGGGTTGACGCCCTTGTGCGGCTCCTTGCCGAAGATCCGCTTCGCCAGCTCCTGGACCGCCGGCATCCGCGTCTGGCCACCGACCAGGACGACCTCGTTGACGTCTCCTGCCTTGACCCCGGCATCGTCGAGGGCCTTCATCACGGGGCCGCGCGTCCGCTCGACCAGGTCCTCGGTGAGCTGCTCCAGCTTCGACCGGGTGAGCGTCATCTGCAGGTGGACCGGTCCGGCCGACGTCGCGGTGATGAACGGCAGACTGATGTCGGTCGACTGGGTCGTTGAGAGCTCGATCTTGGCCTTCTCGGCCGCCTCGCGGACGCGCTGGAGCGCCATCCGATCCTGGCTCAGATCGATGCCCTGGTCTCGCTTGAATTCGCCGATGATCCAGTCGACGATCGCCCGGTCAAAGTCATCGCCGCCGAGGAATGTGTCGCCGTTGGTCGCCAGCACTTCGACGACGCCCTCGCCGACGCGCAGGATCGAGATGTCGAAGGTGCCGCCGCCCAGGTCGTAGACGGCGATGACCTCTTCACGCCCCGCCTTGTCGAGGCCGTACGCCAGCGAGGCGGCGGTCGGCTCGTTGATGATCCGCAGCACTTCGAGGCCGGCGATCTGGCCGGCGTCCTTGGTCGCCTGGCGCTGGGCATCGTCGAAGTAGGCCGGCACCGTGATGACGGCCTGGGTCACCTTCTCGCCGAGCTTCGCCTCGGCGTCCGCCTTCAGCTTCTGGAGGATCATCGCCGAGATCTCCGGCGGTGAGTACTCCTTGCGGCCCATCACGACCCGGACATCGCCGTTGGCGGCGCGCGTGACCCGGTACGGCACCCGCTTGAGCGCCTCCTGAACCAGCGGATCGTCGAACTTGCGGCCCACGAAGCGCTTGATGGAGTAGATGGTGTTCTCGGGGTTCGTGACGCCCTGACGTCGCGCGATCGTCCCGACGAGCCGCTCACCGCTCTTCGGATTGGTCGCCACCACCGATGGCGTCACGCGATTGCCTTCGGCGTTCTCCAGCACGGTCGGCTCGCCGGCCTCCATGACGGCCACCACCGAGTTAGTCGTCCCGAGGTCGATTCCGAGTACCTTCGCCATCATGCACCCCCGTTTGGATTGCCTCGTACTCCTTTCGATCACCCGCCGTGGACCTCGACGCGGATGCGCCGTGCCTTGCTGGCCTCGGTCTTCGGCAGGGTCATGGTCAGGACACCGTCGCGGTAGCGCGCCGTCGCGCGATCCGGTTCGACCTCGCACGGAAGGGCAATGCTCCGAACGAACGATCCGTAGCGGCGCTCCATACGGTGGAAGCCTCGCCCGCGCTCCTCGTGCTCATCACCCTTCTCGCCGCGAATGGTCACACGATTGGCGGTCGCGTCAACGGCGAAGTCGTTCGACCGTAGCCCGGGCAGCTCGGCCCGGACGATGATCGTGTCGTCAGTCTCTTCGACGTCGAGCGCCGGCCCGCCGAAGACGCGACGGACCAGCGCGCCGCTCGGCTCGCCCTGGTCTTCGTCGTGGTCGCGCCGGCCGGGCAGCCAGCGCTCGATCGCTGCATGGACCTGATCGCGTAGCTGCTCCAGTGGCCTGCGCACCTCCTGTGGTAGCGTCAGCATGGTTCTCCTCCCGGCATGGACTCGGCCCGGGCGGCGTCATGGCGAGGCTGCTCGCGACGCCGCCCGGGTGACAGCGTTGTTGGCTACGATGCTCGCACCTCGATGCGGCGCGGCTTCGCGCGCTCGGCGCGGGGCAGCCGCAACGTCAGGACGCCGTGCTTCAAGTCGGCGTTGATGCCGGCCGGATCGACTTCTTCGGGCAACTGGAACTGGCGGAAGTACGCCGTCAGCTCGTGTTCACGCTCGATAGGCTCACCCATCGCCAGGTGCTTGGCGTGCCCCTGGATCGTCAGCATCCCGTGCTCGACCTTCACGTCCAGCGCCTTGGGCTCGACGCCGGGGAGATCGGCGAGGACCACCAGCCCGGCGTCGTCCTCGTAGATGTCGACCGGCGGCGCGACGTACCGCTCCGCAGCCCTGGTCGTCTCCTGCGCGGCGGATGCCGACCGCGTCCGCGCCGGAACGGTTTTCTCAGGCATGATCATCCTCCTTCTAGCTCGCGTGCACGTTGATTCGACGAGGCTTCGCGGATTCGACTCGTGGCAACGTCAGCGCCAGCAAGCCGTGACGATAGTCGGCGGTGACCTTCGTCTGGTCGACGTCGCTCGGCAGCTCGACCGTGCGCATGAAGCGCCCTGCCGCCCGCTCGGACCGGTGCAGCCGCTCCGGCGCGACGTCCGTCGGCCCCGGCTTCTGGCCGGCGATCGTCAGCTTGTTGCCGACCACCGTCACGTCGATGTCGCCGGGCTGGACTCCCGGCGCGAGCGCTTCGACGTGGAAGCTCTCGCCGTCGTCGTACAGGTTCACCAGCGGATACTGTCGCGCTCCACGGGCAGGCAGGAACGCCTGCCGCGATGTGCGCGAAGGAGAGGCCCCCGCGGCTTCGAACGCCCGATCGATCTCACGCCGCAGCGTCTCCATCTCGCGGAACGGATCCCAGACTGCCATCCTCTGTGCCTCCAGTGTCTTCAGCAATATCCGCCGGCGTCGCTCGACGCGCTGGGCGGCGGCGCCAGCCGGCGGTTCCGCGCTCACATACTCCAGACTCTGCCGATGCGATCAGACCACCCGTAGCGGCGACTTACAATCGCCATAGAGCGCCGGGCAGTCCGAGCAGGGCGCCGCCGCGCACGCGGCGCGGAGCCCGCCGGCACCAACACCTACGATGGCGCCGGCGGGCTCTCGTACCCGGAGCCAGGCCGGCCGCTGGCCCGCGCCGTTGCGAGCCGTCGGCCGGCCTGGTGAGACCTGCGACGTGCGGCGTGCCCTTAGGCCCGGGCCGGGTGGGCCGGCTCCGTCGCGTCGACGGGTGCGAACCACCCGAAGTAGGCGGCCAGGATCGCCGTCGCGGCGTGCAGCCAGACGTCATGCCCGAACAGCGGGGCGAAGCCGAACGTCGTGCTGAGCGCCGGGATCAGGCCCATGACGGCGAAGATGGCGTACACGATCGCCAGCCCACGCCCGAACCACCGCGCCCAGTTGACCCCTTGCCAGTACGCCGCCAGTCCAATGATCCCGATCGCCAGATGGATGGCGTTGTGGACGGCATTGACCGGGAACAGGCCGAACAGATAGCCGTACCACGACGCGACCGTCAGCTCAGGAGCGCCCTCCGGCGGCGACTGGATCGCTCCCGGCAGGAACCCGGCGAGGCCGATGATGAGGAAGACGAGACCAGCGACCAATGCGAAGTAGCGGGCTGCCATAGCTCACCTCCTTTCTCCGAGTCTCGGATCGTGCTCTCCCACGAAGGGGGCGTCGCACTGCTCGGCGACTGCCGCGACTCCGTCGTGGCAGGCAGCCAACGACGGCTGCACTCCTAGGGTCAATACCAGTAAGTTTAGGGCCAAAGGATGCGGACGGCAGGAGGGGTGGTAGCGGGCAGCGTGGTGTGAGCGGTCGGATCTGGCGGGCGCTTGAGGCGGAAGTTGCTCATTTTGCGCTT
>Ga0075420_100005637_pt1 | contig 11036 bp, 8 predicted proteins | sample SoiMetdeltSBSDD4_FD_75296 | JGI IMG/M metagenome (GOLD analysis project Ga0075420, IMG submission 75296) | Bulk soil microbial communities from a Populus tree surrounding site in Tennessee, USA - Soil MetaG P. deltoides SBSDD4 | ecosystem: Environmental > Terrestrial > Soil > Tree plantation... | reverse complement strand
GTCGGGTCGCTCAGCGAACGCGACCCACGAGCAGCGCGCGTCAGCGGAGTCGAGCGGATCGGAGAGTGTCAGTGACCACCTGACTTGGAGGTCACTTATCACATCTGGCACCAGCGCCATTGGCAGTTGCGAGTAGCTACTTCTGCGCCAGCAGCTTCTCCATTTCGTCCATCACCTGATTCATCCGCCGGATGGTCAGGTTGAGCGGCTCGTCGGTGGTCATGTCCACGCCGGCATCCTTCAGCAGATCGATCGGGTACTTCGATCCGCCGGCAGACAGAAACGCGAGATAGCGCCTGGTCGCGTCCTGGTCCCCCGACAGCACCTTCGCTGACAGCGCCTCAGCCGCGGTGAACGACGTGGCGTACTGGAACACGTAGAAGTCGCGATAGAAGTGCGGGATGAAGCTCCATTCGTGGGCAATGTAGTCGTCCACGACCAGGATCTTCTGATCGTGGCCGTAGTACTTCTTCGTGATGTCGAGATACAGCGTCGCTAAGGCATCGCCGGTGATCGGCTGCCCCTTCTCGCCCATCTCGTGCAGCCGCATCTCGAACTCGGCAAACTGCGTCTGGCGGAATACGGTCGCCTTGATGCCTTCGAGATAGTTGCCCAGCAGCGACAGCCGGGTCGGCGTGTCCTTGACCTGCTTCAGCATGTAATCGACGAGCAGCGCCTCATTGAACGTGGACGCGACTTCGGCGACGAACGTAGGATAGCTGGCGGTCGAATAGGGCTGCGTTTTGTTCGAGAAGTAACTTTGCATGGTGTGCCCGAGTTCGTGCGCCACCGTGCTGACGTCGTTGTACTGCCCGAGATAGTTCAGCAGCATGAACGGATGGACGTCGTACGCGCCGCCGTTCGAGTACGCACCCGACACCTTGCCCTCGGTTGGATACCAGTCGAGCCACCGCTCCTTGAACGCCCGCTCCAAAACGCCGGTGTACTCCGCACCGAGCGGCCTCATCGCCGCGATGATGTGCTTCTGCGCCTCCTCGGGCGTGTAGCGCAGATTTACTTCGGCGACGAGCGGCGCATAGAGATCGTAGTAGTGCAGGTCGTCGGTGATGCCCATCATCTTCTTGCGCAGACGCAGATAGCGATGGAACGTCGGCAGGTGACGATTCACGCCCTCGACGAGACGCATGTAGACCGACATCGGAACGTTCGGCCCGTTGAGCGCCGCATCGAGCGTGCTCGAGTATTTCCGCGAGCGCGAGTAGAACAGCGATCGCTGCACGCTCGAGTTCATCGTCATTCCGAGCGTGCGGCCGAAGCTGCCGAGCGCGCCGAAGAACGTGGACATCGCGGCTTTGCGATCCTCGCGGACCGGCGAGGTGCGGACGTCGCTGTAGCCAGCCTGATCGAGCTTTACCGTCTTGCCGTCCTTGAGAGTGATCGTCGGATACGGGAAGTCGGCGTTGGTCAGGATGGTGTAGATGTTGCCCGGCGAACCGGCCAGCGGGCCCGCGTCGGCGAGGATCTTCTCCTCGGCATCCGACAGCGTGTGAGGAGCGCGGCGGAAGATGTCGTGCAAGTAGAACGCGTACGGCTTCAGCCGCGGTTCGGTGGCAATGGCTTTCTCGATGGTCGCCTGTTCGACTTTCAGAATCTCGGGCTCGATGAACGCCGCCTCGGCGCCGAACCTTGCGAACAACTGCTGCATCTCCTGCTGCATGCCCTGAGGACCCGACAGCCGGGTGTCCTCATCGGACAGCATGCTGGCGTAGACATAGAGGCGCGACAGTTCCTTGTCCAAACGAGACATGAATTCCAGTGCATCGCCCAGCGTCTTGGCTGACGAGCCGAGCGCGCCCTGGAACTCCCGCAGCTTCGGCAGCTCCTGCTCGATCTTCTGCTTCTGCGCCCGCCAGGCCGGCTCGGACGGATAGACGTCGGCAAGATTCCATTTCAGGGCGTCGGGGACTTTCGCGCGGTCGCGCTCCTGTCCGGCCAGCATCACAGTCATCGCGATCACCGTCACCAGAGTAAAGGTCATCCTCATGGTATTACCTTTACACAGTACCTCATGGCGCGCCCCCTGTTGCGTGACAATTGGCCGGATCTCAGTGACGAAGCGCTGCTCGACGTCCGCATGTCGGATCTTCCGCTGGCCATCGAAGGGACCCTGGCCGATCGGATCGATCAGCTCCGCGGAGAGCTCGCCGCGCGCCACCTCCGTTTTCCGCTGCACTTCTACCTGTCCGATGAGTGGTTCACGCCGGATGGCGCCACGGCCATCGCCATTCCGTTCTACCTGGCGCACCCGCGGCTCGAAAAGCTCGAAGAAGCACAGATGTTCGAGGTGGAAGGCGGCGAATACGAATGGTGCATGCGCATTCTCAGGCACGAAGCCGGTCACGCGATCGACAACGCGTTCCGGCTGCGTCGCCGCCGCCAGCGGCAGCACACGTTCGGATCACCCAGCAAGCCGTATCCGGAGTTCTACACGCCGAAGCCGTACAGCAAGAGCTTCGTGCTGCACCTGGATTCGTGGTACGCGCAGAGCCATCCGGACGAAGACTTCGCGGAAACCTTCGCGGTATGGCTGACGCCGAACAGCGAATGGCGACAGCGCTACGCGGGATGGCGCGCGCTCGGCAAGCTGGAATACATGGACAGCCTGATGGACTCGCTGCGCGGGGCTGCGCCGCCCGTTGAAAACCCCGACGAAGTCGACACGCTGAGCGGACTGCGAACGACACTGCGCCAGCACTATCGCAACAAGCGCCGCTACTACGGCGTGGACTATCCGAACTTCTACGATCGCGACCTGCGGCGGCTGTTCTCCGATGCCCCAGACTTCAGCCACGCGATCACCGCTGCGCAGTTCATCAATCGCATCAGGCGTTCGGTGAGACGCCTCGTCTCGGGGTGGACCGGCATCTACCAGTACACGATCGACCAGGTGCTCGAAGACATGATCGCGCGCTGCCGCGAGCTCAATTTGCGGCTCGCCGTGCCCGAGGAGCAGGCGCGCCAGGAGTTCACGGTCCTGCTCACCGTGCAAGCGATGAACTACCTGCACAGCGGCGGGCACCGGCTATTCCTGTGAGGCGGCTTTTCCCGTGAAGACGCTCCGCATTCTCGCTCTCGTCCACGATCATCTGGTCCCCCCCGAGGACACCACCGGTATCGACATCCTCGAGGCCGAGTGGAAGATGGAATACGACGTCATCGAGACGCTCCGCGAGCTTGGTCACGAGGTGCGGGTGCTGGGCATCAGCGACAATCTTGGCAGCATCCGGCCGATCGCCGGGCTCTTCAAGCCGCACATCGTCTTCAACCTGATGGAGGCGTTCGCCGGGATTCCGACGTTCGACCAGAACGTCGTCAGCTACCTCGAACTGCTGCGCCTCTCCTACACCGGCTGCAATCCGCGCGGCCTGATCCTCGCCCGCGACAAGGCCCTGTCGAAGAAGCTGCTGGCCTATCACCGCATCCGCGTGCCGGAATTCATCGTCGTCCGGCCCGGACGAAAGCCGACAATTCCGAAGCGGCTCGATTTCCCGCTGATCGTCAAGTCGCTGTTCTTCGAAGCGTCGGCGGGCATCTCGCAGGCATCCGTCGTCGAAAACGAAGAGCAGCTGGCGCGGCGCGCGACGTTCATCCACGACACGCTCGGCACGGCGGCGATCGCCGAACAGTTCATCGACGGTCGCGAGATCTACATCGGCGTGATCGGCAACGAGCGCCTCGAGGTGCTGCCAGCGTGGGAGATGTCGTTTGCCGGCATGCCCGAGAACCGATGGCGCATCGCCACCGAGCGCGTGAAGTGGAGCACGCAGTATCAGAAGAAGCATGGCATCATGACCGATCGCGCCAGACTGGATGGCGCGCTGCTCGATCAGGTGCAGCGCGTCGCCAAGCGCGCCTACCGCGCGCTCGATCTCAGCGGCTACGCGCGTATCGACCTGCGTATCGACGAGGACGAGCGCATCTACGTGATCGAGGCGAATCCGAATCCCAACATGGCCTACGGGGAAGACTTCACCGAATCGGCCGAAGCCAGCGGCATCAGCTACGAGCGCCTGCTCGAACGGATCCTCGCGCTCGGCCAGCGCTGGGAGCCGGCGCGCACGGGTTGAATCGTGCACAATACACACGTGCGTTACGTCAACCGGTTCACGTCGGAGACGAAGCTGGTCGTGGACGCCCGGATTGCCGACGATATCCGCGCCTGGGCGCGCGAACGCCTCGGGCCGGATCCGAACGGTGGAGGTCCCTTCCGCGACCAGTATGGTGTCGTCAGCGTGTACCTCGACACCGATGCCCACGACGTCTATCACCGCCGCGGGTCGTACGGGCGAAGCAAATACCGCATTCGCCACTACGAGAGCGACACGTCGGCCTTTCTCGAACGTAAGCTGCGGACGCGACTGCGCCTCACCAAGCGCCGCACCCGCATCCCTCTCGAGGCCGTGTCCAACCTCCGTCTCGATCATCCCGACCCGACGCATCCGGCTCACTGGTTCTTCCGTCGTGTCACGCTGCGCAAGCTCCATCCGGTCTGCGTCATCCGCTACGCCCGCACCGCGCGAATGGCCGAGACGTCGGAGGGGCCCGTTCGCATGACACTCGATGCCAATGTCGCCGCGAGTCCCACCACCGTTGTCACGCTGCATACCGGACCGTCGTATCCCCTGGTCGAAGGGAAGATCATTCTGGAATTGAAGTACTCCGGCGTGTTTCCACGCCTGTTCAGAGATCTCGTCGACGAATTCCACCTGACGCCGCGGCCGGCGTCGAAATACCGCTTCGCCGTGCAGACGCTGGGCCTGGCAGGCTCGGGAACGGCGCTCCAGACGTAAAGCTCATGTCGCTGACCGCTGGGGACCGGCTGGGTCACTACGAAGTGATCTCGCTCATCGGATCGGGTGGGATGGGCGAGGTCTATCGTGCGCGTGACCCCAGGCTCGGCCGCGACGTCGCAGTGAAAACGCTGCGCTCGGCCGGCGCCGACGGCCGCGCCCGCCTCTGGCGGGAAGCCCGCGCGGCGGCGAGCGTCAGCCATCCGAGCGTCTGTCAGATTCACGACGTCGGCGAGACCGCCGACAACATCTACATCGTCATGGAGCTGCTCCAGGGTGAGCCGCTCGCGCATCGCCTCAAGGACGGGCCGCTCAACGTGGACGAGGCGATCACGGTGACATTGAATATCCTGGGTGCGCTCACCGCGCTGCACGGCCGCGACATCGTGCACCGCGATCTGAAGCCGTCGAACGTGTTCCTCACCGAGGCCGGAATCAAGCTGCTGGACTTCGGGCTGGCGCGATCGCGGCAGTCAATCGCGGCCGATCTGACCATCACACAGGCCGGCACCATCGTGGGCACGCCGCGCTATATGGCCCCCGAGCAGTGGGGAGACTCGCCTCCGGATCCGCGCAGCGACGTCTTCACGACCGGCTCGTTGCTGTTCGAGATGCTCACGGGACGTCCGGCCTTCGCCGGCAACGATCTGGTGCAGGTCTACCACAGCATCATGTCGAGCCATCCGCCGCCGCTCACCGGTTCGGCAGTCACCGCGGCAGTTGACGTGGTCATCCATCGCGCGCTCGAAAAGCGGGCCGACGATCGCTACCCCACGGCTGACTCCATGGCGCAGGCGCTGCGATCGGCGGTGACGCTCGTCAGCACCGGCACGCAGCAAGCCAAGACGCCGGTGCGCGCGACGACGCGATTAATTGCGTTGCCGTTCCGCATGCTGCGGCCCGATCCCGATCTGGATTTCCTCTCGTTCAGCCTTCCGGACGCCGTGGTGAGCTCACTGGCTGGTCTCCAGTCGCTCGTCGTCCGCTCGACGCTTGCCGGGGTCAAGTATGCGAGCGGCGACACGATCGATCTCAAAGCGATCGCCACCGAGCTCGGCGTCGACGCGGTACTCACCGGCACGCTGCTGCGCGCCGGCGATCAAGTCCGGGTCAGCGCGCAGCTGATCGAGGCCTCGTCCGGAACGATGTTGTGGTCGAAGACCGTCCAGGCGACCATGCGTGATCTGTTCGACGTTCAGGACCAGCTCGCCAAGGCCATCGTCGAGTCGCTGTCGATTCCGCTGTCGAGCGGTGAGAAGCGCCGGCTCACGTCCGACCTGCCGGCCAGCGCGCGCGCCTACGAGTTCTACTTGCGGGCGAACCAAGTCAGCCACGATCCCAGCATGCTCTCCGTCGCTGGCGAACTGTATCGATCGGCCCTGGATGAGGATCCGCAGTACGCGCCGGCCTGGGCCAAGCTCGGTCGTGTCTATCGTGTCCTCGCCAAATACGGCGCCGAGGACACCACCGAAAACTTCAAGCGCGCCGACGAAGCGTTTCAGCGTGCGCTGCAGCTCAATCCCGACCTCAGCGTCGCGCACAATCTGTATACCAACTTCGAAGTCGAATCGTTGGGCCGCGCGAAGGAGGCGATGGCGCGCCTGCTCGCCAGAGTCCAATCCACCAGCGATCCCGAGATCTTCACCGGGCTCGTCATCGCCTGCCGGTTCTGCGGTCTGCTCGATGCGTCACTGGCCGCCGATCGTCACGCGCGCCGGCTCGATCCGACGGTTCGCACCAGCGTGATGTACACGCATTTCATGCTCGGCGACTGGGAACGGGCGGTGGCGAGCGACACCGATATCTTGAAATGGGTGACGAATTGGGCGTTGCCACTGCTCGGCCGGCCGGATGAGGCGATCGCCTCGTATCGTGAGCTGGAGTCACGGCCGTTGCCGGCGACCATGCGCGATTTGATGCGAGCGTGCCGTCTAGTTCTCGAAGGCAACAAAGACGAGTCGTACAAGATCGCCCAAGGCTTCTTCTACAAGCACTTCGACCCAGAAGGGCTGTACTTCACCGCGCGCGTGCTGGCCCGTCTCGATGAGCCCGAAGCGAGCCTCGACCTGCTCGAGCGCATCATCGAGCAGGGCTTCTACTGCTCATCCGTTATGTTGCGGGATCCGTGGATGGATCCGATTCGGGGCCGCTCGCGCTTTGCCGAGGTCGTCCGGCGCGCCGATGCCCGAACGCGCGAGGCGCAGGAAGAGTTCCGCCGGCTCAACGGCGATCGGCTGCTCGCCCTCAATGCTTGATGTAGTGTCCGGCTTTTAGCCGGACCGTGATGCGGACTTTTTCGCGGCGCCGCGAAAGATCTCGATGTGGCCGCATGCGCAGGGCCGGCCGCCCCCATATTTTTTACCGAGTTCTCGAATCGCACCTCGGAGCAGCTTTTGCACACCTCCGTCAACGACCTGATATGCGACGTGGAATCTTCGCAGCCGCCCTACTCCTCTGGCTGGCGACCGTGTTCTCGGAAGCAGCCGCGCAGCGCCTGCCCGCGGCGCTGTTGCGCAATCATCCCGCCATCTCGTACGAGCGCGCCCCGGTCTCCGATGCCGTTTCGCGGCTGAACGCGCAACTGCGCGCCGGAGAGGTCTCGCTGGAATCCAACGGCCCCAGTGGCTATCTTGCGTCGCTGCTCAAGGCGTTGCATGTACCGATCGAGTCGCAGGTACTGGTCTTCTCAAAGACCAGTTTCCAGGCACCGCGGATCAACCCGAAGAACCCGCGCGCCATCTTCTTCAACGACACCATATCGGTCGGCTGGGTACGCGGCGGCCCGGTGCTCGAGTTGATGGCGCAGGATCCGAAGCAGGGTGCGATCTTCTACACGCTCGAGCAGGCACCGAAGGGCGTCCCGCAGTTCGAGCGCAACGACACCTGTATCTCCTGCCACACGTCGGACGCGACGCAGAATGTTCCTGGCCCGTTCGTCGGCAGCGTGTTCCCGGGCGTGGACGGCATCACGATGTACGGCCCGGCCTACACGACCGATCATCGCAGCCCGTTCGAGCTGCGTTGGGGCGGATGGTATGTGACGGGCACGCATCAGGCGTCGCGCCACATGGGCAACGCCGTCGCCACCGATCCCTCCGACCTGGCGGCGATGATTACCCCCGCCTCGGTTCACGTCACGAATCTCGAGGGCCGGTTCGACATGACCGGCTATCTCTCGCCGCACAGCGACATCGTGGCGCTGCTGGTCCTCGAGCATCAGGCGCAGATGCTCAACCTGATCACTCGCACCGGCTGGGAAGCGCGGACTGGGGCCGCCGACGCGGGGCGCACGCTCGAGCAGGCCGCCGCGCAGCTCGTGGACTACATGTTGTTCGTGGACGAGGCGCCGCTGCCCGGGCCTGTTGCCGGAACGTCATCGTTCGCGGCCGTGTTCAGCGCGTCGGCAAAGCGCGACAGCCGCGGCCGCTCTCTGCGCGATCTCGATCTCCATCACCGTCTGCTGAAATACCCGTGCAGCTATCTGATTTACTCTGAGCCATTCGATGCGATGCCCGCTGCCGCGAAGTCAGCGGTCTACTCGCGGTTGTGGGAAGTGCTCTCCGGACGCGAGCGCAGCGAGCGATACAACGTCCTCACGTCCGCCGATCGTCAGGCCGTCCTCGAGATCCTTCGGGAAACGAAACCGGACTTGCCTGAGTACTTCGCCGGCAGCTGATCGTTTTGCATTTGCATTACGACGTTCTCGACAACCCCCAAGTCAGCACGTCCATCCGCTTCGCGAAATGCAGCAGCGGCGCGGACGCGGGCAGCGTCATCCCCGCGGCCGTCACCATCGTGTTCACGGCAATCTGCGCGCTGGCCGTCTGGAGCGGCCACTGCGGATGATGAATCTCGAGCCGGCGCGGTTCGCCGCTGCGAGTCGTCGTATAGAGGCAGTAGCGCTCGGTCAGAAAGTATTCGAGGGTTCCTGGCCGCGGATGCGCCACGGGGCCGACGGGCTCGTAGGTGGCTGCGAACTGCGCAGGCGCCGCTGACCGGCGAACGCTCCGATACGTGACTTGCCGCGTCCCGATGTGCACGGCCATCTCCGCACGGTAGTACGGCAGGTGAAACGCCGTGCGCGCGCCGATCACCGCGAGCGTGCTGGCCGCGTCGAGGCTGAAGAAGTACACGCCAGGTTTGTCATCGAGCGTGACGTACGTGCGGACGTTCAGCTCGGGAAACGCCGACCCTACCAGAGACGAGGCACCTCTGGGCCCGACGTTGGTCATGTGAAACGGAATCACGCCGATCCATGTGCGACCGTCGAAGACGTCCAGCGTCAGGCTGGCCGGTACCCTGCTGCGAAGCGCCTCGGGATGGAGCGGCCAGTGCGCGAACAGCAGGTCGTGCCAGGTCTGGGTCATGAGCCACGGCCGGTCGGGAAGGGGCCATGGCCGGTGCGCGGTGTGTGCGAGCAGGTCGTCGGAGTTGGGAAAGTCGCTCACCGACGCGGCGCAGGACTCGCCGGCTTCAGATTGTTGTAGACGGCTTCGACGAACTGATCCTTCGACCACCCGGGCGCACTGCCGTACAGGCCGTCGTATTCCATGGTTGGATTCGCGGCCTTGACCTGGGCCAGCGTCAGCCCCCGCTTGACCATGTCCTGGACGCGGTCGCGGATGATCGTCACCATGTCGCGATACTCGACCAGATCGGCTTCATCCGAAATGCGGCCGTGACCCGGGACGAGCATCGTCCCGCCTTCGGTCTTCTCCCCGGCGATCACGAGTGCGAGCAACTGGTTGAGGCCGTCGAGCACACCGCTGATGCTGCCGCCGCGCTGGACGTCGATGATCGGATAGCTGACGGGCGAAAACACGTCGCCGGTCGCAATCACATCCGATCGGCGGAAGAACACCAGCGTGTCGCCGTCGGTGTGCGCCGACGGAACGTGCACGAGCTGGACGCCTTCGCCGTTGTAGAAGAACTCCTTGTGCGTGCCAGAGAACGTCGCCGTCGGCCACGCCGCGACCGGGAACGGCGCCGCTGAACCCGCCGGCGCGCTCATGCGATTCAGCGTCTCCTCGTGGGCGATGATCTCTGCTCGAGGCGCGGCGTTGCCAGCGCCGACCTGAGCGACGCCGCGTCCCGACAGCGGCACTCCCGAAGCGCCGATCCGCTCGTTGCCGCCAACATGGTCGGTGTGCGAGTGCGTGTTGATGATGTAGCGGACAGGTCGCGGCGTCAGCTGACGGACCGAGGCGAGCACCTGCTCCGCATTCTGCGCAGTGCCCGTATCAACGAGGATCGAGCCGAGATTTCCCAGCTGCACGGTGATGTTCGCTCCCGCGCCGATCACCACGTGTACGTTGCCTTGCACGGGCATCGTGCGAAGCGCGGCGGAATCGCGTCGCGGTGCCGCGCCGCCTTGCGCGCGACCGGAGGTCGCTGTAAGCGCGCCGACAACGATCGCCAGCGCAACGGCGGCAAGAGGCAGGAGCAGCGATCGACGTGTTCCCGATGTCCGCATCATGGACCCTGGCGGCGAGGCGCCGGCGCAATCGGCATCGCCTTCACCTTCTGCATGTACTCCGGGTACGTCGTGTGCGCGCCGCCGCGGGTCGGCTCGACGGGCAGGCCGTGCTGGGCGGCGAACTCGGTGAGATACGGATTCTGACCCGGCAAATAGTGCGGCACGTACGCGGGATCGCGGCCGGGCACTTCATCGTCAGCCTGACAGAACAGCCAGGCCTGGAATTGATTCGGCCCGCCGACGTCGAGCATGAGGTTCGTCGTCTTGACCAGCGGCTCTTCGAGGAAGACCGGGTCTTCGACGATGCTGAGCTGAGTGAGGATGTTGCCGTGACGGAAGAAGTATTCCGTCATCGTCGTCCTGTCACTCATGGGAAGTCCGTTGCGACGATGCCATCCCTGTTTGATGTGCGTCGTCCGCACTTTGAGCGTGCGTCCGATCCATTCGCCCGTCGAGAATCCCATCCAGGTGTGCGGCGCTTCTTCGGGCGGGTGCTCGCGGCCGTCCAGCCAGATGATCCGTTCCTGCGCGTAGGTGCTGAGGAAGTGCCTGATCGCGATCACGTTCTGCGTGCCGGGATCGATGTCTTCGGTGATGCGCACGCGGATCGGCCCGCGGTAAATGTACGGCGACACGTGAGCGCGGCACTGATGCTCGGGCAGGGTCAGGCGCGAAGCATCCCAACTATCCGCGTACTGTCGCCCGGCGGCGTTGATCGGGATGCCGAGATAGTCGCCAAGCGCAGGTCC
>Ga0075420_100005629_pt1 | contig 11040 bp, 9 predicted proteins | sample SoiMetdeltSBSDD4_FD_75296 | JGI IMG/M metagenome (GOLD analysis project Ga0075420, IMG submission 75296) | Bulk soil microbial communities from a Populus tree surrounding site in Tennessee, USA - Soil MetaG P. deltoides SBSDD4 | ecosystem: Environmental > Terrestrial > Soil > Tree plantation... | reverse complement strand
GCGTCCGACGTGGTTTCGGCCGCCACGGGTTGGCTCCGTGCGAACCCCGGTCCTGTCTTCGCGTGGGTTCACGTCTTCGATCCGCACGCGCCCTACGATCCGCCGGCCGAGTTCCGCATCGACGACCCGTATCGCGACGAGATTGCCGCGGTGGACTCGGCCGTGGGCGTCTTGATGTCGACCTGGGATGCCCGGCCGGGTCGAAGTGTCGTGGTCGTGACGTCGGATCACGGGGAAGCGTTTGGCGAGCACGGCGAGTGGAGCCACAGTCTCTTCGTCTACGACACGACGCTCCAGGTTCCGCTGATCGTTCGCGGCCCCGGCTTCGAGGCGGGCAAGCGCAGCGCCGTCGTCGTCAGCCTCACCGACGTCGCCGCTACCGTGGCCGAGGCGGCGGGTGTGGCAAATCCTCGACTGCCCGGCGAGAGCCTGACCCGAGCGCTGCGGCCGGACGCCCGCGATCGTCCCGTCTACGCCGAGACGCTGGCGCCGCGTCTCGACTTCGGCTGGAGCGAGCTCCGCTCGTGGCGTGAGGGTGGCTTCAAATGGATTCGTGCGCCTCGTCCGGAGCTGTATGCGCTCGGCGACGATCCGGGAGAGCTGGCGAACCGCGCTCCGGTGGACCCGGAGCGCGGCCGGCTTCTCGAGGCGGCCCTCGCGAAGGCTCTCGATGCGACGGGCGAGACGAACGCCCGTCGCGCGCCCGACGCGGAGAGTGCGGCCCGCCTCCGTTCGCTCGGCTATGTACAGGGCCCGGGCGGGCAAGGAAGCGGTGCTGATCCGAAGGATCGGGTCGAGCTCGCGCAGAGGATTGCCGGCGCCCACGGCCCGTTTCCGGACTGGGAAGCGGCGATCCAGAGCTATCGGTCGCTGGTCGCTCAGGACCCGGAGAATCCGCTTCTCAACCTGCGGCTCGCCGATGCGCTGCTTCGTTCCGGGAAAGCCGAAGCGTCGCTCGCGCCTTTCGCTCGGGTAGTGAAGAGCGGCCCGCTCACGGCCGATGCCCATGTCGGCTACGCCACCGCCCTGGCCCAGCTCGGTCGAATGAAGGACGCGCGCCGCGTCCTCGAGGAGGCACTGCTCGTGGATCCGAGCGGGCAGGTTCACTACAACCTCGGCGAGATCGCGCGATCCGAAGGACGCATCCCGGATGCACGGCGCGAATACCAGGCGGCGCGCGCCGATCCGGTCACGGCCTCGCGTGCGCTCCGCCGGCTCTCGGAGCTTCAATGAAGCGGGTGGCCGCCGCGCTGGCCGTCCTCGGGGCAATGGCGGTTGGCGCGTTCGTGTGGTCGCGTGCTTCCGTGAGGCCCCCGCCAAGCCTCCTCCTCGTCACGATCGATACCCTGCGTGCGGATCGCGTCGGCGCCTATGGCTCTGCCGCGCGCCTCACCCCCGCGCTCGACGGGCTCGCTGCCGGAGGCTGGACCTTCGAACGGGCGGTCGCGGCGGTACCCCTGACGCTGCCTTCCCACGCCACCCTTCTTTCGGGCCTGGACCCGTTTCATCACGGAGTTCGCAACAACGGGACGTTCGTCTTTCCCGAGGCCAAGGAAACGATCGCCACGCGGCTCAAGGGCCAGGGGTATGCGACCGGCGCCTTCATCGGCGCCGTCGTGCTCGACCGCCGCTTCGGTCTCGCACGTGGCTTCGACGTCTACGATGACCAGATCGCCCGGGTCGAAGGCGGTCGCAGCGTGCTCGAGTCGGAGCGATCCTGCGAGCTCGTCTCGCGAAACGCAGTCGCATGGCTTCAGTCGCGAACCGGCCCCTTCTTTGCCTGGGTGCATATCTACGAGCCCCATGCGCCCTATGCGCCGCCCGCCGACATGGCGAGCGCGCATCCCGGCAGTCCCTACGAGGCGGAAGTGGCCACCGCAGATCGGTGCCTGGCGCGCGTGGTGGCTGCGGCGCAGGCCGCGCAGCCTCAACGCGTTGTCGCTGCGGTCACGAGCGACCACGGCGAGGGTCTAGGCGACCATGGCGAATCGACACATGGCCTGTTTCTCTATCAGTCGACGTTGGCCGTGCCGATGGTCATCGCCGGGCCGGGTGTTCCCGTGGGAAAGCGCAGCCGTGGCTTGACCCGGAGCGCGGACCTCGCTCCCACCCTCTTGGGGATTCTCGGCGTTCCCGGGCTCTCGGGAGTCGACGGCAGAAACCTCCTCGAGCCGGGCGAGGCCGGCGAAGCCTATGCGGAGAGCGACTATCCGACCGGGTTCGGCTGGGCCCCGCTCCGCTCGTGGCGGCTCGGCGATCTCAAGCTGATCGATGCGCCGGAGGTCGAGCTGTACGATCTCCGCACCGATCCCCGAGAAGAACGGAACGTCGCCGGCCTTCGGCCTGCCGACGTCGCTCGTTTGCGGGGCGTCCTGCGCCTGGCGATGGGCTCCGAGGTCCGGCAGGATCAGCGCCGCCTGGGCGCCGAAGCGGAGGAGCGGCTGAGGGCGCTCGGCTATGTAGCGGGCAAAGCACCCGCGGCGGGGACGCCGGTGAGCGCGGTGGATCCGAAGACGGCGCTGCCGCTCTTCCGGGGGTTCGAGCGGGCGATGGAAGCCGAAGCGCGCGGCGACCTTGCCGCATCCGCCCGCGAGCTGCGCGATCTCACCCGGCAGGATCCCACGAACCTCACGTTCCAGCGCTCACTCGCTTCGGCGCTCCGGCGAAGCTCGAATCCGGAGGAAGCGATCCGGGTGTTGAGGGCCGCGGAGAAACTGGACCCGCGGGACGCCGCCCTCGCTCATGACCTCGGCGTGGCCCTCGCGGAGCGTGGTCAGCTCGCTCTGGCGATTCAATCCGAAGAGCGGGCTCTGGCCATCGATCCGGGTTTCGTCGATGCCCTCGACCACCTGGCCACGCTGCATGCGACCCGCGGGGAACTGGTCAGGGCCCGTGCCGCCGTCGACCGCGCCATCGCCATCGACTCCAACCATGCTCGCGCGTGGAGCAATCGCGGCAATATCGCCCGAGCCCAGAACCAACCGGGCGAAGCGGAACGGAGCTATCGCCGCGCGCGAGAGCTGGCCCCCGATCTGGTCGATGCCCTGAATGGTCTCGGCGTTCTCGCGGTCGAGCAAGGAAGCCTCGATCAAGCGGCCGAGCTCTTCGTGCGCGCTCTCGAGCTCGACCCGAGCCTTGACGAGGCCCGGCTGAATCTCGCGGTCGTGGAGGCTCGTCGCGGCCACACCGATCGAGCGATTCGGCTCGCCACCGAGACGGAGAGGGTGGCGCGGCAGGGCGACCTGCGCACCAAGGCAAAGGCATTCCTGCGCGAGCTCGGGTCGCCCAAGCCCTGAGCCGGGAGCCTCCGATCTCGGGGCAGATACTGTTTCTTGAAGCTGGGATTCAATGATTCGGACCTACGGGGTCTTGTACGAGGCAATGAGGCCATCTCATCTCATTTGTAATGTTGTACTTACGAGAAGGCTGGCAAGGCTTTTCGGTGGCGTAGGTATTGCTCCTGTTGGACGCTGACTAGGACGAAATTGAACTCGTCAGCGAGCTGTCCCTTAAATCAGGAGATTCAGAATTTGACCAAACGTCTCGGTTTTCTCGCCGCAGCGCTGCTGCTGGCGCTTGCCGCCGTTTCGCCCGCGCTCGCGCAGGGCACCAATGGCTTGATCGAGGGCACGGTCTTCGATCAGCAGGGCTTGGCTCTGCCGGGCGTCGCCGTGACCGCGTCGAACACGCGCACGGGGTTCTCCCGCGCCGCGATCAGCGACGCAGCCGGCACCTACCGCATCAACGGCCTTCCGGTCGGCGAGTACGAAGTGAAGGCCGCGCTCACCGGGTTCTCCGCTCAGGCGCGCAAAGCGGCCGTCAACGTCGAATCCACCACCGTGGTGCCCTTCAAGATGTCCGTCGCCGGCTCGGCGGAAACCATCCAGGTCACCGCGGAAGCTCCGCTGATCGATTCCAAGGACTCGGGCGTCGGCGAAGTCGTCTCCGCCCTGCAGATCGAGAACCTGCCTCTGAACGGCCGTCAGTTCGGCAACCTCGCGGCCCTGGTCCCGGGCGTCAGCCTCGGCTTCCACTCCGACCCCACGAAGAGCACCCAGTTCGCTCCCCAGGTCGCGGGCGGCAACGGGCGCAACATCAACTACCTGATCGACGGCGGCGACAACAACGACGACACCGTCGGCGGTCTCGTCCAGAACTTCCCGCTCGATTCGATCGGTGAGTTCAAGTTCGAAACCCAGCGTTTCCGCGCCGACACCGGCCGCGCCAACGGCGGCACGATCAAGGTGGTCACCAAGAGCGGAACCAATGATTTCAGGGGCTCCCTGTTCGAGTACTTCCGCGACAAGAGCCTGAACTCCAAGACGAACACCGAAATCCTCAACAATCGCGCCAAGGGCGACTACCGGAAGAACCAGTTCGGCGGCAGCCTCGGCGGTCCCATCATCAAGGACAAGACCCACTTCTTCCTCTCGGTCGAGCGTGTGAAGCAGGACACGACGCAGTCGGTCAACACCAAGGGCTTGTTCCCGGACAAGGACGGCGTGTTCGCCGTTCCTTTCACCGAGAACATGGCGGTCGCGAAGATCAACCACCAGCTCAACAGCAACAACTTCCTGTCGGTGCGCTACGGGTACGACAAGAACTCCCAGCCCTATGGGACGAGTGTCAACACTCCGCCGGAAGGCTGGGGCACGAGCACGAACAAGTTCCACTCCGTGAACGCCAACCTGAACAGCGCCCTGTCCGGTGGCCGCTTGAACGAGTTCGTCTATCAGTATTCGTACTTCCTGAACACGATCTCCGCGAACTCGACCCTCCCGTACGAGACCTTCCCGAACGGCATTTCCGTGGGTCAGAGCATCAACACTCCTCAGACCACCGAACAGCACAAGCACCAGTTCCGGGATGATTTCTCGTTCACCAAGGGAAAGCACGACATCCGCATCGGCGCGAGCTTCATCTATGAGCCGACGCTGGACATCACGTTCTCCACGGGTCAGGTGTACCAGTACACCCATCTGACCGACTCGCGCACCTCGGCGATCTCCTTGATCACGCGCAACGGAGCCATCGGCGGCGCGGGCGGAAGCCAGGGCCACATCCCGAACAACCAGTATGCCGGGTACATCCAGGACGGCTGGCGCTTCAACGACAAGCTGACCATCGACCTCGGCGTGCGCTACGACCTGGTCACCGGGTTCGCGTTCGATCAGAGCAAGAACATCATCTTCTCGGAAGTGACGGCCGCGGCGAAGGCCGGTCTGTTCAAGAGCAGCGGATTGCCCTGCCCCTGCATCGGATTCGAAGACTTCGACAAGAGCCCGTCGGAAGACAAGAACAACATCGCCCCCCGCGCTGGGTTCACCTACGACGCCAAGGGCGATGGCACCCTGGTGTTCCGCGGCGGTCTCGGCCGTTACTACGACTTCGCCTACACCAACGCGAACGTCCTTTTCGCGGTGATCGGCGCCCAGTCGTCCTTCGGCAAGGTCTACGAAGCGCAGAACAGCGCCGGCCTTCGCAATGCCGACGGAAGCCTCTACCAGGTGGGTCAGCCGGTTCCCGCGAACACGCTCGCGAACGCCGCGGCGCCTCTGCCCAGCCATGTGGCCTCGCCGCGTCCCTTGCAGCCGTTCACCGATCAGGCGAACTTCGGGTTCTCGAAGGCCCTCGGAAAGAGCTACGCCTTTGAAGTCGACGGCGTCTACGCCCACGGCAAGGACCTCGGCACGCGCTTCTCGGCGAACGTGCGCATCAACAGTGGGCCGCGCCGGTTCACCGGTCTCTTGCCTCAATCCGGCGCCGCGGCCTGGAGCGTTGACGTGTTTGGAGGAGAGAGCTTCTACAAGGGTGTCAACGTTGCTCTCAAGAAGCGGGCGGGCGGCAAGCTGAGCTTCACCGCGTGGTACTCGCTGTCGAGCGCCAAAGGCACGCAGTTGGCTTCCACCGACGATCTGGGCTTCACTCCGATCAACGCGTTCGATCCGTTCAACCCGATCCAGGTTGGGCCGACCCGCACCGATGCGCGTCACCGCGTGACCATCAACGGCACGTGGATCGCTCCCGCCGGATTCCGTGTGTCCCCGATCTTCCGTTACAAGTCGCCGACCCCGTTCAACGTTCTCGCGGGCGTCGACTTGAACGGCAACGGAGTCAACTTCGACCTGCCCGTGGGCGTCACGTCGCTCAACTCGGCGCGCTACGTGTCGTTCAAGCAGTTCGACCTCCGCATCGCGAAGAGCATCAACTTCTTCAAGGACAAGCGGATCGAGCTGATCGGCGAAGGCTTCAATGTCACCAACGAGAAGAATCCCGGTGGTTTCGTGACCAGCCGCGCATCCGCCACGTTTGGAACGGCGACGACCTACGCCGGCGACTTCCAGCGCGGCGAGCAGCGTCTGTTCCAGCTCGGCGTGCGGTTCGAGTTCTAACCGACTCGACTCCGTTCGACGTGCAAAGGGGGCCCTCCGGGGCCCCCTTTTTTGTTCACACGGATCGGAGCGTCAGTAGCCGGCGGCGGCGTCGACGCGCTTCTTGGTATCGGTGAAGACCTGGTAGATGCGCGTGCGCTCCGAGAGCGTGGAGCGAAAGATCGCGTCGCACGTCGCCGCGTCGCGAGCGCCGACGACCAGATCGCCCTGCAGCACGAAGGCCTGCGTGCCGTCGCCGGTCTTCAGGTTGTCGGCGACCAGCACCATGAAGAAACGGCGGCGCGACTCGGGGTTGATGCGCAGCGCCTTCTGATACAGGCTTTCCTTGCCGGCCGGACCCGCGACCGGCGCCGTGACCACGACCTGGAACACACCCTGCTCCAGGAGCCGCGCGCCCTCTTCCCAGTCTTCGAGGGTTTCGACCGAGTAGCCGATCCGCGTCAGCATCAACGCGATGTTGCCGGCCTGTCCACGGTCGGGCAGCGCCACGACAGCGCGCTCGCCGGAATGCGCTGCCTCGGCTCCACCCACGGAGATCTCCCTGCGCAGCTGCGCCATCATCTGCGCTCGCAACTCTTCGCCGTTGAACGCCGGCGCCGCGGGGCTCGCCGCCGGCGCGGGCGTCTCCTCGACGGCTGCCGCGGCGGCCTCCGGCGCCGGGGGCGGTGCCGCGGCGCCCTTGCCCGGGAACTTGACGGTGTTCTGGCACTTCGGGCACTTCACGCTGAAGGCACGATCGGGCACGCGCGAATCGTCGATGACGATCTTGAACTGGCAACTCGGGCAATGAGACTGCATGGCTTATCTCTCGATCAGGTCGTCAAGTTCGTTCTTGGGCGGCGCCGGCTTCCTGGGCGCCGCCTTGGGCGCCGGCGCTCCCGCCGCCTTCAGCGTGGGCATCTCGTCGGTGCCGGCGTTGGCCGAGAGCTGCAGCGCGAGGTTGGTGCGGTTGGACGCGTAGGACAGCCCGACCTCCTTGTCGATGATGCCGGCGTTGATCAGCCGCTCGAGCTCGTAGTCGAAGCTCTGCATCCCGTCGAGGACGCCGTCGTTCATCGCGTCGGTCAGGCTCTTGCCTTCGCGCTCGCCTTCCTGGACGTACTCCTTGGTGCGTGCGGTCGAGCGCAGGATCTCGCACACGGCCACGCGCCCGCCGCCCTTCTTGGGCACGAGCCGCTGGCAGACGACCCAGCGGAAGCTCTGCGCGAAACGGGTGCGGATCTGGCGCTCTTCGTTCTTCGGGAAGACGCCCACGATGCGGTCGATCGTCTTGGCCGCGTCGATCGTGTGCAGCGTCGAGAGCACCAGGTGGCCCGTCTCCGAGGCCTCGAGCGCGATCGATATCGTCTCGACGTCGCGCATTTCGCCGACCAGGATCACCTTCGGCGCCTGGCGCAGCGCGGCGCGCAGCGCCAGCCCGAAGCTCTGGGTGTCGGTGCCGACCTCGCGCTGGTTGATCGTCGCTGCGTGGTGCGGATGCAGGTACTCGACCGGGTCCTCGATGGTGATGATGTGCATCGCCTTTTCGCGGTTGAACTTGCTGATGATCGCCGCGAGCGTCGTGGACTTGCCCGAGCCGGTCGGTCCGGTGACGAGAACGATGCCGTTTCGCTCCTTGGTGATCTCGTTCAGCTGCGGCGGAATCCCCAGCTCCTCGACCGTCGGGATCTTGCTCGGGATCACGCGCAGCACGATGCAGTAGCTGCCGCGTTGGGCGAAGATGTTGACGCGGAAGCGGGTGCGGCCCGCGAGCGAATACGAGAGGTCGGTCGAGCCCGTCCGAATCAGCTTCTCGGCCGAATCGCGCTTGCCGGCCAGGAGGCGCATCACGATCTGCTCGGTGTGATAGGGCGAGAGCTTGTCGATGCCGGCGTAAGGCACGGCGCGCAACTGGCCGTCGACTTCGACCTGCGGCTGCCGTCCCACCGAGATGTTCAGGTCCGAGATGCCGGGCGCGGCATCCAGCATGGTCTCGAGAAGAGGATCCACGTCGAAAAACGCCATCGGATTGCCTCCGGAAGACGTGGATCATAGCATCGCGATAAGCTCCGAAAAGTCAAAGCGTTGCTAGAAAGCGTCGATCTCGAGAAGTCGCTCTCGCGTGCCGCGGCCAAGACGCTTCTGGGTCCGCAGCAAGAGAGGCTGCGCGTTCTCCAGTACGCCCTGAAGGACGCCGAGATCCCGACGATCGTGGTCTTCGAGGGCTGGGACGCCGCCGGCAAGACGACGCTGGTGAGGCGGCTCGCCGAGAAGCTCGACCCGCGCGCGCTGCGCGCCCATCCGGGCGCCCCGCCGTCGGAGCTCGAAGCTCGCTATCACTGGCTCTGGCGCTACCAGGCGCGACTGCCCGAGGACGGGCAGATCGCGGTCTTCGATCACTCCTGGTACGGCCGGGTGCTGGTCGAGCGCGTCGAGAAGCTCACCCGGCGCAAGCTGTGGCGGAGCGCCTACGAGCAGATCAACGAGTTCGAGCGCTGGCTGTGCGACGACGGCCAGGTGCTGGTGAAGTTCTGGCTGCACATCTCGAAGAAGGAGCAGCGCCGCCGCCTGCGAGCCATGGAGAAGAGCTCGCTCGAGCGCTGGAAGGTGGGCCGCGAGGATTGGCGGCGCAATCGCCGCTACGACGCCTGGCGCCGAGCCGTCGAGGACATGCTCGCCAAGACCGACACCCCGCACGCGCCGTGGACCGTGGTCGAGGCCGAGGACTACCGGTATTCGCGGGTGAAGGTGTTCGAGACGCTGGTGCGCGCGATGGAAGCCGCGCTCGAACGGCGCCAGGCGTCGCCGAGCGCCGTCAGCCGCACCCAGCTCGCGGCCCGCGCCACCAAGGGCGATCGCGATCGGCGCGCCCGCGAGGACCTGGTTCGCGCCACGCAGACGGCCAAGGACGCCGGGCTGCCCTTGGAGCCCTAGATGCTGGAAGCGATCGATCTCGGCAAGGCGCTCGGCGAGAAGCCTTATTGGAAGCGCATCGCCCGTCAGCAGCTCCGGCTGCGCCAGCTCCAGTTCCGCCTGTACGACGAGCAGGTGCCGGTCTTGGCCGTCTTCGAAGGCTGGGACGCGGCGGGCAAGGGCGGCGCCATCAAGCGCGTCACCGAGACGCTCGAGCCGCGCGGCTACACGGTCTCCTCCTTCAGCGCTCCGCGCGGCGAGGAGATCACGCATCACTATCTGTGGCGCTTCTGGCGGCTCCTGCCGCGGGCGGGCCATTTCGGGATCTTCGACCGCAGCTACTACGGCCGGGTGCTCGTCGAGCGCGTCGAGGATCTGATCTCCGAAGACGAGTGGCGCCGCGCCTATCGCGAGATCAACGAGTTCGAGGCGCACCAGGCGAGCTTCGGGATGGTGATCGTGAAGCTCTGGCTTCACATCGGCAAGGACGAGCAGCTGCGCCGCTTCAAGGACCGCGAGCGCGATCCGTTCCGCTCCTACAAGCTCACCGCCGAAGACTGGCGCAACCGCGCGAAGTGGGACGCCTACCGGGACGCGGTCGAGGAGATGCTCGCGCGCACCTCGACGCCGCACGCGCCGTGGACCGTCGTCGAGGCCAACGACAAGTACCACGCGCGGGTGAAAGTCGCGAAGACGATCGCCGACGCGATCGAGAAAGGGCTCTGATGGCGTCGCTGCTCGTCGAACGTGACCGCCAGCGGCTGATCGCCCGCATCGAGGCGCTCACTCCCGAGCAGCCGCGGCGCTGGGGCCAGATGAGCGTCGATCGGATGCTCGGCCACCTGGTCGGCTCGGCGCAGATGGCGCTCGGCGATCTCGCGGTGGCGCCCAGGCCCGGATTCGCGCCGTTAAGCCGGTTCCCGGTCAAGCAGCTCGTGCTCTACGTCTTCCCGTTTCCAAAGAGCACGCCGACGGCACCCGAGCTCGTGATCGTCGAGCCGCGCGTGTTCGAGGCCGAGCGCGCGCGGCTGCTGGGGTTGATGGCGCGGCTCGTCGCGCGAGGCGAAAGCGGGCCCGCCCCGGTGCACTCGGTGTTCGGCCCGCTCTCGTGCCGGGAATGGGGCGTGCTCGTGCACAAGCACACCGACCATCACCTGAAACAGTTCGGCGGGTGACCGCTCTAGTCGTGGTCGTTCAAGCGGAGCCCGGCCGCCTCGCGGCTGTCGCGCCGCGCGGTCCGCAGCGCCCACAGCACGGCGATCGCGAGCGCCCCAGCAGCCGCCGCCAGTCCGGCCTCGCGCGAGATCCCGAGCGTGCTCCAGAGATCGAAGCTCATGGCGTCCCTCCCCACGAAGGCTTAGACACGGAAACCCGGCGCTGGTTCCGTTCGCGATGACGCTGAACCGGCCGCTGGTCATGGCCCTGCTCTTGAGCGTGGTCTCGCTCGGAGCCGTGGTCTTGGCGCGAGTCACGGAATCGCCGGGCCTCGGCGCCGGGCTCGTCGCGACCGTCGCCGGCCCCGGCGTCCTGGTCGCGCTCTTCGAAGCGCTGCGTACGATCGACGATCGCGATCCGCGAAGTCGCCGCGCCACGATCCTGGCCCTGGTCCTGATGATGGTTCCGTTGGCGGCGCTCATTTCGTTCGCGCGCAGCCTCGGCGTGGAAGCGCCGTGGAGCAACTGACGTCCGGCGCGTCGCGCGAGCGAGCGTTCAAGACCGTCAGCGTGCTGATCGGGCTCGCGCTCGCATGCCTGAT
>Ga0075420_100005627_pt1 | contig 11041 bp, 11 predicted proteins | sample SoiMetdeltSBSDD4_FD_75296 | JGI IMG/M metagenome (GOLD analysis project Ga0075420, IMG submission 75296) | Bulk soil microbial communities from a Populus tree surrounding site in Tennessee, USA - Soil MetaG P. deltoides SBSDD4 | ecosystem: Environmental > Terrestrial > Soil > Tree plantation... | reverse complement strand
GATCTCGTAGACGTTCGCCGGACAGAACCTGGTGCACGGGTGTCCGTACTCCGGACCGCACCGCGAGCTGCACACCTCGGTCTGCACGATCAGGTGCGCCGGCTGATCCTCGTCGTGCGCCGTGCCCGAGTAGTGCACGTTGGTGAGTTTGTCGAACGTCGTGACTCGATCGATGGGCGCCACGTTGCTTGGACGCTGTACGGGTACGTCGAGACCGTAGTACCAGGCCAGCGTCTTCATGCGCTGATAGCCAGGCCGGCTCCGCAGATCCTCGATCCATCGGCCGCCGGTCACCAGCGACAGACCCGAGAACATGAGACCGGCCAGCAGTCCATACCCGAAAGCCTGGTGGACGTTGCGGACCGGATAGAGCTCGGTCTTGATCGGGCTGGCGTGGACTCGCTCCTCGTAGCGTTTCAGGGCGGCTTCCGAAATGTCGCCGCCGCGGATCGCTTCGAACGCCGTCTCCGCCGCCAGCATCCCGCTGCGCATCGCAAGATGAATGCCTTTGAGGCGCATCGAGTTCATGAACCCGCCGGCGTCGCCGGCAATCAGGCCGCCGGCCATGTACAGCTTCGGAATCGTGTTCCAGCCGCCCTCCGGCAGTGCCTTCGCGCCATAGCGCACCAGCGTGCCGCCCGAGATCAAGGACGCCACGAGCGGATGCCGTTTCAGCCGGTTGAACGCCACGTGCGGATCGAACAGCGGGTCGGCGTAATCGAGTCCCGTGACAAATCCCAGCGACAGCCGGCCCTCGGGAAGCGCGTAGATGAACGCGCCGCCGAACTCATCGTGCCGCAGCGGATAGCCGAGCGTATGGATCACCGTGCCCGGCGCAAGACGATCGCGCGGAATGTCCCACAGCTCCTTGAGGCCGACGGCGTACTGTTCGGCCTCGCGGTCCTTGCTCAATTGAAAATCGTGAAGCAGGGTCTTGGTGAGATTCCCGCGCACGCCGTCGCAGAAGATCGTGACCTTGGCGTGGATGTCCACGCCCGGCTCGTAAGTCGGCTTGTGCTCGCCGTGCTTACCGACGCCGCGATCTCCGGTACGCACGCCGGTGACTCTCATCCCGTCGGTCAGCACCTCCTGACCGGCAAACCCGCTGAAGAGGTCGATGCCCTCGGCTTCCACCAGCTTCGCCAGCCACTGCACGAACTGGCTCAGAACAATCAGATAGTTGCCGTGGTTCTTGAGCGGCGGTGGGACGATGGGAAAGCGGAGCTTCGACCGCTCGGTCAGAAAGTACACGTTATCGCGCTGAACGGGCGCGGCGAGCGGTGCGCCCTTCGCCTCGAAATCGGGAATGAGGTCGCGCAGCGTCGAAGGATCGAGCACCGCACCGGACAGGATATGCGCGCCCGCTTCACGAGCCTTCTCGAGAACAGCAATCGACAGCGGCTCGCCTCCCTGCTGCTTCTGCAGCTGCGACAGGCGCAGCGCGGCCGAGAGACCCGCGGGGCCGCCACCGACGATCAAGACGTCAACTTCAAGGGTCTCGCGAGTCATCCTTCGGTCTTCGGTCTACAGTCTCCGGTCTACAGTCTACGTTGAACTCGCGCGTGGAGCCCGGAACGGCAGACGAGAAGAGTGAAGACCGTAGACCGTAGACCGCAGACCGGAGACCGGAGCTACTTCTTTTCGAGTTCCGCTGTAAGCGCCGGAACGATCTCGAACAGGTCACCAACGATCCCGTAGTCGGCGACCTCGAAGATCGGTGCGTCGGCGTCCTTGTTGATCGCGACGATGGTGCGCGAGCCCTTCATGCCGACGAGGTGTTGAATCGCGCCTGAAATCCCGAGCGCGACATAGAGCCGCGGCGCGACCGTCTGCCCCGAGCTGCCGACCTGACGTTCCATCGGCAGCCAGCCGCTGTCGCAAATCGGCCGCGACGCGGCGAGTTCGGCGCCCATGGCCTTGGCGAGATTCTGCGCCAGCGGCAGGTTGTCCTGGGTCTTGATGCCGCGGCCGACGGCCACGATCCGCTCGGCCTGACTCAGATCCACCGCCTGCTTGGCTTCCTGGAACGGCGCCTCAGGCTGCTGGCGGATCGCGGCAGTGTCGATTGTGATCTCTACGGTGGATGCGGACGCCGAGCCACCGCGGCGTACGGCGTCGGCCCGGAACGCGCCAATCTGCACCGTGACGATGACCGGTCCGCTCGACACAGTGGGACGCACGGTGGCGGTCAGCTTGCCCTGAAACATCGGGCGCGTGAAGGTGGCGGCTACCCCTTCCCCACTGATCCCGATGACGTCGGTGACGAGGCTCACACGCAGCCGGGCGGCGAGCATCGGTGCGAAATCACGCGCCTGATACGTGTGCGCCATCAGCACGACGACCGGCTTCTTCTGTTCGATGACGCCGGTCAACGCAATGGTGAACGCGTCAGGCGTGTACTGTCCGAGCGCGGCGTGCTCGGCGGTCAGCACTTCGGCGACGTCTGCCTGGGCGAGCTCTTTGGCGACATTCCCAACCGATGCCCCCAGCGCGAGCACCGCAATCGGCAGGCTGCCAGCCATCTGTTGCGCAGCGGCAATCGCCTCCCAGCTCGCGCGATTGAGCGCGCCCTCGCGTTGCTCCGCGACGACCAGAATCACAGGACCCTCGCCTCCTCCCGAAGCCGGCGCACCAGGTCCTTGGCCGCGTCAACGGGCGACCCGGCGATCATCTGCGTCTGCTTGCTGCGCACCGGGAGCGACAGCGACAGGATCTGCTGCGTCGGCTGCAGATCCGCGGGCGGCGGGATTTTTTTGATCTCCTTCTTCTTCGCCGCCATGATGCCCTTCAGCGTCGCGTAACGCAGCTGATTGATGCCGCTCTGAATGGTCAACAGTGCCGGCAATGGCATCGCGATCCACTGAAACCATCCGCCCTCGAGCTCGCGCTTGACGCGCAGCCGGTTATTCTCGACCTGCACGTCCATGATGATGGTCGAGTGAGGGATGCCGAGACGCTCGGCGAGGATCACGCCCAACTGCGCGTGGCCCTGATCGTCGGACTGCAGCCCGGTCAGCACGAGGTCGAATTTCTCGTCGGCCATCGCCGCGGCCAGGGCATCAGCGGTGAGCGCCGCGTCGGCGTTCGAGAGCACGTTGTCTTCGACGTGCAGCGCACGGTCGGCTCCGCGCGCTAACGCCTCGCGAATCACCTGCTGCACCCGTGCGGGTCCAGCCGAGCAGACCACGACTTCCCCGCTCAACTTCTCGCGCAGCCGCAGGGCTTCCTCGAGCGCATAGGCGTCCGGCTCGTTCATCTCAAAGCTGGCGTCCTGCTCGCGGATCCAGGTCTTGTCGTCGGTGAGACGCGGCTGCCATTCGCGTGTAGGAACTTGCTTGATACAGACGGCGATTTTCATAAGCTTCGGGTTCTAGGCTTTCGGCTCCAGGCTTCCGGCTTTGGGCCTTCTTAGCCTAAAGCCTAAAAGACCAGAGCCTAAAGCCCAAGCGAAGAGCCCTTATCCGTCGTACTTCTTGAACAACAATGCCGCATTCGTGCCGCCGAACCCGAACGAGTTCGACAGGGCGTAGGTGATGGGCATCGGCCGGCTCTTGCAGGGCACGTAGTCGAGATCGCACTCTGGATCCGGGTTCACCAGATTGATCGTCGGTGGGGCGATCTGATCGTGCACCGCCAGCGCCGAGATGCCGGCTTCGAGACCGCCGGCGCCGCCGAGCAAGTGGCCGGTCATCGATTTCGTGGACGAGATCGCGAGCTGACGGGCGTGATCGCCGAACAGGGTCTTGATGGCCAGCGTTTCGAGCTTGTCGTTAAACGGCGTCGACGTCCCGTGGGCGTTGATGTAGTCCACCTGCTCCGGCCGGATCGCCGCCTTCTTCAGCGCCATCCGCATGACCCGCACCCCGCCGTCCCCATCCTCGGACGGAGCGGTGATGTGATAGGCGTCGCCCGACATCCCGTAGCCGACGACCTCGGCGTAGATTTTTGCGCCGCGGCGAATCGCGTGTCCGAGCTCCTCCAGAATCAGCGTGCCAGCGCCCTCACCGATCACGAAGCCATCGCGATCCTTGTCGAAGGGACGCGATGCCTTGTCAGGTTCATCGTTGCGGGTCGACAGCGCGCGTAATGCCGCAAACCCGCCGAGACTCATCGGGGTAATTGCCGCCTCGGATCCGCCGGTGATCATCACGTCTGCATCGCCGCGCCGGATGATCTCGTACGAGTCGCCGATCGCGTGCGCCGACGCCGAACAGGCGGTGCAGCTGGCCAGGTTGGGCCCCTTCGCGCCGAACCGGATCGAGACCTGACCCGACGCGAGGTTGATGATGGCGGAGGGGATGAAGAACGGTGAAATCTTCCGCGGACCGCCGGCGAGGAGCGCGCTGTGCTCGCGCTCGATGGTCTGGAATCCGCCGATACCGGAGCCAATGAACACGCCCACGTCGGGGGCGTTCTCCGGCGTGACCTTCAGGCCCGAGTCGTCCATGGCGAACTGCGAGGCGGCCACGGCGTACTGGATGAAGACGTCCATTTTCTTGACGTCTTTCTTCTCGATGAAATCGAGCGGGTCGAATCCCTTGACCTCCGCGGCGATCTGCGCCGCGTACCCGGTGATATCGAACCTCGTGACGCGCGTGACACCCGACGTGCCGGCCAGCAACGCCTGCCAGGTCGCCGCGGTGCCAATGCCCAGCGACGACACCAGCCCGATGCCGGTGATGACAACCCGCCTGCTCAACCTGTTCCCCTATTTCTTTCCCTTGGCGTGGGCGTCGATGTAATCGATCGCTTCCTTGACGCGGGTAATCTTCTCGGCGTCCTCGTCCGGAATCTCGATCCCGAACTCCTCCTCGAAGGCCATCACGAGCTCCACCGTGTCGAGCGAGTCGGCACCCAGATCGTCCACGAACGACGCATCCGGCGTCACTTCTTCCTCGTCAACGCCAAGCTGTTCCACGATGATGCTCTTCACCTTGTCTGCAACGGCCATCTGTCCTCCAGTCGGTTAGTGGTTGGTGGTTAGTGGTTCTTCAACAACCCACCCAACGCACCGAACCACCAACTACCAACCACCACCAACCACTGACTACCAACTACCAACTACCAGCTAACTACATGTACATGCCGCCATTGACGGCCACTACCTGCCCTGTAATATACGCTGCCTCATCCGAGGCGAGAAAGCACACGGCCGCCGCGACGTCCTGCGGCGTCCCAAGTCGCTTCAACGGAATCAGGGCTTCCCAATCGCTCTGAGCCTTGCCGGCGACCGCCCGGGTCATGTCGGTGTCGATCATGCCGGGCGCCACGACGTTCACAGTGATGTTACGTGACGCTACCTCGCGCGCCAGCGCCATGCTGAACCCGATCAGACCCGCCTTCGAGGCCGCGTAGTTGGCCTGTCCGGCGTTGCCCATTTGCCCTACCACCGAACTGATGCTGACGATGCGCCCGGCGCGCTGCTTGATCATCGGCTTGAGCACCGCCTGCACGCAGGTAAAAGCCGAGGTCAGGTTGGTCGCGATCACCTCATCCCAGTCCTCACGTTTCAGCCGCAGCGTCAGCTGATCGCGTGTAATGCCGGCGTTGTTGACCAGCACATCCACGCGTCCGTGCCGAGTCAACACGCCTTCGACCATCGCCTCGATCGACGCGACGTCGGTCACGTCGATAGCGACCGTGTCGGCCTTGCCGCCCGCTTGGCGAATCGCCTCAACAGTGCCGGCCGCGTTGTCGCCGCGCGCTCCAGCGATCACTTGCGCACCGCGAGCGCCCAGCACTTCGGCGATCCCGCGTCCGATGCCTCGCGACGCGCCGGTCACGATCGCTACTTTTCCGCTGAAATCGAACATGCCGCCACGATCGCGTCGAGGTTCTCGGGCGATCCGAATGTCATGACCTGCGCATCCGGCTGGGTCTTCTTCACCAGACCACTCAGTACGTTCCCTGGACCGACCTCAACATACGTGGTGACGCCCTCTGACGCAAGGCGGCGCACGACGTCTTCCCACCGCACCGGCGCGGACACCTGCCGGACCAGCGCGTCGATCGCCGAGGCGCCATCGCGCTTCGGTTCGGCATCCACATTGGCCACGACCGGCACCGCAGGATTCGTCGTCGTAAGGCGACGCAGCTCGGGCTCGAGCCGCTGTTCGGCCGGCTTCATCAACGCGCAATGGAATGGAGCGCTGACCGCGAGCGGGATCGCGCGCCGTGCGCCGAGGGCTTTCGCCCGTTCGGAGGCGCGCTTCACGGCCGCGGCATGGCCGGCAATCGCAACCTGGCCAGGAGAGTTGATGTTGGCCGGGCTGACGATCTCGCCCTGCGCGGCTTCCTCGCACGCCTGCGCGACGACTGCGAGATCGGCGCCAAGAATCGCCGCCATCGCTCCTGTGCCGACCGGCACCGCCTCCTGCATGTACCGTCCGCGACGGCGTACGAGCGCAACCGCGTCCGCAAATGCGAACGTGCCGGCGGCGACGTGTGCCGAGTACTCGCCGAGGCTGTGGCCGGCGACGAATGCTGGTGTGATCCCCTGTTCGGCAAGCACACGGTACGCAGCAACGCTGGCGGTGACGATCGCCGGCTGCGTGATCTCGGTGAGCTGCAGATCCTGCTCCGGACCTTCCCAGCATATAGCCGAGAGCGTACGTCCCGAATCGCCGGCCCGCGCAAACGCTAGATCCGCTTCGTCGAACGTGTCGCGAGCCACGTGAAATCGTTCGGCCAGGGCCTTGCCCATGCCGACCTGCTGTGAGTTCTGTCCGGGAAAGATGAATGCGATCACGAGGTTACCTGGCGAGAGCCGCCGCGCCGATCTCCTGCTCGACGCGGTGCACGAAACCGGTCGTGGCGAATCGACCAGCCATCGCAATGGCGTTGCGGACGGCCTTTGACGACGAGCGACCGTGACCGACGATGGTCAGGCCGGCAACGCCAATGAGCGCCGCGCCACCATATTCGGAGTAGTCCAATCGCCGGCGGAATCGTCGGAATGCGCGCCGGGACAACAGATACCCGACCTGGCTCGAGAAGGTCCCGTTCAACTCGTCGCCGAGCAGCCTCTCGACCGTCTCCACCAGGCCTTCGCTGGTCTTGAGGACCACGTTTCCCGTGAACCCGTCGCACACCACCACGTCAGCCACGCCGCTGTAAATCTCCCGCCCCTCGATGTTGCCGATGAAATTGATCGGCGCCCCTTTGAGCAGCCGATGCGCCTCGCGCGTCAGCTCGTTGCCCTTGGTTGCTTCTTCGCCGATCGACAGCAGCCCGACGCTGGGCCGCTCGACACCGAACGCCACGTGCGCCACGACGCTGCCCATCACGCCGAACTGCAGCAGGTGCTGCGGCCGGCACTCGACATTCGCACCAGCATCGAGCAGGACCGCCGGCCGCGTCCGCGTCGGAATCGTCGCAGCCAGGGCCGGGCGATCGACGCCGTTGATCATCCCGAACGCCGCGTGAGCGGCCATCACCGTCGCGCCAGTGTGACCCACGCTGACGAGCGCCGCGGCGTGACCGCTGGCCACGAGGTCAGCAGCGACTCGCACCGACGCGCGCGGCTTTCGGCGCAATGCAGCCGCCGGCGCCTCCGACATCCCGATCACGTCAGGCGCATCGACGATCGCGATGCCGAGCTTCGACCATTCGGCATGCGCCTCCAGGGCGCGCTCGATCTCGGCGCTCGGGCCGACGAGCACGACCTCGGCATCGAGGTGACGCGCGGCGGCCACTGCTCCATCGACGACAACCGACGGCGCGTGGTCACCGCCCATGGCGTCGACCGCGATGCGTAACATGGGATGTGGAGTTATTCCTCGTCGACTGGCCGTACCGGGCGTTCTTTGTAGTAGCCGCAGTGCGGACAGATGCGATGCGGCGCCTTCGGCTCCTGACACTGCGGGCACAGCCCGGTCGTCGCCGCGCGAAGCGCGTCGTGCGTGCGCCGCTTCGACGTGCGCGTCTTGGAATGTCTGCGTTTTGGATTAGGCATGATCTCTTGGTCTACGGTCTTCGGTCTACCGTCTCTATGGTCTTCAGTCCTTGCCGTCCTTCGGTCCACCGGAGACCGGCGACCGTAGACTGGAGACCGTCTTCAAACTTCTCAGCGGCGCGAGCCGCGGATCCTCGAACTCGGTCGCGCACGAGCACGCGCCCGTATTGCGGTTGGTGCCGCACCGCGGGCACAGACCAGCGCAGTCCTCACGGCACAAGGGCTTCATGGGCAGCGCGAGATAGAACTGTTCGCGCAGCACTTCGTCGAGGTTGATCTGATCGTCGCGATACACGCTGGTATCGAGATCCTCTTCGGCGACTTCCCGCTCTTCCCCGCCCGTCACTTGGGACGCCGGCAGATACCGGACGTCGAATGACGCGTCGACCGGCATCGTGTACGGCTCGAGGCATCGGCTGCACGTCAACTCGAGCTCGGTCCGCACCGCGCCCTCCAGGCGGAAGCGGTCCTTGTCCTTGTGGATGTCCATATCCACGTGAACAGGGGCCACGATCCGATAGGCATCCCCCTCCTGCTCCACTTCCTTGGGCTGGAACACCTTCGAGAAGGGCGTGGTCGGCTGCCGGTACCGGATCAGGTCAAGCTGCATTGCAGGTTCTCAGCGGCAGCGCCGCCCCCCTCCCGCGAAATTCGTGCGAAAGGCGACCTGTAATTATAGCTGGCTCCAGGCCATTGGCCCAACCCAGGGCTTCGGAATGAACAGGCGCTCGTAGAGGGCGACCGCAAATCGATCGGTCATGCCGGCGAGAAAGTCCTTCGCCGCGACGTCGAGGCCCTCGGTCTCGACGATGCGGGTGTCGAGCAGTTCAGCGGGACGTTCACGGACGCGCTCCCAGAGTCCACCCAGGATCGCTGACGCCTTCTTGAACTCGGCGGTCGCGATGTCGTTTTCGTACACGGCTCCGAAGAGGAAGGCCCGCATGACCAGCGTCGCGTCAAGCACCCGGCGGCTCATGCGAATCTCGCTGAGCCCACCAGCCTGCGTTTCGGTGACGACGTCTTTCACCATGCAGGCGATGCGTGCCGACGAGGTCGTGCCGAGCACGGCGACCGCGTCTTGAGGAAGTTCGGACTCACTCAAGACACTCGCCCGCACCGCATCGTCGATGTCGTGATTGACATACGCGATCAGGTCGGCGACGCGCATGACCTGGCCTTCGAGCGTCGCCGCACGTTTCGACGGCTCCACACCGACTGGCGAACCGTCCTTGCCTTTCGAGTGTCGGCCGATGCCATCACGCACTTCCCAGGTCAGGTTCAACCCGCGGCCGTCGTTCTCGAGCACATCAACGACCCGCAGGCTCTGCTCGTAATGTCTGAAGCCGCCTGGCACCAGCGAGTCGAGCACGCGCTCACCGGCGTGGCCGAATGGCGTGTGACCGAGGTCGTGGCCGAGCGCAATCGACTCGGTGAGCTCCTCGTGCAGCTGCAGCACCTTGGCAATGGTGCGGGCAATCTGGGAGACCTCGAGGCTATGCGTGAGCCGTGTGCGGTAGTGATCGCCAGCGGGGGCAAAGAATACCTGCGTCTTGTGCTTCAGCCTCCGGAACGCCTTGCTGTGAATGATCCGGTCCCGGTCGTGCTGAAACGCCGGCCGTACATCGTCTTCCGGCTCGGGTCGCAGACGGCCGCGCGAATCGGCACTGTGCGCCGCTTGTGGAGCGAGGGTCTCGCGCTCGCGCTGCTCGAGGGCTTCACGAATGCTCGACAACGACGTCCTCCAGAAAGCTCGTTCCGTGCGCCAGCGGGCCGACAACGAAATTGGCTGCCAGGGTTTGCCCGAGATCCGCGAACGTCCGACGCGTTCCGACATTGGCGCCGCGCCTCACGTGCTTGCCCGTCATGAGCAACGGCACATGCTCTCGCGAATGGTCCGTACTCGGTGTCGTCGGATCGTTGCCGTGGTCGGCTGTGACGACGAGCAGGTCGGTGTCGCGGAGGCGCTCGAGCACCGAGCCGAGCCGCTCATCGAATCGCTCGAGATTGGCGGCATACCCGGCCACGTCGTTACGATGGCCGTAAACGGTGTCGAAGTCCACCAGGTTCGCGAAGATGAGTCCGCTCGCTGCGCTGTCCATCGCGTCGAGCACACGGGCGACGCCCTCGTCGTCACTGGCAGTGGGCACCGACCTGGCGATGCCCCGGCCGGCGAACAGATCCTTCACTTTGCCGACCGACACCACCGGCAGACCGCGCGCGGTAAGGTGGTCGAGCAGCGTCTGTTCAATCGGGTCGAGCGCGTAGTCGTGCCGGTTGGCCGTCCGTCTGAACGAGCCCGGTGAACCCACGAAGGGGCGGGCGATGACGCGGCCGACCCCCATGCCGCGGCCGACGATATCGAAGGCGGCCTCGCAGATGCGATAGAGCTCGGGGACGGGAATCACCTCTTCGTGCGCTGCAATCTGAAACACGCTGTCGGCTGACGTGTAGACGATCGGTTTCCCCGTCCGCACGTGCTCTTGGCCCAACCGGTCGATGATCTCGGTACCAGACGCCACGACGTTGCCGATGGTGCGGCGGCCGATCCGGGCTTCGAATTCGGCGATGACCGACGCCGGAAAACCCGCGGGGAATGTGGGAAACGGGCGGTCCAGCACCACTCCCATCATCTCCCAGTGACCGGTCACGGAGTCCTTCCCCGCTGAGGCCTCGGCCATGCGCCCGTACGCGCCAATGCAGGGGCCGCCTTCAGGGGGCCCGATGTTCGCGACACGCCCGAGGCCCAATGCCCGCAACCGGGGCACACGCAGCGGGACCTGCTTCGCGATATTTCCGAGCGTGTCGCTGCCCTCGTCGCCATACAGCTTGGCGTCGGGAAGCTCTCCGCAGCCAACGCTGTCGAGGACAATCAGGACGACGCGGGGGAACGGTGTCAGCTTAGGAATGGTGTGACGAGAAATAGTTCGCGACCGCGCGCGACGTCTCGATCGTGGCAATCGCGTGCTTGAACACCAACTGGTCAGTGCCGTCCACTTCCACGATGACCGCGAACTTGTCGAAGTTCTTGATGCGTGCGTCGAAGGTGCGGCCGTCCATCAAGTGCATTGTCACGGAGAGCCGATCGCG
>Ga0075420_100005625_pt1 | contig 11043 bp, 12 predicted proteins | sample SoiMetdeltSBSDD4_FD_75296 | JGI IMG/M metagenome (GOLD analysis project Ga0075420, IMG submission 75296) | Bulk soil microbial communities from a Populus tree surrounding site in Tennessee, USA - Soil MetaG P. deltoides SBSDD4 | ecosystem: Environmental > Terrestrial > Soil > Tree plantation... | reverse complement strand
CCGCCGGCGATCGACGGCATCGGGCCAACGGCGAGCATCGACGAGTACTGGAAGGAATCCGACGCCACGCGGCGCAAGCGCTCCGCCTGGGCCGCATGAATTTTCCGAAGGGCATGAAGCAGGTCCGGTTCTCGTTCGCCGACCAGCATGGCGTGCTGCGCGGCAAGACGCTGACCGTGTCCGCCGCAGAGGCGGCCATGGAACGCGGCGTCACGGTCACGAGCACGCTGCTCCTCAAGGACACGTCGCACAGGACCGTATTTCCGGCGTTCACGCCCGGCGGCGGCGTCGGCATACCCGAGATGCAGGGCGCGGCGGACATCCTGATGGTTCCGGATGAATCCACCTTCCGCGAGCTGCCATGGGCGCCGGACACCGGCTGGTTCCTGTGCGACCTGCAGTTCCCCGACGGCCGCCCGGTGCCCTTCAGCACCCGCATGCACCTGCGCAAGGCCCTGGAGAGGCTCGAGAGCGCAGGCTACGAGTTCGTCGCCGGCCTCGAGGTGGAGTTCCACCTCTTCCGGATCGTCAATCCGCGCCTTCAGCCCGCCGACGCCGGACAGCCGGGAACCCCGCCCGAGGTGGAGCTTCTCACCACGGGCTACCAGCTCCTGACCGAGCACAAGTACGACCAGCTCGACCCCCTGGTCGATCTTCTGAGGACCAATCTGGAAAAGCTGCAGCTTCCGCTGCGCACGTTCGAGATCGAGTTCGGCCCGAGCCAGCTCGAGCTCACGCTCGCGCCGCAGACCGGGATCGCGGGCGCGGACGCGATGGTCCTGCTGCGCAGCGCGGTGAAGCAAGTCGCGCGGCGCCACGGCTTCCATGCCACCTTCATGTGTCGACCGAAGCTGCCGAACGTCATGTCGAGCGGCTGGCACCTGCACCAGTCGCTGAGGAGGAACGGCCTGAACGCGTTCACCTCCGACCGGGAAGATCTTTCCGATACCGGGAAACAGTACCTCGCCGGCCTCCTCGCCCATGCGCGCGGCGCGGCCGCGTTCGCCGCACCGACGATCAACGGCTACAAGCGCTATCGCCCCTACTCGCTCGCGCCCGACCGCGTCACCTGGGGCAAGGAGAACCGCGGCGCCCTGCTGCGCGTGGTGGGCGGGCCGCGCGACGCGGACACCCGCATCGAGAATCGGATCGGCGAGCCGGCGGCGAACCCCTACCTCTATTTCGCTTCACAGATCTATTGCGGCCTGGACGGCATGGAACGGCGCATGCAGCTGCCGCGCTCCGCCGATACGCCCTATGAAGCGCGCGTGGACATGCTGCCGCGCACGCTGGAGGAAGCGCTCCAGCACCTGCGGGTCGACAAGGCGCTGCGCGAAGGCTTCGGCGGCGTGTTCCTCGAGTACTACTGCCACATCAAGGAAGCCGAGATCGCGCGCTTCAACCTCGAAGTGAGCGACTGGGAACACCGGGAATATTTCGACTTGTTCTGAAGGAGAAACGATGGAGCAGCGTCAACTCGGGAAGAGCGGCCTCAAGGTTTCCGCTCTCGGGCTGGGCCTGATGTCGATGTCGGGCGTGTACGGCAATGCGAATGACGACGAGTCGATCCGCGTCATCCACTACGCGCTCGACCGGGGCATGAACTTCCTCGACTCGGCCGATATGTACGGCTGGGGCCACAACGAGACGCTGCTCGGCAAGGCGCTCAAAGGTAAGCGCGACCGGGCGATCGTCGCCACCAAGTTCGGCCAGGTGAAGCAGGCCGACGGCAAGCAGACGGTCGACGGCCGCCCGGAATATGTGCTGCAGGCATGCGAGGCGAGCCTCAAGCGCCTCGGCATCGACGTGATCGACCTCTATTACCAGCACCGCGTCGACACCAACGTGCCGATCGAGGACACGGTGGGCGCCATGAAGCGCCTCGTCGAGCAGGGCAAGGTCCGCGCGCTCGGGCTGTCGGAAGCGCGCCCCGACACGATCCGTCGCGCGCACAAGGTGCACCCAATCGCGGCGGTCCAGAACGAATACTCCCTGCTGTACCGAAAGGAGGGGGAGGAAACGCTGCAGGCCTGCCGCCAGCTCGGCATCGCGCTCGTGCCCTACGCGCCGCTCGGTCGCAGCATGTTGACCGGCACTGTCCACGGCAAGGCCGACCTGCCCGAGGGCGACCGCCGACTGCAGCATCCGCGCTTCCAGGGCGAAGCGCTGGATAAGAACGTCTCGCTCGTGAAGAAGGTCGAAGGGATCGCCGCGGAGAAGAAATGCACCCCTGCGCAGCTCGTGCTCGCGTGGGTGCTCGCGCAGGGCAAGGACGTGGTGCCCATCCCCGGCACCAAGCGCCGCGAGCGCATCGATGAAAACCTTGCCGCGCTCGACATCAAGTTGACCGCCGACGATCTGAAGCGCATCTCCGATGCCGCACCGGTCGGCGCGGGCGCCGGCACACGCTATCCGGCCGAGACGATGAAGCGCGTGTACATCTGAGAACCTATGACGCCGCACGGTGGCTGGCGCTGGCCACCATGTGGTCGTTCCAGTACATCTTTCTGCGCGTGGCGGTGCCAGCCTTCGGCACCGCCGCCGTGGCCGAGGGCCGCGCGCTCTCCGCAGCCCTGTTCCTGGTGCCGTGGGCGATCTGGGTGGCGCGCCAGCGCATCGGCTTGGTCGAGCACTGGCGCGACCACCTCGCGGTCGCGCTGGTCAACAACGTGCTGCCTTTCGTCTGCTTCGCGTGGGCGGCGAGCGTGCTGCCCGCAGGCTACCTCGCGATCATCAACGGCATGGTGCCGCTCTGGGCCGCGGTGATCGCTGTCCCGGTACTGAAGGAGCGGCTTGGCGCTGGGCGCATCGCCGGTTTCGCGCTCGGCGTCGCTGGCGTCACGCTCATCGTCAACCTCGGGCCGGTCGAGCTCGGGTGGAAGACGCTGCTCGGCACGCTGGTGGCGATTGCCGGCGCCGGCTTCTGGGGCTGGGCCGGTGTGATGATCAAGCAACGCGCCGGGCGCGTGCCGCCGATGGGGCTCGCCGCGGGCTCGATGGTTTTCTCTGCCTTCCTGATGGCACCGCTGTGGGCGACCGCGCCGCCGCCATCCGAGTGGACCTTGCCCGGCCTGGCAGCAATGGTCGCCGTGGGACTGGTCTGCAGCGGACTCGCTTACCTGCCGTTCTTCACCCTGGTGCGGGACATCGGCCCCTCGCGCACGCTGACCGTCGGCCTGGCGGTGCCGGTCCTCGGCGTGCTTTGGGGCTGGGCTCTACTCGACGAGCAAGTCACGTTGGGAATGCTGGCCGGCGCGGCCCTCGTGATGGTCGCCCTAGCGCTGGTCCTGCGCCGTTAGCGTGCCGATCTTCACGTTCTCGCGCCGGGGCTCGTCCCAGTACTCGGCCTTGTCGATACGGACCTCGAGCAGCGCCAGGTCCGGGTCTTCCAGCCCGCGCGCAAACCAGCGCTCCAGGCCCGAGTTCCACAGGGCCCGCATCTTGTCCTCGTCGCGCACCACGCGCGCAGTGCCGGAGATCGACGCGAAGTCCTCGTCGCGCGGGTCGGCGTAGCACAAGCTGACCTGGTGGTCGCCGGCCTGGGCGCGCTCCGACTTGGGCGAATGCGCCTCGGTAAAGAACCAGAGGCGGCCCTCCGGGTCGAATTCCACCGTTTCCAGCGGGCGGCTGCGCAGCGAGCCGTCGGCCTCGATGGTGGTCAGCATGCCGATCTTCATCTGCCGTACCAGGGCAGCCAGCCGGGCGAGAGCCTGGCTCTTCTGCTTCGCGACTTTCATGAAATTTGCCTCCTGCCTAACCCGCAGCAAGGAAGGTGCCGTTTAAGGGAGGACAAGGAGGCAACAACCCATGCCAATGCTGAAAAAAGTCACGGCGACGGTGGCGCTGGCGCTGTCCGGCGCTGCCTATGCCACGGTCGTCGAGAAGCCGAGCACCCTCACCGACCAGCAGTCGGTCGCGGTGACCATCTACAACGAGAGCCTCGCGCTGGTGAAGGACCAGCGGCGCGTGAGCTTCGAGGCCGGCCGCAACCGCCTCGCGCTGCGCGAAGTGAGCGCCCGGATGCGGCCCGAGACCGCGCTGCTGCGCAGCCTGTCGCACCCCGGATCGCTCTCGCTGCTCGAGCAGAACTTCGACTTCGACCTGCTCACGCCGGCGAAACTGCTGGAGAAATACGTCGGGCGCAACGTGCGCATTGTCAGGACGCACCCGACCACCGGCGCCGAGTCGATCGAGACCGCCACCGTGCTTGCCGCGACGTCGGGCGTGGTGCTGCGCATCGGCGACCGGATCGAGACCGGCCTGCCCGGGCGCATCGTTTACGACGGCGTGCCGGCAAACCTGCGCGACCGCCCGACGCTGGTGAGCGAGCTGGACGCTGCCCGCGGCGGCGCACAGGCGATCGAGCTCTCCTACCTCACCGGCGGGCTCGCCTGGAAGGCCGACTACGTCGCCGAGCTGAACGCGAAGGACACGGCGCTCGACCTGAACGGCTGGGTGACGCTCACCAACACCAGTGGCACCGGCTACCCGAACGCCAAGCTCCAGCTCGTGGCGGGCGACGTCAACCGCGTGCGCGATGAAATGCGCCTCGCCGCCAAGAGCGGCGCGATGCGCGACAGAGCCGCCGAAGCGCCGGCCGCCCAGATGGCGCAGGAGTCGCTCTTCGAGTACCACCTCTATACGCTCCAGCGGCCGACCACGATCGCCGACAACCAGACCAAGCAGGTCTCGCTGCTCAGCTCGCAGGGCGTGCCGGTGGTCAAGGAGCTCGTGCTCCAGGGCAACGACTACTACTATCGCTCGAGCGTCGGCGGCATCGGCCAGAAGATGAAGGTCGGCGTATTCGTGCAGCTCGAGAACCGCGAGTCCTCGCGCCTCGGCATGCCGATGCCGAAAGGCGTGGTGCGCGTGTACAAGAAGGACAGCGCCGGCAACGCGCAATTCGTCGGCGAGGACAAGATCGACCACACGCCGAAGAACGAGACCGTGCGCCTCAAGCTGGGCGAGGCGTTCGACGTCACCGCGGACAAGAAGCAAACCGACTTCAAGCGCCGCGAGCCGACCAACCGCGCGAGCTACGTGTTCGAGAGCGCGTACGAGATCGTGCTGCGCAACGCGAAGAAGGAAGCCGCCACGGTCGTGGTGCGCGAGCCCGTACCGGGCGACTGGACCATGCTGGAAGAGACCCAGCGCCACGCCAAGGTGGCCGCCGGTACCGCCGAATGGCGCGTCAACGTGCCGGCAGAGGGAAGCGCAACCCTGCGCTACCGAGTCCTGGTGCGCTACTGAAGCGTCACGGCAGGGTCTGGGCGAGCTTGCACTCGGCCACCCCGGCCTTGCCGGTCGCTTCGTCCACGAGGTGCAGCAGCGAGCGCGGCGACATCACGCCCATCTTCACCTCCTGCCAGACGAAGTAGTTGCGTCCCGCCTCGGCGCTCACGGCGATCAACGAGTCGTTCTCGGTCTTGGAGACGATCACGTGGGGACCGGGCGGCACCTGGAGCAGGAGGTAGGTCTTGGCGCCGGTGTCGCCGACGAGCTTCCCGTTCAGCACCACGGGCATCTTGATCGCCGCGCCCATCTGCTCGTTGCGGTAGACATAGATGTTCGCCGTGCCGGGCGACACCGCGTAACTCTTCGCCGCGGTATCCGCCTGCTCCGGCGCCATCTGCACCGATGCGCAACCGCTGGCGAGAACGACGGCCGCCAGTGCCGTTACGGCTACCCGTCTCCTCAGCATCGAGATCCCCTTGGTCACGCGGCCAAGCGCCGCGAGCCGCTGTATAGCATGCGGGGGTTCAGCCTTCCACCGGCAGCACGCGGATGCGGTACTCGTGCTTCAGTTTGCGCTTCAGCACCGGATCCTCAAGCTCCATGGAGAATCTTTCGGCCGGCCGGATGCCGCCTCGGGCGGCCAGGGTGCCGCAGAACATGGCGTAGCCGGGCTTCAGAGGATATCGCCCCATCAAATCCTCAGGCGAGCGCATCGCCGTCACCGGACCTTCCTGATAGAGCTCGCCGTCGGCCCAGGCGCGCAGCACGAGCCGCTCCCAGTGCGGCTTCACCTCGTCGTAGCGCCAGCTCTCAGTGGATACCGGCTTCGCGCAGAGCTGCTTCGAGAGCGACACGCCGATGGTCTCGGCCTTGCGGTCCGTGTGATCGGAGCCGACGGCGACCCGCAGCTCCTTCTCCTGAATCAAGACGAATTCGACCTCTCCGCTGGTGTCCGGGCCCGAAACCTGGATCTCGGTGGAATGACAGAACAGGTTCGCTGCCACGCGATAGAAGATCGGCGTGGTCTTCGGCGGCTTGACGCCGATCTCCTCCAGCTCCTTGATGTGCTTCCGGAGCGCGGCCTCGTCGCGCCCGGTCCAGCCGGCAATGATGAGCTCAGTGGGCTGGAATGCCATAGGTCGCCATCAGATCGTCCACCACTTTGTGATAACCCTCCCAGGGCGCTTCGCGGAAGCTGTGGTTGCGCACGATGAAGGACGCGCCGGCGTAGAACTTCTCGTACTGCAGGTGCCGGCCGGCGAACTCGGAGCCGATCAGGTCCCAGGCGAGCTTGTAGAGCTTCATGCGCTCGACTGCGCCGAGCTGCGGCGTCTGCCAGTAAGTCTCGAACATCTGCTTGAGCTTCGCGTCGTGCATCACGGTGATGTCGGCGGGCATCTGGAATACGCCGCCGCCCACCAGCTCGCGCAGCGCGTCGATGATCGCCGAGTGGCTCTCGGTGCACCAATTGAGCGCGGCATACATGTAGCGCCGGTTGAAGGTCTTCCAGCCTTCGGGCCAGTCCTCGGCGTCGTGCAGCTGGCCGGCGATCATGCCGCCGAGCGCCGCCTCGAGCGCGGCGAAGCGGCCGAGCACCTCGCGCACCGCCGGCACCTCGTTGGCGCCCGAGGCGTGCGCGATCTTGCTCGCGAGCCCCACGATCAGCTGCATCTTGGCGTGGAAGCGCACGTTGGACTGGTGGTTGCCGTAGCAGTGCCCCGGCGTCCTGATGTAGATCTCGCGCGCGAGGATCGCGTCCATGTGCACGAACACGCGCTCCCACGGCACCTTGACGTTCTCGCACATCACCATCGAGTCGGTCTCGTCGAAGCGCCAGGTGAGCGGGTTCTCGAACTCGGAGGACGCGTGGCGCTCGAAGGGCTTGCGCGACCACAGCGTCACGCCCGGGGTATTCACCCGCACCGCGCAGGTCACCGACTCGGCGAGCTGGTTCGGCGCGAGCGGCAGCAGGTTGCCGATCCAGATCTCGTTGGCGAACACGGCGCCGGTCGCGAGCATCTTCATCCCGGTGATCACCACGCCGTCGTCGTCCTCCTTCACCACGCGCAGCGACGGCACCGGAATGTTCTGCTTCTGGTAGAACTCGGGATTGCGCGCGGCCTGCGGCGGCAGTACGGCGTACACGCCGTAGACGTCCTCGCGCCGCATGTGCTCGTAGTAGTCGAGCAGGTTCTTCGCGAACCCCTTGAACACCGACGGGTTCATCGCCATGCCGGTCACGAAGCTCGATACGTGGTCCGGCGAGCGACCCAGCAGGCCGTGGCTCATCGCCGCGATGGCCCGGTGCAGCTCCGTGCGCTTGGCCAGGTCGTCCTTGGTTTTCGCCCTCAGGAAGTAATTGCTGTACCCCTCGGTGCTAAAGCGCGGGTCCGCACGCTTCATGTCGTAGATCGCCGCCATCGAGCGCGCGCCGTTGCGGAACGCGGGGTGCGTGGTGACGTCCTCGACCTTCTCCGAGCCGATGTAGACGACGCGCCCGTCGCGCAGCGACTCGAGGTGGTCCTTACCGGTCTTCAGCATAGTAGTGAATCTCGTGCAGGATGCAGCCGCCACGCGAGGTGAACGGGCCGTGATGGACCCCCGGCGGCCGGCAGGCATAGGTCGGCGCGAAGCACTGCTCCCCGCCCTTGCCCTGCTTGTCGTTGCCGACCACGAGATCGCCCTGCACGACGTAGACCTCCTCCCAATGGTCGTGCACGAAGGGCTCGGTGGAAAAGGCGCCGGGCTCGATCTTGAGCAGCCGCGTGCGGCTGCCGCGCTTGTTCTTCTCGTCCAGGTCCGAGGCGAGGATCTTCTGGTAGAACCCCGGCGGGTATCCCGGCGGCACTTCCCAGCCGCTTTTCAGGTCGACCTTCACGAACTCCAGGTGCTGCTTCGGTTTCATGGGAACACCTCTTCGCTTTCCATTGCCTGGTGCGTCACCGTGCCGTCGAACGTCATGAAGCGCATGAAATCCGCTCGCGCCTCCGCGCGCTCGCGCGAGGCAAACGCCTTGTTCATAGCTTCCGCGCTCTCGAACACGAGCTGCGCCATCAGCACGGCCTTGCCGCGGTTCACCGGAAACGGATCCTTCCAATCGATCGGCGTATGCAGCACCATGCGCTGCAGCCCCGGCCACGCGGTGACCAGCGGCACGTGGACCTTGCGGTAGCGCGCGAGGAATTTCTCCAGGTCGGCAACCCCGATGTCGTAACGCACGAAGTAGGAGACGCTCACGCGGCCTCCGCTTCGTGCAGCAAGAGCTCGAGCATCGCCACCGCGCGGTCGCCGCGCGCCACCAGCTGCGCGGCAACCGCGCGCAGCTCGCGGAAGCGCTTCGCGTCGACGAACTCGAAGAGCACATCGTTGACGCGCTGCTGATACGGCGCGAGGCGCTCAAGCAGCTGCAGGCTCTTGGCATTCATCCGCAGCCGCACCCGGCGCCCGTCCTCCGGGTCGGAGGCCTTGTCGAGGATGCCGCGCTCGACCAGCTTGTTCGCCTCGATGGTGATGAAGGCGCCGGAGCGGTGCAGGCGCGCCGCCACCTCGCCGATCGATAGCCCGTCGGTGCGGCTGACCAGCATCAGGATTTCGTACTGCGCGCCCGAGATGCCGGCGATCGCGGCGAACGCATCGCGGCAGGCGTCGAGCTTGTGGCCGTAGGCGATGAGGTCGTGGATCAGCCCGCGGAACTCGGCGTCGCTGCCGCTCGGCAGCAGCGCGGCGCGCGACACCGTAAGGGGTAGAGCCTTTTTGCGCGCGCGGGGCATTTGCCGGGCGATTCTCCGCCCGGCAAATTACCTTTGTCAATTAGCTTTCTAAGTCGAAGTTCCGCGTCAGCTTGACCCGCGCGCGAGAAAAAGCTAATTGAGGGCGCTATGCGCATGAAGATCGATCGGGAGGGCCTGCAGCGCGCGCTCGCGCACCTGGAGCGCGGCGAGTGGCAGGCCGCGCACGAGATCGTGCAGCAGGACGAGGAATCGCCGCTCGCGTGCTGGGCGCACGGCATCGTGCACCTCATGGAGGGTGACGAGGCGAACGCGCGCTACTGGTTCGATCTATCCAACCGTCCGTTCAGCACGGACATCGGCGCGGAGATCAGGGCGCTCGGCGCGTCCTTGCCGCGCTGAACAGGCGGCTCAACTCCGCGGCCGGCATCGGCCGCGCGTAGAGGTAGCCCTGGGCCTGCTCGCAGCGCAGCAGGCGCAGCAGGTTGGCCTGCTCCTCGGTCTCGACCCCCTCGGCGACCACGGTGAAGCCCAGCGAGTGCGCCATCTCGATGATGGTGCGCACGATGGTGGCGTCGTCCTTGTCGCGCGCCATGTCGCTGACGAACGAGCGGTCGATTTTCAGCGCCCCGACCGGGAAGCGCGTCAGGTAGGCGAGACTCGAGTAGCCGGTGCCGAAGTCGTCGATCGCGATACGCATGCCGGCCTCGCGCAGCGCGCGCATCACGCGGATCGCGTGATCGGGATCCTGCATCAACTGGCTCTCGGTGATCTCGAGCTCGATCAGGCCGGGATCGATGCCGGCGGCGAGCACCATCGACTGGATGCGCTTGTCCAGGTCCTGCAGCTTGAACTGGCGCGCCGACAGGTTGACCGACACCGGCCCCACATTCACGCCCGCGGCCAGCCAGGTCTTCAGGTCCTCGCAGGTGCGCCGAACCACCCACTCGCCCACCGGCACGATGAGGCCGGTCTCCTCGAGCACCGGGATGAACTCCCCCGGCGAGACCATGCCGCGCTCGGGATGCTTCCAGCGCAATAGGGCCTCGGCGCCGCTCGGCTGGCGCCGGTCCAGGCCGTACTTCGGCTGGTACACCAGCGCGAACTCGTCGCGCTCGAGCGCGCGGCGCAGCTCCGTGCCGAGCTGCGCGCGGGCGCGCGAACGCTGGTTGATCTCCGCGGTGTAGAACTGGTAGGCGTTGCGCCCCGCCTGCTTCGCCCGGTACATGGCCGCGTCCGCCGCGCCGATCAGCGCCTCGGCATCGGCGCCGTCGGACGGATAGGCCGCGATCCCGATGCTCGCCGTGACGAACACTTCCTTGCCGTTGATCTCGGCCGCGTCCGCCAGGCGATCGATCAGCTTCTGCGCGACGAGCGCGGCGTCGTCCGCGCGGACGAGGTCGGCGAGCACGATGGCGAACTCGTCGCCGCTGATGCGCGCCACGGTGTCGCCCGCTCGCACCGCGGACAGCAGCCGCCCCGCCACCTCCTTGAGCAGCGCATCCCCGCCGGCATGACCGAGCGTGTCGTTCACCACCTTGAACTCGTCGAGGTCGATGAACAGCACCGCGAGCGGCGTGCCGTGGCGCTGCGCCTGCGCGATCATCTGCGAGAAGCGGTCGGCGAACAGCGTGCGGTTGGGCAGCTCCGTGAGCGGATCGAACTGCGCGAGGTACGCGAGCCGCGCCTCGCTGTCGATGCGCTGCAGCGCCGTCGACAGCACGCTCGCCATGGCCTCGATGAAGTTCAGCTCCTCGGCGCCGAAAGCGCTGGCTTGCCGATAGCAGACGCACAACGCGGCGCGTGCCTGGTCGTCGCTGCGCACGGGAATGAGCGCCGCGCTTCGCAGCTCGCGCGCCCACGCGAACGGCAGCCGGTCCCCATCGGCCAGCAGGCGGGTGCCGGACAGCATCGCCTGGCGCAGCGGATTGTTCCGCGCGCAGGCGATGATTCTCGGGCCGGCATCGGAAACCCCGACCACGGCGCGCAGCATCAGCGCGGCGGCCGGGGCGCCGGACTCGGCCTCGACATAGGCCACGCACTCGGCGCCGAGCGCCTCGAGCACCGCCTGTACCGCCTT
>Ga0075420_100005623_pt1 | contig 11043 bp, 7 predicted proteins | sample SoiMetdeltSBSDD4_FD_75296 | JGI IMG/M metagenome (GOLD analysis project Ga0075420, IMG submission 75296) | Bulk soil microbial communities from a Populus tree surrounding site in Tennessee, USA - Soil MetaG P. deltoides SBSDD4 | ecosystem: Environmental > Terrestrial > Soil > Tree plantation... | reverse complement strand
GGCCGTGCGGGCACAGATGCATCCCGACCAGCCGCCGATTCAGTGGGGCGGCGCCATCATGTGGCGTGGCACGACACCGGGCGTGCCGATTCGAACCGGCGCGTCGTTTGTCGGCCTCGGTACCCATCGCCAGCGGGTCGTCTTCTACCCGATCTCGGAACCCGACACGTCCACCGGCCTCGCGACCATCAACTGGATCGCGGAGATCACCGTCGATAACCGCAACGGCTGGGGCGATGGCGACTGGAATCGGAAGGTCGACGACGTCGACCATGTCATCGATCGCTTTCGGGACTGGCACTACGAGTGGCTGGACGTCCCGGCCATGCTGCGGGGTGCCGACGGGATATTCGAGTATCCGATGATCGATCGCGATCCCGTGCCAACGTGGGTGGACGGCCACGTGGCGCTGCTCGGCGACGCCGCACACGTCATGTATCCGACCGGCTCGAACGGTGCGAGCCAGGCCGTCATGGATGCGCGCGTGCTCGGTGCCGCCCTGCTCGAGCACGGCGTGACGCCGCGCGCCCTTCAGGCCTACGACTCGCAACTGTGCGCGGAGATCTCCGCGGTGGTGCTGCGCAATCGCGGTGCGGGGCCATTCGGGTTGCTCAACCTGCTGGACGAGCGCTGCGGCGGCGTGTTCGACGACATCGATGCCGTCATCCCGCCTGCCGAGCGCGACGAGTTCATGAGCCGCTACAAGGCAGCCGCCGGCTTCGCCAAGGAAAAGCTGAACGGGGCCCCCTCGATCATCCCGCCCGGGGCACGGGTCCGCCGTGCATGACGCGATGCTGGAACACTACGTCTTCCTGAAGTATCGAGAGGGAACGAGCGCCACACACGTGGCGTCCTTCTGCGAGGGCATGCTGGCCCTCCTGGACTCGATCGACCAGATTCGCCGTCTCGAGATCGGTCGCGACGAACTGCACGATGCCCGCAGCTGGGACCTGGTGCTGATCATGGCGTTCGACTCGGTCGACGCGCTGCGTGCCTACCAGGCGCATCCGGAGCACGTCGCGCTCATGAACTTCAACGATCGCTTCGTGACGGACGTGGCGTCCGTGGATTTCACCAGAACCGGGCCGGCACCACCCACTCGCGAATGACGTGGACGCAGGAAGACGATGGCTCGCGTTCAGCGGCCGTTCAGGCCCCGGGCGGCCAACGCCTCGCGGAGAATCTGCGCTGACCCGGGCGAGGTCTTATGGGCATTCGCGATGTACAGGCCGCCCGCGATCATGAGCGGCGTCCACCCGAGCCGGTTCTTCGCGTTCACCTCGGCGCCCTGTTCGATCAGATACTTGACGATTGACGGCTGGTTGCAGATCACCGCACCGTGCAGCGCCGTCATCTCGGCGAAGCGCGGATCGCCCATGCCCAAATCGATAAGGTCCTGAAAGTTGTCTGGGTAGCGCAGCAGCGTGCCCTCCGGCGTGCCGATCATCTTGTAATCGCCAAAGCTCGTTCGAGCGTTGATCGTGTTGCCCAGCGCGAGCGCAAGCTTCACGGCGTCCAGCCGCTGCGATTCCGGAACACCCGAGAAGGGCCCGGCGGTCTCGCCTTCGTAGTAGTCCAGACAGGCGGCGGCCATCAACGGCGTGACGCCGAAACGGTTGGACTTCAAGGGATCGGCGCCTGCCGCGGCGAGCACGCGCATCATCGGTTCGTCGCCGTTGCGGGCCGCCAGATAGAACGGCGTGGCGCCCTCGTAGGTCAGATAATGCCGCCCGATGTTCAGGTTGACCGGGTTGCGCGCCAGCCCGCCGCTATTGAAGCGGGGATCGCCCCAGGTAATCGCCGCATTCGGATCGGCGCCAGCCGCGAGCAGCTTCTTCGCCATGTCCAGGTGCGACAGCTTGCCGCGGGGACGCGGGACGGGCCTCGGATCCTCGCCGTTCATCGCGAAGTCTGGCGGTGCGCCGGGCTGGTGCAACCAGACGACCACGTGCAGCGGATGGCCGCGCGGGTCGGGTACGTTCGGATCGGCTCCGGAGTCCAGCAGCAGCGCGGCCAGGTCGAAATCGGCGTTCAGGATTGCCATGCTGAGCGCCGACGTGCCATCGGGAACCTTGTCCTTGACGTTGGCGCCCTGCTCCAACAGGAACTTGACGGCGTCGTACCGGTTATTGCGCACGGCGAAGAGCAGCGGCGTGTAGCCGCCCTTGGAGCGCTCGTTCAGCTTCGCACCGAACTCGAGCAGCAGTTTGGCGGCGTCCGTGTTGCCTTCGCCAGCGGCGAACATCAGCGCCGTCTGCCCGCGGAAGGATTCCCTCAGGCCGACCTGCGCACTGCGCTTCAGCAACGCGCGCACCACCGCGACGCTGCCGTTGCGAGCCGCAGTCATGAGCGCCGTCTGTCCTTCTTCGGACGCCGTATCCGGGTCGGCGCCAGCCACCAGCAGCCGCTCGACGAGCGCCGCGTTGCCATTCTGCGCGGCCAGCGTCAGCGCCGTGATCTTGTAGCGAGTGAAGTCATTGGGCCTCGCGCCGGCATCGAGCAGCGCGTTCAACATGGCCAGGTTGTCGCCATGGACCGCCCAATGCACGGCAGTCGAACCATCGGGCGCCGCCTGGTTCGGGTCGGCGCCGTCTTTGAGCAGCGATCGAACCGCGTCGACATTGCCGCTCCGGGCGGCCTCCACAAGTCCCGGGCCGTCTGCGGCGAGGGACGGCAAGGCGCACAGAAGGGCCACCACAACGCTGACGCAGCGACAGGCCGTCATTTCGTTAGCCTCGCGCGCGTGCCGCGCCCGCGCGCTCGTAGTCGAGCAGCAGCTGCCCGGTGCTGTCGCCCAGCCTCGCGATCGGCACGCCGACGTGATCGAGCATCGTCACGAGCAGGTTCGCCATCGGCGTATCCGGTGTGTAGTCGAAGCTGTAGCCGGTCTGGAACCTCCCGTGCAGCGTGCCCGCGACCAGGACGGGCAGGTCACTATGGCGGTGCAGGTTTCCGTCGCCCATGCCGCTGCCGAACAGAATGGCGCTGTGATCGAGCAGCGAGCCGTCGCCGTCCGGCGTGTCGCGCATGCGCTCCAGGAAGTAATTGAGCAGGCGCATGTGATGCGTATCGATCCTCGCCTTCTGCGACTTGAGCTGGGCGTCCTCACGATGATGAGAAATCAGGTGATGGTTGCCCGGCACTCCGATTTGGCTGTACGAACGCCCGCTCAGGTCGCGCGCCATGATCAGCGAGAACACGCGCGTGATGTCGCTGCGAAAGGCCAGCAACTGCAGGTCGAACATGAGCTGCGCGTAGTCCTCGAAGCTGGCGGGGATGCCAATCGGACGGTCGGGCAACTCGATCGATTCCTCGAGGCTGGACTCCGTGTGCTGAATGCGCTGCTCCACTTCGCGCACCGAGTCCAGGTACTCGCGCACCTTCGAGGTGTCGGAGCCGCCGAGTGTCGCCGTGAGCGCACGTGTTTCCTCGAGCACCGAGTCGAGGATGCTGCCCTGCTTCTGGATGCGAGCGCGCCGCTGCTCGGCGCTGCCGCCGTCGCCGAAGAGGCGCTCGAAGATGACGCGCGGGTGGAGCTCGGGCATGTTCGGCGACGTCTCGCTGCGCCAGGAGACGGTATTGACGTAGAAGCAGTCGCCTGAGTCGCAGGCCCCCTGCGTCGCCGGGTCGAGCGTCATCTCGATCGAGGCGACCCTGCTGTCCTTCCCCAGATGCCTGGCAGCAATCTGATCGGCCGACGTGGCGAGGCGAATCTCGCCGCCCGGCCGCGTGCGGTCGTAGGCGTGCACACCGGTGAGCCACGCCCCCGAGGCGCGGTTGTGATCGCCACTCCCGTCGCCCTTGCTGTCGGCTTCGAGATGCGACAGGTTCGTGAAGATATTGAAGTGATCGCGCACACCTTCAAGCGGTTGGAGGTTGGGCGGCAGCTCGTACTGACGACCCGTCTGACGCGGCTTCCACTCCGAATGGATGACGCCGTGCGCCGCGTAGACAAACCCAAGCCGCATCGGCGCCTGCTTCGACCCTGTCGTCTGGGCCGAGAGCGCGGGCATCATGGAATCCAGCAGCGGCAGCGCGACGCTCGCGCCCATCCCCTTCAGCATCGTCCGCCGCGTCAGCGCTTTTCTCGTGAGGAACGTCATGCGGTCTCCCATCCTAGACGTTTTGACCGCTCGACTGCTTGATCTCGAATCAGATCTCGTTCGGTCAAAACGTCTACGCCCGCACGGAGTGCGGGCAATCAAACACTGCCATAGCGGGGCGCAGCCTCGCTATGGCGCAGCCTGCGCCATTCGGCTCTGGAACGGAACGCTGCTCACCACGCCCAGCACCAGCGAGGCGAAGGTGTAGTTCTCGCGCGCCGATTCCCGGGCGATCACGCGGATCGTCGGCTGGTCGTAATACTGGATATTACGCGTGAGCGCATACATCAACAGTTTGCCGGTCATCGCCTCGACGAAGAGGGCGGGGTCGCGCAGCACGAGTTGCCGCACGCCCTCGACACCGTCCACAACCGTCCCGTCCGGCAGAGTGCTCGTCACCTCGAGCGGACGATCGTTCTCCTCCGCGCGCCATCGCCCGAGTGCGTCGAAGTTCTCCAGCGCGAAGCCGATCGGATCCATCTTGGCGTGGCATCCGGCGCACGCCGGACTGGCGCGGTGCAGCTGCATCGCTTCCTTCATCGACAGCGGCTTCCCGGACCGTTCGGTGTTGAGCGACGGCACATTCGGCGGAGGAGGAGGCGGCGGCGACGCCAGCAGATTCTCGAGCACGTACTTGCCCCGCAACACGGCCGATGTGCGCGTGCTGTAGGACGTGATCGACAGAATACTCCCCTGTCCCAGCAACCCCCTGCGCGGACTCCCCTTGGGCAGCGTCACGCGGCGGAAATGGCTGCCGGTGATCTGCGGAATGCCGTAATGCTTGGCCAGGGGTTCGTTCAGGAACGTATAGTCCGCCGTCAAGAGCTCGAGGACGCTGCGGTTTTCACGTCCCTCGACGGTGCTCGGGGCGCCCTGAGCGTCAGTCGTCCCTCGACCTTGCTCGGGACGACCCTGAGCTTGTTGAAGGGTCGAAGGGCGCAAGATGCTGTCCAGGAACAACTCTGTTTCACGCACGAACGCGGCGCGCACACCCTCATCGAAATCGCGGAACAGGTACACGTCCGGTTCCTTGGCTTCGACGTCGCGCAGGAACAGCCACTGGGCGGCGAAGTTGGTCACCAAGGAGCGGCTGCGCGGATCGGCGAGCATGCGCGTCACCTGCCGACGCAGGACTTCGGGTCGGCGCAGCGTTCCCGCGGCAGCGGCATCCAGCAGCTCGTCGTCGGGAATACTGGACCAGAGGAAAAAGGAGAGGCGCGACGCCAGCTCGAAATCGCCGACGCCGTAGACGGATCCGGGCGCCGCGCCGGCCGGCTCCTGCTCGATGCGGAACAGGAACTGCGGGCTGACCAGCACGCGTTCCAACGCTCTCTGGATGCCGCGGTCGAAATCCCGTTCGGCGCGGCCGGCTTCGTAGAAGCGTCGCGCACGGCGCAGATCGTCTGCGGTGACGTTGCGACGATACGCGCGGCGCAGGAGCGTCGTCAGGATGCGGTCCGCGCAGGCGGACTCTTCGGCGTCGGGGCCCTGCCCTGAGCGAGCATCGCGAGTCGAAGGGGCCTGCCCTGAGCGAGCATCGCGAGTCGAAGGGCGGCACACGAACAGCCGTCGGCGACTGGGCGTGTCGCCGGGCCCGGTCGCGTTGAACGGGCCGGTAATGGTGACCGACACGACCGAGGGCAGGGCGCCCCGATTGCGGCCCGGCGGCCGCAGCGGAGCCTCGGACAGCGCCTCGCTGCGCTCCACGAACGCGACGCCAACGCTGCGCGGCCCTGCCGGAACTGCGAAGCGGAAAGTGCCCTGATTGTTCGGTACGACCCCATCATCTCCCGCCGGAACCCCCGGCCTTCTCGAGACGTTCGTGATGGCCTTGCGTGCGCCGTCGATGCTGATCTCCAGCTGGTGGACGTCGGCACCAACGCCTGCCGTTTCGACTTTGAACTCGTATTCAGCGTCCAGCGCGAAATAGCCGTCAATCTGCAGCCCACCGCGCGTGCCGAAGGGCAGGGCCTCATTGCGGCCTTCCTGGGGCTGCCGCACTGGCGTGATGTAGGTGTTCACCAGCGCACCCATGTCGGGATCGCCCACGGCCACGCGGCTGATCTTGAGCGCCGCCTCCAGATAGCGCTCCATCGTTGCCGGCGAGACAAACAGCGTGTCAGCCAGATTGTCGAAGCCGCTGCTCGCGTTGTCGGCCGGCAGCAGCGTGGCGTAGTCGAACTCCTTGGGCAGATCCGGCAGCGCGAGCAGATCGCGGATCACGTTGGCGTACTCGGTCCTTGTCAGGCGGTGCGCCAGCGGCAGTGAGCCGGGATTGGGGCGCGCCGCGGCGCTGGCCTCGAGCTCGCGCGCCAGGTAGCCGGCCGCGCGCGTGTAGAACGCCTGCGGCGGACGAGGAGCGCCCGGAGGCGGCATCGTTCCGGCACGCACCTGACGCAGGACCTTCTCCCAGGTCTCGGACTGATCGCCGGGACGCGCGACGCCCGTCGGATCGATCACGAGGCCGGCGGTCTTCAATCTCTCGCTGTGACAGGTCACGCAGTACTTCGCAAGAGCCGCCTGCGTTTCTACGCGTGCGTCGCTTGAGATCTCTGTAACAGCAGCCGGCGTCGAAGCGCGGGCCCCGGGCGGGTTTTGCGCGAAACCCTGGGAATGGGCCATGACGAGGCTCCAACCCAAACCCGCGAACGCGATGCCGGCGATGAGACGCCTTCGCGCCATGACGCGCATGATAGCGCGGAGTTCAGAGACCCGAGAAGAGAGAGTACGTCGTGTCCGGCTTCAGCCGGACATCACCCCTACACCCCCCGCAGCTCTACCGCGATTCCATCGGCATCGCGGAAAAGCACATTCCCGCCGGTGGACGGCAGTAGCGTCACTCCGATCGCGCCTAGTTTGCGGGTAACGGCCTGGCGGTCGAATGCCGCCACACGGATGCCGAAGCGATCGATATGCGGCATCTGACCATCGCCCATCTTCTCCAGCCCCAGGCGCGTGCGCGCGGCAGTGAACCAGATGCGTTCGGGCGCTCGCTCTCGAGAGGTCTCCATGCCGAGAAACTTACGGTAGTAAACGGCCGACTTCTCGAGATCCGGCACCTGCAGCACGACGTGGTCCAGGCCGACTGCTTCGCAGATCGCATCGTCCTGAGTGACGCGCGTCGACGGGATGATTGTCTGGAGCAGCCCGCCGGGCGTGGCCATGAACTGCATGCGAATGCCGTCGGGATCGGTCACCGCGTTGAAGCCTGGCGCACCTACGAGATTGAGGCCATGCGTCTTCAGTTCCGCACGCATCTCGTCGAGGCGGTAGTCCTCGACCGTCGCGCAAAAGTGATCGATCCGTGCTGCGGCATTGGCAGTGGCAGTGGGATTGGGGCCGAATGCCACGTAGCCGATGCCCAGCCGGCAGTAGTAGCGCAGCGGCGGGTTCATCTCCTGGAAGATCTGCGGATCGAAGATCCGCCCGTAGAAGGCGGCAGACTTCTGCGGATCGGGGGCGGTGAAACCTATGTGTTCCAGACCGGAGGTCTTGAGCGGCAACTGCGACCCTTGAGCGGCCAACGCGGCAGGGACCGACGCGAGCGTCGCCAGCACTTCGCGCCGGGTGAAGAAAATCGACACGCCTAAGCTCGCGGAGCTGAATCGGAGGTCACGTGCGAAGCGACTCGGCGGGAGCCTACAGACAACGCCCGTTCACGTCAAGCACGCGGGCGGACTGGCGAATAACAGATCTACGCAGGTGGAATATCGTGGCTATCGCATTCGCTGGGATGACTTTTTGTTCTCGAGATACACCAGCCTGAAAGCCAACTCAGCGAAACGCTGATTAGGCGGTCCTCAACCACTTACACTGTCGCGGAAGAATGCCTGCGGCGAGGTCCGAGTTGCTCCCGCGCGTATCCGCGGACGTCGCGTATTCTCGTCGCTCGTTCCACAGTTTCATCATCACCGACAACCAGGCTCGCGATCCGTCGCAGTACGATGCGTGGATGATCAACGCGCCGTCCGACTCGAGGCTCCCGGGCGGCGGGGATTATCCGATCACGCTCTATACACCGACGGCCGCAGCGGCGGCGATCCCGGCTCAGAACTACATTACGTGGGAGACCGACTTCGGACCGGCACGCACCAGCTACTGGCAGGGCGTGGACTTCACGATCAACGCGCGGGTGCGACAGGGGCTGACGCTCCAGTTCGGCACGAACACGGGCCGCAAGATCGACGACACGTGCGCGACCGTCGTGAAGATCGACAGCCCGGATCCACGCGACTGCCGCCTGACGCCGCCGTACCAGACGACGGTGCGTGGTCTGGCGAGCTACACCATTCCGCGCGTGGACGTGCTGACGAGCGCGACGCTCCCAGCCTTCGCTGGCACGCACTTCAAACTGGCCGGTGCCAAACACCGTCGTCCTGCAGCTCCTTAGGCGCCTGCCACCAGGCGGGACGCTCGGAGGCAACACGATCGTGTCCCTCATCGACAACGATAACCAGTTGTATGCGGACAATCGCCGCACGCAGATCGACCTTCGCGTGGCCAAGATTTTCCGCTTTGGCAAGACGCGTCTCGACGTCGGCGTGGACGTCGAAAACCTGTTCAACACGAGCTACTCGACGACCTACGAGAACACATACCAATACAGCGTCGGCAACACGGCGATGGGCGGTACGTGGGATAACCCGACGGCGATCTACTCGCCGCGGTTCGCGCGGCTGAACTTCACCGTGAGCTTCTGAGATGCGAAGCTGAAGTCCTGGAACCAGGCACGATACAATCCGCCTGCGCGCCGTAGCCTCGGCGGAGACGGGTGCGACGGAGGTCATTAGACATGCCAAGAACCACTCGAGCCGCATTCGCCGCACTCATCATCGCGTCCGCGTTGACTCTTGCTGGTCCGCTCACGGCAGCAGCGCCCACGGCAAAGGCCGAGGACGTGGGCCTCTCCTCTGAACGGCTGAAGCGCGTGGCCGAGCTCGTGCAGCGGCACGTCACGGCCGGCAGCTTCTCGGGGGCGGTGACGCTGGTCGCCCGTAACGGGCGAATCGCTTATCACGAAGCGCAGGGCGTCATGGATCTCGAGACGAAGAAGCCGATGGTCAAGGACGGCATCTTCCGCATCATGTCGATGACCAAGCCTGTCATCGGGGTGGCGACCCTCATGATGATGGAGGAAGGAAAGGTCCGGCTGACGGATCCGGTCTCGAAGTTCATCCCCGAGTGGAAGAATATGACCGTGGGCGTGGCGTTGCCTGCTGGGCAAAGTGGTGCGGCTGCTCCCGGCGCTCGCGCAGGCGGCCCCGGCACCGAGCCGCGCTACTACACAGTGCCCATCGAACGGGAGCTCACGATCCGTGACCTGCTGACGCACGTCAACGGCCTCGTGACCGGACCGATCAGCCAGTCGGCCAATCGTGCCGTGGCAGCCAAGCCCAACGAGACGCTGGCCGACTACGTTCCGCGCCTCGGACGCGTGCCGCTGGACTTCCAGCCGGGCACGCGCTGGGCCTATAGTGCGGCGGCCGCGTGGGACACGCTGTCGAGCGTCATCGAGATCGTTTCGGGCACGACAATCGACCGCTTCGTGAAACAGCGGATCTTCGACCCGCTCGAGATGAAGGACACAACGTATATCGAGCCGACCGGCAACCCGCGCCTGGTCAAGCTGTACTCGCGCACACCTGAGGGCCTCAAGCCGGCTTCGACTCCGGCGTTCATGAACGGCGTCTACTTCTCGGGCGGCGGCGGGCTGCTCAGCACCGCCACCGACTACGCGCAGTTCGCGCTGATGCTCGCCAACGGCGGCGAGCTGAACGGCGTGCGGCTAATCAGCCCGCGCGCGGTTGATTTGATGGCGTCCGTCTTCGTGCCTGACACGCTGCCGGGCCGGCCACGCGGTGAGAGCTTCGGCCTGAGCGTGCGCGTCGTCACCGATCCGGCGGCGCGCAACACGTTCCTTTCCGAAGGCAGCTTCGGTTGGAGCGGCGCGTTCGGCACGCACTTCTGGGTGGACCGCAAAGAAAAGCTCATCGCGATTGCGATGACACAGACCGCGAACCAGGAGTTCCGGAGCGACTTCGAAAACATGGTGATGCAAGCCGTCGTCGGAAATGGCGCGCTTCGCAGCGCAGGAACGAACTGAACGGCGGTCTCAACTCGTCGCAACGGAGAAACCCATGACACTCAGAAACGTCGTAAAGGGCATCGTCGCAGCCGGATTGACCGTCAGCTTCCAGTTCGCGATGGGTCAGATCCCGTTTGCGCAACAGGCGACGCCACAGGCTGCGCCGCCGGTCACTGACGCCCCACGGCCCAATCGCGGCCCAGTCGATTCACGCGTCCAGCAGCGCACGTATACATTTGCCGACACCAACGAGCAGATGCCTTACGCCCTGTTCGTTTCATCCAAGGTCACCAGGGACAAGAAGAACCCGCTCATCGTTTCGCTCCATGGCCTCGGCGGCGATCAGAACACCATGGTGCGAGAAAGCCTGCGCTCCGTCGAGTTGGCGGAACAGGGTGGGTACATCCTCGTGGCGCCGATGGGATACAACTCCGGAGGCTGGTACGGCATCCCTCCGGGGCCACCGCGCCCTGCTGGAGCGAATGCGGCAGGACGTGGCGCCGTGCCGCCGCGTCCCGTGATCGGCGGAACGGCGATCACGGATGTCGCGGAGGTGCGTGAGGCAAGCGAAAAAGACGTCATGACGGTGCTCGACATGGTTCGCAAGGAATTCAACGTCGATGACCGCCGAATCTATTTAATGGGTCACTCCATGGGAGGGGCCGGAACGTATTACCTGGGCTCGAAGCACGCCAAGGAATGGGCTGCGATTGCGCCAATCGCGCCCGCGGCAATGGGAATGACGAACGACCGGACCAAAGTCCTTCAGGCCATCAAGGACGCCGGGGTCCCGATGCTGGTCAGCATGGGCGATGCCGACGAAGCCGTTCCGGTGGCGAACGTGCGGATGTGGGT
>Ga0075420_100005616_pt1 | contig 11046 bp, 21 predicted proteins | sample SoiMetdeltSBSDD4_FD_75296 | JGI IMG/M metagenome (GOLD analysis project Ga0075420, IMG submission 75296) | Bulk soil microbial communities from a Populus tree surrounding site in Tennessee, USA - Soil MetaG P. deltoides SBSDD4 | ecosystem: Environmental > Terrestrial > Soil > Tree plantation... | reverse complement strand
TCCGCTCGCAAAGTGGCTCAGACCATCTTCTCATCTCGTCGAAGGAGAACGCGCGCAGAATCCCCGAGCGCACATTGCCGCGCGAAGCGACACCGAGGGAGAGCACCGTCCCGGTCTATCGTCCCGCGACAACACTCCCCCCACACCGGCAGTGAATAGTGGGTCCCGCTAATTTGGAGCCTCGACAACGCCAAAGCGCTTCGGTGGCTCACCCATCAGCCCGATGATCCTGCCATTCGCGGGGACGACACCGCCTCGTCCGCCGGCTGCTTTCAAGTTCGCCTGAGCCTTCGGGGAATACTCAGCAAGAGCTATGCCCGAGAAAGATCAGGTTGCGTCCTTCGCCAGGGCCATTACCCGAGACGAATTCGGACGGTTCTACTGGGACGAGCGACGCGAAAGTGAAGTCAGGCGTTCATTGGCTAGTGCGATGGCACGGGTCAAAGAGGAGCGACGTGCGCGAGCTAAGCTTCTCGCCAAAGCAAAGAAATGAGCATCACCTTGTCTGTTCTCTCATCACTCTGAAATACTGTTCCGCGTGCTGGCAACAATTCTCCGCGTCCACTGTGTCACCCCTTCGCCGCCGCTTCCTTCGCAAGCGCAACATATCACTCATCGTTCCTCAGCATGATCCCGCCTCGGAGCATTCCATCTCTGGCCTTGTGGGCGCGTCGGCGGCCCCGCTCCCCGCTGCCCACCGCTGGGTGAGTATCTCCACTGTGGACGGGGGTTGCGATTTCTGTTGTCCAATTGCATTCTCCTTTCCGCCACCGCTAATTCTGCGCTTCCAACAACACACGTCACTTGGAAATGTCACGCTCGACATCGAACAAGAAAAAGGTGGCGACGAAGCCTAAGGCCAAGGCAGTCGCTGCCAAAAAGAAGCTCCTACCGCGGCCCACGCCGCAAGGATCGCGGGCAGCGTCTCAACACACGTCCTCGGCTTCAGGCTACGTGCTCGGCGATCACGTATCGCATCCAATGTTCGGCGAAGGCGTTGTGAAAGCGATCGACGGGGAGAGGCTCACCATCAGATTCAAAGACGGTCGCGTCAAGCAAATCCTCGACTACTACGTGAAGCATCGATAGTCGACACGTCGTCGAAGTGGAACGGAAGTTTCTAGTCCTCCGCGCCCCGGCTTCCCACCAATCCTGCGGCAGCCCCGCCAAAACGAAGACGCCCCGGGTTCGTGCCCCGGGGCGTATCGTTCTCGAAGTCGGCGCCGCATCAGACGAGATACTTCTCGACTTTCTCGCCCGCATCCTGCTTGCTCTTGAGCCAGCTCGCCATGCGGCCCCGGCCAGACCAGGTTTCGTTGGTCTTCGGGTCGCGGTACTTTGCTTTCACTTTACCCCTGCGGCCCTTCCGACCATTGCCACCATTTGGATTGGCCCGAGGACGACCACGCTTCTTCGGAGCAGCGTAACCCAGAGCCGCAAGTTCAGTCACAAGTTCGGCTCTCTTTGCCGCGCGAGATTGGTCATGCTCACCGCGCATCCGATCCAGCGCATCCTTCTGCTTGTCGAAGGATAGGCTTCCGAACCATACGATGACGGTACTCAGTGCAAGTTGCCGTGCCACGTTGAGACCCTTTCGATTTCCAGCGAAAATGGTGAATGCCAGTAATTAGTACCGGATATCCTAAATAACCGTCAATACAGCGGGTTATGTCGTTTCTTGCAGAGCACGCAGTAGCTGGTACACTGACGGTCTATGCAAACATTGCTGCTCGACACCAACAGCGTCATCAAAAAGCTGGAACAGCGCGGCTTTTCTCGCGCGCAAGCCGAAGGCATCACGGATGCCCTCAAAGAGCTGGATGCTTCAAACCTAGTCACGAAAACCGATCTCGAGCTTGCCCTGGCCAAAACGACAACGACGATCATAACGTGGATGACGGGAGCATTGCTCGCGCAGGGCGCGCTTGTCGTCGCCCTCATCCAGTACTTCAAATAGTGCCGAACTCGGACAGCTTTTGCGACGAGATATGCATCGATTGTCGTGTCCTGCGCGTTGAGGGTTCCACCCGATGGATGGCCTTCGCAGAATTATTGATCATCTCCAGCTCAGGCTCGCTGGAGACGCGCGTCATGACATGGAAGCACTGGATCATCGCAGCTGCAGTTGGTTGTGGTTTAGTAATCACCGTGGCCGTCGGAAGCGCTGCACGCGATTTCAGATCAGCTGCTGCGGCCGGACCGGGTTTCGAGAACGTCGGGTATCGACGAGCATACCGCTACCGCGCTCGGCGGGCATACGGCTACCGGGCGTACAGTTTTCGGCGCAGGTCGATCGAGTACGCCAATCCCAACATGTATTCGACGGGATCGCGGGCGTGGTGGGCAGTCATGAACCGACAGGGTCGTGGTGGGCGACCAGATTAGGGCCTTGCGCGTTCTCTCACTCGCGCAGTCCCGGAGGACGCACTATGTCAGCAGCGTAAGCGAAATCGCCTCGCGTCCCTTCTGCGTCTTGACGACCTGCATTGCCACGCGCTGACGCTCAGCAAGTACGCGTATCCCCGCCTGCTCGACCACCGAGACGTGGATGAACACGTCCTTCTCACCATCCTCGGCGACGGCAAAGCCGAAGCCCTTATCGGCGCTGAACCACTTCACCGTCCCATCCACTGCGGACGCAGTGCTCGGATCTACGCGCTCGCGCTTCGATGAGACCTGAGCACGCCGGTTTGGTGGTTGCCCCGCGTCAACTCCACTTGCATCGACCTCGAGAACCGCAGTCACCTGGCGACCCTTCTGGCCCTGACCGACCTGGACGCGGAGCTTGGTAGCCGGAGCCACGACATCGTGCCCGGAGTTTTGCAGGACGCCGATGTGCAGGAACGCATCACCGGAACCATCCCCCAGCTCAACGAAGCCGAAGCCCTTCTCATCGTTGAACCATTTGACTGTCGCCTCGACCGGCGGCCCGCTGGGGGCCGCATCCTCTCGCGGCGTTCTTCGAAATGATTGGCGCGGAGGTTCGTAGCGCGTATCGGGCGCCCCGAACGTATCGTCATCATCAAACCGCCGCCTAGAGCCCCGATCTCGTCCCGTTTTTCCCATGGTCTTCGCCACGTCAGTTCGTTCGATCTCTCATCACGCGAAAATAGTGCTCGGCGTGTTGATAGAAGTTCTCCGCTTCGATCCTATCGCCATTCGACATCGCCTCGCGCGCCAGCGCCAAGTACCGTTCATACTTTGATGCGCGTTGCCAGCCCCGTTCTGGCGCTGACGATGCATACCATTAGTGCGGCCGGCCGGCTGCTCTCTTCGCTGCGGCCTCGGGTTCCTGTCCCGGCTCCCGTGCATCCAGTGATCTCCCGTTGTCATCTGCGCGCGATGCCGCTGCGCACGCAAGAACCCGCCGCTTCCAGGATGGAAAGATGGGCGCCAGCTCCATTGGAGAGCGGGACAACAGCCCCGCATGACGCGCACTGATTAGGTACCGATTCCGCCTCGATTTGCAAGGTTCATGACGTCGCATCCCATCCTAGGCCACACGAGGTATGTGCGCCGACATTCGTCCCGGAATCGGACAGATCTTTCCTAAAAACTGACCTCGACGAGAAAGTCGATCTTCATCGTGTTTGGCTACGTTCGCGGCCCGGACAGGCAGCAAGTAGCAAGAACCATGACCATTAGCCGGGCGCGCTACGTTATCGGGCCGGACGGACGTGTCCTGACCGTAGCCGACCTCCCGCCGCGCAACACGAAGCGCTGGGTGATCCGGCGCAAAGCCGAGCTCGTGGCCGCGGTTCGCGGTGGACTTTTGAGCCTGGAAGAGGCATGCGAACGCTACGCTCTGACGATAGACGAATTTCTTTCCTGGCAGAGAACGCTCGATCGCCATGGCCTACCGGGACTGAGGGCGACCCGCGTGCAAGACTACCGCGAATGAAGACGCATTCCTTGCCCGACATCTGCGCACTCACCCGTCGCTCCGCTAGGAGCACATGATGAAACAGTCGAAGCTCATCAAGCGCTTTCGAGTCGATCGACCCAAGAGCTTCAGGCTCGCCGATTTCGATCCTGCCGATACGGCCGGCTTCAAGAAGACTGAAGCGAAGAGGATAGTCAAAGCGCACGCCGAGCGGCTCGGCGACTTGCAAGAGCGGCTCTACGCCGAGGACCGCTGGGCGCTGCTCATCATCCTGCAAGCGGTCGACGCAGCGGGCAAGGACGGTGTCATCAAGCATGTGATGGCTGAGCTTGACCCGCAAGGCTGCGGCGTTCACCCCTTCAAGGTCCCGACCTCTGAGGAGCTCGAGCACGACTTCCTCTGGCGCGTCGTCAAACGCCTGCCCTGCCGGGGCGACATTGCCATCTTCAATCGCTCGCACTACGAGGACGTGCTCGTCGTGCGCGTGCACGAGGACTTGCTAGAAAAGCGCAGGCTTCCGCCCGCGCTTGTTACCGGCCGCATCTGGCAGGAGCGTTTCGAAGATATCAACGCCTTCGAGCGACATCTCACGCGCAGCGGCACCGTGGTGGTCAAGTTCCACCTGCGCATCTCCAAAGAGGAGCAAAAGCGCCGATTGCTCGCACGGCTGGACGAGCCGGTCAAGCGCTGGAAGTTCTCCGCAGACGATGTGGCCGAGCGCAAGCTGTGGGACCGCCACATGGACGCCTATGAGGATATGATCCGCAACACCAGCACGCCGGAAGCACCGTGGTACATGGTCCCGGCCGATCACAAATGGTTCGCGCGGCTGGTGGTCGCCACTGTGCTCGTCGATGTCCTCGACCGCCTTGACCTTAAATACCCGACATTCGACGCCGCTGCGCTTGGTAAGATGAAGCAAATCCGGAAGACACTGAAGGCGGATTAACTGCCCGCCATCCACGCGCTCCTCCTGGATCGACGGACTCAGGACATCGCCGTAAGAGCAGAAGACACAGCAATCACCCTTCATTCCCGCATACCGCGCACCAACGTGCTCGAGGCGTACGCAGCGGCTTCCCGCACGTGTGGCACGGCGGGCCGTACAATGCGAGACGGTGGTGAAAAAGTGCGGCGATATTCGTTTCGCGAAAGCCTGTCAGCTCGAAGTACCGCTCCAGCGCCTCTCGACGGAACGCCTCTTGATCATCGGCCGGTTCCCGCGGTCGCACGTATTCCCATTCGGACTCGTCCAGCATGGGAATGTCCATCTTGCAACGCCAGCAATACAACAGCTTAGCCACGCACCCGACCGCCTCTAGTTCACCTCTCACACCAATCCCGCACCCCCCTTTTTGTCCAAGCCCCACTTTACAAAGTAAAGCGCACCATCCCCACCCGCGCCGCCATGGACGGCGCGACCGCGAGTTCGCTCGCGGTCTCCGCAACAACCCGCACTTACTTCCCCCTCATGCTCGTGGCGCCGCCCTTATCCTCTTCTCTGCGTGCCTTCGGTCCATATGCGACGCAATCCTTGATGACACGTGCCGCGTCCATCAGCACTGGATGGCTGCCATGCGGAGCGCTCTCAAAAAACGTTCTCACGGGCCTGCGCCGTCCGTCGAACACGACGATGACCCTGGCCGGCCCGTTCGCGGTCTCGTTCGTGTATGCGATCGCGTTTTCACCGAGGCTGAATCTGCCCGCGCGATCGCTGAACGCCTCCGTGGCGCACTTGAGACCTTCGGCAATGGAAAGTCGTCCGCCGTCATTCTCGCATGCGACGAGAACCAAGCACACGATCACACAGCAGTTGGCAGCCAAACGCCTCGTAAGAAATGGGCGCTGTAGCGTGGACTCCGCCGACAGCGCCCTCGCGCGAGGACGGCTTTCAGACCATCTTGCCAAGTATCTTCTTCATCTCGTCAAAGGAGAACGCGCGCATCGTCTCCGAGCGAACATTGCCCCGCGACGCTACACTGAGAGAGAGGACCGTCGCGGTCTCGTCGTCGGGCGCCTCGCAAACGGCGACGATATCGCGCGACCCAAGCGTCCAATAGATGTCTTTGATAGTCGCGCCGGCCTTAGAAGCCATCTGCTTAAAGGCATCAGCCCGTTCGATGGTTTGTTTGACGTTCTTGATGCCCTGATCGCTGAACGTGGCGAGGACAACGAAAGTGGCCATAGGAACCTCCATGCGTTGGGCCCCCAGCCGATAAATTCACCTTACTCCGGATCGCTGCCGCAGTACATCGCGAGCTCCGAGGGCGCTCGCGCTTCCTGCATCGCCCGCAGCCACCTATCGAACTCCCGCTGCATTAGCGCGATCGTACGCGCGTCATCTGGGTCGGCCGCGCGGTACTCTTCCCCGCGCTTCTCCAGGAATTCGCCAAAAAGCACGAGGAACATCCCGTACTCGCGGGCGCTCTTGATCATGTTGCACATCCTGCAGCAGAGCACGATGTTCTCGAAAAAGGCTCTGCCGCCGAACGTCTTCGGTACCTTGTGATCTCTGGTCTCGGAGCCGTCGGTGCGCCCACAATAGTGGCAGCGGTAGTCAACCGGCCGATACTTCGCGTTCCGTAGTGGCAACCACTTCATGTCGACCAACACGCGTCACACACGCCCTCGTCGCACTAGCCTTCTCACGCAAGCATATCTTGCAGTACGTCTCGGGCTCGAATCTCCATCGAGAGACCAAGCTCATCCTTGAGTCTTGTGAGGATGCCGACCATGCTATCGACGCTCATATGTGTGCGCACCCACCAATCGCCAACCTGCTCGTAAAACTCCTCGCGCTCAGGGCATTCGGCAGTGATCGGCATCACGTGTGTTGCATGCGCGCGTTCGATTCCAATCCGCAGGAGCACATTCAGAAATACCTTCCAAGCGACCTTGTCCCTAAAGCGCTCCCCATCCAAAATGACCTCGAGCGTTTTCTTCGGCCTTTTCATGGAGTCTCCCGTTCACTCGGTGTTACGCATCGGCTCCAAGGTTCGTTCTGAAATCTTTGCCCCAGTTCAGCCCGGCGCATGTGCACGCCCTCTGCAGCCAAGCCTTAGTGCCGTCAGCCGAATTATTCGTCCCATACCACCATCCTTCCATCAGCTGCTCGGAGAATTCGTCAGCAAGATGCGCTTCGTCGAAAAGGTCTTTCCGATCACGCGCCACGATCCGGCGAGTTCGCGGTTTGATGTGGGATAGTTTCTCGAGCGTGCCGGGGCGCGCCGCTTCTATCGCCCTCAGACTTTCAGCTAGTAGCTGCTTCAGGGACACGGCACCGTCGCGGTTGCCGTTCACATCGAACCAATAAGCAGCTCTGCGCCGATAGATCGTAGACGCATCGGGCACCGGAATTTCACCCGAAGGATTTCCCGCCTCGCGGTCGAGCAATCGGACGCTCTCGCTCGAGAAATCGACAAGATGTGTCGGCGCACCCGGATCCTTGCCAATCGCAATGCCATTCGCGATCGGCCTCGCGTAGAGCGGTGCCGAGTTCGACTGCACCACACGCGTCAACTCCTCGATCAACTTCGGCACAGGCATGTAGCTAGCCATTGATCGCCCTCACAGTCGCTTACACCGGCTTCGCTCTTAGCTAAGCGCTAATAAGCAGTCAATCAAAATGCGAAGTTCTCTTTTTGTTCTAATTCTGGTATAGCCGGTTGGACCGCCCGCCGCTCCGCGACGCTGCCCCGCTTCGCCAACGGTCGTTGCGTCGAGCGCGGGCGGTTCTTTTTCGGGAGCGCCGTGGTCTATCGAAAAGGAGAGCTCAACAAAGGCACGATGGACCGCGAGTGGGGCCGCACCAGGTCGCACTGCCTGCCAGTCGCTGTACCGGCCACAACTACGTGACAATCCGCCTCATCTTGCATTTTTGCGAGCCACTTACGCGTGAGGTGCTCGGCTTCCACGAAGGTATGCGAGATATAGTGAGCGCCAGCGGCGCGGAGTCGCTCGCTGTGATCGGGCTGGATGTGAGAGGCGGCCAAGATTCCGATCACCGTCATGTCGGCGGCGACTGCTGCCTGCACACCTGAGGGACTGTCTTCCAGAACGACGCAATTTGACGGGGGAACACCCATCTGCTCGGCAGCATACACGAATATGTCTGGATGCGGTTTCCCCCTCGTGACGTTCGAGGCGCTGAAAACGCACGCTCCGAAGTGCGATTGCAACCCAACCACCTCGAGACACAACGCTAGACGGTCGGGCGACGACGAAGAGGCCCGCAACACCTCTCAAAATTGGTTCAGGCTCGATCGCGACCGGCACTGGCTCGTGAATGCCGAGCTTGAACGCGGTGCGCAAAAGCCAGCCGTCTGGGCATTCCACTCTCGGGATATTTGCGCCCGTCCGATCGCGAGAAACTGCGAACAAGTCGCTCTTCCCACACTGGAACAGGAAAGCTGTCGTCGCATCGTCGTGCAGGGGGTCGTCTGGCATCAAGCTCTCCTCAAGATACCCGAGGACCAGCCGCCTGATGGCTGCATCAAGCCTCACCGCTGCTTCTTGAGCGCGTGGGCCGGATTCCGCGCATCACCCCTCCGGTTCGCCCGGCGCACATACATGATCTCGGCCTCCGGCCTCTGCATCTTTACTTTCAGAGCCGCAACAAGCGCGTCCTCGGCATCGACGATCGCATGCTCGGCTTTTCCGTTTGCCTTCAACCCAACTGTGAACTGCATGGTCGCCGCCTTCTCATTCAGCACACTAAGCGTCAGCACGGCCCTGCCGCAACCTGGCCATGGTTGGCAGTAGAGCTTTGACCAGCTTGAACAAGCTGTACAGGGTCATTCTCGAGGCCGAGCGCGTTTCCAACGTCCGGTAGCCGCCGAGAGTCACCCTATCCGCATTGCGTCCACTGCGCGATGACCGACTTTGCAATCGTCTCCCCGCTGCAGCGGGGACCATGGCTCAAAGCATTCAAAATGCTGCGGTGCCCTGGACTGGTTGGCCGACCTCGCCCGTGCCGAGATACCGGCGGCGAGGTCGGCGATTGCAGGGGATCTCGACCCCGGAACTCACCAGCATTCAAAGAGTTTTCCCCCTAAACGTGCGAGGAGAAGAGCCATGACCTTCGATCCTGATCGCCGTAACCCGGACATCGATAGTCGCTTCTGGGAACGCAACCATGCCCGCTCGGGTGCTCTGCCGGCTATCTTGGGAGCCATCCTCATACTTCTGTTCGTTTTCGTGCTCTTTGGCAGCTGGAGCACAAGTCCCACTACCACGACGCGTGAGAGCAATGTGCGCACTGAAGCTCCGGTGCGGACAGTTCCGCAGGCGCCTCCTGCAACAGTACCGAAGGCACCGAACTAACGGTGACCGCGAAGAAAATGCCGGCCCTTGGGGAGGCCGGCAGGAAGTTGATCATGCGGGAATGCGTCTGGTTCGACGCGACCCGTGCCGTGGGCACATTTGGAGCCCCATCGAACATCACATGCGCCGATATCGTCCCTGCCGCGCGCACCGACCATGCCAGGAATACCCGCTTGCGCGACTTTCTCAATCTCCTCCTCCGGGTCGCCCACTTGCAATGGTTCTCTCCAAAACAACCGACACAACCACCCTACCCCATCTCTGTGTAGCCGTCCGCCAACCTTTGAGCTAACGCTAGCGCGCAGGAGCGCTCAGGGTTTCCGTCGATGGCCTGAACGCGTGGGTCTTGCGATAGTACCGCTCACGCGCACGCACTCACAGGCCTGTTCTCAGATGGTCCGCCAAGCGACTTTCTTAGTGATACTTGCTGTCGCCGCTATTACCACGCCGGCAGCCATCTCAGCGCAAGGAGCGCGCGAGGCAATGCCGCGCGGCCCCGCTCGAACCGACTGCTTCATCGCCCGTGCACGTATCGCGAATGAGAAAGCCAACCTCGCATACGACAAGGCGCGGGCGCTGAGTGATGCCGCTAGGCTGCGCGCAACGACCGGTGGCATGCTTCATTATCGCCAAGTCTGTCGCGGAAAGCGCGCTGGCACACGAGCCTGCTACACGTGCTGCCGCACACATGGCCTCTCGGCATCGAGGTGCCTCCGCAATTGCAGACAACCCTAGCCGTTAGCGTCGCTCTACTTCGCGCTCGAGGCGTGCTCCTGCTTACGAAATCCGTGAGCTGCAACTCGTTCAGTTTGCGTGCACTCGCCGTTCGATTTCAGTGTCCACAATTCTATCGCTGAAGCTCATGCTTGCGCTTGATGAAGTGATTTGACACACCGCGTCGCCTGCTACATCCCCCACGCTGGATCACGATGGGGGTTCAGTCATGCGCGACGTTCTCAAAGAGCTCAATGATCGCAATCCTTCTGATGTGCGCGCTCTCGATGAGCGTGGGCTTCTGCGTTTCGAGGTTCTCTGCGAAGCCTGGGCCAAGATCGCTGAGGCGGAGCGTGCGCGGCGCCAGTCACTGCCGGAAACCGAGCGCACTTTCACTCCTAGACCGCGGACTCTCTCTTAATCAAAACGATCGCTCCTTTTCGTCCACCCTTTGGCTCATGCTAAGTTGAGATGCGCACCAGCTATGGGTCGCGCAGTGCACTAGCCATCGGCGTATGGAGTGAACAATGGCTATCAGCAAGATCTCGATCTCCGCCTTGGCATTGGCGGTTGCAATCGCGTTCTCCCCGCTGCCTGAACTCCAGGCGGCTCCGTTCACAGGTACAGGCTCGCAGCCGACCACCGACAACTTGCTCCAGTCCGCAAAGGCAAAAAAGAAGGCGAAAAAGAAGGGATCCAAGAAGGCGGGTAAGCGGAAACGCGGCAAGAAGAAAGCAAGTGGCGCGAGTGCCAGCTGCGGCACGTACAAGTACCGCAAGGGCGGCAAGTGCCTGGACGCACGCGACAAGAAGTAGGCAGTGAAAAGCGTCAGCCCCCGGCTCGGAAGGGACCGGGGGCTGTGGAGCAGGCAACCACGCTGGGAGGCTTGGCGGCTGCCACGTTATGACGACCCCAGCCAGCGGGGGCAAGCCGCGATCATCGTGGTTAACGATCCGTTAAGAGTTTGGTTCGGTCGAAAGACAATTGCCACCGTGGACGCTGGTCGAGCAGCCGCCGGCGCGGCCGTGGTGACGGACAGCTTTCTGTGGCGCCGGCGGCATCCCCGCACCCAAGGAGAACAATGCGGGACGCCGCAACAAGTACCACACCGGTCGATGGAGCGACCA
>Ga0075420_100005615_pt1 | contig 11046 bp, 10 predicted proteins | sample SoiMetdeltSBSDD4_FD_75296 | JGI IMG/M metagenome (GOLD analysis project Ga0075420, IMG submission 75296) | Bulk soil microbial communities from a Populus tree surrounding site in Tennessee, USA - Soil MetaG P. deltoides SBSDD4 | ecosystem: Environmental > Terrestrial > Soil > Tree plantation... | reverse complement strand
GCGGTCATCGGTGAGCTGATTGCGATGGCGCTGATGACTCGCGCTCGAGTCACCGGTCCGCTGGGCACGCTGTTCTTCGGATGGTTGCTGTGGCGGCGCATCACCGCCGAAGAGCGCGCGATGGAACTATACTCACGATAACTACGGGTTCCGGGTTCCACGTTCCATGTTCCTGGTTCACGAACCTCGACCTGGAACCGAACATGGAACCCGGAACGCCGAACCTGGAACCCGGAACCTGGAACTTGGAACCAGGAACGTGGAACCTGGAACGTGGAACCTGGAACGTGGAACTATTCCAGCGTCGTATGAGAGACATGGCCGAGCGACCACTGATGACGTTTCGCCGCGCGTGCACCGTGTTCGCGCTGGTACTGCTCTGCGCGGCTCAGGTTCCGCTGGCGCAAAGTCCGCCCGCGACGGCGGCGGCGACCCCCGCCGACGCGGCGCTGAAGGCGCTCAATGCCGGTCAGTTCGACGAGGTCGAGCGTCTGCTGCGCTCGGCGACCGACGCACGCTCTGTCGCCATCCGCGCCAGGGCCGACATCGCCCGCGGACGTTACTCGGAAGCCGAAAAGGCGCTGACGCCTGTCGCCGCCGCACAGCCCGGCAGCGATGCGGCGCTCGAGCTCGGTCTGCTGCAGATGAACCTCGGCCGGCGCGCTGACGCCGTCCGCGCTCTGAAGCTGGTCGTCGCGCGCGTCACCGGACAGACCGCCGCCGATCAACTGCGTCTTGGCCAGGCCGCCCGCGCGCTCGGTGCCTTCCAGGATGCCAACGGCTTTTTCCGTCAGGCGAATCGCCTGGCTCCGGCCGACGTCGCCGTGAACACCGCGTGGGGCGAGCTGTTTCTCGAAAAGTACGACCGCAAGGAAGCGATGCGATCGTTCCAGGATGCGCTGAAGGCGGACGAAAACCATGTGCCGGCCATCCTCGGCGTCGCTCGCGTCGCGATGGAAGAGAATCCGCCGGCGGCCAAGCAGGCGATCGAGCGGGCCCTGAAGATCAATCCCAACTCGGTACCGGCACACCTGCTGACCGCCGAGATACTGCTCGACGATCGCAAGCGCGACGACGCCAGGGAGAGCGTGCAGCGCGCTCTGAAGGTGAATCCCAACAGCGTCGAGGCGCGTTCGATCGAGGCCGCCATCGATTTCCTCGAAGGGAAGACGACGGCCTTCGAGACGCAGATCCAGCAGGTCCTCAAGATCAACCCGGTCTACGGTGAGGCCTACCGCGTCGCCGGCGATCACCTCGCGCGCAACTACCGCTTCGACGAGGCCGCCGACATGGTGCGCCGCGGTCTGGCCGTGGACGACGCGAATCCGCGCGCGCATGCGGATCTCGGCAAGCACCTGCTGCGGACCGGTGATGAGCCCGGCGCTCGCCGTGCCCTCGAGCGCGCTTTCAAGGACGACAGCTTCGATCAGCAGACGTACAACTCGCTGACGCTGCTCGACACGCTCGACAAGTTCGAGACCATCACCGACGGCGATCTGATCTTCCGTTTCGACCCCAGTGAAGCCGCCGTGATGCGCGAGCACGCCATCCCGCTCGCCAAGGAAGCGATGGCCACGCTCTCGAAGCGGTACAACTTCACGCCGATGGGGCCGATCCTGATCGAGATGTTCCCGAAGCACGACGACTTCGCCGTGCGCACGATCGGTCTGCCGGGCATGATCGGCGCGCTCGGCGCCTGCTTCGGTCGTGTCGTCACGCTCGATTCGCCGAAGGCGCGGCCGCCCGGCGACTTCAACTGGGGCGAGACGCTGTGGCACGAGCTGGCGCACGTCTTCACGATCCAGATGTCGAAGCAACGCGTGCCGCGGTGGCTCACGGAAGGCACCTCGGTGTGGGAAGAAAGGCGCGCGCGGCCCGAGTGGGGGCGCGAGATGGACATCACGTTCGTGCACGCCCTCAACGAGGGCAAGGTCATGAAGCTGGATGTGCTCAATCAAGGCTTCCAGGATCCCAAGATGATCTCGCTGGCCTATTACCAGGCCTCGCTGGTCGTCGACCACATCGTCGACACCTACGGCGAGCCCAAGCTGCACGCGTTGCTGCGCGCCTACGGCGAGGGACTCGAGGATGAGACCGCCATCAAGGAAGGCCTGGGCGTGTCGATGGCGCAGCTGCAGACGGGATTCGATGCGCGGCTCGATAAGCAGTACGCCGACCTTCGCCGCGCGCTGAAGACGCCGGAGTTGAAGGAGAAGATGTCGGTGGACGAGCTCAAGGCGCTCGCGACGTCCAACCCCGACAGCTTCGCCGTGCAGATGCGGCTGGCCGGGGCGCTCCACGAAGCGAAAGACAGCGCCGGCGCGATTGCCGCGCTCGAACGCGCCTCGCAGATCATCCCCAGCGCGCCCGGCGCCAACAACCCGCAGACGATCATCGCCCGGATTGCGCTCGAGCAGAAGGACACCGCTCGCGCCATCAAGGCGCTCGAAGCGGTGATGCGCGTCGATCACTCCGACGTCGAGTCGGCGCGAAAGCTCGCCGAGCTCGTCGCGCCGCTGGGTGATGCGGCGCGAGCCGAGGATGCCTATCGGCGTCTCGTCGCGATCGATCCGTTCGACCGCGAGGCCGAGGCGCAGCTCGGCCGCCTGGCGCTCAAGCGCAAGGACGCGGTCACCGCCGTCCGCTCGTTCAAGAGCGTCCTGGGCTCGAATCCACCCGATCGCGCGACGGCCCATGTCGATCTCGCCGAGGCGCATCTGGCCGCTGGTCAGTACGCGGAAGCGAAGAAGCAGACGCTGGCCGCGCTCGAAATCGCGCCGTCATTCGAGCGCGCGCAAGATCTCTTGCTGAAGATCTCAGATAGCGCGAAATAGCCGGTTCCAGGTTCCAGGTTCCGGGTTCCATGTTCCCGGTTCGAAGTTCGAAGTTCACCGTTCAGGGTTCAGGGTTCCGCTTCGGCTTCGAATTCCTTTGCTTCCGCGCGCGCCAGCGTTCGGCGCGTTGTTGACGTATTCGGTCAGCGTTCCGTTTGGCCTCCGGCGACTGGAGATAATCCAGCCACCCGCCGATCTCCTTCATGGCAACTTCCCATCTCAGAAGATGCTCGCGGCGCGTTTCTTCGGTGATCCGCTTCCGGTCAACTGCATCGCCGAGATGGTTGTGACACTCGAGCATCGAGGCTCGTGCCATCTTCACGAAGCGGGCGTTGTCCAACGGATCGAATCTGCCGAATCCCTCGGCAATATGACTCTGCGCCGAGGCGACGCTCTCGCGCAGTTGCTCTCGGAGTTTGAGATCGGTTGCAAGCGGCTCGCGCTCGACCAAATCGTAGATCCCCTTCTTGAACGCGACGACCGTCTGCCACGCTGTGAGTTCCCAATAATGCTTAGCCACCATGCATATCCATGGTGCAGGCACGATGCCGAGGCGACTTGTGCGGCTTTTGCTGAAAGACACGGAATGGTGGCAGAAACAGAAACGTCGGCAAGAGCGAGATGTCGCGGAACTTGGAACCCCGAACTTGGAACCCCGAACTCGGAACCCCGAACTCGGAACCTGGAACGTGGAACCTGGAACGTGGAACCTGGAACGAGGAACCTGGAACCTGGAACGTGGAACTTGGAACAGCAACTATTTCACATCATTCCACCACTCCACCCGCTGACGTTCCGGCTGCCTGAAGACGAACACACCAACGAGTCCCGCCGCGAAGCCGGCGACGTGTGCCCAGAAGGCGACGCCGCCCGCCGGTTCGCCGCCGGTGGCCGTGGCAATCGAACCGACGCCGCTCAGGAACTGCATCAGGAACCACACGCCGAGGAAGAAGATGGCGGGTACCTCGACGATCTGCCAGATGATGATCAGCGGCAGCAAAGTGACGATGCGCGAGTGAGGGTAGAGGACGAAGTAGGCGCCCATGACGCCGGCGACCGCGCCGCTGGCGCCCACCATCGGAACCTGTGAATCCGGCACCGTCATCGTCTGCCCAAGCGCTGCGGCAATGCCGCACAGCAGGTAGAAGGCGACGAACCGTCCGTGTCCCATCCGATCCTCGACGTTGTCACCGAAGATCCAGAGGTAGAGCATGTTGCCCGCCACGTGCATGAAGCCGCCGTGGAGGAACATCGACGTGATCACCGACACCCAGGAGAAGTAGGCCGGCACCAGCCCGTAAGTGAAGATGAACTCGTTGACCTGCGCGCCGCCCAGCGAGAGCTGATACAGGAAGACCAGCGCGTTGATCACGACCAGCGAGATGGTGACGTATGGGGTCGTGCGCGAGGGAATGACGTCGCGGAGAGGAATCATCGACGAGGTCTACGGTCTGCGGTCTACGGTCTTCAGTCTACGGTCTACGGTGGTACATTACCAACGTTCGCAACTGTAGCCCGTAGCCGAAAGCTCGTAGCCCGTAGCCCGAAGCCCGTAGCCCTAGACTGACCACCAACCACCAACCACCAACCACCAACCACCAACCACCAACCACCAACCACCAACCACGAACCAACCATGCAGTGCCGCTACTGCAGTACCGAAATCGCCGACAACGCGCTCATCTGTTATCGCTGTGGGAAAGCGACTACCGATCCGAGGGTCAAGCCGCCTGCCGAGGGATCGATCTTCGAGCATCGCCGCCGCTCGCGCTGGCCCGCGCTCCTGGTGGTTGTCATCCTGGCAATCCTCGCCGCCGCGTGGTTCCTGCTCACCGGAATCTATAATTGAGGGGTGGGACGCCTCGCCGGGCTGGTCGTCCTTGCGGCCGTTATCACGTTCTGTCTCGTACAGGACGCTGAGACCAGTGCCGGTGTGGGCCGGTATATCAGCGCACAGCGCGCCGCTCTGGCTGGACGCGGTCCGCGCGTGACCGTTGACGAGATCATGGGCCCCGCGAATCGCCTCGCCCTCCGTGAGGGGATGGCGTGGAGCGGGCGCGTCGCGATGGCCGGACTCATTGGCCTGCTCATTTACAGACGAAGGAGGGTCCGCCTAAAGGCGAACACTACGTCTGAAGTCCGGCTAAAGCCGGACACTACGAACACGAGGTCCCGTCGTGGATGACCTGATCTTCGACTGGAACCTCGAGTCGCCGCCGCCGAAGCCACCAATCGTGCAGCTGAACGACGAGACCCTGCGCGACGGGCTCCAATCGCCTTCAGTACGCGCGCCATCGATCGAACAGAAACTCCGCATCCTGCACCTGCTCGACCGCATCGGCATCGACACCGCCGCGATTGGTTTACCAGGAGCAGGGCCGCACGTCGTGCGAGACGTCGAGCGGCTCGCGTCGGAGATCGTCGAGTGCCGTCTCAAGGTGCAGGCGAATTGCGTGGCGCGGACGGTGATCGCCGACATCCAGCCCATCGCCGACATCGTCCAGCGGACGGGGCTGCCGATCGAGTGCGGCTGTTTCATCGGCTCGAGTCCGATCCGGCAGTATGCCGAAGACTGGACGGTGGACTATCTGCAGCGCTGCACGGAGGAGGCAATCGGTTTCGGTGTGCGTCAGGGTCTGAAGATGATGTACGTCACCGAAGACACGACGCGGTCCGATCCGGAGACGCTGCGCCGCCTGTTCCAGACGGCCATCAACGCCGGCGCGCACCGCTTGTGCATCGCCGATACCGTCGGTCACGCGACACCGGCCGGCGCCCGCGCGGTGGTGCGCTTCGCCGCGCGTGTCGTCGAGGCCAGCGGCGCGGAGGTCGGCATCGACTGGCATGGCCATCGCGATCGCGATATGGGCACCATCAACAGCCTGGCCGCGCTCGAAGCCGGTGCGTCGCGCGTCCACGGGACGATGCTGGGGATCGGCGAACGGGTGGGCAACACGCCGATGGATCTGTTGATGGTGAATCTCGTACTCATGGGATGGATCGATCGCGACCTCACGCACCTCAACGACCTCGTGCGCGCGGTATCGGAGGCGACCGGCGAACCTATCCCCGACAACTATCCGGTGTTCGGCCGCGACGCCTTCCGCACCGCCACCGGAGTACATGCCGCCGCCGTGGTGAAGGCCTTTCAGAAGAACGACTCGGATGTCGCCGACACGGTCTACTCAGGTGTGCCGGCACGGCTGGTCGGCCGATCGCAGCAGATCGAGATCGGACCCATGTCTGGGCGCTCGAACGTGGTGTTCTGGCTCGAGCATCGTGGCTTCATTGCCGATGACGAACTGGTGGACCGCATCTTCCGACGCGCGAAAGGATCGTCCACGGTGCTCACCGAGCCGGAGATCCTCCGAGAAGTCAACAAGTGGAAAAGCGAAAACGTGGCAGAAGTGGAAAATAGGTGAGCGGTTTCTGGTCAGGCGTCGCCGCCTTCACCATCTGGGGTCTGGTTCCGATCTACTGGAAGCTGCTCACACACGTGCCGGCGATGCAGGTGCTCGGTCACCGCATCGTTTGGTCACTGGCAGTCCTGGTTGTCCTCGTCTTCTCGCTGCGTCGCAGTGCACGTTCGCCGTTCGCGGGCGTGTCTCGCCGGGTCGTGGGACAGTACGCGATAGCCGGAGCGCTGATCGCCGCCAACTGGTTCCTCTACATCTTCGCGGTGAACGCCGGATTCATCGTCGAGACGAGTCTCGGCTACTACATCACGCCCCTGGTGAACGTCCTGTTCGGCGTCGTCTTCTTCCATGAGCGCATGAGGCCGGCGCAGTGGCTGGCGATCGCGGTAGCGACGGTTGGAGTCGTTCAGCTGACCTTTGCCTATGGCGCGCCGCCATGGATAGCGTTCGGGCTGGCCGCGTCGTTCGGCAGCTATGGCCTGGTGAAGAAGAAGGCCCCGCTCGACCCGATCGAGGGGCTCACCCTCGAGACGGCGATCCTCGCGCCGGTGGCAATCGTCTATCTCGTGATGTTGCATCGAAGCGGGGAAGGGACGTTTCTGCGGATCGACGCGGCGAGCGACGCGCTGTTGATCGGCGGCGGCCTCGTCACCACCGCGCCGCTGTTGCTGTTCGCGGCGGCGGTTCGAACCGTGCGGCTTTCGGTAATTGGCATTCTGCAATACATCGGTCCGACGCTGCAGTTCCTCCTCGGCGTGTTTGTGTACCACGAGCCGTTTTCGCGCATGCAGCTGATTGGCTTCTCGATCGTCTGGACCGCGCTGGCCGTCTATGCCGGCGACAGCCTGCGCGCGCGGCGTCTGGGGGCGGCGGTGATGCCGGCGCTCGACGAGCCAGCGTGATTGCGTGCGATGACGGTCGTGATCCAGCAGGCGCAGCCGTCTGACGCGGCCCTCGTCGAGGCGATGTTGGTCGAAGCATCGCGATGGGTGGATGCACTCGGCGAGGTGATGTGGGACACCGGCGAGCTCGCGCCAGAGCGGATCGCCGCGGAAACCGCCGCAGGCCAGTTCTATCTTGCATTGGTGAACGGGGAGCCGGCCGGAGCGATTCGCTTTCAGCTCGAAGACACGCTCTTCTGGCCCGACCTGCCTGACGATCACAGGTCAGCGTTCGTGCATCGTCTGGTGGTCAGGCGGCGCTTCAAAGGACAGGGGATCTCGAAGGCGTTGCTCCGATGGGCAGTGGATCACGCCCGCGCGCTCGGGCGATCGCATCTGCGCCTTGACTGCGACAAGACGCGGCCGAAGCTGATGTCGCTCTATGAAGGCCTCGGGTTTCAGTTCCACAGCTTCCGTCAGGTCGGGCCGTACCACGTCGCGAGATACGAGTACCCGCTTAGCTCGTCGACGTAACTCGCATCAAAGGTCTGTCGATCCCCTGAGCCCAGACAGGCGGTCCACAGACGCCCCTGACAGCCGGACCTCGTACCGCCGTCCGGAAATTCGCCCTCGGTCGATCGCCGACAGCTGTTCCCTACTCCCGCAGTCAATAACACCAACCGCCTTCCAGCCTTGGGCGATCGGCTGTGCATACCTGCAATTCGACATCTAGCGGACCGCCGCCCTGTGCGGGAATTTTGGTGGTTGCGATCAGGAATCCAGGTTTGGCGACGACGAGCGCATGTGGAATTTGGGTTTCGCCTTCGAGGCCACACACCACAAATCGGCCGTTTGCGTCGCTGCGGGTATCCGCCAAAGGTCGCCCGTCGCCCATCACGCCGTCGACCTGTACCCAAGCATTGGCACTTGGCACCCGTCCCGTCGGCGACGCTTCGAATATCGTCCCTGAGAGTAGGCGCTCGACCGTGAAGTCGGGCCAATCGCGGGCTTGCAGAAGGTGAAACTCCGCCACAACCCGAATGGTCGCCTCAGTCTGACCGACTCTCACCGTCGACAGGCACGGTTGGAACAACTCTTTGGTGCCCGTATACAGTCGAACGAGCGCATCCGATGGGGTTTCGAACGAGAATCTCCCCGCAGAATCGCTCGTCACGGATCCCGCCGGGCCCGAAGAGCGGGGTAGTTCAAGCCAAATCGCCACACGGAGACCTGCGAGTGGCTGAGGTGCGGTTGGGGAGTGAACCCACACGGAACCTGTGATCGTGCGTTGAGGCACCGCGGCCTGTGGCGTCGGACTGGTAGGAGAAACGGCCGGTGCAGCACCTCTACACGCGGCAATCGTTACGACCGCGAGGAAAGAAATAGAGACGCTCCGAAGGTGCGGCCTGTTCGGTGTGGCCACGGGGACCCTCCACCGCGTCGAATTGTATTCTTCGTAAGAGTTCCGCTCGCACGTTTTTCAGACATGCGCCGATTTACCTGTAGAGCTCGCGGGCCACGATGAGATTCCGTTCCTGGTCCTCTGTGGTCGCCTCGTGGCAAACGAAGGACTGGGGTACGAAATCGATCGACGCTGCAGCGTTTATCGCGACCTAGTACTACTTTGTTAGATCATTTCGTTCGTCGCTGAATTCGAGGAAGATGATGGTGTGGTGCCGACGGCGATCGATGGGCCGCGAACTTCGTGAACGGGGTGCGTTGTGACCACGTACTTCCTGGCACTGCTCATTGGTGTCGTCGCCGGATCGCGCACATTCACTGCTCCGGCGGCGACAAGCTGGGCGGCGCGTTCCGGACGTCTCGACTTGAACGGGACCTGGCTCGCCTTCATGGGCGCGGCCTGGACGCCGTGGGTGTTCACCCTCCTCGCCCTCGTTGAGCTGGTCATGGACCAATTGCCGACCACGCCCAGCCGCCTCGTACCGATGCAGTTCGGCGCCCGCCTCGTCTCCGGTGCATTGTCGGGTGCGTCGGTCGGCGGCGCCAGCGGTTCGATCGGAGGCGGTGCCGTCGCCGGAGTCCTCGGCGCCGTCATCGGCACGTTCGGAGGTCACGCGCTGCGGATGACGCTCGCACGCGCGTTCGGACGTGATATGCCGGCGGCGTTCATCGAAGATGCGCTCGCCATTGGTGGGGCGCTCCTCATCGTCATCGCCTTGTCGTGATACACGTCGACGCAATCATCATCGGTACCGGCCAGGCTGGGCCGCCTTTGGCGGCGCGCATCGCGGCGGCCGGCAAGAGGGTGGCCGTCATCGAGCGGCACCTGTTCGGCGGCACCTGCGTCAACACCGGATGCATGCCGACGAAGACGCTCGTCGCGAGCGCGTATGCTGCGCACCTCGCGCGCCGTGGCGCCGACTTCGGCGTCGTCTTCGACAAGGCGCCGCGCATCGACATGGCGCGGGTGAAGGCGCGCGCTGACACCGTGGTGGCCAACGCGCGCGGCGGTGTCGAGAAATGGCTCCGCGGGTTGAATGGCTGCACCGTCATTCACGGACAGGCGCGCTTCGAAGGCCCCGATCGTGTTCGTGTTGGTGACGATCTCATCGTCGCGCCACAGATTTTTATCAACGTCGGCGGCCGCGCGTTCGTGCCACCCTTTCCCGGGATCGAGCAGGTCTCATATCTCACCAATACCTCGATGCTTGCGCTCGATCGCGTCCCCGAGCATCTGGTCGTCGTTGGCGGAAGCTACGTGGGGCTCGAGTTCGCCCAGATGTATCACCGATTTGGCGCCGAGGTCACTGTGGTCGAGAAGGGGCCGCGCCTTGCCCCAAAGGAGGACGAAGACATCTCGGAGGCGATCAGAGAGATTCTGGTCAAGGAAGGCATCACCATTCGCACGAGTGCCGAGTGCATCACCGTTGCGCCGCACGAGCGTGGTGTGTCGGTCGGCGTCACCTGTGCGCAAGGTGAGCCACGGGTTGCGGGATCGCACGTACTACTTGCCGTCGGCCGTCAACCCAACACCGGCGATCTGGGACTCGATAAGGCCGGCGTCGCCATGGACGCGCGCGGGTACATCCAGGTGGACGACAGCCTGGCCACGAACGTCTCGGGCATTTGGGCGCTCGGCGACTGCAACGGTCGTGGCGCGTTTACTCATACCGCCTATAACGACTACGAGATCGTCGCGGCGAATCTACTTGACGGCGAACACCGTCGCGTGAGTGAGCGCGTGACCGGCTATGCGCTCTACATCGACCCGCCGCTCGGACGCGTCGGCATGACCGAGAAGGAGGCGCGAGCGTCTGGCCGCAAGCTTCTGCTCGGACAGCGCCCGATGACCAAGGTAGGCCGCGCGATTGAGAAAGGCGAAACGCAGGGACTGATGAAAATCGCGGTCGATGCAGACACCAGAAAGATCCTGGGCGCGGCGATATTCGGCACCGGCGGCGACGAGGCGATCCACGGCATTCTCGACATCATCAACGCCGACGTGTCCTACGATCGCCTGGCGCGCGCTGTTCCCATTCATCCAACTGTTTCGGAACTGATCCCCACACTGCTCGGCGAGATGCGACCTGCGTGACGATGCGCGTTTCCCGCGTTCTGCGGCGAGGTACTAAACGAGGACTCAAAGGACGGCGGCAGCGATCAGAACAACTGTCCTTCTCCTCGTCCAGTCACGTTCCGTAACCACTCTACGAACACGCGTGCAAAAGTGTCGAAGCGCGCTTGCTGACGGAGCAAATTTGGCGCGGGCCTGAAAGGCACACACCAAATGACGATTCGAATTCCGGACTGGAGGTGAATCGGTAGACCCAACGCCGTTTGGACCAAGCCGCTGGCGCGGCGGACGCTACGCGTGAGGTGCGCTCGGCCAGCCGGGTAGCGTGTGGGTCACAGGAGGTGTCTTGTGACCCATTGTCGCGAGATCATGCTGGAGGA
>Ga0075420_100005614_pt1 | contig 11048 bp, 9 predicted proteins | sample SoiMetdeltSBSDD4_FD_75296 | JGI IMG/M metagenome (GOLD analysis project Ga0075420, IMG submission 75296) | Bulk soil microbial communities from a Populus tree surrounding site in Tennessee, USA - Soil MetaG P. deltoides SBSDD4 | ecosystem: Environmental > Terrestrial > Soil > Tree plantation... | reverse complement strand
GGTGATGAACTTCATCGTGGACCGGCAGCGGGCGTTTTTCGAGAAGGGGGTGGAGTACCTCAAGCCGCTCACGCTCCGCGAAGTGGCCGAGGTGATCAGCATGCACGAGTCGACGGTGAGCCGGGTGACCAACGAGAAGTACGTGCAGACCCCGCGCGGCGTGCTGCCGCTCAAGTTCTTCTTCTCCAGCGCCCTGTCCACCGCATCAGGGGAGGATGCGAGCGCCCGCTCCATCCGCGCCAAGCTGGAGAAGATGGTCAGTGAAGAGAACAGCGGCAAACCGCTCACCGATCAGCAGATCGTCCACCTCTTCCAGGAGCAGGGGATACAGATAGCCCGGCGCACGGTCGCGAAGTATCGCGATCAGCTCGGGATCCTTCCGGCCCGAATGCGGAAGCGAGTATGACCGTCGCCACGGTCGAGACGCTGGATGTAAGCGTGCTCGTCCCGGCCAAGGACGAGGCTGACAACCTTCCGGAATTCGTGCAGCGCTGCGCCCAGGCCCTGGGCTCCGCCGGATTTTCCTTCGAAGTCATCGTGGTGAACGACGGCTCCCGGGACGGAACCGACCGGGTGCTGCGGGACCTCGAGCGGCAGTACCCCTTTCTCGAGGTTGTCACCCACCGCCGGCAGCGGGGCATCGCCGACGCGCTCAGGTCAGCCGGTGATGTGGCACGGGGTGACGTGTTCGTGTTTTATCCGGCCGACCTCCAGTACCTCCCGGAGAACATTCCCGAGCTGGTGGCTCCTATTCTGCAGAACCGGGCCGACATCGTCACCGGCACTAAGCAGGGAAAGTACGAGAAGGCCTTCGTCTCCAAGGTATACAACGGGCTCTGCCGCTGGCTCTTCGGCGTGCGCGTCACCGACCTCAACTCGGTGAAGGCCTATCGCCGCGAAGTCATGCAGGGAGTTCCGCTCCGCCCCGACTGGCACCGGTACATGGTGGTCATTGCCGCCGCGGACGGTTTCCGTCTCACCTCACTACCCGTCCCCCTGTACCCCCGCCGAGCCGGAACATCGAAGTTCAACTGGCGGCGCATTCCGGTCGGCATGTTTGATCTCATCTCGGTCTGGTTCCAGCTTCGGTTCGGCCGCAAGCCGATGCTCTTCTTCGGAGTCGGGGGCGCGGTCCTGTTTATCATCGGCCTCCTGGCAGGTATCATCGCCCTGGTCCTCCGGTTCGGATACGGAATCGGTTTCCGGCCGCTCCTCAACCTGGTCGAGACCATGGTCATCAGCGGCATCGCGCTGTTTGGCTTCGGCTTTCTGGGCGAGATGATCGCCGGCATGCGGGAGGAGACTCGCGAGCTTGCCCGCCAGCTTACCCGGCTCGAAAAGCACGACGTCCGGGATTGAGCGTGCGGGTCGTCCTGCTGACCCACCACTATCCTCGTTGGCCTGGTGACTATCGCGGCGCGACCCTGGGTGCGCTCGCGCGGGCCTTGGTGCGGCGTGGGCTCTCGGTCCGGGTGGTTGCCACCAGCCAGGATCGCACTGTTGACGCCGAGCTGGACGGAGTGCCGGTTCGTCGCGTCGGGGTTGAGCTGACCGAGAGCCTGGCCGATCAGGAAACCTTTGCGGCCAGGTTGAAACGTCCGGGAACCTGGAGCGCCCTCCTGCGAGTTCGGGAGGCTCTCAAACGAGCTGTTCGGCATGAGCTCGCGGCTGGAGCGGATGTCATTCATGCCCACTCCTGGCTCCCAGCCGGATTGGCGAGCCCCAACGGAATCCCGGTGGTCCTCACCCTCCAAGGTCGGGAAGCAATGCTGCTTCGCAGCTCCCGGGCTGCGCGATGGCTGGCCCGTCCGCTGCTCCGGCGCGCGGCTCTAATCACAGCGCCTACGCAGCAGGCCCGCGAGGTAGTGCAGAACATCAGCGGCCGTCCCATCGCCTCCGGCCAGATTCATCCCATGCCGGTCGACACCAAGGGGCACTTCTGGACCCGTGGCGGTGCTGGGGCGGTCCTGGTCAGTCGTCTGGATGGGGATGGCAGGGTCGAACTCGCGCTCGAGACGCTTGCGGTTCTTGCCTCCCGGGGACAGAAACTCGCTCTCACTATGATCGGAGACGGCCCTGACCGCCTGGCCCTCGAACGGCGAGCTCGGATCCTCGGAGTGTCATCGCTGGTACGGTTCCTCGGGCCCATGCCCACCGACCAGGCTCGTCCTCATCTGGCCCGGGCAGATCTCATGCTGGTGACCGCACGAGGCGATGGCGGCGGAAGTGCGGTCGAAGCTCTGATCACCGGGGTGCCGGTGGTCGCCTGCTGGGACAGCGGAGCAGCCGTCGATCTGGTGCCCGAGTCGGGGGCGGGGCGGCTCAGCCTTCCAGCCGCCGAGCCGCTGGCTGAGAGTATCAGCAGTCTTCTGGCGGATCCTGGACGTCTGGCTGCAGGCCGCCTGGTTGGCGAAGCCTGGCGGGCAAGGCTGGCACCGGATCACGTCGCCCAAGTGTGCGAGAGCTGGTATCACGATGCCCTCCGCCGCTGAGCGCCTCCGCATCCTGACGATCACGCACAATTATCCCCGTTTCGCCGGAGATCCTGCCGGGGCCTTCGTCGCCCGGATTGCTGAAGGCGTGGCCGCCCAGGGCCACGATGTGCGAGTGCTCGCGCCCCACGCACCGGGACTGGCTGTTGACGAGCGGATCAGCGGGGTAGTCGTCCGGCGCTTCCGTTACGCGCCCGAGCGCTTCGAGCGGGTTGCCTACACCGGAGGGCTGCATCAGGGAGCGCTTCGCTCGCCGGCCCTTGCCGTGGCGCTTCCTGCCTTTCTTCTGGCTTTCGAGCGGGAGGTCCGTAAAGCCGTAAAGGAATTTCGCCCGCACCTCATTCATGCCCATTGGTGGTTTCCCGCCGGCTGGTTCGCCCGGCGCACCGGGCGACCCTATGTTATCACCTGTCACGGCTCCGATGTGAGGCTTCTCGAGCGGGGCAACCTGGTACGGCGTACAGCGGGTTCAGTGCTGGGCCGGGCGGCCAGAGTCACCGTGGTCTCGGAGTTCCTCGCGCGCGATCTCCGCCGGCTGTTGCCCCACGCCCAGGGAGGTATCACTGTGACCCCCATGCCGGTGGCGGTCGACAGTTTCATCGCGGGCGGCTCTGCGACCAAGGTGATCCCTCCTCGCATTTTGTACGCGGGGAATCTGGTCTCCTCGAAAGGAGTGGATCTGCTCCTGACTGCAGCTGCAGACCTGACTCGGGATGGTGTGGACTATCAGCTCAAGATTCTGGGGCAAGGACCGGAGGAGAGCTCCTTGCGGGCGTTGGCGCACCGGCTGGGTATGGACTCCCGGATCGAGTGGAGTCCCTTTGTCTCCCAGGCCCGAATGCCCGAGGAATACGGGGCCAGCACCATCACCGTCCTACCCAGCCGGGGCCAGGCCGAAGGCCTGGGACTCACCCTGGTCGAGGCCCTGCTGGCCGGCTCGGCGGTCGTCGGAACGCCCGCGGGCGGCATCCCGGAAGTCATCCGCCACGAGGAAACCGGACTGCTGGCTCGGGACGGCGATGCCGGCGATCTCGCCCGGCAAATCAAGCGTCTCCTGACCGATGGCGCGCTCCGCGCCCGACTCACCAGGGCAGGGAAGGAGCAGGTGTCTCGACATTACTCCCCCGACTCAGCGGTGGGCCGCTTCCTCGCCATCTACGATGCCGTTGCCCACGATTACGCGAACCGCTGAACCGCCGGAAGACTGGGAGGCCTTCGCCCGGGAGCACGGCACCTTTTATCATCTGCCCCAATGGGCGGCCGGTCTCGGCGCGATCTATCGCCTGCGGCTGCAGTGCTATTCGGCCCGTGAAGCGGGGCGCCTCCAGGGCCTGCTCGCGGTGGCGGAAGTGCCCGCCCTCCTCGGCCCGCGTCGCCTGGTCAGCCTGCCGTTCAGTTACGCTGCGGGTCCTCTCGCCCTCGACGTGAGGACCGCCGATGCACTGACTGCTGCGCTACGGGAGCACGCCCGCGAACGGGGGATCCGGCGAGTGGAGGTCAAGTCGCGGGGAGAGTACCCGCCGGCACCCGGGTTTCATCGCACCTCCCGCTACATGACCTTCGAGATTCCGACCGAGCAGGGCGAAGCCGCGGTATGGAATCAACTCCATCGCGGGAGCACCCAGCGGAGCATCCGGAAGGCCGAGAAATCCGGTCTCGTCATCCGCCGGGGGGGCACTGCGGGCGACTGGCTGATCATGGCCGAGCTGGAGGAGCGCACCGCCCATGGCCATGGCTTGCCGGCTCCGCCCAGGCGGTTCTTCACCGAAGGCTGCCTCCGGCTGCAGGCGGACGGCCTGGCGGACCTGTATCTGGCATTTACCGGGTCGGGGAGCCCTGCGGCGGCCATCACGGTCTGGAAAGGACCTCGGGCCTGGATCTACGGCTTCGGAGCCTCCGACCAGGCACAGCTGGAGCACCGGCCCAACCATGCTCTCATTTGGGCAGCCATTCGTGACGCCATTGCGGCCGGCTGCAGGTTCGATCTCGGCCGGGTAGCTCCAGAGCAGGAAGGTCTGCTCGAGTTCAAGCGCCGCTGGGGTGGACAGGCCATACCGCTGGCCTATGATTACTGGCCGGAACCCGGAGGACTCAATCAGGCTGCCCGCGACCGCGGCATCATGGCTACGGCTGCCACGGTGTGGACCCGCCTACCTGCCCGGGTCGCCCGGCTGGGCGCAGGTCTCTATCGCTACCTGGGATGAGCTCGTGAGCTTCGCCTGGCGGCTCCGGAAGAAGATCTTGAAACGCTGGGCCCGGAATGCGTTTTTCCCCTCCGCGCGGATAAGCCTGCTGCGGCTTTGCGGCTTCAGCATCGGCGAGGACGTCTACATCGCCGACGACCTGATCGTCGTGGAGGAGCTGTCCGAGCGGGGCAACATCACCATTGGCGATCGGGTGAGCATCGCGCCGCGGGTCACCCTGGTCACCTCCTCCCACCCGAACCACTCGAGAACTCGAGGCTTTGCGCCGGTCGCTGCAGGACCCATCGTGATCGAGCACGATGCCTGGCTGGGGGCTGGTTGCGTCATTCTCCCCGGGGTACGAATTGGTCGAGGTGCGGTCGTGGGCGCCAACAGTGTGGTGGCCCATGATGTTCCCCCGTTGCACGTAGTGGCGGGCCAGCCGGCCAGAACCGTCCGTGAACTCATCCCCGAACCGGGGTGGCAATGATCCGAGTCGACGTCTCCACAACCCCGCTCAGCCCGGCGGAGCGGTATGGACTGGATGTGTTGATCGACCTCTCCCGGCTGCTGCTGGCCGAGCAGGCTGAGTGTGAGCTGGTCCGGATCACCGTCACCGACCGCCTGAGCGCCGGATCGGCAGCCGCGGACCTTAGCCCTCAGGCAGCACTGCAGCGAGCTGACGGCGAAGTCCGGATCAGCGGTGCAGCATTGCGGGCGGTAGCCGAGGTGGCGGGCGGAGCCATCGAGCAGCGGTCTCGCTCTACCGACCGGCATGGTCGGGTGCCGTCGGCTGAAAACCCTCTGGTGGCAGCCGGTCAGAGCCGAAAGCCGGTGGTGTCTCTCCTGGCGGTAGAGCTCCGGCGCTCAGTGATCGCTGTGGCAGGACGGCGGCCGGTCCGGCTGCTGACGCCATGGCCGGAAGGGCACCGCTGGGCGGCAGTGGTGACCCACGATCTCGACGTGGTGGACTGGTGGGGGATGTTCTCGTTCCTGCGAATCGCCGAACTGGCCCTGAAGGGCGGTTGGGATCGCGCACGGCAGGTGGCGAGGTCTGTCCAGCGCAACCTGAAAAAAGATCCTGTTGCCCGTGGAATCCAGTCGATCCTGCAGCTGGAGGCCCATCACGGGATCAGAGCGAGCTGGTTCCTAATCTGCGCCGATCGGACCTTGCGTTCGATGCTGGCGGGCGACGCCACCTATCAAGTGGACGGACCCGCTGCCCGAAAAATCGTGACCGCCCTGACGCAGGCGGGGCATGAAATCGGGCTTCACGGCAGCTTTGCCACCACGGATGACGCAACTCAGATGCAAGACCAGCGGCGAAGGCTCGCCCGCCTCACCGATGCTCCTATTCTCGGCGTGCGGCAACACTTTCTGCGGATGCAGCCGGGAAGGACCCAGCGGCACATGGTCCAGTGCGGCTTCGAATACGACTCGACCTGGGGATTTGCCGACCGAAACGGATTCCGACTCGGGGTGGCGGACCCGGTGCCGGCCTGGGATGCCGCCGGCGAAGCAACACTCCCGCTCGACGCGCTTCCTCTTATCTGGATGGACCGGGCACTCAGCAAGTATGGTGGCATCGAGGAGCCGGGCCGCTGGGTCGAGGACGCGCGTGATTTGATGAAGGAGTGCAAGGCGGTCGAAGGTGTGTGGGTCGGGCTCTGGCACCCGAACACTACCGAGCCGCTCGGGTTCCCTAACGCAGAGCCTGCATTTGTCAGCCTGCTGCAGGCGCTGGCCGACGACCGGCCGTACTTCGGCACCGCTCACCGGGTAGCCCAGTGGCGCCGTTTCCGGCGCTCGGTTCGCGCATCGCGGGTCACCGCCGACGGCCGGGTGCTACTGACCAGCACAGCCGGACAACGCATCCTCATCGCGCTGGAAGACGAGTCGGGCGAGACCACCCGGGTTCAGGTGCCGGCAGGCCGGTCCAGTGGCATCTAAGCTTTGGCGAGCTCTCCAGCTGCTGGCGGGAGTTGTTCTCGTTGGCCTGGCCGTCCGCTCCATCGTGCTGAATTGGCAGAGCGTCCGAGCCCAGCCGGTCGAGTGGCACCTTTCCCCGCTGTGGCTCGCCGCCAGCGTTGCCGTGGTGTTTCTCGGCTACGCCGTCCTCATCGAGGCCTGGCGCCGGGTCGTGCTGAGTATGGGTGAGCGGCTCGATTTCGGGAGTGCCGCGCGCATCTGGTTTCTGGCCAGCCTGGGCAAGTACATCCCCGGAAAGGTGTGGTCCATCGCCGGCGCGGCGATCCTGGCCCGGCGGGCCGGCGTGGACCCGTCGGTTGCTGTCGCTGGTGCCATAGTGCTGCAGGCACTGGCGCTGGCCAGTGGAGCGGCCGTCGTCGCCTTCACTGCCCGGGAGACCTTCCAGGCGATCGGCCCGGGGCTGGTGCCTGTCACCGTCGCAGTGGTTGTCGCCTGCCTGGCAGGTGTGGCGGTCCTCACCTCACAGCCGCTGCTGGACCGGTTTGCCCGGATGCTCCCCGCGTCCTTCCCCCGTCCTCGCGCCATCAAGCCGGGAATTCTGTCAGCCGCTTTCGCCGCTAACGTCGCGGCGTGGCTCGCCTATGGAACCGCGTTGCTGTTCCTGGCCCGCGGAGTATTGCCCGATGTGTCCCTCAGCCTGGCGCAGGCCACCGGCGTCTTCACCTGCTCCTACCTCGTCGGCTTCCTTGCGCTGTTTGCGCCCGGCGGCCTGGGTCCACGGGAATCGGTGTTCTATCTGATGCTGGCGGGGGAAATCGGGCTTAAGCAGGCTGCCGGCCTTGCTGTCGCCAGCCGGCTCCTCCTCACCGGTACCGAGGTGCTTCCAGCGCTGCCGCTGCTGCTGCGACGCAATCCCTCCTGGTCAGCCTCAGCGCGTGATGCCTGAGACGGATCAGACCAGGCCCTCCGAGCTCGACCAACTGCCTCGCTGGGCACCGTTCATAGTCATGGCGGGACTAACGCTGGTCGTATTCCGCCAGTACATCCTCAGCAGCCCCGGTGAGATGCTCCTCGGCCAGGACACACTCGCGGCCGGGATCATGTTCCGGAAGTTCTTTGTGGAGCACATCCGAGCTCTCGGCCGCCTGCCGCTGTGGAATCCGTATCTTTTTGGCGGGGTTCCAACCATCGAAGCTGGCAGCGGGGATATTCTGTATCCCGCTTCGATCCTCCATTTCCTGCTTCCGTTGACTAGTGCGTTGGCCTGGAAGCTGATCCTGCACGTCTATCTCGCCGGGGTTTTCATGTACCTGGCGGCTCGTGCGCTCGGCGCCAGCCGGCTGCTGGCTCTGTTTGCCGGCTCGGCCTACATGCTTTCCGCCAACCTGGTGAGTCTGGTCTGGGGCGGCCAGGACGGGAAGATGTACGTGACGGCCTTGTTCCCGGCCGGACTGTGGTTGCTGGTGACTGCCCTGGAGCGAGGATCCTGGTTCCGTTTTCTCTGGCTCGGCGTGGTGGCGGGGCTGATGGTGGTAGCCCATCCGCAGCTGGCCTATTACGCCTACCTGGGCCTGGCCGGCTACGCCCTCGGTGCGCTGTGGTCACGCCGTCGCGAAGGCGGAGCCATGCTCGCGCACGTTCTGGCTTCGGCCATGTTGGCCGTGGTCACGGCTGTCGGAGTGGCAGCGGTAGTCCTGATTCCCATGTACCGCTACCTCAGGGAAGATTCTCCCCGGGCGGGGCAGGGCAGGGGATTCGAATACTCGGCCAGCTGGTCACTGCACGCGGAAGAGGCGCTCTCGCTGTTCATACCCGAGTTCGCCGGAACTGATGTCCAGGCGGAGACGTACTGGGGGAAGAACCCGTTCAAGCACAATTCCGAGTACGGCGGAGCTCTGGTGCTGGTATTGGGCATTGGAGGTATTGCGGGCCTCCGGGGGGACCGCCGGCGCTGGGGACTGGGCGCCATGGCAGCGGTTGCGCTGCTGTACGCCTTGGGGGCGGGGACGCCGGTATTCCGGATCCTCTACACCCTTGTTCCCGGGCTCAAAAACTTCCGCGCTCCCAGCCTTGCTGCATTCCTCGCCATTGCGTCGCTGACCATTCTTGCCACGCTGCTCCTGGAACGGGTATTGGCGCAGGGAGATCTGCGGGCTCGGCGCATTATGTCAATCGCCCTGCTGGCAGGAGCAATCGCCGCCACCCTGGTGGCGATTATCGCGTTGGCAGGTGGACCAGGCTTGTATGACACCTGGACGTCTGTTTTCGGCCGCGCCGAAGGGGTCGACCGGGCCCAGGCCTTCGCGGCCAATCAGCCGCGCATCGCAGGCGGGGCCCTGGTGGTCGCGCTCCTGTGTGCGCTGAGCTGGACCGCAGTGTGGCTGTGGCAACGGGGGCAGCTGCGAAGCAGCCATGTCGCCCTGATACTGATTACCCTCACGGCGCTCGATCTGCTGCGGGTGGACAGCCGGTACATTCAGGTAGTGCGCTACGACGAATTCTTTCCAGCCGATCCGGGTATCGAGGCTCTGCGCTCCCGGCTGGTTCCAGGTGAACGGGTGCTGACGGTAGGGGGCGTATACCCTGAAGGGTTTCTGGCAACGTACGGCGTTCCCGAGGTCTTTGGGTATCATGGGAATCAGCTTCGCTGGTATAATGACCTGACCCGATATCAGGTCCGACAAGCCGCGCGGAGTGCGAGTGAGCTGGAGCAATATTGGCTGAGCTTCCTCAACAGTGGTGCCCTGCGCGCGCTCGCAGCCCGTTACGTGCTCCTGCCGGGGCAGGTGGACTTGCCGGGATACAAGCTGCTGGGTGCCGACCAGCGCGTGGCGGTGTATGTCAATGACGGGGCAGCACCCGGCGCGGCTGTGGTACCCGCGGTGCAGGTGGAGCCGGATTCGGCCCGCCGCATCGCTTTGCTCTGGTCCCCCACGTTCGACCCCAGCAAGACGACCGTCGTGGATGAGCCGGTGCATTCAATCGGCCAGGCGGGTGGTACCGGAACGGCGGTGATCGAGGGCAATGGTGACGACACGCTTCTGGTTCGAGTCCAGTCAAGCGGAGCGGCCCTGCTGACGATCAGCCGGACGTATCATCCTTCCTGGCAAGCCGAAATCGACGGGACGCCAGCCCCGGTGCTTCGAGCCAACCATGCCCTGATGGCGGTGCCGCTGACCAAGAGCGGAGAGCACCGAGTGCTTCTTCGATATCGTCCGCGGATCGTCCAGCTGTGTGCGGTGATCACCGCCGCGACCTGGATCCTGGTACTCCTGATGACCGCCGGTGCAGTCGCGGTCGGAGTTCGTCGCCGACGTGCCTGAGCGACTGCTCGTTGTCATGCCGACCTACAACGAGCGCGTCAATCTGCCGCTCGTTGTGCCGGTCATTCTCCACCAGGATCCGAGGGTCGAGGTGCTGGTGGTCGATGACAACTCGCCGGATGGCACAGGGCAGCTTGCGGATGAGCTCGCGGCATCGACCCCCCGAGTCCATGTGCTGCACCGGCCGACCAAAGCCGGCCTGGGAAAGGCCTATCTGGCTGGCTTCCGCTGGGCTCTGGAGCGGGGCTACGACCTCATCTTCGAGATGGACGCCGACTTCTCCCATGACCCCAAATTTCTGGGCGACTTTATCCGGGCGGCCAATGATGCCGACGTTGTCATAGGGTCCCGGTACCGCACCGGTGTGAACGTGATCAACTGGCCTATTTCGCGGCTGCTGCTGTCGATCGGTGCCAATCAGTACGCGCGCTGGATAACGGGACTTCCGCTGGCGGATTCGACCGGAGGGTTCAAGTGCTTCCGCCGGCAGGTGCTCGAGGCGATCGACTTCGACAAGGTGCGGTCGAACGGATATGCTTTCCAGATTGAAATGAGCTTCCGTGCGTGGAAGAAGGGGTTCCGCCTGGCCGAGATCCCGATCGTGTTTACCGATCGGGTGGAAGGGCAGAGCAAAATGAACAAGCGGATAGTCCGCGAGGCCATCTGGATGGTCTGGTGGCTCCGGCTGCGTTCGATGCTGGGTCGGCTATGACTGGCATCCCGTTCTACAAAATGACCGGCTCCGGCAACGACTTCGTGATCCTCGATGGCCGCTCGACCGGTCCGGAGCAGTGGCCCGAGGCTCGGGTGCGGGCCATCTGCGACCGGCGGAACGGAGTAGGGGCCGACGGCCTGGTCATCCTGACGCCTTTGACCTCGGACTCGGTCCGCATGACATACTGGAACTCGGACGGTTCACCGGGCGCGATGTGTGGCAACGCCGCTCTCTGCTGTGGGCGGCTGGCCACCGAGCTTCAGCTGGTGCCGCCTGGTGAGTTTTGCCTTTTGACCGACGCAGGAGCGGTTCGGGTTCGATCACCCGACGCCCACCATCATGCCGAGATCAACCTGCCCGATTTCGACCCTCCGACGCCGTTTGAGCGCACGGCCCTGGCTGAGGG
>Ga0075420_100005612_pt1 | contig 11049 bp, 7 predicted proteins | sample SoiMetdeltSBSDD4_FD_75296 | JGI IMG/M metagenome (GOLD analysis project Ga0075420, IMG submission 75296) | Bulk soil microbial communities from a Populus tree surrounding site in Tennessee, USA - Soil MetaG P. deltoides SBSDD4 | ecosystem: Environmental > Terrestrial > Soil > Tree plantation... | reverse complement strand
CAGCAGGTAATGGGCCTCGTCCTCGAGCAGCCGCTTCTCGAACTGCCGGATCAGGCTCTTCCGTTCCTCCGCATTGGTGGAGCGGCTCTGCTTGTCGTACAGCTGGTCGAGCACCGGGTCCTCGTACAAGCCGTAGTTGGCCGGATTGCGCGACGTCGACAGGAATTTGTACATGTCGAGGTCGGGCTCGACGATGTAGCCGCACTGGAAGTCCATGAACGTCTGGGTGTCGCCTTTGCGGATGACGCCGTAGTACGCCGCGGGCTCGATCACCTCCTGCTTGACGTTCAGGCCGACCTGGCGCCACTGGTCGATCATCCACACGCCGAGCGGCTCGTAGGGCATCGGGATGCCGCGGTTGGTGAAGGTGAACGAGAACCCTTCGGGCACGCCCGCCTCCTTGAGCAGGCGCCGGGCCTCGGCGCGCGACTTCGCCGGGTCGGTCCAGTAGCCGGCGAGGCGGTTCAATTCCGCGGGCGGCGTCGCGAACGGCGTCCCCGGCACCTGCACGCCGGCCACCGCCTTCACGATCGCGATCTGCGACAGCGCCTTGGAGCCTTCGTGGCGGTCGAGCGCGAGAGACAGGGCGCGCCGCACCCGGGCGTCGTCGAACGGCTTTTTCTTGTGGTTGATGCCGACCATCAAAATGCAGTCCCACGGGCTCTCCTGCACTGTGATCTTGTCGCCCAGCGCGGCCTTCAGGGTGTCGCGGTCCTTCGGCGTGAAGCCGCGGAACTGGATGTGGGCGCGCTCGCCGCGGACCGCCGCCACCTGCGCCGAGGAGCTCGGCATGAAGATGGCGCGGAAGCTATCGAGGTACGGCAGGCCCTTGTCCCAGTAGTTGGAGTTCTTCTTGCCCACCACGTGCGAGCCCTTGACGTGCTCGACAAAGGTGAAGGGGCCCGTCCCCATGATGTTCTTCTCGTACCAGTTCATGTCCTTGGCGAGGATGTCGGCCTTGTAGATGAAGTTGTAGGGCGACAGCAGCGAGGCCAGGAACGAACCCGAGGCAAACTTCAGGCGAAAGCGCACCGTGGTGGCGTCCGGCGCCTCGACGGCCTCGACCACGGCGTACTGCCCCTTGCGGGTCGAGCCCACGCCGGCCGGCGGAAAGATGATCTTGTCGTAGGAGGCCTTGACGTCCTTCGACGTCATCTCGCTGCCGTCGTGGAACTTGACGCCCCTGCGCAGCTTGAAGGTGTAGGTCTTGCCGTCGCTCGACACCGTCCAGCTCTCGGCAAGCGAAGGGTGGGCTTTCGTGCCACCGGGGTCATTCGGATCGACGCGCAGCAGCGTGTTGTAGAAGGGCGCGATCGGATGGATCAGGCCGAAGGTCTCCTCGCGATGTCCGTCGTACGAGGGCGGCTCGGAGGGAACCGGGAACACCAGCTCGCCGCCGGAACGGGGCGTCTGCGCCAGCGTGGGAAAGGCAAGCAATGCGCCGGCCGCAATGGCCAGCCAACCCGCGAGTCGTTTCATGCTGCACCTCCTCCTAGAAGTGTCGAGAGCCCCGTTACGGCCGGGGTCGGATTATCGTCTTGTTAACGCTAGTTAATGGGGATCATTCCAATCTGTCAAGCAAGATGGCAGGCAGCGCGGTGCCCGGAACCGATTTCCCGCAGTTGCGGCACTTCCGCACTGCAGCGATCCACCGCGATCGGGCAGCGGGGATGGAATACGCACCCCGAGGGCGGGTTGAGCGGACTCGGCACCTCCCCGCGCAGCACCGTGTGCTCGCGGCGCGCCTCGAGCGCGGGATCAGGGATCGGCACCGCGGACAGCAGGGCGCGCGTGTACGGGTGCAGCGGCTTCTCGTACAGGCGCAGGCGGTCGGTGATCTCGACGATCTTGCCGAGGTACATCACCGCCACGCGGTCCGACAGGTGGCGCACCACCGACAGGTCGTGCGCGATGAACAGGTAGGTGAGGCCCAGGCGGCTCTGCAGGTCCTCGAGCAGATTGACGATCTGCGCCTGGATCGACACGTCGAGGGCGGAGACCGGCTCGTCGCAGACGATGAGCGCGGGCTCCATCGCCAGGGCGCGCGCAATTCCCACGCGCTGACGCTGTCCCCCCGAGAGCTGGTGCGGGTAGCGCAGCGCATGCTGCGGCAGCAATCCCACCTGCACCAGCAGTTCCTGCACGCGCGCGGCCCGCGCCGCCTTTTCGCGCACGATGCCGTGCACCTCGAGAGGCTCGGCGAGGATCTGGCCGATGGTCATGCGCGGATTGAGCGAAGAGTAGGGATCCTGGAAGATCACCTGCACGCGGCGGCGCACCGAGCGCAAGGCCTGATGGTCCAGCGCGGTGATGTCGACCCCGTCGAACACGATGCGGCCGCTGGTGGGGCGCTCGAGCATCAGGATGCAGCGCCCGGTGGTGGTCTTGCCGCAGCCCGATTCGCCCACCAGCCCGAGCGTCTCGCCGCGGCGGATGGCGAAACTGACGCCGTCGACGGCGCGTACCCGCGCGCCGCTGCCCATCAGACCGCCGTCGACGGAAAAGTGCTTGACCAGGTTGTCGACCTCGAGGAGCACGTCGCTCATGCAGCCTGCTCCTTCGCCAGGCGGGACGTTTCCCAGCAGGCGCTCAGGTGCGCCGCGCCGCCGCTGGGCACCAGCGTCGGCGCCTCGCGGTCGCAGCGCTCGACGCGGTAGGCGCAGCGCGGCGTGAAGGCGCAACCCGGCGGCAAGCGCGTCAGGTCCGGGGGCTGGCCTTCGATCGGCGCGAGGCGCGTACGCCGCGGCTCGTCCAGGCGCGGCACCGAGCGCAGCAGCCCCAGGGTGTAGGGATGGCGCGGGTTGGAATAAAGCTCGCCGGCGCGCGCGCGTTCGATGATGCGCCCGGCGTACATCACGTTGACACGGTCGGCGTAGCGCGCCACCACGCCGAGGTTGTGCGTGATGATGAGCATGGCCACGCCGAGGCGGCGCGACAGGTCGCGCATCAGTTCCAGGATCTGCGCCTGGATGGTGACGTCGAGCGCAGTGGTCGGCTCGTCGGCGAGAATCAGCGAAGGATTGCAGGCCAGCGCCATGGCGATCATCATGCGCTGGCGCATGCCGCCGCTGAAGTGGTGCGGGTACTGGTCGAGGCGTCGCTGCGGATCGGAGATGCCGACCATGCCGAGCAGCTCCAGGGCGCGCGCACGCGCCTGCTCCGGCGTCATGCCGAGATGGATCTCCAACCCCTCGGTGATCTGCCGACCGATGGTGAGCACCGGATTGAGCGAGGTCATCGGCTCCTGGAAGATCATCGCGATCTCGCGGCCGCGCACGTGTCGCATCTCCTCGCCGCTCAACTTGAGCAGGTCGCGGCCCTTGAACACGATCTCGCCGCCCGCGATGCGGCCGGCCGGCTCGGACACCAGGCGCATCACGCTCAGCGCCGAGACCGATTTGCCGCAGCCGGATTCGCCGACCAGAGCCACCGTTTCGCCTTCCTCGATGTCGTAGGAGATGCCGTCGACGGCGCGCACCACGCCTGCGGAGGTCTGGAAACTGGTCTGCAGATTCTTGACTTCGAGCAGCTTCGCCACGACGTGCCCCTACAGTGCGCCGAGGGGCGCACCTTCGCCCATATCGCGCGTCGCGTCAACGACGCTCACGCCGCAGCGCGCGCCGGCTGCGCGCGGCACTCCGCCAGGTACGCCATTGCCGCCTGCACGCCCGCCGCCTTCGCCGGCACGCCGGCGAGCGCGAGTCCCATCTCGATGCCTGCGAGCGTGCCCAGCAGCGCGAGGTCGTTGAAATCGCCGAGGTGGCCGATGCGGAACACCTTACCCGCCAGCCTGCCCAGACCGGTCCCCAGGGACATGTCGAAGTTCTCCAGGATCAGCTTGCGCAGGCGGTCGGCGTCGTGGCCGGCGGGCAGCAACACCGCGGTGAGCGAGGCACTGTATTCGGCAGGGTTGGTCGCCAGCACCTCGAGCCCCCAGGCGCGCACGGCGCGGCGCGTGGCCTCGGCGTGCCGCTGATGCCGCGCAAACACGTTCTCCAGCCCTTCCTCCTCGAGCAGCATGGCGAGCGACTCGCGCAAGCCGTAGAGCAGGTTGGTCGCGGGCGTGTACGGAAAATAGCCGCCCTTGCCATTGGCGATCATCTCTTCCCAGCCCCAGTAGGCGCGCGGCAGCTTGGCGGACTTCGACGCCGCGAGCGCCTTGGCGGAGGCGGCGTTGAACGACAACCCCGGCGGCAGCATCAGGCCTTTCTGCGAACCGCCGACAGTGACGTCCACGCCCCATTCGTCGTGCCGGTAGTCGATCGAGGCGAGCGAAGAGATGGTGTCCACCATCAGCAGCGCCGGGTGCTGCGCGGCGTCCATGGCCTTGCGCACCTCGGGAATGCGCGAGGCGACGCCGGTGGAAGTCTCGTTGTGCACCACGCAGACCGCCTTGACGCGGTGCTCGCGGTCTTCACGCAGGCGCTGCTCGATGCGCGCGGCGTCGGCGCCCGTACGCCAGTCGCCGGCAAGGAACTCCGGCCGCAGGCCGAGCTTGAGCGCCATCTTCTGCCACAGCGTGGCGAAATGGCCGGTCTCGTACATGAGCACCTCGTCCCCGGGGGAGAGCGTGTTCACCAGTGCGGCTTCCCAGGCCCCGGTGCCGGAGGCGGGGTAGATCACCACTTCGCCCCGCGTCTTGAACACCCGCCGCATGCCATCGAGGACCGCTTTTCCCAGAGCGGCGAAGTCCGGGCCGCGATGGTCCATGGTGGGGAAGTCGATCGCGCGCAGGACCCGGTCGGGGACGTTGGTCGGGCCCGGGATCTGGAGGAAATGGCGTCCGGCATTCCGTGACATAGAGATCTCCTGCTTTTGTATACAAAAAGTGCAATACTCCAAAAACACCAGCAAGGAGACCGATCAACCCTTGCCACTTTTGTATTCTGCATGCAAAATAGTCAACATGCAAGAGCCCACCCCGATTGCCCGCAGGCCTCTCCACGAGGAAGCCACGGATCGCCTGCGGGACATGATCGTACAAGGGCGGCTCGCCCCCGGCGAGCGGCTCAATGAGCGACTGTTGACCGCCCAGCTGGGGGTGTCGCGCACGCCCCTGCGCGAGGCCTTCAAGGTACTCGCCACCGAAGGCCTGGTCGAGCTGCTTCCCAATCGCGGTGCGATCGTCGCCCCCATGGACTCGACCCGGCTCGGGGAGATCCTTGCGGTGATGGGCGCGCTGGAGGCTCTCGCAGGCGAACTCGCCTGCCTCAGCGCCACCGAGGCGCAGATCAACGAGATCCGCGCGCTGCACTACGAGATGCTCGCGTACCACGCGCGCGGCGATCTCGCCGGATACTTCAAGTTCAACCAGGCGATCCACCTGAAGATCGTGAAATACTCCGGCAACGCCGTGCTCTACAACACCTACCGGCAGCTCAACGGCAACGTGCGCCGTGCGCGCTACATGGCGAACCTGTCCAAGGAGCGCTGGGACGCGGCGGTGCGCGAGCACGACGAGATCCTCGCGGCGCTCGGCGCGCGCGACGTGAAGCGCATCAAGGCGCTGCTGTCGGATCACCTGGCGCACAAGCTCGCCAGCGTGCTCGCGGCGCTCGGCGTGCGCCAGGCGGCGTGAACGCCGCCATTCCGATCCGCCCGGCGACGGCACGGCCGGGGGACTCCGCGCTCGCGCAGCGCCTGCGCCGCGAAGTCGATGGCGAGGTGCTGTTCGACGCCGCTTCACGCGGCCGCTATGCCACCGATGCGTCGATCTACCAGGTCGAGCCCCTGGGCGTGGTTGTGCCGCGCAATGACGAGGCAGTGCGCGCCGCCTTCGCCATCGCCGCCGAACAAGGCGTGCCGCTGCTGCCGCGCGGCGCCGGCTCCTCGCAATGCGGCCAGACCGTGGGCGCGGCGCTGGTGCTCGACAGCTCCAAGTACCTGAACCGCCTGCTCGAGCTCGACGCGCCCGGCCGCCGGGCGGTGGTGCAGCCGGGGTTGGTGCTCGACGCGTTCAATGCGCAACTGCGGGCGCACGGGCTCTGGTTCCCGGTGGACGTCTCCACCAGCGCGCAGGCCACTCTCGGCGGCATGGCGGGCAACAACTCCTGCGGCTCGCGCTCCATCGCCTACGGCAACATGGTGCACAACGTGCTCGCCATCGACGCGCTCACCAGCGACGGGCGCGTGCGCCGCTTCGGTCCGCTGGACGACGACTCGGAGCTGACGCGCAAGCTGCGCGCCCTGTACGAGCGCGAGAAGGGCGAAATCGCGGCCCGCTTCCCGAAGGTATTGCGCAAGGTCGCCGGCTACAACCTGGACCACCTCGGTCCGCCGCATGAAAATGCGGCACACCTGCTGGTCGGCTCGGAAGGGACGCTGGCGTGGTCGGAGCGGCTGCACCTCAAACTGAGCCGATTGCCCGCGCACCGGGTGCTCGGCGTCTGCCATTTCCCGAAATTCCACACGGCGATGGATCGCACGCAGCACATCGTCAAGCTGGGGCCGTCGGCGGTCGAGCTGGTGGACCGCACCATGATCGGGCTGGCGCGCGACATCGGCGCCTTCCGCGCCACGGTGGACGCGGTGATCCGCGGCGACCCCGACGCCATTCTGCTGGTGGAGTTCTCGGGCGAGGACCGGGCCGAGCTGCTGGCGAAGCTGCAGCAGCTCGTGCAGCTGATGGGCGACCTCGGCTTGCCCGGCAGCGTGGTGGAAGTGATCGAGGCGAAGCTGCAGAAGGACCTCTGGGAGGTGCGCAAAGCGGGCCTCAACATCATGATGTCGATGAAGGGCGACGGCAAGCCGGTGTCATTCATCGAGGATTGCGCGGTGCCGCTCGAGCACCTGGCCGAATACACCGAACGGCTGACGCAGGTATTCGAAAAGCACGGCACGCGCGGCACCTGGTATGCCCACGCCTCGGTCGGCACCTTGCACGTGAGGCCGATCCTCGACATGCGCCGCGACGGGGCCGCCAAGATGCGCGCCATCGCCGAGGAAGCCTGCGCGATGGTCAAGCAGTACAAGGGCGCCTATTCCGGCGAACACGGCGACGGGTTGGTGCGCTCCGAGTGGATCGCGCCGTTCTTCGGCCCGCGGCTCACCGCCTGCCTGGGCGAGATCAAGTCCTGGCTCGATCCCAAGGGCCTGATGAACCCCGGCAAGATCGTCGACCCGCCGAGGATGGACGACGCGCGGCTGTTCCGTTTCAAGCCCGGCTACGCGGCGCGCGTGCCGCCGAGCGCGCTCGACTGGGGCGAGTGGGGCGGCTTCGACAAGGCCGTGGAGATGTGCAACAACAACGGCCATTGCCGCAAGTTCGACGCCGGCACCATGTGCCCGTCGTTCCGCGCCACGGGCGACGAGGCGCATCTCACGCGCGGGCGCGCCAACACCCTGCGGCTCGCGCTGTCCGGGCAGCTGGGCGCGCGCCCCGACGCCGCGGTGAAGGAAGCGCTGGACCTGTGCGTGTCCTGCAAGGGCTGCAAGCGCGAATGTCCGACCGGCGTGGACATGGCGCGCATGAAAATCGAATTCCAGGCCCAGTACCGTGGGCGCTACCGCCTCACGCTGCGCGAGCGCGCCATCGCCTGGCTGCCGCGCTATGCGCACGGGGCGGCGCGCGTCGCGCCGCTCGCCAACCTTGTCTCACGCTGGTTCGGGCCGGCGCTCGGCTTTGCGCGCCAACGCCGCCTGCCGGCCTGGACCTCGCGCTTCTTCGTCGATCGCGTCTGGCCCAAGCGCGGCAGCCGCGAAGTGGTGGTGCTGGTGGACACCTTCAACCGTTACTTCGAGCCCGAGAACGCGCGCGCCGCGGTGCGCGTGCTCGAAGCTGCCGGCTATCGCGTACACGTGGCGCAGCCGGAGATCGGCGAGCGTCCCCTGTGCTGCGGCCGCACCTTCCTCTCGGTGGGACTGGTCGAGGAGGCCAGGCGCGAAGCGCGGCGCGTGCTCGACGCGCTCAAGCCCTGGCTCGAGCACGGCGTGCCGATCCTCGGGCTGGAACCCTCCTGTCTCTACACGTTGCGCGACGAATACGCGGTGCTGCTGCCGGAGGCGCGGAACCTCGCCGGCCAGGTGTTGATGTTCGAGGATTTCCTCGCGCGCGAGGCCGACACCGGGCGGCTGCAGCTCGAACTGCGTCCGCTGGGACCGCAGGCACTGCTGCACGGGCACTGCCACCAGAAGGCATTCGGCGGCATGGGCGCGGTGCAACGCGTGCTTGGACTGATCCCCGACCTGAAGGTGTCGACCGTGGAGGCGAGCTGCTGCGGCATGGCCGGCAGCTTCGGCTACGAGGCCGAGCACTACGAGATGTCGAAGAAGATGGGCGAGCTGGACCTGCTGCCCGCGGTGCGCAAGGCGCCGGGGGACGCGCTCATCGTCGCCGACGGCACCAGCTGCCGCCACCAGATCGCCGACGGCAGCGAGCGGCGGGCGCTGCACGTGGCGCGCGTGCTGGAGCGCGCGCTGTCGGCCTAGGCTACTGCCTCGCCTGCCCCCGGCTCCAGAGATAGAGCCAGAATCCCGCCGCGATCATCGGCAGGCTGAGCCACTGGCCCATCGACAGGCCGAACGCCAGGAAACCGAGAAAGTCGTCCGGCTCGCGCGCGAACTCGGCGATGCAGCGCAGCGCGCCGTAGCCGATGAGGAACATGGCAGAGACCGCGCCGCGCGCCCGGGGCTTCGACGAATACCACCACAGCAGCGCGAACAGCAGCAGGCCCTCGAGCGCGACCTGGTAGAGCTGCGAAGGGTGGCGCGGCAGATCCCCGGCGTGGCGGAACACCATGCCCCAGGGAACATCCGTGGTCCGGCCCCAGAGCTCGCCGTTGATGAAATTGCCCAGGCGCCCGGCGGCAAGTCCCGGCGGCACCAGCGGCGCGATGAAATCCATCACCCGCCACCAATCGAGGCGCTGCCGCGCTGTATAGAGCGCGAGGGCGGCGAGTACGCCGAGCAAACCGCCGTGGAAGGCCATGCCGCCCTGCCAGATGGCGAGGACTTCCAGCGGGTGCGAAAAGTAGTAGGCGGGCTTGTAGAACAGCACGTATCCCAGCCGCCCGCCGAGGATGGTGCCCAGCACGCCGAGGAAAATCAGGTCGTCGAACTGCATGCGCGTGACGGGCGCCGCGCCCTGGGCGATGCGCCGCCGCCCCAACCACCACAGCATGCCGAAGGCGGCGAGGTACATCAGCCCGTACCAGCGCACGGCCACGGGGCCGATGGCGATCGCAATCGGATCGAATTGCGGGTGAACCAGCATCTGCGCCTAGATTAGCGCGCAATGCGCCGCGCGTGCTGCACGAACTCCCGCCCCGCCGCGCCGAGGCTGCCGCGCCGCCAGGCGAGCCACAAGTCGAGGCGCTGGTGGGCATCGGCAATCTCGCGGTAGGCGACGCCCCGCCGGCCGAGGTTGGCGACGGAGGAGGGCACGATGGCGACGCCGAGGCCGCTCGATACCAGGCTCACCACGGTCTGCATCTGGATCGCCTCCTGGGCAACGCGCGGCGAGAAACCGGCGCGCGCCGTCAGCAAGGCGACGATGTCGTGCAGCCCGGGCGCGATGTCGCGCGGCGCCATGACGAAGGCCTCGTCGGCAAGCTGGCGCATGGCGATGCGGCCGCGCGCACGCGCCAGCGGGTGGCGCGCGGGCAATGCGACGACAAAGCGCTCGCGCTGCACCACCAGATGCTCGAAGTCTCCCGCGACCGGCGGCAGCAGCAGGCCGAAATCGAGCTCGCCGGCGGCGAGCGCGAGCGCCTGGTCGGGCGACAGCATTTCGCGCAGCGCCAGCGCTACGCCGGGATGCGAAGCCTTGAAGGACTTCAGCAGTCCGGGCAACACGCCGAAGTCGGCCAGCGACACGAAGCCCAGGCGCAGCCGGCCGCCGGCGCCGGCCGCCATGCTGCCGACCTCCAGCACGGCGCGTTCGAGCTGCGCGATGACGCGCTGCGCTTCTTCGAGAAAGCGCACACCCTCGGGGGTCATCGCCACCTTGCGGCGGGAGCGCGCGAAGAGGGTCGCGCCGAGACGGCCCTCCAGGTCCTGGATCGACCGGGACAGGGGCGGCTGCGACATGTGCAGCGCCGCCGCGGCACGGCCGAAGTGCAGATGCTGCGCCACGGCGATGAAATGGCGCAGCTGGCGAAGTTCCGGCGTATTCATACCTTTCAGGTATCAAAGTGCGACCTCTATTGTATTGGATCGCAACACAGGCCTGCCCTAGACTGCCGCCACGACTCCCCGGAGGCAGGCCATGGCAGATAAGATTCCGGCGGCGACCAACCGCCGCTCCAAGCTGATCACGCAAGGCGTGGCGCGCTCGCCCAACCGCGCCATGCTGCGTGCCGTCGGCTTCAAGGACGGCGACTTCGACAAGCCCATCGTCGGCGTGGCCAACGGCCACTCCACCATGAATCCGTGCAATGCCGGCATCCAGCCGCTGGTGGACCGCGCCATGGCGGCGCTCGAAGCCGCGGGCGCCAAGCCGCAGGTGTTCGGCGTGCCGACGATCACCGACGGCATCGGCATGGGCACCGAGGCGATGAAGTATTCGCTCGTGTCGCGCGAGGTGATCGCCGATGCCATCGAAACCTCGGTCAACGGCCAGGCGATGGACGGCGCGCTGGTGGTCGGCGGCTGCGACAAGAACATGCCGGGCGGCATGATGGCGCTGGCGCGCATGAACGTGCCCGGCATCTACGTTTACGGCGGCACCATCAAACCGGGGAAATGGAAGGGCCAGGACCTCACCATCGTCTCGGCGTTCGAGGCGGTGGGCGCATTCAGTGCCGGGCGCATGAGCCAGGAGGATTTCACCGGCATCGAGAAGAACGCCTGTCCCTCGGTCGGCGCCTGCGGCGGCATGTACACGGCGAACACCATGAGTTCGTCGTTCGAGGCGCTCGGCATGAGCCTGCTCGGCTCTTCGCAGATGGCCTCGCCCGACGCCGAGAAGGCGGATTCCGCGGCCGCATCGGCGCAGGTGCTGGTCGAGGCGGTGAAGAACAACCTGAGGCCGCGCGACATCATCACGCGCAAGTCCATCGAGAATGCGGTGGCGTTGGTGATGGCCACGGGCGGCTCGACCAACGCCGTGCT
>Ga0075420_100005611_pt1 | contig 11049 bp, 6 predicted proteins | sample SoiMetdeltSBSDD4_FD_75296 | JGI IMG/M metagenome (GOLD analysis project Ga0075420, IMG submission 75296) | Bulk soil microbial communities from a Populus tree surrounding site in Tennessee, USA - Soil MetaG P. deltoides SBSDD4 | ecosystem: Environmental > Terrestrial > Soil > Tree plantation... | reverse complement strand
GGTGACGAGCTGGTAGTTGACCTTGAGATTGGGCGCGCCGACCTCTTTCTTCACCGCCTCGACGATGCGCGCGCAGAGGTCCATCGAGTAGCCGACCGGCTGCTGCTTGTCGTCGTAGTACGAGAACGGGACCGAGGCATCGCGGTGTCCGATGGTGATCGCGCCCGAGTCCTTGATCTTCTTTAGCGTGCCTTCCTGGGCGGCGGCGCTCGACGCGAACACCAGCGCAGCCAGCAAAGCGAGAGTGCGGTTCATGACTTCTCCTCGAAGGTTGTCGATTGTTGCTTAACGCGAAAATTCTAACGCAGTTGACAGCCCTAGATGATTCCGGTCTCGGCGTACGGCGCCTGGTCGAGCACCCGCTGATACCCCATACGCGCCAGGTCCAGGGTCTCGTAGCGGCCCTTCGCGATCAGCTCGGCGAGCGCCCGCCCGACCGCCGGCGCGTGCATCAGGCCGTGCCCGGAGAAGCCGCAGGCGACGTAGAAGTTGTCAAGCCTGCCCGGCCAGTTGCCCAGGATCATGTTGCCGTCGAGCTCGCATTCGTCGTACAGACCCGCCCATTCCCGCCTGAGCCTGAGCTTCTCGAACGCCGGGATGCGCGCTGCGCACGCCGGCCAGACCACCTGTTCGAAGTAGTGCGGGTCGAGGTCGAAGTTGAAGCCGCGCGGCTCGCGCGAATTGATCAGGCCCACCGAGTAGCCCTTGCCTTCGGGGCGGATCACCAGGCGCTCGGGGTCCTTGATCAGCGGCATCGGGGGCAGCGCGTCGCCCAGCTCCACGTAGTGCTCGAAGCGGCGCATCGGATTCACCGGCAGCTCCATGCCCGCGAGCTTGGCGATTGACGCGGCCCAGCAGCCGGCGGCGTTGATCACCGCCTCGGCGCCGATGCGCGCGCCGGAAGCGAGCTCGAGCTCGCGCAGGCGCGTGCCGCTCACATAGAGCTCGACCACCCGGTCGCGCACGAACTCGGCGCCCAAGGCCTGCGCGTTCTTGCGCAGGCCCTGCAGCGCGCTGTTCGGATCGAGCCAGCCGTCCTCGGGCGAGAGCACGCCGAGCGCGAGGTCGTCCGAGCGCATCCAGGGAAAGCGCTCGGCGATCTGCCGACGGTCCATGAGCTCGACCTTCACGCCCATGCCCTGCTGCGTGCCGAAGTTCGCTTCGAGCACCTTCTCGTGTCCCGCGCCGACCACGAACAGGTAGCCCTGCTGCTTCCACTGCACGTCGGGCTCGGCGAGGGACTTGAAGAACTCGATGCTGAAATGCGACATCGCGATGTTCTCCGGCAAGGCGAACAGCCGACGGCAGCCGCCCGTGGCCAGCGGCGTCGCCGCCTTCGCGTAGGTCGGATCGGGCTCGATCGCGCAAACGCGCCCGACGCCGGCACGCCGCAGGAAATACGCGGCGGCGCAGCCGATCACGCCGCCGCCGATGATTGCTACGTCGTATTGCCGGGCTGCCAGCGCTAGGTCTTGCTGAAATCCAGATCGACCAATCGGTTCCTCAGGAACGCATCATAGTGCCTTGGCGGGCGGCTTGGCCCTCGGAGAGGATGGAGCCATGCGTGGGACCAAGAAAGAGAAGCCAACGGCAGCCTGCAACGTCTGCCACGGGCTCGCGAACGGGCTCGAGCATCTCAACCACCGCTGCCGCCATGTGGTCAACGGCCGGCGCTGCTACGGCATCTACAAGAGCGCCATGACCAATCTGTGGGACCAATGCGAGTCCTGCGAGGCGACCGGCAAGGTGGGAACCCAGGTCTGCAGCGCCTGCAGCGGCTTCGGGTGGATCATGTACGGCTAGGTGCCTAGCGGGCGCTCAGGTTGCGCAGTTCGCGCAGCGCGACCGACACCATCGCGAGGCTGGGCGCCTCGGCGGTGCGCAGGTCGGCGAGCACCTGGCGGAAGCGCTCGTGCGGCACGGCATTGCGCGCTTTCCAGCCAGCGAGATCCCCGTCCTGGGCGCGCGGCGCCTGCGTGCGCAGCACGTCCTCGGTGAGTGCGCGCAGCATAGCCGCGAGCTCGTCGCGCATCGCCGCTTTGGCGAGGGTGTGCCAGTGGTCGTCGCCCGGCAGCATGCCGACCGCGCTGCGCAGCCAGGAAAACTCGAGCTCGCCCGCGACCGCGAAATAGGCGCGCGCGACCGCATCGATCTCGCGCTTCAGGCCCGAGGCCACCTCGACGATGTCGAGCGCGCTGAACATGGCGTCGAACCCCGCGGCGCGCTGCGCGAGCTCCGCGGGCACGCCTTCCCTCTGCAGGCGCGCGACCGCGGCGTCGAATCCCGCTTTCTCGGCAGCCGGCAGCATCTCCGGCAGCGCGGAGGCGATGCGCTCGGCGCCGGGCCGGAAATGCCCGATCGCGCGCGTCAGGTCGCCGAGATGCGAGCGGTGGCGAAGGAACCACAGCGTGGCGCGCACGATCAGGCGCCCGCCGTCGATGATCATCGCGGTCTGGACGCGGTCGGGGACCTTGTAGTCGAGCGCCTCGACCGCGCGCCACAGCTCCACGAAGCCGAACACTTCGCGCACGATCAGGTATGCGCGCACCACGTCGGCCGCGGCGGCGCCGGTCTCCTCCTGCATGCGGTGTACGAAGGTCGAGCCGACGCGGTTGATCATACTGTTGGTGACGTGCGTGGCAATGATTTCGCGGCGCAGCGGGTGCGCCTCGATCTCGGTCCGGAAGCGGCTGCGCAGCGGCACCGGGAAGTAGCGCTCGAGCGCGGTAGAGATGAACGGGTCGTCGGGCACATCGGACTCCGCGAGCGCCTCGTTGAGCGCGATCTTGGAGTAGGCGAGCAGCACCGCGCGCTCGGGCGAGGTGAGGCCGAGCTTCGCCGCGCGCCGCTCGGCGAACTCCTCGTCGCTCGGCAGGAACTCGAGCGCGCGGTTCAGACGTCCGGCCTTCTCGAGGTGCCGGATGAAGCGCTCCTGCGGGTCGAGCAGGCTCGCCGCCAGCACGCCCGACGCCGACAGGCTCTGGTTCTGGAAGTAGTTGTCGCGCAGCACGAGCGCAGCGACCTCGTCGGTCATGTCGGCGAGCAGCCGGTTGCGCGTTTCCAGCCCGAGGTCGGTCGCGCCCAGCAGGATCTTGATGTTGACCTCGTGGTCGGAGCAGGAGACGCCGGCCGAGTTGTCGATCGCGTCAGTGTTGATGCACCCGCCTTTCAGCGCGTACTCCACGCGCCCGAGCTGGGTAAAGCCGAGGTTGCCGCCCTCGGCCACCACCTTGCAGCGCAGCTCGGCGCCGTTCGCCCGGATGGCGTCGTTCGCTCGGTCGCCGACCTCAGCGTGCGATTGCGCGCTCGACTTGACGTAGGTGCCGATGCCGCCGTTGTAGAGCAGGTCCACCGGCGCCTTGAGGATCGCGCTGATGAGCTCGTTCGGGGTGAGGCTCGACGCGTCCACCGCCAGGACCTGGCGTGCCTCCGGGGAAAGCGGGATCGACTTCGCCGTGCGCGGATATACGCCGCCGCCCTTGGAAATGAGCTTCGGGTCGTAGTCGGCCCAAGAGGAGCGGGGGAGGTTGAAGAGACGTTTTCGTTCCTCGAAGCTTGCGTTCGCCTGCGGCGAGGGATCGAGGAAGACATGGCGGTGGTCGAACGCTGCCAGCAGCCGGATGTGGCGCGAGAGCAGCATGCCGTTGCCGAATACGTCGCCCGACATGTCGCCGATGCCGGCGACCGTGAAGTCCTGGTTCTGGGTGTCGACGCCGAGCTCCCGGAAGTGCCGCTTCACCGACTCCCAGGCGCCGCGCGCGGTGATCGCCATCTTCTTGTGGTCGTAGCCCGCCGAGCCTCCCGAGGCGAACGCGTCGCCCAGCCAGAAGCCGTATTCCTTGGCGACAGCGTTGGCGTGGTCGGAGAAGGTCGCCGTGCCCTTGTCGGCCGCGACCACGAGGTAGGGATCATCGGCGTCGTGGCGCACGACCCCCTTGGGCGGCACCACCTTGCCGCCGACCAGGTTGTCGGTGATGTCGAGCAGCCCGCGCAGGAAGGTCTGGTAACAAGCGACGCCCTCCTTGAGGTACGCCTCGCGCTCGGCGGGCGGCCGCTTGACTACGAAGCCGCCCTTGGCGCCCACCGGCACGATCACGACGTTCTTGACCATCTGCGCCTTCATCAAGCCGAGCACCTCGGTGCGGAAGTCCTCCATGCGGTCCGACCAGCGCAATCCGCCGCGCGCCACGCGCCCGCCGCGCAGGTGCACGCCTTCGACCCGCGGCGAGTACACCCAGATCTCGAACATGGGCCGCGGCTCGGGCAGCCCCGGCACCCGCTTCGGGTCGAGCTTGAACGACACGTACGGCTGGTTCAGGAAGTAACTGGTGCGGGTCGTCGCCTGGATGACGGCGAGAAAGCTTCTCAGGATGCGGTCTTCGTCCAGGTTCTGCACTTCGTCCAGCGCGGCCGAGATCTCCCCGGCAAGCTTCGCCTCGTCGCCCTGTCCGCCGAAACGGGCGGAAAAGAGCCGCACCAGCAGCGCGGCGATGCGTGGGTTGGCGGTCAACGCCTGCTCGACGTAGGCGAGGCTGAAGGTGGAAGTGCCCTGCCTGAGGTACCTCGCATAGGCGCGCAGCACGGTGATTTCGCGGGCGGACAGGCCTGCCGAAAGCACCAGGCGATTGAGGTTATCGGCCTCGATGGTGCCGGAGAACGTGCCGAGGAAGGCGTCGTGAAAGGCGTCGCGCACCGCTCCCACCTCAAGCTTCACGCCGGGCGGGGGCACCAGCCCGAAGTCGACCACTCGCGCCGCGGGAGCGCCGGCGGCGTCGACCCGGTGCGGATGCTCGTACTGCACGCGCACGCCCAGGCGCTCGAGCATCGGCACGCTGTCGGAGAGGGGCACGCCGCTGCCGCGGCGGTAGATCTTGAAGTTGAGCATGCCGGGCCTGCCCCCGGCGCGCAGGTGCAGGTTCATGCCGAGGTCGCGCGCCGGATCGAGCGACTCGAGCATCTCGATATCGGTGAGCGCCTCGCGCACGGAGTACTCCTCGCGGTAGCTCGCGGGGAATGCCTTTTCATAGACGCGAAACAGCTCGTTCGCGCGCGCTTCGCCGTGCCGCTCCAGGAGCGCGACGTAGAGGTCGTCCTCCCAACGCCGCATCGCTTCGACCAGGCGTGCCTCGAGCGCCCTAAGATCGGGCGTACCCGCCATCTCGCCCGGCCTGGTGCGGATGCGCATCAGGATACGGCCGAGCGTCGAGCTCGACAGGTCGACGTCGAACTCGGAGGACGCGCCGTTGAACGCCTCGGTCAGGATGCGCTGGAAGCGCTGGCGCAGCTCCGTGTTGTAGCGCTCGCGCGGCACGAAGATCAGGCAGGTCACGAAGCGCCCGTAGGCGTCCTCGCGCACCAGCAGCCGCAGCCGCGGGCGCTCGCCGAGCTGGAGGATCGCCACGGCGTGGCGGTAGAGGTCGTCGGCGCCGATCTGCAGCAGCTCGTCGCGCGGGTAGGTATCGAGGATCGACACCAGCGCCTTGCCGCTGTGGCCGGAGGGCAGCAGCCCGGCGCGCTCCATGACGGCCGCGAGCTTGCGGCGCAAAAGCGGCACCTGCACCGGGTTCGCCGCGTACGCCTTGTGCGTGTAGAGCCCGAGGAAGCGCGTCTCGCCGCGCACCTCGCCCTTGGCGTCGAAGTGCTTGATGCCGACGTAGTCGAGATGGCCGGGCCGATGCACCGTCGAGCGCGAGTTCGCTTTGGTGAGCACCAGCAGCTCCTTCACGCGCGCGCGCTTGCGCGCTTCGGGCGGCAGCGTGGCGAAGCTCGTCGACACGACCTCGCCGGGGCGTTCGCGCAGGATGCCGAGCCCGCTGCCCGGGTCGATGCGCAGTACGTCCGCGCCGCCGACGTGCGCGATCTCGTAGTCGCGGCAGCCGAGGAAGGTGAAGTTATCCTCCACCAGCCAGGCGAGAAACGCGCGCCCCTCCTCGATCTCGGCGGCCGGCACGCCGCTACGCGCAGCGTCCAGGCGCGAGAGCGCATCGGTCATGCGCGCCTGCATCGGCTTCCAATCCTCGACCGCGGCGCGCACGTCGGCGAGCACCTTCGCGATTGCCGCCTCGAGCGCGGCGAGCCGCGCCGGATCGACCTGGCGGTCGACTTCCAGGCGCATGAAGGATTCCAGGCGGCCGTCCGCCGACTCTGCCGGCTTCGCCACCGAGATCGCCTCGCCCTTCTTGTCGCGCGCGACGCGCAGCACCGGGTGCGCGAGGAAATGCAGCGTCAGCCCCTGTCGGTTCACCTCCATCGTCACCGAGTCGACCAGGAACGGCATGTCGTCGTTGACGATCTCGATCGCCGTGTGAGTGCTCGCCCACCCGTCGCGCTCGCGCACCGGGTTGTACGCCCGGATCCTCGCCCTGCCGCCGGAATAAGCCCTGCCGAACCCGAGGTGCGCGGCCGCGGCGCCCTTCAGGTCGGCGTCCGCGCGCTGCGCGAGCTCTTCCGGATCGACCGCGGTGTAATACAGGCGCGTGAAATCGGCGGTCAGGTCGGAATCGCGCAGCTGGGTCTTGGCTTCCATTGGTGGCGCAGGGCTACACTAGCCGCCGGGAAGGGGACATTCTAGGCGTTAGCGGTCATCGACGGGAGGGTCTCTATGCGACTGCCAATCCTTTCATGCGTCGTGCTCTTAAGCTTGGCGGGCTGCAGCTCGCGCGCGCCCGCGCCCCCCGCGCGGGCGCGGAAACCGTGCGCGTCTCGACCAGTCATCCGGGCGGCAGCTTCGTCGAGCTCGGTCCGGTCACCGGAATCGACGGTCGGGGCTGCGGCGACGATGGCATTCGTGGCAAGCATGACGCCGCGGTCGGCGACCTGATGAACAATGCGTTCGCCATGGGCGGCACGCACGTACAGGTGCTCGCGCTTTACGAGCCGCGCCAGATGGGCAAGTGCTTCGTCAACGTCTATCGCGTCAGCGGCACTGCCTACCGGGATTCGAGCGCGGCCGCGCCTGCGCGCGCGGGCGGCGACGTCGTACAGTCGCTGCGCGATCTGCAGACAATGCGCGCCCAAGGTGCGATTACTCAGCAGGAGTTCGAGAAGCTGAAGGCCAAGCTCGTTCAATGAGATCTCTTGTTCTCGTCGCAGCGCTCGCGCTTCCCTTCTGGGTCGTAGCGCAGCCGTATCCGTCCAAGCCGGTGCGCGTCGTGGTCGCGTTTCCCGCCGGCGGCATCGCCGACATATACGCGCGCATCATCGCGAGCCGCGCTGCGGAAAGCTGGGGACAGCCGGTGGTGGTCGAGAACCGCACCGGCGCCGGCGGCAACATCGCAGCCGAGCACGTCGCGCGCTCCGCGCCGGACGGCTACACGCTGGTCATGGGCAGCATCGGCACGCACGCGGTGAACGTGAGCCTGTTTGCCAAGCTGCCGTTCGATCCGGTGAAGGACTTCGCACCGGTCGCGCACGTGCTCGAGGCCGAAGGCCTGCTGGTCGTGCATCCGTCGGTGCCGGTCGCGAGCGTGCCCGAGCTGATCGCGCACGCGCGCTCCCATCCCGGAAAGCTCACCTTTGCGTCCGCCGGCATGGGCACCGCAAGCCACCTCGCAGGCGAGCTGTTCAAGTCGATGGCGAAGATCGAGATGACGCACGTCCCCTACAAGGGCAACGTGCCGGCGATTACCGATCTCCTCGCCGGCCAGACCGCGCTCCTCTTCGCCACCATGCCCACCGTGCTGCCCCACGCCAAGGCCGGCAAGCTGCGCGCCGTCGCCACCATCGGCTCGGCGCGCGCCAGCGCGACGCCCGAACTTCCCACCGTCGGCGAGTCATTGGCCGGCTTCGAGGTCAGCAACTGGATCGCGCTCTTTGCCCCGGCCGGTACCGCGCCCGACATCGTCAAGCGCTGGAACGCGGAGGTTCACCGCGTCATGCAGTCCCCGGACATCCAGGCCCGCCTGCCGGGCGAGGGCGCACGCTTCGTGCCGAACACGCCGGAGCAGTTCGGCGCTTTTGTGAAGAGCGAGATCGCGAAGTGGGCACCGGTGGTCAAGGCGTCGGGCGCTCGTGTCGACTAGGAATGACCGGCGACCGGGACCAAATACTGCTCGAACTTGAGCGGCGTTTGGCGCGGATCGGGAGAACAATCTCGATCGCTGAAGCGTCGACCTTGATCGCCGATGACTTTATCGAGATCGGCGTCTCGGGGACCGTGTGGACGAAGGCGAAGATCGTTCCCGCCATGACCGATTGGCCGCCGACCGAGCGAGAAATCGAGGACTTTTCGGTGCGCGAGCTCAGCCCGTCCGTGTGTCTCACGATCTACAGGCTGGGGTCGTCGCTACGTAGCTCGATCTGGCGCAAGAACGGTGATCGCTGGCAGATCATCTTTCATCAGGGGACGGCTGCGCCAGTAGCTCGGTGACGCCCCCGACGGCGGCGGTGTTTACCGTGACGGTTCTCTCCGTAGCGAACCGCAGCATGTAGTGCGGCCCGCCAGCCTTCGGCCCGGTGCCGGACAAGCCCTCGCCGCCGAAGGGCTGCACGCCCACCACGGCGCCGATCATGCTGCGGTTGACGTAGATGTTGCCGACGCGCGCGCCGCGCACGACGTCGTCGACGAAGCTCTGGATGCGGCTGTGGATGCCGAGGGTAAGGCCATAGCCGATGTCACGCAGCCATTGCAGGACCTGATCGAGCTCCTCGCGGCGGTAGGTGCACACGTGCAGGATCGGCCCGAACACTTCGAGCTTGGGTAGCTGGTCAAGAGGGAGTTGGAAGGCGATCGGTGCTATGTAGTTCCCGCTCGCAGGCGCTTGGGCTTCCCCGATCAACTGCGCACTCGCCCTTAGCCTCTCAACATGGGACAACAATGCATTGCGTGAGGGAGCATCGATGATCGGACCGATGTCGGTATCGGGCTCGGCGGGATCGCCCACCTTCAGCTCGGCGAGCGCACCGGCGAGGAGCCGCAGCACGCGCGGTGCCGCGCCCTCGTCGACGAACAGGATGCGCTGCGCGGAGCAGCGCTGGCCGGCGCTCTGGAAGGCGGAGATCACGACGTCGTCCACCACCTGCTCGGGAAGCGCGGAGGCGTCGACGATCATGGCGTTGACGCCGCCGGTTTCCGCGATCAGCGGCACGATCGGGCCGTCGCGCTTCGCCAGCGCCTCGTTGATGCGCTTTGCGGTCTCCACCGAGCCGGTGAAAGCGACACCGGCGATGCGCGGGTCGGCGACAAGCGCGGCGCCGATGGTTTCGCCGGGCCCGACGGCGCAGCAGGCCGCGTCGGCCGGAATGCCGGCTGCGTAGAGGATCTCGAGAGCGCGCCAGCCGATTCTCGGCGTCTGCTCGGCGGGCTTGGCGACCACGGTGTTGCCGGCGGCGAGCGCGGCGGCGACCTGGCCCATGAAGATCGCGAGCGGGAAGTTCCACGGGCTGATGCAGGCGAACACGCCCCGGCCGTGCAGGCGCAGTTCGTTGCGCTCGCCCGCGGGGCCGGCGAGCAGGAGCGAGCTCGAGAACCGCGTCTTCGCATGCAAGGCGTAGTAGCGGCAGAAATCCGCGGCTTCGCGCACTTCGGCCACCGCGTCGTTATAGGTGCGGCTGCCTTCGCGCACGATGAGCGACACCAACTCGACCATGCGCGCCTCGAGCGCGTCGGCGGCGCGCTCGAGCAGCGCGGCGCGCTCGTGCGCCGGTGTCCGCGACCAGGTCTCGAATGCGTCGGCCGCGCGCGCGATGCTGAATTCGAGCTCCTGCGGCGATGTCTCTTCCACCGCTGTGAGCGGCTCGGCGGCGCGATCGGCAGCCGTGCGGTTATTGAGCAGTTCGAGACGCGTGCGCTGCGAAAGATCGAGGCCGAGCGAGTTCAGGCGATCGGGGTAGATCCGGCGCGGCAGCGGAATGCGCGGGTCGGGCTCGTACGGCTGGGGTAGCGAGGCGACGGGATCCGCGACCAGCTCCTCGACCGGAACCTCGGGATCGGAAATCTGGTGCACGAACGAGGTGTTGGCGCCGTTCTCGAGCAGCCGGCGCACCAGGTAGGGCAGGAGATCGGTGAACCCGCCCACCGGCGCGTAGATGCGTACCGCGGTTTCCGGGCGCTCGGCGAGCAGCGCGTCGTACAGGGCGTCGCCCATGCCGAACAGCTTCTGGAATTCGAAGCGGCCACCGAGCTCGAGGATCGTCGCCACGGTCCTGCAGTTGTGCGTGGCGAAGGCGGGATAGATGAGCTGCGGCGCCGAGAGCAGCGCCTTCGCACAGGCGACGTAAGAGAGGTCGGTCGCGCTCTTGCGCGTGAACACCGGATAGTCGGGCATGCCGAGCTGCTGCGCGCGCTTGATCTCCCCGTCCCAATAGGCGCCCTTGACTAGGCGCACGTTGATGCGCCGGCGCAGTCCCGCCAGCCATTCGCAAACCGCCAGCGCACGCTTCTGATACGCCTGGACCGCGAGGCCGAGCTCGAAGTCGCTCGACAGCGCGTCGAACAGATCGAGGGTGAGTTCAAGGCGCTCGGACTCCTCCGCGTCCAGCGTGATGCCCACGCCGCGCTCGCTCGCGGTTTGCGCAAGCGAGCGAACCCGCGGCAGCAGTTCGCTGAAGACGCGGGAGCGCTTCGCTTCCTCGAAGCGCGGGTGCAACGCGGAGAGCTTGATCGAGACCGCGTCGGGCGGCTTGACAGCCTTGATGGCTCTTGAATATGAATTGAAATAATTCAGGGCATCGTCCGCGGTGCGCGCGGCTTCGCCGAGCATGTCGAAGGAGAAGCAGTAAGGCCGGCGCTCCGCGGCGCGCGCTACCGCGTCCTCGATGGTTTCGGCGAGCACGAATTGGCCGGCGAGGATGCGCATCGCCTGGCGCACGGCGACGCGCACCACGGGCTCGCCCAGGCGTGCGATCAGCTTCTTGATCGTCGAGAGATTCTCGTTCGCGGCGCCATGCCAGCGTGCGAGCGTGCCGGTGAGCATGAGCGCCCAGTCCGCGGCGCTCGCCGCGCTCCACTCGCCGCTTGCCAGCTTGTCGCGAATCAGCGCGTCCTGGGTCTCGGCGTCAGGTATGCGCAAGAGCGCCTCGGCGACGCACATAAGCGCGACGCCTTCGGGC
>Ga0075420_100005609_pt1 | contig 11054 bp, 7 predicted proteins | sample SoiMetdeltSBSDD4_FD_75296 | JGI IMG/M metagenome (GOLD analysis project Ga0075420, IMG submission 75296) | Bulk soil microbial communities from a Populus tree surrounding site in Tennessee, USA - Soil MetaG P. deltoides SBSDD4 | ecosystem: Environmental > Terrestrial > Soil > Tree plantation... | reverse complement strand
GGCGAGCAAGGGAACGAGTCCAGTCACGAGCTGTCTGCGCATTGGGCCCCTCCGGAGGCGAGATCCACCTGACGCAAGTCGGCACCGCAATCGTCCACGCGCGTGCGCGGCCGGCCGCGCCGTCGAAGTCCTACCTGCCGGAGCATCGCGCGAACGAGCCGTGGGGCACAACCGCCAGGCGGTGACGGAAACTTGTTAGGCGGTGAACGACTATGTCGTCGCGGTGAACGGAAGTCGTCGCAGGACGAGCGCTCGTACGACGGAGGACTCAGCCGTCAGGCCGGCAATCGATATTTCGAGTCGAGCACACGCCCTGGCATCGATCCTGCCTGCGTGGTCATGATTTTACCCCCCGTCGGAGGTCCGTTGCGATAGCACCACGGCTGCCTGCCTAACGCCACGGCGCTTCGCTGCGAAGTCGCTGCCGCTTCGCTCGTACAGCATCATCCCGGTCGAGACAACACGGGCGACCAGCCGTCGCCTGCGGTAACCGAGGCCAGGCGGGCCGCGACCCGTTGACGGTCGAGACTGCCGGCCTCCCGGCCACGCCCACCACCACACCCGCGGCGACGCCCATCGACACGGCTGCTCGAAGCTTCGACATTCAGACGTCCTCAGGGAACAGAGTAGAGGTGGCCAGTCACCGACCCTTCGCCCGTGCTGCTATGAAACCCCTCCTCCTCGGCCTCGCTCCATCCATCCTGTTCGCCCAGGCGCAGCCGGTCCCACAGACGAGCGCCAAGCCCGGTTGGCAATGGAGCATCGACAGCGTGTTCAAGGTCGTGAACACGGTTCGCGCGGGTCGCTCGCTGCAACCGGCGACATGGCCAAACGGCGCCCGCGTCGCCGTGCTGCTTTCGTTCGACGTGGACAACGAGACGATCGCCCTGCGATTCGGTGAGCCGAACGCCGGGACGCTCTCGCAGGGCCAATACGGATCGCGTCAGGGATTACGGCGCGTCGTGGAGCTGCTCGACCGAAATCGGATTCCAGCGTCGTTCTTCATCCCGTCCGTGAGCCTTCAGATCGCGCCGGACATGGCGACGCTCATCAAGAAGAGCGGTCGCCACGAGTTTGGCGTGCACGGGTGGATCCACGAGCTCAATACGACCCTCCCCGATTCGGCCGAGCGGGCTCTCCTCACGAAAGCGGTCGATGAGCTCACGCGGCTCACGGGGACGAAACCCACGGGGTACCGCGCGCCAAGCTGGAACTTCAGCCCCAACACACTGACCATCCTCCGCGACCTCGGTTTCCGCTACGAAAGCTCCCTCATGGCCGACGACAGCCCGTACGAGCTGCTGCAGAACGGGCAGCCAACAGGCATGGTGGAGCTGCCTGTGGAGTGGATCCTCGACGACGCGCCGCTGTTCAACCCGCAGGGCGATCGCTACAGCCCGCCGCGTGACGTCGCGCAGGTGTGGATCGACGAGTTCGACAAGGCGCACGAGGAGCGCACGATGTTCGTGCTGACGATGCACCCCCACATCGTGGGGCATCGCTCACGCATCGTCGCGCTCGAGCAGCTCATCGCCCACATCCGGCGGAAGGGCAACGTGTGGTGGGCGACACACGGCGAGGTCGCTGAATACGTCCGGAAAGAGGCGAGGCTTGGAGACCCGAAGCCACGGATGTAGCGCGGTGGGGTCAGAGTCCAAGGGCATCGTTCCATTGCCTCGGCAATGGAACGATGCCCTTGGACTCTGACCCCAATGTTACGGCGGCGGCCGTCTGAATCGGTAGATGATCGCGCCAAGGATGAGCGCGATCACGCCGGCAAGGAGGTTCCGCAGCGTCGTGCTCGACAGGAATATGAGTGACAGCAGGAGCGCCAGCAGCGGGATCGTCGCGCCACCAGGGAGCCGAACCGCGTTAGGCCGATCGCGGAACCGCCGTCGCAGCACCGGAACCGCCGCTGCGGTCCCGATGTACGTGAACAGCCGCGCGATGATCGACAGCAGCGCGAGCTGGACGAACGAGCCGCTGAGCGCGAGGACGAGCGCGATCGATGCCAGCGTGACGATCGCCGCCGCCGGCGTGCGGTACTTCGGGTGGATCCGCGCCAGCGCGCGCGGGCCGTAGCCGTCGGCCGCCAGAGCGTACAGGTAACGTGGGCCGACGAGGATCGTGTTCCCGACGTTCCCGCCGATCGAGATCATTGCCCCGATGGTCATGAGCAGCGCACCACCATTGCCGAGGAACGTGCGTGCCGACTCGGCGACCGCGGACTGCGACTGCGCGACGTTCGGCAGCGTCCCGAGCCCGACGAGCTGCACGCCACTATAGAGCAGGGTGACGATCGTGATCATCGTGAGGAGCGCGAACGGCACGTCACGCCGCGGGTTCTTGTACTCGCCGGCGGCCGCGGGCGTGTTCTCGAACCCGGCGTACGCGAAGAGCAGCAGGAGACTGGCCTCGCCTAACGCCGATGCCTGCGGGCGTTCCATCGGGGAGAGGGTGGCCCAGTTGACGTAGAAGATCCCGACGACGATGAAGATCACGAGCGGCACGGTCTTCCCGATCGTCAGCGCCACCGCCGTTCGAGCCCCTTGCTTCACGCCGACGACGTTGATCCAGGTGAGGAGCGCGATGAGGCCGACGATCAACATCACGCGAGCGACCCCCGACCCGGCCGCCGGCCAGAGGAACGCGGTCGCCTGCGCGAATCCGTTCGCGAGCGACGCGATCGACGCGATGCGCGCGAGCCACGTCATCCACCCGACCTCGAAGCCGACGAACGCACCGAACGCCTCGCGGGTGTACAGGTATGCGCCTCCCGGCTCGTCGAAGTAGCTCGACGCTTCAGCAAAGCACAGGACGAGCAGCGCGACGGCGAGCCCGGCGACCACGACCGCCAGCACGCTCGCGTTGCCGAGCAGCGCAGCGGCTGCGGCCGGGAGGAGATACACGCCGCTGCCGATGACCTCGTTGATCGAGAGGCCAACGAGCTGCCATCGCGAGACGGCGCGTACGAGCCCGGACTGGCCGGACGTTCCTGTGTTCGCAGGAGCGGTCACGTTGAAGGAGGTCTGAGGTCGGATTCGGTCGGTCGCGGCCAGGACGTAGCGGTCACTGCGCTGCGGGCGTGACGACTGCGGGAAACGACCCGGTCAGGATGCGACCGGCGCGCTTGAACTGCACCCAGACCGTATAGTTACCGGGCTGCGGAAACGCGTACGGAAAGTACAGCGTGTCACCCGTCGCGGTCGATGTGTCGTGCGCGGGTTTCACCGCCTGCGCCGAGTGCGCTGCGTGCGGCTCCCGAGTGGTGTCAGCTGGAGACGTGAGCCGCGCCTGCGCGGCGACGGAGATCGTCCCGAGCGGGTGCAGGTGAATGAACACCTTCGCGTCGTCGCGCACGACGACGGCGTGGCCAACCATGCCCAGATAGGGCTCGAGCGATGCGGTATCGCCAGCCGGCGGCGACACGGAGAACCGCAGGCGCGCCTCGGTGTTCTCGACGAGCGGCGACTCGTCACGAAGCCAGGTGACTGCCGTCCCGTCATCGAGAGTGATGCGGCGACCATCTTCCATCGGGTGACCAACGCCCCACGAGTCGTCGGGGTCGATCGTCGATGGCGCAGCGCGACCGGTCGAATCCGCAGGGACGTCCACGGTCGTCGTCATGGTCTGCGTGAAGCCGCTCGTCTGGACGATGTCCGCGAATACGGTGTACTTGCCTCCCGGGAGTGGCGGAAAAGCGGCCGCGAACGTCACCGAATCGCGCGTCGTTGGGTGCAGGTGCGCGAAGGCGCGGCGCCCGTCCGCCGCAACGACGAACAGATGCACGAGCTTCCCGTGATCCTCGATCAGGTCACCGCGCTGCGGCAGGCGACGCTCGCGGAGCCAGCGCACGTCGTGGCGACGAACCCACGTCGAATCGGTGATGGCGAAGTCGAGCGACGACGAATCCACGCGCGCCGAGATCGTCATCGGGCGAAAGAGATTCCGCTGGAACCCTCGGTCTTCGGCGCGCCACCACGCTCCGGTGCCCACGACCGCGATCGCGAGGACGATCGCGACGCGCGCCATCGCGAGCTTCGCGCGACGGCGGCGTGGGGCGTCCACCTCGCCATCCGGAGGGAGCACGCTCTCGCGCACCGCGGCGCCGGCGATGGTCACCAGCCCTAACGCGAGCACCACGGCGGCGGTCACGAGGAGCGCGGCGAGCGGCGTGTCGAACGTCAGGCGTCGTCCGGCAACCGCCGTGAGCGGAACGACGACGGTGCCGATGCCCTTCGCGCCGGTGACGCCGACAGTCACGCTGTTCGAGCCGGCCGTCATCACCCAGAGCCGCGTGCGATACCACCCCGGGCTGTCCGGCACCGGCGCGGCGACATCGGGCGGTGGCGCGCCGCCGGTTGCATCGAAGCGATTGACGAACGCCGTCACGCGCTCGATTCCCGAGTCGGCGGGCTTCACGTTGACGATCGCGATGCCCGGGACGACCGCCGGTGCCTGCACGTGCACGAGGACCGTATACGGGCCGGCTGGTCCGTCGTACCACGCATCGGGGCTTCCGATGTGGGCCGACGAAACCACCACGGCCGCGGCGAGCGCCAGGATCGTCGTCGCTGGGCGACCCATTCGCCTCACGGTACGGTCATCGCTGGACGCGCGACATCCCGTGGCCGATCCAGAGCCCGAGTTGCGATGATGCGACGGCGGTCATCACGGCGATCCCCAGCCCCTTTGCGAAGCTGGCGACGGTTGTCTCGGCGCCCCAGAACTCGTAGTGCCATGGACCCGGCTTGATGTTGTAATCCCACAGGTCCGCGTTGAACAGGAAGGTGCGGGCCGCCGGCGACAGCATGAACTCGCCCCACCACCAGTGCGTCGCGAGCATGATCGCCACGAAGCCAATCCCGAGCGCGAGCGACAGGCTCCAGTCGTGGCCGCGCACCCGGCGGAGGAGCACGTCGATGGCCAGCGCGGGGACCACGAGCAACAGCGGAAACGGCGGCGGCACCATGCGGGTGACCGGATTGTAGATCGGCGCGAGCAGCGCGGTTGCCGGGAACAGCTGCAGCGTCCACATCAGCACGAGCACGATCGCCATGTAAACGGCGGCCGTCGTCGTGGCCGGCCATCGCAGTCGTGACGGACGCGCGGTCGCCACGAGTATGAGCGGAATCAGGATCGCCGTGACGCGGTAGAAGCGCGCCGAGTGCATGTCGTTCGGGAACGCGGCGTACTCCATGAGCACGGTCGCGTGCATCGTGAGCAGGATGCCTGCCGACATCGCGTAGATCATCGAGAGGCGTCGCTGCTCGGACGGCTCGGCTCTGTTCTGGCGAGCGAGCGCCATCAGCATCGCGCCGACCTGGATCGCGATCATCCCCCACGCCAGGACCATGTGTGGCGGACTGATGATCTTCACATCAAGCCCGTACGCGTTATGCCACCAGTTATCGAACGGCGCCGACGCGATCATCGTGAGCGTGCCCCAGATGCACACCCACGCGCCGAGCGGTCCGCGGAAGCCCCAGAACCGCACTGTGCGCGCGTGGTCGCTGGCGGTGCCGGCGAACGTCGTGCGCAGGACGACCCATCCGCAGCTCGTGCCAGCGACGACCGCCGCGAGCTGCTCGAGCAGGTGCGGCGGTGACCAGAAGGAGTCGCGGCCGATCGAGCGATGCCAGGAGATGTCCCAGATCAGTCCCACGACGATCGAGACCGATGAGAACAGGACCGCGTAGAGCGGCCAGGTTGCCTCCGCGCGCTGACCGACGCGCGTCGCCGGCTGCGCGAGGCTTTCGTCTCCGCGAACGGAGACTCCGTCGAGCGTCGTGCTCACGTGGTGTCCCTCCCGGTCATGTTCTACTCGATGCGCCGGCGGACGGCGCTCTGAGGATCAGCGGTCGCGCGGATGTCGAACGCCGCGCGCGCGCCGATCGTGAGATAGCCTGGTGCGCCGGTCGTCGTCAGCGCTTCCGGCTGCGGATGGAGGAACGCGCCGCTCGCGTCGATCGTGTCGATCGCGGTGACGCCCGTCAGGTCGCCAACTTCGCGGACGCGGCCGCCTGTGCGGGCGACGGCGTCGTCGAAGTTCACGGCGAGGTCGGCCACGAGCGGCGGCATGTTCGGGAGCACGATCTGGCCGCCTTTGATGAGCAGATCGTACGCGCCACCCGTGTTGTAGGGGAGACCCTCGTACACCTGCGCGTCGGCGGTCTCGTAACTCTTCGTCGCGATGGCGTCGAGCGCGCGGATGATGGCCGCGCCGTTGAGACGCCGGAGCTGCTGCTTGTCCGGGTCGTTAGGCAGCGCGCCGCTCTCGATGAGCACCGTGCTCGTCCCCCATGCCTGCATGAGGTCACCGAACGCGCGCGGGTTGAACGAGTCGTCATACTTGGACACGCGACCGGGGATCTCGCTGCCGAAGTCGCGAGCGAGCCCCGCGGCGACGAGGCGAGCGCGGCTCCGAACCGGGCCCCAGGTGCGCTCCTCATCGGTCGCCGGTGCGAGCAGCGCGATGCCGGCCTGCAATCCGGTGCGACCGACGCGGGTGCGTGCGTTCTGGTCGTGGAGGTTGAAGCCGAAATCCGGCTTCAGCTTGTCGCGAAGCGTCTTGAGGGCGCGCCCTTCGGGCGTCGACAGGCGGCGAGCGTCACGGTTGATGTCGATCCCGACGGCATTTTCGCGCTGGAATCGCTCGGCGCCATCCGGGTTGAGCATCGGGACCATCGTGACCGTGAGGCCCTGGGCGATCCGGTCGCGCATCGGGTCGGTCCCCGGGGCAGTGATCCACGCGAGCACGTCCGCGAGCGCCATCGTGGCCGTCGCCTCATCGCCGTGCATCTGCGACCAGAGGAGCACGGAGACCGGGCCGGTGCCGAACGTGATGGCCCGAAGGGGGCGGGCCATCATCGATCGCCCGATCTCCTCGACGCGCAACCGCTGCGACACGAGCGATGGCTGGAGCGCGCTCCAGTAGTCCGCGTGGTTGATCCGTCGCGTGGTGATCGCGGCGACGCGGTGGCGATCGACGAGCCGGAGCGCGTCAGTGAGGGCGGTCGGCGCAGCGGACGGGCCTCCCGTGGGCACGTTCGGCGCGGGCGGCACGATCCGGCCGACGGGCCGGCAAGCGGCGGCGAGCAGGACGGTGGCGAGAAGGTATCGGTTCATGGGGTCAATTTGGGTCGGGAATCGGGAATCGGGAATCGGGAATCAAAGGGAACCGGAACCGGAACTGCGAAACGGCGGCATTCCACTTGACGGTCTAGTGGAGAGGCCGCATTGTTCCGGTTCACTAGACCATCTAGTAAAGGTCCGATGACCGCCAAGTCCGGGTCGCTCCTTCAAGGCACGCTCGACCTCATCGTCCTCCAGCTCCTTCGAGCCGAGCCGACGAATGGGTACGATCTCACGCTGCGCATTCAGGCCATCTCGAACGAGGTCCTGAAGGTGAACGCCGGGTCGCTGTACCCGGCGCTCTACCGCCTCGAGCGGCGCGGGCTCATCAAGGCCGAATGGGCCGAGACGCCGAACGGGCGTCGGGCGAAGGTCTATTCGCTGAGCACCGCGGGGAAGAAACACCTGGCCGAGCAGCGCGAAAGCTGGGAGCGGTTTTCCGGCGCGCTCGCGGCTATTCTGCGCACGTCGTAGATGCACTTCCTGGAACGGGCCCGGTGGTGGCTCGGCGCTGCGTTCCGGCGTCGCTCGCGCGACCGGGAGATGCGCGAAGAGCTCACGCTCCACCTCGAGCAGGCGACCGAGCGCCTCATGGCGCGAGGGTTGTCGGCGGGCGAGGCGCGCGCGCTGGCACGGCGGGAGCTCGGCAACCTCACGCTCATCGAGGAAGAAGGCCGCGACGCACGCGGCATCCAGTGGCTCGAGTCGGTGTCGGCCGACGCCCGGTTCGCGATGCGCCATTTCGCGCGGCGTCCGCTCACCGCCATCACGATCATCCTCGTCCTCGCGCTCGGCATCGGCGTGAACGCGGGGATCTTCTCGATGATTCAGGCGGCGATGATGCGTCCCGCACCGGGCGTGCCTCGCAACGACGCGCTCGTTCGCATTCGCGGCACGAGTCTCATTCGTCAGGAAGGACGCCTCCAGCCGCGCGGGCTCACCCAGTCGGAGCTCCGCACGCTCGCGTCGCGACGCGAGACGTTCGGCGCGGTTGCGGGCTGGGTGAGCGACGACCTCGTGCTCGATCGTGGCGAGAGCCGTGATCCTGTGACTCTAGTTGGCCAGTTCGTGACGCCAGGGTATTTCTCGATTCTCGGCGTGCGGGCGGCGTTAGGTGCCGGCCTCTCTGCGTCCGCGCCGGACGCCGCCGGCGCAGAGCTACAGGCCGTCGTGGCGCATTCGGTGTGGGTGAAGGAGCTCGGCGGCGACAGCGCCATCGTCGGCCAGTCGATCACGATCAACGACATCGCCGTTCGTGTGGCCGGCATTGCGCCGCCGCGGTTCCGCGGACCGGTCGCTGGCCCCGGACGACCAGGCATCTGGCTGCCGATCGAAGCTCGTCCGGTATTGTCGCATGGGTCGGGAGGCGTCGCTGATCAGGACTCCATGGTGTATCAGGCGGTGGCGCGCCTAACGCCTGGTGCAACGCTCGAGCGCGCAGCTACGATCGCGTCCGTCGTCACCCGCGCGACCGTCGCCCACCTCGGGCAGGACTGCTGCGTTCATTCCAGCGACGTCGTGTGGCTCCGCGGTGACACGGAAGTCGCCCGCGCCGGCGAGAAATTCGTCCTGGCTACCGTGCTTGGCGGCCTCGGACTCCTGGTGCTGCTCGTCGCGTGCACGAATGTCAGCGCCCTGCTCATCGGGGCGGCAGTGGCACGTCGGCAGGAGATCGCCGTGCGGCTCTCGCTCGGCGCGTCGCGACGCCGGCTCATTCGCCAGCTCGTGACCGAGAGCGGCATGCTCGCGCTGGCTGGTGGCGCGCTCGGACTGTCGCTGTTCTGGGTCGTCACACGGGTGCTTCGCTCGGTGATCGGCGCCGACTACACGGATTTCGACCCCGATTTCACGACGATCGGGTTCACGGCCGCTTTCGCGCTTGGCGTCGGTATCGTGTTCGGTCTGTCGCCCGCGTTTCACGCGACGCGTGCCGGGCTCGCGAGCGTGCTCAAGGACTCGGGAGCGGGCGCGACCGCGCGGTCGCGGCTCCAGCGAGGATTCATCATCGCGCAGGTGGCGCTCACGCAGCCAATGCTCATCGGGGTTGCCGTTTTCGTCCTCGGCATCGCGAGCGAGGCCGACGTTGTCGTCGCTGAGGCACAAGGCGAGCGCGTCGTCAGCGCGCGGTTCGACCTGTATCGCGGAGCAGGTACCCCGGCGGTTCGCGAGCAACGAGTGCGCGAGCTGATGACGCGCGTCGTGGCGGTTCCCGGTGTCGCCGCGGTCGTGCACGACGCCTCGGCGTACGCGATCGTCGACGCATCGGCCGACCCCGCGGACGCGCCAGGTGGTGCGGATCCAGCGTTTCGCGTCCGCGTGCATCTCGAGGGCGCCGCACCCGGCTACTTCGCCGCACAGGGTATCCGGATCGTTCGCGGCCGTGACATCGAGCGCGCCGATTCCATCGGCCGTGACATGGCGGGTGTCATCGGGAGCGACCTTGCACGACAACTCTTCGGCACGACCGACCCGCTCGGCAAGCGGATTCGCACGCATTCGCGTCGCGATGGCGAGACGCGAACGGCCGTCGTCGTCGGCGTGTACGACTCCGCACAGCCGACCACCCGTGGGTCAGGCCCACGCATCTACTCCGCGGACGGCGCGCGCTGGCCTCGACACGCGTACCTCATTCGCACGACCGGTCCGGCAGACGCGGTGATGCCGGCGATCAAGCGTGTGTTGCGGTCCGACGGCACGGACCTCATGCCGCGAACGTTGGAGACGCTCGCCGCGCGCGAGCAGCAGCAGCGCGACGAGATGCTGCAGGTGACCGGGGGAGCCGCCGGTGCCGGGCTGCTCGCGCTCTTCCTCGCGTCGATCGGGCTCTATGGCGTCGTATCGCTCGCGGTCGGACAGCGCCGTCGCGAGATCGGCGTTCGCATCGCGCTCGGTGCCGCGCCTGGCCGGGTGGTCGCGATGTTCTATCGCAGTGGCGTGCGGCTGAGCGTCGTGGGACTGGCAATCGGCTTGCCGATCAGCACCGTCGCGCTGCGCGTGATCGTGACGTCGGTGCCCGAGATGCCATCGATCAACGTGCTGCCGATGGCCGTCGTCATCGCCGTCGTGGTGATCGGCGTCGCGTCGGTCGCCAGCTGGCTCCCCGCGCGCCGCGCGGCCACTGTGGATCCGGTGAAGGTGCTCCGGTTGGAATGAAGTTGGCATGGCGTGGACCGTGCCGTGCCGGTGCTTAGCTTCAGGGAGAGCATCAGGCACAACTTTTCGCCGGGAAGGAGCCATTCGTGAGAACTCGCATCCACGCGGTCATCGGGGCGGGTGTGATCGCCATGACCGTCGGCGGTCGTGCAAGCGCGCAGACCCCAGTCGATACGCGGCCACCGAACGGCACGGGGCAGACGCCGGCGTTCGCCGGGCAGACCGACGCGCCGGAGCGCAAGTCGAACGTCGCGTTCGACGTCGTCACCGTGGCGGAAGGGTTGGAGAATCCGTGGGGCCTGGCGTTCCTGCCTAACGGGAAGATGCTCGTCACCGAGCGTCCCGGCCGCCTCCGCGTCGTCACAGCCGACGGCAAGCTGTCGGAGCCGGTGACTGGGTTGCCGGCCGTGGACGCGCGAGGGCAGGGCGGGCTGCTCGATGTCGCCATCGATCCGAACTTCGCGTCGAACAGCTACATCTACTGGAGCTACGCCGAGCCAGGCGATGGCATGAACAACACGGCCGTGGCGCGTGGGAAGCTCGTCGATGGCGCCGCGCCGCGCGTCGACGAGGCGAAGGTGATCTATTCGCAGCGACCGCAACTGAACTCGCGCGCGCATTTCGGCAGCCGCCTCGTCTTCGGTCGTGACGGCACGCTGTTCATCACGCAGGGCGATCGCTCGATCACCGAAGGGCGCATGCAGTCGCAGCGAATGGACGGGCTCATCGGCAAGATCGTTCGCATCAACGCGGACGGCTCGATCCCG
>Ga0075420_100005603_pt1 | contig 11056 bp, 8 predicted proteins | sample SoiMetdeltSBSDD4_FD_75296 | JGI IMG/M metagenome (GOLD analysis project Ga0075420, IMG submission 75296) | Bulk soil microbial communities from a Populus tree surrounding site in Tennessee, USA - Soil MetaG P. deltoides SBSDD4 | ecosystem: Environmental > Terrestrial > Soil > Tree plantation... | reverse complement strand
GCGCACCACCGGCTGCTCGAGAGCGGGCGCCGCGCGATCGATGTGACGCACGCCTTCTTCACGCACCTGCACTACGACCACTGCATGGACTACGGGCGGCTCGTGCTGCAGCGCTGGGACCAGGGCGCCGACCGCATCAATGACCTCGACGTGTACGGTCCGCCGCCCATGAGGCGGATGACGGAGCAGTTGTTCGGCGAGGACGGCGTGTACGGGCCTGACATCCGCGCGCGCATCGAGCACCAGAGCAGCATCGACGTGTTCGTCGCGCGCGGCGGCACGCCACCACGCAAGCGCCCCGCGCCGCGCGTACGCGAGATCAAGCCTGGGGACGTGATCACCGGGAAGGAGTGGAAGGTGACCGTCGGGCGCGCGAAGCACGTGGAGCCATACCTCGAGTGCCTCGCGTTCCGGCTCGATGCGCCGGATGGCTCGCTCTGTTACACCGGCGACAGTGGCGCGAGCGACGATGTCGTCGCGCTCGCGAAGGGGTGCGATGTGCTGATCCACATGAACCACTACTTCAGCGGTACCGCCCCGAGCCCGGCGTACCGGGCGGCGTGTGGCAACCATCGGGACAACGCGCTGACCGCGAAGAAGGCCGGTGTGAAGACGCTGGTTCTCACGCACCTGCTGGCCCAGGTCGATCAGCCGCGCGTGCGCGAGCAGATCGTGCAGGAGATCCGGCAGGAGTTCGATGGCAGAGTGGTGTGGGGCGAGGATCTCATGGAGCTCGGGTTCACCCTGCCGCAGGTCGCGAAGATCGAAGGCTATTGATGCTCGGGAGCTAGCAGCCCCCAGCGGCCAGCACGAGAGGTGCGCACCCTCGCAGGTGATGCCTCGCGGCGTCACGTCAGCCAAGGTGGGCGTCCGGCAAGCCGCGGGAGACTCACGATGCGAACCCAAAGGTGCGGATAGCGCCGTTGAGGCGCATATTCGCGGTTCGTGGGGCAGTCGTGGCGTGCTGACTGGCTCCCTCCCTTTGAGGTTCTGCTCCAATCCCGTGTCGTGCGACGCGGTGATTTCTCGTGACTGGGGCAGCGTGAGAGAATGGACTGCCCCCGGATCGAGGAGACTCCATGAATCGTTATGGTTGGACCAAGGGCGCAATGGCCTTGGCCGCCGTCATCATCGCAAAGACGGTGGTCGCTTCACCCGCAGACGCTCAAGGGTGCGAACCCATACGATTCACGACCCCGGTGAACCTCGGCGGCGAGGGCCAGGCGTATCAGCGTGCCCGGGCGTGGCAGGTCACGCTCGCGTACCGGCGGCTCGTGTCCAAGGACTGGTTCGTCGGGACTGACGAGAGCTCCTCGCGAGCGCCGGGAGGCCAGTCGCCGGTCTTCAAGATCCACACGCTCGTGGCGGACGTCGCCTACTCCATCGATGATCGGTACCGCTTGCGCTTGAGTGTGCCGGTATCCACGGGCTCCTTGTCGCGAATCTGGCCGGACCGCTCGCACCACGAGCAGACGGCGACCGGGATCGGGGATCTGACCCTTCTCGGAGAGGCGTGGATCCTCTCACCGCGCAGCCATGAACGGGGCAACATCTCCGTCGGCCTCGGTCTCAAGGCGCCCACGGGAAGTCACAAGATCGCGAGCCAGTTCTACACTGCGTCGGGTGCGGTCGACTTCCCGGCGGATCAGACGATCCAACCGGGGGACGGGGGCTGGGCGGTCATCCTCCAAACTCAAGCGTTCCGCCAGGTAACGGAGCGCACCCACGCCTACGCGTTCGCCTCCTACATGGCGAGCCCGAAAGCGCGCAGCGATGTGGAGTGGCAGCCGAGCTCGGGGCAGTACTGGTCCGTGCCCGACGTCTACTCGGCGCGACTGGGCGGCGCGTTCTCGGTGTGGCCCGATCAGGGGCTCACGCTGAGCCTCGGCGGTCGCGTCGACGGCATTCCGGTGCACGACCTGGTAGGCGGCGGTGACGAGGACACTATCAAGCGAACCGCGTATATCGTGTTCGCGGATCCCGGGCTGTCGCTCTCGCGAGGGAAGGGCACCATCACGCTGAGCGTTCCCTACCGGCTCAAGGTCAATCGCCAGAAGAGCCTGTTCGAGCAGCGGACGAACGGACTCAACGCCGGTGGATTTGCGAAGTACCTCGTGTTCGCGAGTTACTCGCACCAGCTTTAGCATATCGTGCTGACGCGACTCGGCGCGGCGGCGACCGCGCTCGTGCTGGTAACATCGGCTCTCGACGCACAGCCCATCAGAGCCGGCATGCCGGCACCGGAGATCGACCTGCCGGTGCTCACCGGTGGCCGCGTCAAGCTGTCCAAGCTTCGCGGCCAGCCGGTCGTCGTGTCGTTCTGGGCGACCTGGTGCGCGCCCTGCCGGACCGAGTTTCCCGAACTGGTCCGCCTGCACGAGACGCATGGGCCGGCGGGCCTCCGCGTGCTCGGGGTCAACGCGCGCGACCAGGAGAGGAACACGAAGAACATCAAGGAGTTCCTCGATGGGTTCGGCGCGACATTCCCCGTCGCCCTCGACCAGCGGGGCAAGGCGCGGCGCACGTATCGCATCGTGGGCCACCCGACGACGGTGTTCATCGACTCGGCGGGGACTATCAGGCAGATCCACATGGGGCCGATCAGCGGCGAGGAGCTGGACCGCGGGGTCGCCGCGATCCTCCCGCCGCGCTGACGTTTGCCTAACGCGACTGCGGGCGCGTCGTCTTACCCGCCGCCCGACTGGTGCAGGACGCCTAACGCATAAGTGGACGTCAGCGCCGCGAGCGGGATGGCGGGATCGCCGCGGATTCTTCGTGTGACATGGTGACGAGGCGGCTGTGCGGCCTCGCGCCCCTAACACTCGAAGGAGACCCAATGAGATTCCGACTGACCGTGCTGGTCGCGGCGCTGGGCGTCGTCACCGGCTGCCAGGATGCCCCGACTGCGATGACAGCGCCCCCGGCATCGTTAGGTGAGGGGCTCCGTGCGGCATCCCTCGCGAATGACGCGCCGCAACCGTCGAGCGTCCGCTGGAACCGGACGGCAATCGCGCTGTTTCGAGCGCGCGGTGGCAATGCCGGTCGCCTGACTACCTACCTCTCGCTGGCGCAGTATCGCGCCGTCCTCGCGGCCCAGGACAGACGGCACGGGCAGGACCGCCCGTCGCCCGCCGGTGCCGCAGCGGGGGCGTCCGTGGTCGTCCTCAAGCAGTTCTACCCCGGGGATGCGGCTGCCCTAGACGCCGCGCTCGCGACCCAGCGAACCGAGCTGCCGTTAGGCACCGAGCGGAACAAGGACTTCGAGGCCGGCGAGGCCATCGGCCGCGCGGTCGCCGCAGGAGTGCTCGCGTTCGCCGCGTCCGACAACTTCGGTCTTACATCACCAGGCGTGCCCCCGGTGGGGCCGGGATACTGGACCAGCAGCGGGGCAGCCATCGTGCGCGGTGGGCTCGGGGCGCGACCGTTCTTCCTCACATCTGCGAGTGAGCTGCGGTCGGCGCCACCGCCGCCGTTCGGCTCGCCGGCATACCTGAGCGCACTGGCCGAAGTGCGGGCGATCGCGCTGGGTCGCACGCCGGAGCAGGTCGCGATCGTTCTCAAGTGGGTGCCGTTCTCGGGACCCGTGTTCAACGGGATCGCCACCGACCTGATCGCGAAGTATCACCGGTCGGAGCTGGAGGCTGCGCGCGTGCTGGCCTACGCCAATGCCGCCGGGTTCGATGCAATCATCGCCTGCTTCGACACGAAGTTCGCCTACTGGTTCATCCGGCCCACGCAGGCGGATCCGACCATCCCGCTGGCGACCGGTCTGCCGAACCACCCGTCGTATCCGTCGGCCCATTCGTGCGAGACGGGGGCGTTCCATGGTGTTCTCGCCGATGCGTTCCCCGCCGAGCGAGCGATGCTCGATGCCGTGGCACAGGAGGCGAGCATGTCGCGCGTGTACGGCGGCATTCACTACCGGTTCGACGGCGATGCCGGGCTAGCGCTTGGCCGCGCGGCGGCAGCGCTGGCGCTGCGTCGCCAAGGGCTGGAATGAGGCACGCTCGGTCCGGGACAGCGCGAGAGCGCTGCCCCGGATCGGCTCGACCGGAACGACCGCGCCGACGACGCGGACGATCCTCGATGCCTAACGCGACAGGCGCGAGCCCTAACGTGATGGCGGACTGCCCGGCCGGCGACCACCGAGCCCGACGCGGCGGAGCAGCTCCTGATAGCGCGCGCTTCCCTGGATCGGGTCGTATACCGGATCACTCACCGCCGAGATACTTGCCGGCCAGTTCTCGAATGCGTCCGTCGCGCGCTCCAGCGCCGCGATTGCCTGGGTCGTGTCACGATGGCCCAGGAACACCAGCGCTCGTCCCCACTCCGACATCCAGACCTTCGGCCCGAGGCTCTCGATCTCCGCCCACCCCTTCCTGAGCGCCGCGGTATCGCCGATCGCCGCGAGCACGTAGAACCGAGGACCGGGAACCGGAACCCGAATTCGCGTGACGAACTCGCGCGCCCTCTCGGTACGTCCCGCCCCGAGCTGAACCAGAGAGCCGGTCGAAAGCGTCGTGATATTCGTGGAGTCGGCTTGAAACGCGCGCGCGCTCTCGACGAGGGCGCTGTCGAGCTCTCCCTTGAGGTAGTACGCGTATGCGACCCAGCTGGAAACCAGCGCCGATGCGGGTTCGTGGTTTCGTGCCTCCAGTAGCTGCGCCAACCCCTCATCGAGCCGTCCACGAAACAACAGGTGGCGGCCGTACTGGACCAGTGGCTCGACGTCGCCTTCGCTGCGAAGTCGCAGCGCCGCCTGGAATTCCGAGAAGGCACGGTCCCAGTCATTCGCGTGCTGGTAGATCAGGCCGAGCGCAACGTGCGGCTGCGCGAGTGTGGAGTCCAGGAGAAGCGCTCGCTCGGCGGCGGCGGTCGCCTCCGCCGCGACCTCCCTCGTGGATATCATCTGAAAGAAGGGCGTGATGGCGAGGGCGAGACTCAGGCCGGAGTAGGCGGGCGCATACAGCGTGTCGATCTGCGCCGCGCGACGGAACCAATCCACGCTGGTTCGAACGTTCTGACCGCGCCGAGTGAGAGCCCCCTGGCCCAGGGTGTAGTAGCGAGCCGCCTCGCGATTGACCGTGCGGGCGGACGCCCGAGACGCCGCGCGAACGCGGGTCGGCGTTCCGAACCGCGTTCGCACCGTTTGCTCGATCGCCCGAACGATGTCTTCGCGGACCGCGGTGAAGTCACCGTCACTTCGTTCGAGCACGGCACCCCACAGATTGGTGCCGTCCTGGGCGTCGACGAGGCTGGCTGTTACGGTGAACCGGCTGCCGGTCCCGCGGAGCGACCCCATCACGAGCAGCCGGGCACCGAGCGCCTGGCCGACCTTCTGCGGATCGATATCGCGCATGCCGCGGTATCTGCCAACGGCGCCCCGACTCATCACGCGCACTCCCGGGACGGTGAACAAGGACGTGGCCACCTCATCGCTCAGGCCGTCGGCCATGTCGCTCTGCGTCGAATCCCCGCCGAGGGGACGAAGCGGTAACACGGCGAGCGTCAAATCCCCGATGGGGCGATCAGCCGACGGCGAGAGCGCGCGCGCAACGAGGTAGCCGGTCAGGCCCAACACGAGCACACCGCCGACCACGAGCGAGGCCAGCAGACCGCGATGCCGGCGCCATCTCTCGTTAGGTGTCGTCCGGGTTCCCTCGAGCTCCGCGACCACCTCGTGGGCGCTCTGCGGGCGCGCGGCCGGGTGCTTCTCGAGGCACCTCGCAACGAGTCGCGCCACCGAATCCGGAACTCCGGGGGCGAGGTCGGAGAGCGGCACGGGCTTCGTTCCGACGTGCGCGGCGATGATCTGGTGCGTCTGCTGGCCATGAAACGGCGGATGCCCCGCGAACAGCTCGTACGCGAGACAGCCGAAAGCGTAGATGTCTGCGCGATGGTCCGTCGACGGGTCGCCGATGGCCTGCTCGGGCGCCATGTACGCAGGCGTCCCGATCCCCGCGCCCGCCTGCGTGATCGTGCCACCCGGCGATTCGGTCTGCGCGGCGCTGACTGCCTTGGCGATGCCGAAGTCCGTCACCACCGCCGCTCCGCCCGACAGCATCACGTTGTCGGGCTTCACGTCCCGATGGACGACGCCGCGCTCATGCGCGTAGGCGAGTGCCCGGGCGACGTCGCGGAGCGCACTCACGCATTCCGCGACCGGGAGGCGCCGCTCCCCACTGAGCCGTGCCCGTAACGACTCACCCTCCTCGAACGGCATCACGTAGTACAACAACCCGTCCGCATCCCCGGAGTCGTAGACCGGCACGATGTTCGGATGCCGCAGGCGCGCCGCGATGCCGATCTCGCGGAGGAACCGGTCGCGCCCGAGCGACGCGGCGAGATCCGGCCTGATCACTTTCACGGCGACGTCGCGCGCGTGCTTCGTGTCGTGTGCCAGATACACGCAGGCCATCCCACCACGTCCCAGCTCGCGACCGATCCGGTAGCGTCCGCCGAGGGTCTCGGGAATCTCCAGCTCGTCTCCGACGAGCATCCGCGCGAATCGCTCGGCAGCCGGCCGGTTGAGTATCGGCATGTCGCGCTCGCACTCGGCGACGAGGCGCTCGAGCACCGCGCGACGGGCGGGATCGCCCGCACTCGCTTCGTCCAGCGCTGCCACGCGCCGCTCGGTCGGTGCGTCGAGCACCGCATCCACCAGCGGGGCCAGCGCCCGCCAGTCGTCAGGCAGCATGGCCTCGGCGTCAGCAGGCGGAGGCGTCGAACGCCACGCCGGGTCGCTCACGCCGGGTCGCTCACGCCGGGTCGCTCACGCCGAGAGCGCCCGTCGCAGAAGCATCCGTGCCTTCGCCCAGTCGCGTTGGACCGTGCGCGTCGCCATGTGGAGCGCCTCCGCTGTTTCTTCCTCGCTCAGGCCGCCGAAGAACCGGCACTCGACAACGCGGGCCAACCGCGGCTCCACGACGGCGAGTCGATTGACCGCGTCGTTGATGTCCAGCAGAACGTCGGGCTGCTCGTCGACGTCGATCACCTCGCTGTCGAGGGTGACGCGGCGGAATCCACCTTCGCGCTTCTGCGCGAAGCGCGCCTTCGCGCGGTCCACGAGCACCTGACGCATGGCGACCGACGCCGTCGCAAGGAAGTGGGCCCGATCGCGCCAGGCGGGCGACGTGCCAACGAGCTTCAGGTAGGCCTCGTGAACGAGACCGGTGGTGGACAAGGTGCCGCCGCCCGGGCGCATCGCCAACTGGCGCCGCGCGACAAGGCGCAAATGCTCGTACACGACCGGCATGAGCTCGTCCAGTGAATCTCGCGGGCCGGCACGCAGCTCATTCGGCGCGTCCGCGCCGGGTCTGGACGCTTCCATCGGCTCCTCGGAGGTACCACGTGAGTCGCACCGCGGGGTCGCTGGAAACGGGGTGTCGGGAAGTGCCGCGATTCCTCGTGTACCTCAGTGACCGGTCGACACCATAACCTCTCGTCCAACAACATGGAGCCGCGCTCGCGGGAAGGCAACAAAGGGCAACTGGCTGGCCGAATCAGGCTGCTCATGGTGCTGGCGAGTCTCACCTCGGCGTGCGCCACGGAGGACTATCCGAAGCTGCCTCCGTCGCGATCCGTCGTCGCTGACGTCATCCTGACCGTCGACAATCAGACGTCGCGACGGGTGATGGTCTACCTCGAGTCAGGCGTGACACGGGACTCACTCGGGGTCGTGCCGGGCCGCTCATCACGGTCATTCTCAATGCCGAGCACGGCGGGGGACTCCACGAGTGTGCTTCGACTCGAGGCGCGCGAGCGCCGTACCGTCGCGGGTGTTCGCTCGAACGGGTTTCGCGTGTCGTCAGGACATCACGTGGTCTGGACGCTCGGCCGGATCGGGAGCGGCGTCCTGACCATGCGTTAGGTCGGCACCCCACGAGCGACGCGACCGGGCTGCTGCCGTTAGCAGCGCAGCGGCCGGCCAGTGGTCGCACAGCCTAACGCCGTCGCATGCTGCGTCACGTGAGCCCGACGCGGCGCAACAGCGCCTGAAACTCCGGCTCGTGACGTACCGAATCCCACAGGAACTCGCGGCCGAGGCTGAGCGCGAACGGATCACGCTCGTCGATGCCGCGAGTGATCCGAATGGTTACGGACGGGCTTTCGGTGTCCAGAACGCCGGGTCCTTCGCCTTCGTCGCGGCATCGACGTAGCTCTGCCCCGCATCGAGCCGGAACCGATGCGTTTCGGCGTTGATCATTCCGGCAGTGGCAAACTTCTGCAGCGTGGCCTGCTCATCGGGCGTGAAGGCCTTTGTCAGCGCCGTGTTCTCGGACATGCCACGATCGAAGTCGGCGAACGACGGCACCGACGAGAACACGAGGTAGGTCGGGCCGGGCAAACCCGCGATCACTTCGTACGTGCGCCAGCTCGCATTGGGTGTCGCGCGTTTTGCCGCTGCCGCGTACGCCTTCGCCGCGTTCGCGAACCCCTCCTCGTACCCGGGGCGAACACGGAACATCGTGATCTCCCAGAAGCGCGCGAGTCCCATGTCGGGGAACGCACCGTAGCTCAGGTCCGTTCGGGCGGCGGCGTGGATGTTACGCACCGAGTTGATGTGGTCGGCGTCGGCCCGCGACAGCCGCGCGAGCTCCGCCGTGAGCGCCGCGTTGTCGCTCTCCATCTTCATCGACTCGCCGTACGCCGAGTGCGATGCATAGGACGAGATGTACCAGGCCTCGTTAGGCCCCGTCATCGAGACCATGGCCAGGTAGTAGTACGGCGACTTCGCCTTCGCATACGCCGCGGGCCAGCCGACTTCGTGCGCCGCATGGGCCGCGTTGTGTCCGGTTTTGACGTCCTCCCGGGTGATCGTGAGCAGATTCGGTTGCGACGTGGGAACTGCCTGGCTCGACGCCACGCTGGCACTGCTCGCGTAGAGGAGCGCCAGGGGAAGCATTGCGATCGTCGGTTTCATCCGTTTCATAGGTGGCCCCTCTGGGCCTGGGATACCTGCAGTGGTACTGCTGCACGCCACGCGCGCGCGCGGTGTCGTGCGAGCGGAACGACAACCCGGATGCTGAGCCGGGCGCTACGCGGTCCGAGCGGACCCCGCGCCTACAGCTTTCTCGGTCAACAGGTCATGTGCTCATGTGCCCGAGCTGCGTGAGCACCGCGAGATTGTCCCACGTGGTCCACGTCTCGGCCACGAGACTTCCTTCGAAGCGATGCATGCCCATGATCACGACATCCATGCGCTTGCCCGTTGGTGGGAACGGACCGAGCGGTCCCGATTGCGTCCCCGTGGCTCGTGATCGCCAGGCGACGAAGTCACCGTCGCCGACGAGCATCTCGATCTCCTCGTGAAAATCGGGGAAGCAGACGAGATTCGACGCGAGCCAGGCGTGCATCATCTCCTTCCCGTGAATCTCCTGGAGCTCCGGCGGCATCGACTGGCAATGTCGCCGGTAGTCGGGAAGGAGGTGCTCGGTGAAGCCGGCGACATCGCCGGCGCTCAAGCGCTCGAGCATGCGCCTAACGGTCGCCTTGTTCGCTTCGGCGGCCGTTTCGACCTCGAGTCCGTGAGTAGTCGTGACAGCCATGTCGTCCTCCCTCTTCTCAGGTGGTTCACGGCGTGACGGCAGGTGCCGTGAGCACGCCAGCGCTCAGCAGAATCCCGAGCTCATCCCGGTCGACCCATAGCGCACCCACTCCGGAAGGGTTCACGGTCACCTCGATCCGAGCTTGTCGAACAGCGCCGCGACGCGGCGGTCCTTTCGCAGACGGTCGTATCGGACGAGACGTGGGAACTGCACGACCCACACGTCGTGTCGCGCAACGGCGTCGCCGAGCAGAGCGACGGCGGCTTCGTGGTCGCCGAGCTCCGCGAGCGCCGCGGCGACGGCTCCGGTGGCGGGAACCCGGCCCGCGGACAGCTCTCGGATGGTCTCGATCGCACGGCGTGCGTCCGCCGACCGTCCCGCAACCGCATATGCGTACGCGAGCAGCCCGTGCGCCTCGTCCGCCCGATCCGCGGGGAGCGACGCGACCTGACGCTCGAGCAGGGCGACCGCCTGCGCGGTTTTCCCCATCCCGAGCAACGCGTTGGCTCGCCACACCCAGGCGAGCATGAACGTCGAATCCATCGCCATCGTGGCGCTGGCGACCGAGTCCGCGGCGGCGAACCGACCTTCCTGCGCCAGCACCTGGGCCTCCCAGATGCGCGCAATCATGGACGCCGGCTCGAGCGCTCGTCCGCGCGCGATGCGCTCGTGCGCGGCGGCGTAGTCACCAAGCCGGTTTGCGAGGAGCCCGTACCACCCCCACGTCGTGGCCACCGTCGAATCCAGCGCGACCGCGCGGCGGAAGGCCGCTTCGGCCCGATCGAGCTCACCGAGCAGCGTGTAGCCGTAGCCTAACGCGGTGTACGACTCGGCGATCGTCGAGTCCATGGCGATGGCCCGCTGGGCCGCGGCCACGGCACTCGTGATGAACGGTGTGGTGCTGTCCTGGACGTACGCGGGCAGCACGGCGAGGGCCATGGCCAGCGACGCCTGTGCGCGCGCGTACCCGGGGTCCCGGGCGGACGCGCGCTCGAACAGGGCGATCGCCTGGTGGAGCGCCCGGGCGCCGCGCCGGTTGAAGAGTACCTGGCCCTGCAGAAAGAGCGCGTGCGCCTCGGGATCGGCGGTTTCCGCCCGCGGCGATGCAGCGTTAGGCAGCCGGCCGAGCGAGCCGAGCAGCGTCGCCGCGACGGTGCGCGCGATCTCGTCCTGGACCGCGAACACGTTCGCGAGCGGCCGATCGTACCGCTCGCTCCACCGCACCGTGCCGTCATCGGCCGACACCAGGGTCACGTTGATCCGCACCTGACCGTCGGCCCGCTGCACGGCGCCGGTCAGGAGTGAAGTGACGCCGAGCTCTCTGGCAATGGCGCGCTCGTCGAGTCCCTTCGCCTGGAGCGCGGCGGCACTCACCCGGCCGATGACCCGGACGCCGTTCTTCGCCACCGCGCGCGTGATCTCTTCCGCGAGGCCGATGCCGAAGTAGTCGTCCGCGGGGTCGCCGCTCAGGTTCGCCAGCGGCAACACGGCAAGCGACTGCACGGCGG
>Ga0075420_100005600_pt1 | contig 11057 bp, 6 predicted proteins | sample SoiMetdeltSBSDD4_FD_75296 | JGI IMG/M metagenome (GOLD analysis project Ga0075420, IMG submission 75296) | Bulk soil microbial communities from a Populus tree surrounding site in Tennessee, USA - Soil MetaG P. deltoides SBSDD4 | ecosystem: Environmental > Terrestrial > Soil > Tree plantation... | reverse complement strand
TAATTTGGATTAATTGGCCTTGGAGAATGCTTAGAATTGCCTTTCAAGTTGATGCGACTATCTTTCTTTGTTAATAGCACATATCTTCGCAAAAAGAGTATATTTATTCCTAGACTGATAAACATCAGAGTCACAATCATAATTCCTGTCGCAAATATGTAATACTCATGAGCATATTCCCTCCTAGATTCGTTCTCACCTGCATACGCGAAATCACTGGAGTATTGCAAGAATCCAAAGAACCAAAATATAACTACGACAGTACTCATCGCTATTGTAGAATAAAAAGTAAACTTGCGCCGCTGGACATACATGCCTAGGATGATTAGTCCTAATCCAAATAGACAAAATCCAACAATGATGATTAAATCAGATAGAGGAATGTCCCTTAATCGCAGGGGATCAGCTTCCCATAACTGTACAATAGTTTCAAGGACTATGATATGAAAAATTCCAGCCAATATCATAGAACCTCCCAGCAGATGCATGATTGAGCGTTCCTTGACGGTACCATTATCTTTAGTTTCTACCCTTATTTTTCCTCGCCGATGAAGCTCAGGGACTAGTACAGTAAGCACTGAAAACCTAAGGATCTCAAAACCAACCACTACAAATAGCAAAATTCCTCCGAATTGATTACGGAGGATATTTAAAATAGATTCATTAAAGAACATTATCAGAGCAATGCCTATGGGAAATCCCATAATGAGAAAAGATAAGCTCATTAGACTGAGGCTATTTTGTTGACGGCTAGGGCTTATCACAGCGATTGGGATGTTATTGCTGGAACCCCTGTCATCATTCGCCCCAGAATATATTCTTCGAATTATCTCTTTTGATATTGCAAATGAAACAAAGCCTCTTACCATGAATGAAATAAATATCAAAATAAGAGCATACTCAATCACAAGTGCGTGAAGCCACACTCTTCCAATAGGATCCTCGTCTATCGCATAAAGCGGTGCTGGCGTCATAACAACATCATCTGGTTGTATGAATACTTCGGGCACCAAAATCTCTAATGGTATTTGCTCAAATATTATGAACATGAGAACAGCAGGGGGGATGCTGACAAGAAATGCTAGAAGCAAATCAATACTCGAGCCAAAACCTAGGTATCCATAATATCTTGACCAATCGACGGTTCTCAAAGCACTAGTCGCTTTCTTCAAACATTCTTCATTGCGTAGACCTATAACTGAATCATCAGCTGTTGCGATCGCTAGATTTCGACTAGTCAATGTATTGTAAAATCGTTCTATTGCTTCATAGTCTTTATTACTTCTAATGACTTGATGCTTATGTTTAAGGGAATCGTTTACCCAAAACTTTACAGATAATTCTTCGAGTGAGCCCTTCGAGCTTTCAAGCTTTTGTCCAACTAGCCTTATCTCTTCCTCGATGCCTAAAACTGAGCGGGCTAGATTTCTCTTATCCTTTGTTTGCTTAACTGCTACTGAGAAGAAAATAGCAGACATCAAGGAGATTGCAAGGAGTATTAGCGAGTCATAAGAGATTAGAGGTCTTCTAACCTCGGCTTCTGGAAGGTGAATATCTGAACCAATTCTGTTCCCCCTGAAGTACAGGTCTCTACTACCCTCATCATAGGTAGCAGAGACGTATCGAGAGTCATTTGAAGAAGTTGGCGTGGTAAAGATATCGATTGCAATCAAGGCATTGCTTGCGAATCTAGAGGTGTTAACTATTAGCAGAGATGGCTCTGCCTTATTCAATAACGGGTTGTTAATGATGTTTTGTCGTGGTACACTGAATGATAGATCTTCCCCGTACAATGGCAGATATGAAGTAATATTTCCAGGTAGGAATACAGAAAGCCTAAAATTATGCGCAGCTGTTCTTCCATTGTTCTGAGCTGTAAGTGTATAGACAACGGGAGAATCTTCTGGCTCTGCTCTTAGACTAAGATAAATGTTCGGCTTGTTGAATTCATTAGCCAGCGCAGTTAACACAGTTCCAATTAGAGTACTACCAATTATTGCAGAAATAATCGGCACGGCGGATCCTCGCCAATCAACCACGCTGAAAAAATATGCACGAGCTTACCCTTTTTGCGGTTCTAAAAATACATCTAGATGTATCTTATTACCATATATTCTAGATTACGAAGTTCCTATGTCAAAATCGCAGGATACAGGCTCGATCAGGCACGATTTCTTGCTCAATTCATCGTCTATACTCTCCAGAAGAGTTTGAAGCTTTTTAATGTATAGTTAGTGAGTTCGGTGGAACCCAGAACGATATCGGTTCTTAAGCAGATTCCAGTTGTGGATAAAAGGATGGACGCATTAAAGTTTTTTCTCACATCTATTTCAAGAGATGCCGAGCTTCATTGTCTAGGAGGACAGCTTTATGACGCAATCAGCATCCATAATTCTCGCAAATACTCACAGATATATGGAGTACTTTTAACTACTTGGCACTATTAGTTATAAGATCTCTTTATTAAAAGATAAATATATTTCATTTTTATGATATACGGGATAAAAAGATGATCAATAGGAATAACGAAGAAGAAAATAATGATAGTAATAGGATATTTGACAGGTATGAAGATAGATCAAAAACCTTCGAAAAATTCTCGCCATTCTAATTGGCTTTAGTGTCTTCTTCTTTTTCACTGCATTTTGGCAATCATTTTCGACACAATTTGATAAAGCGAATTTGTTACCAGAAATTGAGAAACTTAAGAGCGATATTAATGGAGTAAATTTGCAAATCGAGAATGCATCACAGCAAGAACTCAAAGTTCAAAACGATAATAGAACTCTAAGTTTAGAAATTGAGCAGCTTAAGGGTAATATTAGTTTGCTGAATTCTAATATTGAAGATGGACGGAACGAGATTCAGAGAATAAGCTCAGACATTGATGCTCTTAATAAGACGATAGAGGGGGTTGCCATTCTTCAGCAAACTATAACAAAGGGTCCTGAAAACTTAAGGGATTTTTTGATCAGAATACAAGATGAAGAAGGGCTGGCATCAACTAAATGTCAAAGTCTGGAGTTTAATTATAGTGCGTGGATCAATTGTAATGTAAACGAAAAAGTAAATGAATATTTTGAAGGATATGATCAAGTTATTCAGCAAGATATCATTGCACCACTTCAAACACTTGACGGTAGATCTGAATTGGTAGCCAATTTTAGCGCTTTACAGACTGAGTTAGATAATCTACATAACATATTTAATGAAAAATATAGACAGAATCAAGAATTTTGGGTTACGTTCGGAGGGAAAGCTGATTTCTTCGGGAGCCTTAACAGTGAAGTAGGACAACTATGGAATCAGCATGGTCAAGATATAACAAATCATGAAATAAGATTGAAGCATGACGCGAGTGCCAAAGAAGCTAACTTAAAGGAACTAGAAAATAGAGAGCAAGAATTAGAGAATAATCTGAGCATCAAAGAGGCCAATCTGATAGCGCTACAGAAAGAGTTGGCAGGGTTACACAGTCATCTGATTTCTCTGTCGAGTAACCTCAACGACCTTTCATCTAAAAATCAGACGCTTAATAACCAGCTGATATCATTCCAAAACACCGAAAGGGACCTAACAGAAAGATGGAAGGAAATCCAGTCTCCCTTTGGGTCAGTCCCTATTGAGCTAAAAGAGCTAATAGCGCTTTTCCCATTATCTTTGGCAGTTGGATTTTTAATTTGCTCTCTTTTAATAAGAGATGCAATAAGGTTAAGAAGAATCATCCATTATTTGTATCAAACCAAGCACTCAAGTGGGTCCGTAGGATCTGACTTAAAAATTGCATATATTGCACCGCTCTGGATTGATCCTTCAAACCCGGAGAAAAACAACCTATTGCGATTTGTGATACTATCAGTTCCACTGATAATTTTCGTAGCTTCTATGATTATGATATTTTATAGCTGGTCTTTTATAGATAATGCATCACCTACACCACTAAGTCAAGTTGAAAAATTAATTTATGGTGGATTATATGGAGTAAGCATAGGATTTTTTGTTTATGGCTATTTAGTCATAAAGAAAGAAATAGACTACTATTCAAGCAAGCTGCCCAAGAACTTTAAATTTCTAGTTAACCGCGTCATCGAATTAGCTATAAGGGATCTCGTTTCAAATAGAAAAATCAGTTTAGAGCAAGCCGACTCGTTACTTCAAAAACTATCAAATTATAAGAAATTTTATGATTCAAGAGATTTCTTGCAAGCTAACGAGTGTATCGATCATTTCATTGAAGAAGTAAAGCAACTGGGAGAAATGTTAAAACTAAAAGAGAAGCTAAAAATCCTAATTGAAGAGGCAAATAGATTAAAGATAGATTATCCCTACACAAGGGAGAAAGCATAGCCTGCAGGTTGATCCATGATCATATGAGATCAAATTTAGGCAGGTCACAATTCTATATCTGATCCTGTTTCTTCTGATACTATATGATACAAGAATCAGTGTAATTCATGGGTTCGGTGGAATCCAGAACGATATCGGTCCTTTAGAGGGATTCTATATTTGAGTAGAACTTGATTAGCTTTAAAGTTTCCCTTTGTGCAGACATGATAATAATAATGCAGTCAGCGGACTAGAGTTTCCGTTGCCAGCTGATAAACTTAGTAAATAGTAAATAATATTTGTTCAGTTAGGACCTTCTTTAAGCAGCCTCTCTATTTCATTAGCAAGCAAAAAATCGTTCTCAGTAATCCTATTCACATCAAATGATTTAAGTGAAATTTTCACTTTTTTCCAGTTTATGGTTATAACTGGATGATGGTTACGGTGCTCAGCAATTTTAGCAATTTCATTTACGAAATCCATAGCCTTCATAAAAGAGGGAAACTCAAAATGCCTGACGATCTTTCCTTCCTCCAAGGTCCATCCTGGCAATTCGCTGAGCCTTTTCCGTACTTCTTCTTCAGACAACTGTATAATTTTTCTTCACTCCAACTTTTCTAAACTTTTCCTTTCAGATCATTTAAAATATAAATTCACATTCGATACGTAATACGATGATTACTGAACTTGCTCTTGTATCGTTCCAGGTAAACCAAGAAAACCAAATAACATCTTTAACGTCTTTGGATATTGTCTTTTTCCTTTAGAAGATTTTAGTGCATATACATAAATGAGCAAATCGGGCTTTGATATGTTATTATTGTTATATCCTCTCCCTTTTTTTGATAGTCCTTCTTCTTTTCTTTCTGTTATCGGTTGCAAATCTGACAGTAGTATTTACTATACAAGGCGGATGGCAACAAAGGGTCAACTTTGATGCGGGTTCGGTGGGATGCAGCTGAAAATTCAGACGAGTCTAAAATGAGACTACAGAGCCGTGTATTTTCCTTTATACATTGTTTATTTCACATTATTGGTCTTAGCTCGAAAAGTATGCTAGAGTTAATATTCATTTCTTATAACCTTTTGGAAGTGTCGGTCCTTGATTCCATCTGAGCATCTCAAGAGCCTTGTCTTTGTTATTCTGAGCCGTAGAATGATTTGGCTCTACCTTCATAGCTTCATCGAAACATACTATGGCTTCTTTATGCTTTCCTAAAAAGAAAAGAGATGTACCTTTGTTATTCCAAGCATCAGCATTATTTGGATCTAGCTCTATGGCTTTATCATAATGGCGGAGAGCTTCTTCAAACTTGTTTTCATTATAAAGGGATAAACCCTGCCTAATCCATGAATTAGCATCATTAGGAGAAGGAACTCTAGTATCATCTATTTTCTTACTCAAAATTTCTACATTGTTTAGCGCAACTATGTTTTCTGGGTCTATCTCCAAGACTTTGTTAAAACAAGCTTTTGCCTTATCATATTCTCCTAGCCTGTATAATGATATTCCTTTGCTATTTAGCCCCTCTATATGGTTTGGGTCAATTTCAAGAACCCTTTCAAAAAGGGTATCAGCCTTCCGGTATTCTCTTCTAACATAATATTTACGCGCAGACTCAAGGAGGGCGGTTAGCGCTGTATTGCTCTGAGAGACGCTATTATCGTCTTTTGTTTCGGATGACGTGGAAGTGACTGATTTTTGAAGCGCTAATTCGTTTTCTTGTCTTTTTATCAGCTTCGGATGATATGCTAATATGATGTCCCCTGACATTTCAGTCTTAGTAATTGGTTTTTGTCTTCGGTTCTCATCCATCATTCTATGGTAAACATAGTTTCCTAGAGTATAAGGCGTCACATAACCTTCAAGATTGATCGCTCTGCCCTCTTTTCCGCCATTCAATCCCTCAAGGACACATGAAGTGAATAAGCTATACGGTTCATCCTTCTTCTTAAATGACTCTTGATCCGCTAATGAAGAAGCCAAGACGCATTTTCCATCTCCCTCTTTAAACGTCTTATCGATCGCTGCCCTGGCGGATTTTGCTACATCTTCTTCGCCGCCAGTTTTAGCTTCTGCAGCTCCACTAAAACAACAATCAAGAATTCGAATTATCTTCCTTGCAGGGCTCTTATTAGCCTGATCTTCAAGGTCAGTAAACTTAAATCCATAATATTCTGGTAACTCAGTTTTTAGATCTGATGGAGCAAGGTAATGCTCTCCATAACCATCAGGAACACCATGCCCTGAAAAGTAAAACACTAGTGTATCTCTGGATTCAGTTCGAGTTCGAAAGAAGTCAAAAATTGCATCCTTTAGTTGTTTGCTAGTAACCCTTCCTATCAATTTCCAATCATCAGGTATTTCAAATCCCTGTTCATGCAATACTTGGTAAATTCCGTCTCCGTCGTTTCTGCAGAAAGGAAGTTGCTTTTCCTTAGGAAGATTGTCATAATCACTTACGGCGACTATAAGCGCCTTTTTCTTTCCTTGAGTCGTGCTAATTTTGTTCTCCATCAGTATTACCCTTCTGCTTATGATGGTAGGCTAGCTGTTCTACTTGGAAATATATAAGTAAATTGGCATTTAAATGAAGATGAAACCTAAAATCCTTGGAGCAATGCGAGGCTGCTCTTAATTTCTAATTTATTATTGTGTATTATGATCGAGCTTTGGGCTTCAACACTACCTTCAATCCACCTTCTCCCTTTGCGTTTACAACAAGCTTTGTTATTCCACTTGTTTCGACGACACCACTGATCCAAAGTTCAATTGAATCAACTTCGTATTTGCTAAACCAACTGGTTATCTCTTCTATGCTAGTTGAAAATTTCCTATAACGTCTGACCCAAAACTTTTTGATACATCTTCTTCGTCATATTTTGGTAATTCTAGTTCAATTCTTTTAGAATTTTCTTTCTGTTCCATATTTTTATCTGCATGATTGAAGGAGAATACATCTAAAAAAGTTTAGCCATGTAATAGATAGGAGAGGATAGCAGTTAGCTACTAACCTACTATGTATTAATTATTTTAATGAGCAATTGTATGCTTATGATAGGTGAAAACAACGGGTTCGGTGGAACCCAGAACGATATCGGTTCTTTAGATGGATTCTACAATTCTGGTCAGTACCCGTTAGCTATAAACCTTTCCTGCTTTTGCTGACGAACAAAACAACTTCTCTGGAATCGTGAGCCTCTATTGCTGCTCTTAGGCCAGCTCCATCACCGCCGATGATTAAACCGCCACAAGGTAGTTTACGCAATTTTTCATTTAGATCTAATTTATTATTTCTCATGTTCTCGTAGGACCATATGGAAGGTTCCTCAGGTACGTCATTACGTATGCCAGGCCGCCTGAAATCATTCCTATGCCCAGCACCCCCGAAAATGTGGCAATTGGAGCGATGAATTTATCCATAATTGCGGTGTTTGGCTACAGCGAATCGCTTTTCCTTAGAATGAGGCCCAGAACTCCAGAGCCTGCAAGGCCGGCGAATATCATTGTGATTGTAGTGGCTGCTCAGCCAATATTCATGCCTGCAAGATGTACCCATGCAAGGACAGACCTGAAACCCCGAATCTTTCTGCCCATGCTTATTTCTAAGTGATCGTAAAAAACTGCCGCTACTGCTATCGCCACCACCAGCATGATGTAAAAAATGTACCCAAGGAAGATCCTTTTAGCTGGACCCTCAAATGACAGCGACAGGAACTCGATGATGTTTGTTCAGAGGTAGTATCTGTGCAGCTACAAAGGCCAGCGTGAGCCCCGTGATTACCGCGCCCTGAACTATGGCAGCTATTATGAACCTGTTGGACCACACACTGCTGAAAAATTCATTGCACGTGCATCAGACACTGTAGTCATGTCAGTGGCCTACCCTTCTCTACCTCTTGAAATACTTCTGGAACAATTCTCTCGGGTCTAGGACGATCCTTAGCGAACCTATTTTCCCATCATCATTCACGTGGAACAATCCGCATAGAAAGGTCGTCAATGGCGGTGGCGGCTCACGATAAGTCATTTCATAGAGAAGGCAGACATCGTTGCCATCCGCGATCACCTTCTTGACCTCCCGTGGGGGGTAGTTCGAGTGTTCCAGATAGTACATGTAGGCCTCAGCTTGGTGAAAAGTGTTTGGTTTAAAGGGCCCGGGTGCTAGGACCGATATGTTATCGCTTATATGGCTTCTAACAGTCTTCCAGTCTTTTCGTTCCCATGCCTGCATGAACTCCGTCACAATTTCTTTTGCACTTTTTGCAGTTTCATTTTTTTGCATGGTGTTCCTTAGGTACTGGCAGATTTATCTTCTCATTACGTTCAACTTTCGGTTTGGGGAAACTTATATCCAAGCTGGGCGTGAACCATTTACTGGACTCGTTAGACTTTCAGCTGCTGGTGGCACTATTTGCTAATGCACGCCAGAGCTATCAGTCATTAGGCAGGAGACTTTCGCTCTCTGCTCCTGCGGTTCGAAATCGTCTCGAGCGATTAAAGAGGAATGGAGTTCTCCAAGGATATATGTTAACGATAAATCCAAGTGTATTTGGCCGCGTTGGCGTGGTCTTAGCCTTCCGAGGAGGCTTCAACCTGAAATCGGCACAAGTTGCAGTCGCTGCACCAGACGTATCTTGGGTAAGGTTGAAACTGGATGGGCAATTGTTTATGAGGCTATGGACTAGAGACGTAGATAGGAGTATTGACCATATGACAAAAATCTTGGGTGTTAGACCCTCAGGGCGAGCTCTCACGCCACACATGAGGCATGCGCCTATTTCGATCACTGATTTGTCAATAATGAATGCTCTGGTAGATAACCCCATAATGCCATTTGATGAACTTGTAAATTCCACCGGGCTGAGCCCAAAGACTATACGAAAACACCTCAATACGCTCTTACAGACGAAAACTATTTCCATAGAGCCTATTCTCGGCGCATTGACAGATTCGGGCGAGCTGGTATATCCACTGGTGATTGCTGGACGCGTCAGCATGGACGAGGTACGAAGGATAAGTGGCGAGGCTGAACAGTTACACTATGCCGTCGATCCGCCAGTTAAACATGTCCTTTGCAGAGCAAGCTCCTTGCCGGAAGTGCTGAGCAAGATCCGCATGCTAGAGAATGTTCATGGAGTCGAATTTGTCACTCTTTCTCTGGATCGGGAGATGCTTTTCTCTACAGACCTGAGGCGCTCCCTAATCAGAGAGGAAATTAGCAAGTTAGAAAAAGATCGGATGACCTAGTACTGTAGCGACTGAATTTCATTGTTTGATATCCAAGTGACGACCTTTCACATATACTTCTGAGCTGACATTTTTGAAGAAACTGTCAAAAGCTTCTACGCTGTTGTTGATTACACTATTATATATGAAATGGTAATCTGCTGCATTTTGTGACTACATATTTCATAAGATAATCAATTATCTGATAGTTTCACATACACTTTTTTTGTTTCTCTTGTCAAGCAGGATCTTATGATGAGTACAATCTAATGAAGAAGAACACTCCAAAAGTGGCAACAATAGGCGCAGTAGAGGAATTAAATTATCACTAGATTTTCATTAATCAATTCTTCGCTCTATTAAAAAATAAGGGAGGGTTCAACCCCCCTTTGTGGTCGATTGCGTTTACTATCCTGCTGTGGAATTAGTTGGCGGTTCAGCTTCTTCTCCGTCTGCTGGGGGTACTTCTTCTATTGTATCAGTTGGTGGTTGTTCTGTTACTCCATCATCTGCTGCTGCTGGCAGTTCTTCTACTACCGTGATTGTAAACGATTCTTGTGTGGTGTACCGTTGACCAGGCTCCACTTCTGTACCGATGGCAGTGCATGTTATTACAGTCTCACCTATCGGAAATGTCTCGCCTGATTCGTGGTCACAACTCACAGGCACGATATTAATCTCACCGTCATAGTACTCAACTGCATGTACTTCGGAGGAGACTGGTGCACCGTCTGGACTGGTTGCTGGCACTGTTTCGTCGTAGTATGCATAAATTACTGGAGGGTGGATATTCGGTGGTATTCCCTCTGTATTGGTTCCTCCTATAACCTGATTACCTGATGGAAATCTGATGTTAAACCCTGTTGTACTACCAGATGCAGTTTGACCTGTAGCGTCTGTAACAGTAAGAGTAGCAGTGTATTCTCCAGGTTCTCTATAGACGTATGATGTGCTACATGACCTAGACCCAGTAGTTTCATCCTGAGTGGTACCATCTCCAAAATCCCAGTGACAATTGTAAGGACGTGCACCACCACGTATGGATGCGTCAACCATGAGAACAGGTTCCTCACTTAGCTCGCTGTTAATTTCGATCCTGATGACTCTCAGAGGGTCTGTTGCATTTCCTCCTCCGCCTGTGTTATTAGTTGGTGGTGGCCTTGTGACATTGTTTATGATGTTAATGATTTGGGTGACGTTGTTTATCACAGTATTCCGAACGGTGATAAACTGCCTGATTATGTTGTTTATCTCTACTTGTTCCTGTGGGCTTAGAATCCTTGCCTCAAGATCATTTGCATCTGATGTACAGATTACACCTACTGCAGCGGGATTTCTTCCTGTCTCATTTTCATTTTGTACTACCATGAGCCATCCTGTAAGGTCAGCAGTTACAGCTAGAGAATAAGATTCCAGTACTTCCAGTTCTGAGCCACCCAATATCTCTTGTCCAGACTCTGCATATTCACCAGGAAGACAGTATACAAAGAGTAGAGATAAT
>Ga0075420_100005596_pt1 | contig 11060 bp, 11 predicted proteins | sample SoiMetdeltSBSDD4_FD_75296 | JGI IMG/M metagenome (GOLD analysis project Ga0075420, IMG submission 75296) | Bulk soil microbial communities from a Populus tree surrounding site in Tennessee, USA - Soil MetaG P. deltoides SBSDD4 | ecosystem: Environmental > Terrestrial > Soil > Tree plantation... | reverse complement strand
GCCTGAGTCAATCGCCGGGTCGCGGCGTTGGACGCACGAACCACCTGACAATGCGTGGTGTCGCACAGGTCGTAGCCATCGCGAAGGTGACGCCCCTCGTTCACGAGCGCATAGGTGCGAATCGCGATTGCCAGCGCCTCACGCGCCGCATCCATCGCCCTCGGATCACTCTCGGCCGCCAGCACACGGGCTACATAGACTTCCAGCGGCAGCGTCGTCACGGCTCCCGTCGCGGGCGAGCCCACGCGGACCACACGTCCAAAGCTGGCGCCCTCAAGATCGGCGTCCGCCACCTCATCTTGTGCCGGCACCCGACCAGTTTCCTGTGCGGGCGCCCCGCCAGCCACAGTACCGACCGCAATCGCCCCAAACGCGGCAAGAACATCCCGCCGTGAGGGTAACCAGGAGAGGTCGCGACGGTCAGCGCTCATAACATTCGCTTGCAGCCTGGGCGGCACCGACAATGAATAATCTTCTCACCGTCGGTGTAGTAGTCGTAGCTCAATTCCTCCCCCTTCTCGATGTTTCGCCCTGCCCGGATCCAGATGGTCTTCCCGATGATCTGGCTGTAGCAGTTGGGCTTACAGGCGTGGTTGATGAACCTCGCGACGTTGCCACCCACCTGCGCATCCCTCACCCACCGGCGGTTCACGGTGAAGCACCAGATCTCGCCTCGTTTGAGGTATTTCGTCTCCCGTTTGAAGCTCTCCTTGTGATCGATCAGCTCGCCGTCGTAGTCGATGATGCGGGTGTTCTTGGTAATGGATTCCATCGCGAAGACGCCAAATCCGTGAACCTTTGATCGACGTCGGACAATCTTCGGGGTATGGGTACGTTGGGCCATGAGCCTCAAAGGATAGCAAATGCGTTCATAATGGACGCACACCATGACTCATAAGAACGGCCTTCGAGTGGGAGAGGTGATGCGCGCGTGGGGGAAGATTCTTGCGGGGTATCGCCCAAATATCTCTATCGAGATCACGCGCGAGTGTCCGCTGAAATGTCCCGGCTGCTATGCGTACGGAGACGAGCATCTGGGCGGCGGAGGGGTCACGCTTCGCGGCCTTGCCGACTACAAGGGTGACGAGCTGGTCGATCGCTTCATGGAGCTGATCGATCAACACAACCCGCTCCATGTGTCCATCGTCGGCGGCGAACCGCTCGTGCGGTACCGCGAGTTGAACAAGATCCTCCCGCAGCTCGCTGAACGCGGGATTCACACACAAGTCGTCACCAGCGCGGTGCGGCCCATCCCCCAGGAATGGATCGGGCTCCGCCGACTCCAGATCGTCGTCTCGATCGACGGTCTGCAACCTGAGCACGACGTCAGACGCACGCCTGCCACCTACGACCGCATCCTCAAGCACATCGTCGGGCATCAGATCACGGTGCACTGCACGATCACCCGTCAACAGGTGCGACGTGAGGGGTACCTGGAGGAATTCATCCAGACGTGGCAGGACAGTCCTCATGCCCGACTCATCTGGTTGAGTCTCTATACACCCCAGAAGGGCGAAATTTCCGACGAGCGGCTCACAAAGGCGGATCGAGAACTCGTGGTTGGGTGGCTTCGTCAGAACCGTACGAGGTTTTCCAAGCTCCAGATGCTCGACGGCATGCTGAACGTATACGCCAAACCTCCTGCGAATCCGGAGGAGTGCGTCTTCGCACAGACGACCGAGTGCTACTCATCCGACCTCGAGCGGCGCATCACACCGTGTCAGTTCGGTGGAAATCCCGATTGCACCAACTGCGGGTGTATCGCGTCAGCAGGACTCGAGGCGCTCGGCCGGCATCGACTGCCGGGTGGGATTCCAGTCGGCAAGATTTTCTATGCGTCGCTGGCGGTCGGACGAGCTGCCGCGAAGCTCAGAAGCCGACAGAACAACGCTTCCGCGCCGCCCGCGCCACAGCCGTTTCAGTAGGCGGGCGTCGCATGTTCGGCGGGTGCGTCACACCGTTGCCGGGTCGGCGGGTCTAAAGACCCGCCCTACGTACGATCTGTCGGTACGAAGTCGGTACGTAGGCCGGGTCTTTAGACCCGGCGTCCATGTCGACGATTCCGCGGTGTATAGGCCGGGTCTTCAGACGCGGCAGCCCGCATCACCCGTAATACTTCTTGTACATCCCGCGCCGGAAGAGCCACCCGCCGAGCGCGCCGCCCCACCCCAGCACGTGATGCATGTAGCCAAGGTCGATCATCTCGATGAGGTTGCCGTCGAAGTCGCGCGCAAAGAAGAACGTGTGACCGCGGGGTGAACGTTCGGGCTTGCCGAGACATTCCACGCCCTTGCCGACCAGATAGTCGTACCAGCGCTGCGTGTTGCGGACGTTGAACGAGAAATGCGTGAGGCCCACGCGGTTCCAGGGAATGTCGACCGCCGGCTGACGGGGCTCGAATTCGAAGATCTCGAGGATCGCACCGCCAGGCACCCTGACCCAGCCAATCTTGCACTGCGGAGCCGGTCCCTCAACGCCAAAGAAACTCCGCACGCGTTCGGGTGGCGTGTCGGCAACGCCGACGAGACGGCATCCGAAGGTCTCTGAATAGAACTGCACGAACCGATTGAAGTTGGAGACCGTGATCCCGACGTGGCTGAACGATCGCACCTTCACGTTGTCCTCAAATCCGTATCGATGATGTGGTCGGCCACTCGCAACGCTTGCGCGGCGATGGTCAGTCCTGGATTGACGGCCGCGGATGAGGGAAAGAACGACGCATCCACGACAAAGAGGTTCTCCACGTCGTGCGCGCGGCAGAACTGATCCAGCACCGACACCCGAGGATCGGAGCCAAAACACACTGTGCCGCACTGGTGTGTCGTGTTACGTGTACCGAGCGAGTGCTTGATCGTATAGAAGCCCATTCGTCGGAGCAGGTGCGACGTCTCGCTCACCAGTTCGTCGTGTGACGAGGTGTTGTTCCGTGTATAGCGCAGGTGGATGCGGTTGTGTGCGCCAACGGCAACACGGTTTTCCACGTGAGGCAGGTCCTCAGACATCACCAGCCAGTCAACGGCGCTATCGGCCCACCACTTCCACGCTCCCAGCGGAATCCAGCGCCCATACCAGGGCGACTCGGCCTTGAGCACCACCGGATCTGTGCGGCCCTGAGACTGAATCTGTCCAAGGGGACGGCCAGCCCGTCCACTCGCCAGGTAGTAGTCGTTGATGGCTACCGTCTTTTGAAACACCGTGTCGTTCTTTCGGTGCCAGTCGAACGCACTGATCATGGTGGCGAGGTGCGCCATGTAGCGCGCCCCGACGAGACCGGATGAGTTCGCGAGGCCACGCGGGTGCGCGGTCGACGTACTGCGGAGCAAGAGCGCGGCTGAATTCACGGCGCCGCACGAAACGACGACAATCGGCGCTTCCACGCGAACAACCGCACCGTCCTTGACCACATCGACGGCGATCACGCGCCCGCCACGCTCATCCGTTACCAGCCGCTCCGCATAGGCGTTGGTCCATAGCGTCACCGACGAATGCTGCAGCGCCGGCCTCACGCAGCACACGTCGGCCTCGCTCTTGGCGTGAATGCGGCAAGGGAACGAGTTGCACGTCCGACAGAGCACGCACCCCTCGCGCAAACCGAGCGGCAGCGCCGACGGATGCAGACCTTCGGCGCGAAACTGCTCGACGAGTTCCTGCATCCGCGGAGCGTGTGGAACCGCCGAATAGGGATACGACGCTCGCGGAGGGTCGGTCGGGTCTACACCGTGCTGACCGTGAACCTGATAGATCCGCTCGGCGCGATCGTAGTACGGCGCCAGCGTGTCGTAGTCGATTGGCCACGCAGGAGAAATGCCATCGCCGTGCACGGTCTCGTCGAAATCCTCGCGCCGGAAACGGAAGAGCGCGCTGCCCCAGAACTTGGTGTTCCCACCAACGCCGTAATGCGTGTACGGGAGAAACTCTCGATGGAGACCGGTGTCGTCCACCCATCGTTCCTTCTGCCGGTAGCGGCGGTGCTTCCATACCGCTTCCGGGCTCCAGTTCTCTTCCTCCTGCGGCACGAAGTCACCGCGCTCGAGAATCAGGATACGCGCACCGCTCGGTGCAAGGGCGTACGCCATGGTCCCACCGCCGGCGCCACTTCCAATGATCACGAGATCGAACCGTGCGTTCGCCATGAGAGGGATGGATAGACCCTAACCGTGCACCGGCTCAGGCAATGGGCTCCTGGCCGTCGCGTAGATCTGATCCATGAGCCGATGGTCTTCTGCCGCGCGCTCGAGGCTCATCTCTGGGATACGGTGTTCACGAATGGCTCCGAGGAAGTCGCGATACATGGCCTGATATCCACGCATATCGCGGAACCCCGGAATCAGGAGGCGGGGAAACCCGCCGCCGCGAACCAGTACAAACGCGCCGTTCGACTCGAAAGTGACGACGCCGCGGCGGCCGAACAGCTTCGACAGTCGAAGTCCTCGAAAGAACGACGGGATCTCGCGGGAATAGTAGAGCGACCCCACCGCGTGGTTGTCGTAGCGAAAGGCCACCATCATGCTCTTCGCCCTGGTATCCGGGCCTTCGGTCGAGCCGGCAGGTCTAAAGCCGTGGGCGGACACTATCGTTGGACCGAGGCTGCCTGCCAGGTGCAGCCAGTGAATGCCCTCTTCGAAGAACGCGTCTCCGCCCGCCATCGACTCGTCGTTGCGCCAGTCGCCTTCCGACTTCAAGCGCCTGACGATCGTGGTGAAGTGCGCGAACACCATCTCGCCAATGACACCGGCTGCAAGAAGTCGGCGCAGCGTCACGGCTAACGGCTTGTAATGGTCGTTCTCGCCCACGAGTACGATCCGGCCCGCCCGATCCCGTGCGTCGACAACCACGCGGTAATCGTCCGTCCGCGGAAAGGCCGGCTTCTCCACCAGCACGTGCTTGCCCGCGCGAAGCGCCTGCAGCGTCAGGTCGAGGTGAAATCGAGGCGGCACGGCTATCACCACCGCGTCCGTACGTGGGTCATCGATGGCGGCGCTGTAGCTGTCGTAACTGGCCTGCCCCCCGAGCTCCCGGCAGAAGGATTCGGCCTTATTGCGATCGCGGCTGGCGTATGCACGGGTCACATCAGACCCGAGCGCCCGGAGATGGCGGCTGTGAACACGCGCGATAAAACCGCAGCCGAGGAACGCGACGCGCAGCGGATTGGGCATCAACCTCAGACCCATTCAACCACGAAACGCAGCAGCGTCAGCTTTCACAAATAATCAACCGGGTTGATTTTCGACGGCGATCGGTCCAGGAAAATCAACCCGGTTGATTCGCTGGCGAGCTCGACGGACGGAGCTCGGCGGCGCGACGGAGCGCGGCATCGACGTTTGGCAGGATGTTCTCGTGTCCGACATGTCGATCGAACTCGGCCTGGGCCATCAGGTGCGCAGGCTGCGGCGGCGCGCCACAAAGCAGGAGCGCCCGACCCGACGAGCGCAGGGCGTCGGCAAAGTCCTGGATAGCGCGCAGCCCCGTCGCGTCGATGGCCGTCATATTCCTGAGGCGAAGGATGACGACGGGAGGCATCTCCTGCACACGAGACCCGAGGTTCACAAGCGGCTCGGTGGTGCCGAACAGGAAAGGACCGTGAATACGGTAGATGGCGACGCCCTCAGGAATCGTCTTGTCCTGCAGGACATGTGCGCGGCTCCGCTCAACGTATTCCTTCGTCACGCGCGACACCGTTATGGTCACGGCGATACGACGTATGAAAAGCAGCGCTGCCAGGATCATCCCCGCTTCGACCGCCACGGTCAGGTCGGCAACGACGGTCAGCACGAACGTGACAAGCCAGACAAGGCGATCGGTCCAGCCCTGCTTCCAGAGCTCGGGGATCTCCTTCCACTCGCCCATGTTGTAGGCAACCACGAGAAGAATGCCCGCCAGCACGCTCATCGGTACCCGCGAGGCGAGCGGCGCGGCCGCAAGCAGCACGGTCATCAGCGTCAACGAATGCACGATGCCCGCAACCGGCGTCCTGGCGCCCGAACGGATGTTAGTCGCCGTCCGCGCGATTGCTCCCGTCGCCGGAAGGCCACCGACAAGTGGAGACACGATGTTGGCGATTCCCTGCGCAAACAGCTCGACGTTCGAGTTGTGCCTGGTGCCCGTCATCTTGTCAGCGACGACCGCCGACATCAGTGACTCGATCGCTCCGAGCATCGCCACGGTCAGCGTGGGTGAGAGCAGCGTGAGGATCAGGTCGGGACGAAACCGCGGCCAATGAAATGAGGGAAGGCCCGCCGGAATGCCGCCGAACCGGCTGCCGATCGTCTCGAGCGGAAGCCCCGCGAGCGTCGCCGCGACGCTGCCCGCGAGGAGCGCGACGATGTAGCCAGGGACCTTCGGCACGAGACGATTCCACACCAGGATCAGGATGACGACTCCCCCGCCCACGGCGAGGCTCGCTGGAGAGACGTTGTTCGCGTTGGCGACGAGGATCCGCAGGCGGGCGATGAACTCACCCGGCAGCGGCTGCGCCAGGCTGATACCGAAGAAGTCCTTGAGCTGCGTGCTCGCGATGACGAGAGCGATGCCGTTGGTAAAGCCAATGACCACGGGGCGGGGAATGAACCGTACGGCCGTGCCAGTACCGGTCAGTCCCATAATGACGAGGAGGACGCCGGCCATCATCGTGCACATGAAGAGGCCGTCAACTCCGTACTGCGCGATGATGCCCGAGACGACGACGACGAACGCCCCGGTCGGTCCACCGATCTGCACCATCGAACCGCCGAGCGCCGAGATGACAAAGCCGGTGACGATCGCGCAGTAAATGCCGGCCTGCGGCGTCATGCCGGAAGAGATGGCAAAAGCCATCGCAAGCGGCAAAGCGACGAACCCGACGGTGACACCCGCGATCGCGTCGGCCGCGAACGCCTGCGACGAATAGCTCTGGAGAGCGATGACCGAGGCTGGAAGGAAGCGCCTTCGCGCAGACGACTGAGGCATCAAAGGCGTACCGTCACCTGGCCGATTGTAGCGCGCCAAGCCAGGCTGCGCCGCGCACGCCGCTGGCATCGCCATGGCGGGCACGCCGCAGTGCCGTTCGGACAGCGAGGCGCGTCAAGGGCACGGCAGTGTCTTCCGCCCGTGTATCGCACGCGAAAACGAACTCAGCCCACAGTTGCGGAATATTTCGGTACAACCGATCGACGTTTGATAAACCTCCACCGAGGACGATGACGTCAGGGTCGAGAAGGTTGATAACCGCCGCCAGCGCCCTCGCGGCACGATGCTCGTAACGCGTCAGCGTTGCCTCAGCGTCCAAATCATTTTTCGTCGCTCGTCGAACGATCTCTTCTGCCTCGAGGGTCTCGCCGGTATGGCGTTGATGGTCCGCCGAAAGGGCCGGGCCGGAGAGGAATGTCTCGATGCATCCACATCGTCCGCAATAGCACAGGTGCCCTGGATACTCGTCCACGCTCAGCCAAGGCAAGGGGTTGTGTCCCCACTCCCCTGCGATCCCGTTGGCGCCGGAATGCACTCGTCGTCCAAGACTGGAGCCGCCGACAGCCAGGCCACCACCGACACCAGTTCCGAGGATCACACCAAATACCACCTCGGAACCGACGCCCGCGCCATCTGTTGCTTCAGACAAGGTGAAGCAGTTCGCATCGTTCGCGACCACAACGTCGCGCGCGAGGCGGCGTTCCAAATCTGTTCTGAACGGCCTGCCAATCAGCCAGACCGAGTTCGCGTTCTTGACGAAGCCCGTCGTCGGCTCGATGCTTCCCGGAATGCCCAGCCCTACGCTCGCCCGCATCCCCACGCGCTGATCGAGCTGCGAGACCAGGGCAACGATGGCCTCGAGTGTTGCTTCGTAGTCGTCGCGAGGCGTCGGCACCCGCAACCGGGCGCGTTCCACGCCGTCCTCCATCACGACCGCCTCGATCTTCGTCCCGCCCAGGTCGACGCCAATGGCGAAGCGACTCATCGCGCAGGTGCTCGCAGGAGATCGGCAATGACGAGAAGCCCCGCGCGCTCGGCCATCTCAAGGGGTGTCTCACATTCGTCTATACGGGTGCGAAGAGCCGGATCGGCGCCATGCGCCAGCAGCAGGCGGACGGCCGGCGCGTTGCCCTCGGCAACCGCCATGTGGAGGGCCGTGTAATCGTTAACGCCCCGTTGGTGCGGATCCGCCCCGCCAACAAGGAGCAGTTCGAGGATCTCCATTACGTCAGGACGCGCTGGCGATCCGGGCTGGCTCCGACTGCAGGAGAGCGCCGCAATCAGCGGCGGGAATCCGATGTGATCGACCGGCCTGGGATCGGCGTCGATCTCGAGCAGGGTTCGGACGAACGACACGGGGCTGTGGTAAATGGCGTACTCCAGGCAGCCGCCGATCGCGAGATCAATGAAACCGTTCGGGATGACAGACGGGTCGTCAACGGCCGCACGCAAGGCGTCCAGGTCGCCGGCCTTGAAGGCCGCGTGGATCCGCAAGAATCTCGAGCCGGCGTTCTGTGTCATTCAATCCCGTCGACATGGAGCGTCGCCGCCAAGTCGGTAAACCCCCGCGCTAGAGCCAGATCATAGGCCGTCTTCCCGGCGAAACCTGGCGCGCCGGTTCCTCGAATCGTGACGTTTGCCCCGGACGCCGCCAGCCGCTTTGCGATCGCTTCGTGTCCTGCCACGATGGCGAGCATCAGGGCGCTCAGTCCGTACTTTGCCGTCACATCGAGCGCCGCGCCACGCCCCGCCAGGAGCGCAATCATCGCGTGATGACCGTGATGCGCCGCCAGCATGAGCGCGGTCTGGCCGTGTCGATCCCGAGCGTCGATATCAGCGCCTTCGTCTAACATCCGCCCCACCGTGGCTGCGTCGCCTGCAAGGACGGCCTGTTCCCAGTCTTCCTTCATGTGCCACTCGTCACACGAATCGATCGACCACTGCCATCACCTGCGCACGATAGGAGGCACCGAACAGATTCAGGTGGTTCATCAGGTGATAGAGCTGATAGAGCGGATTTCGCTCCCGCCAGCCAGGCTCGAGCGCAAATGCTTCGTCGTAGGCGGCAAACGTCCGTGCTGAGAATCCTCCGAAGAGCGTCATCATGCCGAGTTCTGCCTCGGGGTGTCCGTAATACGCAGCCGGATCGATCAAGGCGGGCCGGCCCAGGCAGTCGGTGTGGAGATTTCCCGACCAGAGATCGCCGTGGATGAGGGCCGGGCCAGTCTCGGGTTCGTTCAACCAGTCACCGAGACGCTCGACGAGCCGTCGAACGCGTACGATCTCGACGGCTGCCAGCAGGCCCCCTGCGGAGGCGAGGCCCAGTTGATAGCCGAGGCGGGCGTGAGCGTAGAAGTCCACCCAGCGCTCACGCCAGGCGTTGGGTTGCGGGGTTGCGCCGCAGTAGTTGTCTTCGGCGAAGCCGAACTGCGGAGCCGTGGTCCGATGGAGTTCGGCGAGCCCCCGTCCGAGTTGCTCATCGAAATCAGATTGGCGTCGTCCCTCGGAGAGAAATTCAGTAAGCAGGAACGATGGAGCGACGTCTTCGTACGCGATCACCCGCGGTATGACGAGGGATGTCCCGCTCTGTCTCAGCGCAGTGAGCCCATCAGCTTCGGCTCGGAAGAAGCCGGGCGGAGGTGTCTCATGGAACTTGAGCACAAAGGAGCCGGCCGTGGTATCGAGACGCTCGGTATGACTAATCGAACCTCCGGCGAGCCTGACACGCTGTTCGATCCGGACCTGACCGCCGAGGACTCGACTGAGGGTCGCTTCGACGGCCAGGACCAGATCGGTCATCGCTGGGGGGTCTGAAGCTCGAGGAGCAATGCCCGACCCGTGCGCGTCACGATGTCGAGCACCTCGTCGAAACCGTCGGCCTCACCGTAGAAGGGATCGGGCACGTCCCCGCCGACACCGTCAGGATCGAGATCGCGGAACAGTCGGACCTTGTGTCGATGTGCGGCGGGTGCCATCGCGCGGAGGTCCCGCAGATTCGACGCGTCCATGGCAAAGACGTGATCGAAGCGCTCGAAATCCTCTGGCTGTATCTGTCGAGCGATGCTCGTGAGCTGGATTCCACGGCGGTCGGCCGCCTTTCGCATGCGGCGGTCGGCCGGCTGACCTTCGTGCCACGCTCCTGTGCCCGCGGAATCAACAGTGAAGGCGGCGGCCAGCCCGGCTTCGTTGAGGAGGTGCTGGAATACACCTTCCGCTGCCGGCGACCGGCAGATGTTGCCAAGGCACACGAACAGAATGCGGATGGGCATCGATAGCGATTGTGACTGCTTTGCCGCCGGCCCGACAACCTGGAGATGCCGGGTCTAACCTTCGACTTCGCTCAGGTCACGCAGACCCGGCCTACGTACACGGACTACGTACACGGACCCGGCGCCTCCGTACGTGGGGCGGGTCTTTAGGCGCCTCCGTACGTAGGGCGGGTCTTTAGACCCGCCAAACCTCCTCAATAAAAATCGTGCGCGTCGACCGATGCCGCGCCTTCGATGGCCTGTACACGCTCGGCACGAACAGATACCACGCCATCCTGATGCTGCAGCACACCATCGATGAGCAGGAACGGCTGACCGACCACTATCAGGCGCTCGCGGTCGAACACATCCGGCCGGACGATGATGTTGGAGATGCCGGTTTCGTCTTCGAGCGTCAGAAAGACAAAGCCCTTCGCGGTGCCCGGACGCTGACGCGTGATCACCATGCCCGCCACGCGCACGCGGCGCCCGTCCCTGGTGCGCGACAAATCCGCCGCGCGCAGCACTCCCCGCATCGCCAGCTCCTCACGCTTGAGCGCCATTGGATGCGGTCCGATCGTCAGCCCCATGCCGGCATAGTCAGCATGCAGCCGCTCATCATCATTCATCGGCGGCAGCGGTGAATCGTCGCCAGACCCGCGTGGCGGGTCCTGTCCATCCCACGGGGCGCGCCGTTCGCGGTCACCCGTCGCGCGATCGTCGGCGGGTCTAAAGACCCGCCCTACGTACGGTGAGACTTCAGCCACAGGTCGTACGTAGGCCGGATCCTTAGGTACGTAGGCCGAGTCTTTAGGTACGTAGGCCGGGTCTGCGTGACCTGAGCGAAGTCGAAGGTTAGACCCGGCA
>Ga0075420_100005595_pt1 | contig 11062 bp, 13 predicted proteins | sample SoiMetdeltSBSDD4_FD_75296 | JGI IMG/M metagenome (GOLD analysis project Ga0075420, IMG submission 75296) | Bulk soil microbial communities from a Populus tree surrounding site in Tennessee, USA - Soil MetaG P. deltoides SBSDD4 | ecosystem: Environmental > Terrestrial > Soil > Tree plantation... | reverse complement strand
TCCGGTGGTGTCGAAACTCACGTCCTGAAACAAAGCCACAGGTAAAGTGAAGGAACTGCCTCACAAGCCTGCCGTTTTTCCGATCATACTCCACCACGGTCGCGGACGCGGGACGGGATTAGAGGGGTCGGCCAGTTTGAGGCTCATTCGAGCGCCAACACAGTCGCCCGATCCTGTGCGCCAAGGGTCATGCCGGAGACTGGCTTGGCCTCGAACGGCGGCTTGGGGTGGGTCTGAAGTCCGCATTTAAGAGGAGACGTTGCGAAGCCAAATGTAAACGTATGAGGGCGCCCGTGGCGAAAGATGCGTTTTCGGACAGCGATCACAAGCCCGCGCCGGCCGACGGCCTTGGCCGGGAGCCAGATAACGAACTTCAGCGATCGCCGGCCGGCAGCCTGACGCAAGAGCTGGCGCAACTGCTGGCAGCTTCGATCATACAGAACCAGGTGAACAAGGACCGTGCTGGAGCGCCCACCAACGCCGAGCTGACGAGCCTTGCCGACCTTGTCTCGGCCGCCGCTGCCCGGCGCACAATCGCGCCGGCATTCAAAGACGGGCTTTTGACGCTCTCCCACACCCAGCCCAGAGCGTTCTTTGCGCCGCAGCCCATGGCTCCGCCGCCGCTCGATCTCGGCCACGACGACGAGCTGATGCCGATTCCCTCCACCTGGCGCCAGCCCTTCCCCCAAGAGGATGACCGCTGGTTTCGCCGACAAATGGGCGCCGCGGTTCTCGGCCTGATCGCGGGACTGATGATCGTCGTGCCGACAGTGCTCTGGCTGACCGGTTTCTTCAGCCCGCAGAAGTCGAGACCGACTGCGGCCTCCCAGGTCGCTCCACTCGCAGCCGATGCTAGACCCGCACCCCAAACAAAGGTCGCCGATGTCAATACCGAGCAACCGAAGCCGGCGCCGATCGAAACCAAGCCGCCGCAGGTCCCTGTCATCACGACGGCGCGGCTTGTCGACCCCAACAAATCCCGCATCGACGGGCTACTGGCGCAGGCTGCCCAGCGCATCGACAGCGGCGATATCACTGGCGCCCGGGAGATGCTCGCCGACGCCGACGACGGCGGAGAGGGCGCGGTCTCCTTCGCCCTCGCCGAGACCTACGATCCCAATATGCTGGCCGCCTGGGGGACACGCGGTGTATCCGCCGACGCCGCCAAGGCGCGCGCACTCTACCAGAAGGCCTTCGATCTCGGTGTGGCCCAGGCGGAAAAACGTCTCGACGGGCTGAGATAGCCATCCCCTTGGGGATGTGATGCCAGCTCATGGCGGCGATCGTGCCGCGTTCGCCACGTATGGAAAGCCGCGAGGGCGCGTCCGGTCTTTGGCCGCGTGAGCGCCATCACGGGCAACACTGCTACTTTCCCGATCGTTCGGCCTTCGCCTTCAATTCTTTTTGACGTTCAGCGATTTGCGCCATGAGCTTCTTGCGAGCCTCGCCATACGTCTTGTTATCTGTTGGCGGTCCTGCATACGAAGAGGCAAGGCCGTTGAATGGGACTGGAAAGCCGACTGGTTTGCCCTCTGCATTGATGGCGTACACCATCATACCACCTCCCCTTCGCATCCATTCGATGATATCGGGGTTCGCCTCAACTTCGGCTGTACAGCCGGCTGGGTGGCAGAGTGTGAACTTCAAACGCAACTGAAACAGAGACTTCTCATCAACTGCTTCCTTGTTCTGGGATTTCCGCCAGAGATCTTGCGGGTAAATCGTCGCTTTAAGACCAGGAGATAGCAGCATTCCAAGCGGGACCATCACCATAAGCTGCTGCTTGTCCTGACCGTCGATCTGTCGGATCGCAGCGGAAACCATTACCATGCCGGTATTGCCGTCGAGTCGCTCGTGATGAGTGAGACAGATGCGAACGCTTCTCTCTTGGCTGCCAGCGTCGCCGGACTTTGTGTGCTCACAAAGTCTGACCCATGCTGACTGCCCCACCATTACAGGTTCATCCGGTGGCGGCTTTGGGACATTCAAGGTAGGCGGTAGCGACGTTTCCGGAGGCGCAGTGGTCTTGACCGGATGCTTGAAGTAGAACCGCCCCGTCAGGGCCGAATGCTCCCAGGGCACTTGTTTGCCACCTGTCTGCTTTCGCACATCATTCCGTACATCTATGAGAATGGCACTCAGATCGTCGCCCGCCGATAGGATACGCTTCGTGAGCGCACCTGCAAATGGCGAGTTGCGTCCGGCGCCATCGAGCGCAACATTTCCCGGTTGGGTAGAAAAGCTGATCAGTGTGCCAATGCCGCTCTCAGCCGCAGCGAGCCCTTGCCCGATTGCCGACGAGCGCGTGCCCATTGCACGGGCGAGATTGCGAGTAAACGGATTGTTCCGACACGCATCCAGGAACACAATATTCGTTGGCGCATGGCGCTCCATGATGCGATGCACGACTTCCAGCTCGACCATTTCGAATTCGAGAGCATCTGCGGTGGTCAGTTCGGCATCGATGGGTACAAGGTAATTCTTGCCAGCAACCTGCAGACCATGACCTGCGTAAAAGAACAGGCCGGCATCCGCATTAGATAGCGCCGAAGCGAACTCCCGGACCTTGCGGTCGAAGGCTGGCTTGCTGAGATCAAATCCCTCGACGACCTGGAAGTCGAGCCTCTTTAGAGCCGCTACCATATCGACAGCATCGTTCTTCGGATTGGCCAGCTCTGCAGCATGCTTGTAGGCCGAATTCCCAACGACGAGCGCGACGCGCTTCTCGGCGAATGCAGCATGCGGTGTGAACAGAACAAAGATCAAAGCAACGACAACCCGTAGCATGTCCCGTCCTGTCATCGACTCTCCCCGTGGTAAACTGAATTGTGGCACACTACTCACACTATGCCACTTGGTGGGTCGATAGATCAATCGAGTGGGCGGCGACGGCTGCACCAGATGCCATGCACGCCCTGCTCGTGCAACGTTGCCGATCAGCTCAAGGGCTGCTCCGAAGGCTTGCCGGAGGAGGCGGAGCTCAAGGTGATCGCCGATCCCCTCAACGCCTACGAGTGCCGGCGATGGCCGGACGGCAAGGCCGCGGTGGAAAGCTAGGTTTGCCGCTTCAGCCCAAGCGTCGCCTAGGTCGCCGGTCCGATCTGGTTCGCTCATTGCAATGGTGAGGGTAACGATATTGCCGATTGGCGCTGCTCGCAATTGAGTGCCAGCCCTAGGATCGACGCAATGGGTGGACGGCGCTGCCAGATCGTTGCGATGAACAATACGAGCCATCCCCATGATTGAGCTGGCCGACTATCCACTATCCCTCATCTTCGTAGCTAGCCTTGTCCTGATCGTGGCGGCCATCGAACTCGGCCACTGGCTTGGCCAACGCACAGCCGATCACGGCGGCGACAATGTTGCGATGCTGAAGGCATCGATCTTGGGATTGCTGGCGCTGATGATTGGCTTCACCTTTCATATGGCCCAAGCGCGGTTCGAGCTGCGGCGTGACGCCGTGCTGAACGAGGCAAACGCCATCGGTACGGCCGCGTTGCGTGCTCGCCTCCTCTCGCCGCCGCACAACACCGAGAGCCTCGCTCTGCTGCGCGAATACGTGAAAGTCCGGTTGGACATCACCCGGCGTTTCCCTTCACCCCCGGAGTTGAATGCGGCGATTGCCAAGTCGAATGCAATTCAGGAGGCGCTTTGGCAACAGGCAAAGGCGGTGGCCGCCAAAGACAAGGCGACTGTCCCTACGGGCCTCTTCATTGAGGGGCTCAACGTGATGATCGAAAGTCAGGTCAAGCGCCTAGTCGCGGTGCGCAGCCGAATACCGAACAGCATTTTGCTAGCGCTGTATGCGATAGCCGTAGTTGCCATCGGCTTTGCCAGCTATGGTCGAGCTCTGGAGGGGCATTGGCGGCCTGCCGTCTATATTGCGGGCATGCTCACCGCCGGTGTGATACTCCTGCTTCAGGACCTCGATAGACCGAGCGGCGGCTTCATCGCTGTGAGCCAACAGCCGATGATCGATGTCGCCACCAGTCTGGCGAACTACTCTGACTGAGGTCTGGCCATCTAGTTCCGCTTCACCACAATCTCGCACCGTCCTATAGCTGCTCAGGGCACATCGAGGAAAACGCGCCATGGTGCGGGTCACGACTCATACCGGAACGATTTGCTGGACCGTTTCATTGTGGCAGGCGTAGTTGCCCCAAGCGAAAGGGATGGCGTTGATCCCAATGGGCGGCTGGGACAATCAACCCGAGTACGGCGGCCCGGAGCCGACATGGTGGGGCACCGCCATTATCGTTGCGGTGATCCTGGCGATTGCCGGCCTAGTGTTCCTAGCGCTCAGGTGGAAGCACCCTCTACGGCTCAGCTGGGAACAGCAGCAGTATATCTCGACACAGCGAAGCGGTCAGCTCGGCCGCGACGACGCCTGAGCCATTCGGATCGAGCCAATCCATCAGCACTTCCGTTTTCGAAACTAAGTCGCGGGTTGAGCCAGACGGCGTCTTGACCATGCTGCGAGCCAGTGCGGTCAAGCGGTCGCGCACAGGGTCGCCAAGCTCATCCAAATCGATCCGAGCCAGGTCCGCCCGCAGGGCTTGATATTCCAAGGCCATCTCATCGAGGCGCATGATATCCTCCCGGTGCCAACTGAATTCTGCGCTGAATGCATCATTCACCGTTGCCGCACGGTCGTTCGTCGTAGCCCAAGAGATCGTTGGGCGAGACCTGGAGTGTCACGCATATCTTGTGAATGAGCGTGAGGCTCGGCTCGACCTCGGCGCGCTCGTAGCGCGTGTAGCGGTTCTCCTCGATGCCCAACGCTCGCGCAAACGAGCGTGCCGTACCGAAGCCCTTCTGGGCCCTCAAGTGCCGAACTTGGCTCGCGAAGCGTTCACGCGCTGGGAGCGGGGACGCTAGAGAATCTCGCGCCATGGATACCCTCCATTAACAATAGAACGACTTATCCCCGCCCGCTCACCAGCGGGATATGATGGATTGATGCGAGGCGCAAGATCGTTTGCGGCAATTATCGTGAAGCTGACCGAAGCCGACCTGGCTCTCGTTCGGAGCGACGAGGCATTCGACGACATCATCGTGTGGCTCGCCCGCTGGCGCACTGATGTCGTTGTGGACAAGGCCTACCAGCGCCTCATCGGAAAAATCAACTAGATTGGTCCGGCTGAGATCTGCGAATCTGGCCGCCACTGGATGGTGCGCATCAGCGCACCTCGTTGCCTCGAAGCAAGGTCGGCGAAGGGACAGACCGAGTGGCCCTGTTATCCCGCGCCTGCAGCGCCGGGGCGCTCGCGCTGTTGCCCCTCTGCACACTCGGCTTGCCCCTGGTACAGATCCGCGATGAGGAGCAACTCGCGCCTGGTGGCTGGATGAGTCATCTGCTCGGCCAAGCGCCGCGTCTGCTCGGCGCGGGTCAACCAGACCTGGCGTCATTTTAGGCACCCTGAGCCAACCTCAGAATGTCGCAATGAAGTGTTGCAGGATAGCGGCAATCCGATAATGGGGTTAAGGCAGTGAACACTTTTCAGTCGTAAAGTTATCCCGCCTGCAGTTACGTGGGACTCGTTCTCTGCGAGATGCTGACCCCCTATGAAGCTCTTGGTTCAGCTGGTTAAAGAAGGCCGGGTGATCGACGCCTATACGGTTGAGGCAACCTCAGAAGACGACCTCGCCGAGGCGTGCAGCAAGGCCATTGCCCACTTCCGAAAGCGCCACGGCACCACAGGCGTGCTGGGAGGCGAGGCCGAAGTGCGCATCGAGCTTAAGCGAGTCCGACGTCTCAAGAGTTGAGCGGACGTCCGCGCGCCTGCCACGCGAAACCGGGATGCACTTCAAACCTGGTCGCTCGGCGCGTAACTTCTTGCGCGCGGTCCGCACTTCGGCATGCTGTGCCAAGCGGCGGGACGGATATCTGGTGGGTAGTTAACCATCCCGAAATCAGCAACTACCCGTATTGTTTGCGCATTGGCTCTCATGCACTTTCCACGTGCAGGGCCACACACACTTCCCCACTGTTGAACCTCCCCCGTCTCAACAGTTCACGGCGGCTTGCTGCGACCGGACTTCCCTCCCGGCCCCAGCCGTCACGAGCCCCGTCCCGTGTGGCCCTGCTACTTCCCGTCACCAAGGTGGCGCTTGCCCAAGGGTCACTCCCAGCGCACTGTCCTGCACCGTCGCGTGGCGATACTATCGCCCGCGGTCCTATCGTGCCGCGCGCTGCGGATGGCGCTACCGAGCGTTTAGCGCGCCGCTTCACTAAGATGACCGGACGGGCTGCGTGGACCCTCGGCAGTTGGAACCACCGGGCACGTGAAGCATCGCCTGACCGGCGCGCCCGGGCGCTATCGACGCGGCGTTCCGACCTCTGGCTTGGTCTTTTCTGGCGCTCACGTTGCGGGAAGGTGATCCTGCTATGCGTGTTGCCTAGCTCGATCGCGGTGGATCCATCATTGGCTGCCAAGGGAGACCCTTGTTCCTTTGAGGTGCGTGTTCGGAGTTTTGGGGACACGAACTCGCTCTACGGGCGCTACGACATGGAGTCTGGTACCGGTCGGTCTCGTTTGCATTATGAGTTCGCCGCCAAACTGACGCGCTCGCGCTCTGATTCCATAGATCCCAACCCCCGGCCGAAAGGATGGCTCCCCCTGCATGCCTTCCAGCCCCCGACCATTGTCAATGACTATCACGTGCAGCCGATCGGCAATCCATCGCAGGTCAACGGAGACGCGCGATGCACGCGCGTGACGATGGACGTTGGCCAGGGCTTCCTGAACAATACGAAAGAGCGACCTTTGCATGTGGAGCGGCAACTTGTCGACGTTCGCGCTCGATCTAAGCTTGACGGCGAGCCGTGAGCGCTGGGCATATCCCTCGATGTATCGACGGATGGTTGAGCGCAATCCGTCCGCGTCTAGGCCAAGAGGGTGCATCAAGTAGCTGAATGCGCGAAGCTCCTTCAATGCTTCCGCCATGGAAGCCTCGACTTCGTTCCAAAGCTTCACCTCATCGTTCCTCAAATCGACTTTAGCTCTCAGGCTCATCAGATTGAGGTTGACGGCGACAAGGTGCTGCGCCGTAGAGTCGTGCAATTCTCGCGCGATCCGTTGCCGCTCTTCCTCTTGAAGGTTGACTAGGCGCTCGGAGAGTTCCTTCGCCTCCTGCTCAAGCGCTTTGCGCTCCGTGATGTCCGCGAATACGCCGATATGCCGTAATGGGTCGCCCAACTCGCTCAGCTCGTACTTTCCATCGATCTGCAGCCAACGCTGCAAACCGCCCTTCTGCCGGATGCGGCAAGTAACGTGGTGGGAGCCTCCCTTCCGCCTGGCATCCCGAAACGCCTCCTTGACTGCCTCGGCGTCGTCCGGGTGTACGTAGTCCTCCATGAGCTGCTGTCTCGTCAGACTGCGGTCTCCCCGAGTGTGTCCGAAGATCTCGAAGGCACGGTCGTTGGCCCAAACCGTGCGATCCGCCTTGACATCCCTTTCGAAGACGCCAAGAGCGGCCGCGCTTGTCGCGACCCGCAGTCGTGTCTCGCTTGCTCGAAGCGCCACCTCGGCACGCTTGCGTTCGGTTACATCGAAAGTCACGCCGAAGATGCGGTTGGACCTCAGGGCCGCGGAAGCGCTGAGCCAGCGCTCGGACCCATCTGGCATGCGAAGGCGAAACTCGTGCTGATACGCTTCGCCCTTCTCAGTCAAACGCTTCTGTTTTTCGTTGCTTGCTTGCAGATCTTCAACAGGTATGCGTGCTCGCAGTTCATCGGCGGTAACGCACCGCGTTTCAGCCGGCAAGCCGAGCAAGCGGGCCTCCTGCGCATCGATGATGGCTTGGGTGCCGCCAATGTCGGCCTCGAAAGTCCCCATCTGCGCTGCTTCCAGAGCAAGCCGCAATCGCAGCTCACTCTCGCGGAGCGCTGCCTCCGTTTCCTTCAGATGGGTGACGTCGATGACGGTGCCGATTGAGCGCACGGCCTGCCGTCCGGTGACCGTATCGCGATAGTGCCGCCGTCCGTGGATCGACACCCACCGTAAGGCTCCGTCGGCGCGCACGATCCGATGCACACCGCTCCATTTTCCTTCATCGGCGGAATTGCCAGCCGCTTCCAGGCTCGCATTCACGACTGCTCGATCGCGCTCATCGAATAGTCGCGATGCTTCCGCGTAGGTCATCTCAGTTCCTGCCGGCAGACCCAGGATTGCGCACAACTCAGGAGAGAACCGGGTTCGGTTCTCCTCAAAATCGGTCTCGTAGATTCCGATGCCCCCGACCTGGATCGCCAGACGCAACAACTCGTCGCTATTCGGCGCCCAGATCGAGTGTGCGGGTGAGCCGATTTCACTCATGGATAACCCCACCAGATCGGATTTCACGGGGATGACCATCGTTGCTCCTCGGCTTTGGTGCGGGGGGCCTTGGCAATCACACTGGGACCGATGGAAGAGTCAGTCAGCGCATTGACGGCCCACGGGTGCCTCCGCTCGCCTTGCCTCTGCGAGCGGCGGACTCTCGTCCAAAAAGAGGTCGGCGTCATCGGGGAAAACCCTGAGGGAATGACGTACTGCGCCGAGAGAGCTCTAGGATCAGCCCAAGGCACCTTGCTTGGAGCTTCAGCGACGGATCCCCACTTTGCGACGAGCGTCGCGGGATGCAGTAGCGGGGCCAGCTGCAACAGTTTCGACGGTAGAATGTGCCGGCAGCTCAATCATGCAGCGGACCCCGCCGGCCGCACACACGAGCGACCACAGGCGGCACGACCTGATGCCAAGTTGGAATAGGATACTAGCGATCGTCCGTAGTTCGGGTGAATCGGAAGGTGCCCTCTCCGGGGCTCTTTGAGGACGCGAGGCGCCGCCCTACATGCCGCGACTGGTCGTGTCACGCCTCACTATGTCCATCACCGTGTTCTTGCTCAGGCCCAAGTTGCGCCCGATCAGGCGATAGGACAGGCCGTCCTTGTGCATCTCGAGCACGCGTCTGGCCTTCTTGTCTGAAGGACGCTGTCCTGGTTGGCGCCCGAGCTTCACACCTCGGGCCTGGGCCGCCGCCAAACCTGACTTCACCCGTTCGCGGATGAGGTCACGCTCGAACTCGGCCAGGCCCGCCATGATGGTCCGCATGAGCTTGCCGCTGGCGGTGCCGAGGTCGAAGCTCAATCCTGTTTGCGCCAACACGCTGACCTTCCAGCCATGGAGGTCATCGAGGGTTTGCACGAGGTCCTGGGTGCTTCTGCCCCATCGGCTCAGCTCTGTGACGAGGATGGCGTCAATCTTGCGGGCCCGGGCAAGAGCCATCACCTTGTTGCGCTCTGGGCGATCGTTCTTGGCGCCGGAGGCTGTCTCCTTGAGCACCGCGACTATCTCGTGGCCGGCGCGCTTGGCGAAGGCTCTGAGGTCGCGTTCCTGGCGGCTGCACGATTGGTCGTCCGTGCTGACGCGGCAGTAGATCGCGACTTGTCCCAATTGAACCCTCCGGGAAGTGGCCTTGCGCAAACCCAGCAAATACTGGGCTTTCGAAGGTTGAGAGATCGCCGGCAATCAACCGGATTTGTCCGTTGCCGGGGTGAAGCTGCCAACAGCTAATCCGCAACCGGTGGAAAAGTGCCAAGAACAGACCTCTTGGTTAGAAGAAGCGGCGCCAGCCGTGGCTCATTCGGTCTCGCGCAGGAACCGACCTTCACGCAGGAAGTGCCCCACTTGTGCCGGCGCGTGTCGATGCAGCGGGAGCGTGTGCAGGCCGCGAAGGACTAGGTGATCGCGCTGACCTGACAGGTGCGTCGATGCGAGCGAGACGGCGTGGTCCCACGACGCCGCGATGACGCCGCAATCGAGATCCGTCGCTGGCGCGAGCCGGTTCACGTAGCTGTCGGGATGGGAGCAAAGCTCCGTCGCCACGACGAGACGCCTGCCGAAGAGCCGCAGCGCCAAGTCCGCCAGGCGGGCACCGCGATTTGGCGGCGAGAACAGCACGACGCGACCCAGCTTTCGCGGCCGATTCCTCGCGAGCGCGCTCCGCACGACGATGGCGCCCATGCTATGGCCAACGAAATGGAGCCGCTCGAGGCCGCTGTCCTCGTCGAGCTCCTTTCCTTTGGCCGCGAGCCGCGCCGCATGCGCATCGATTGATCCTCGCAGACTTGGATAGCGCCAGTTCACCGCGCGAAACCCCTGTCGCTCCAAGGCGCGCCGTAGCGGCTCGAGCAGCACCGGGTGGGCTCCGTGCCCATGCACAAGTAGGACGGCTTCGCGTGACATTGGCGGAAGGCTAGCGCGTGCCGGAAGCCTCCGCGACTCTCTGCCAGTGCTTCATCGCGAGAACGGTGAGCAAGTGCCAACGAGGGACATCACAGTACTTGCGAGGGCGAGGCCGGTTGTTGGTATATGCGGATGACGGCGCATGGATGGGAATTGCCTACCTCACTCGGTCGCGACGGTTCAGTAGGCAAATGTAGATACGGAGCAGGGCATGAGTTATCGACTGCCGCTCGACCTCGATGCCTTGCGCGCTAGAGTCCGCGACGGCCAAAGCTTCACGTATGTGCCGTTCTATGGTCACTCCGCCGAACCAGGCCGCATCACGAACGCGGTCTACAGCCAATTCTATCCTGCCGAATTCAACGTGGATGGTGAGCGCTTCCGCTGGGCCGAACAGTGGATGATGGCAGCCAAGGCCCGTCTGTTCGGCGACAAGGAGGCGCTTGCAGCCATTCTCGTCGCCGACGAGCCACTTGTCTGCAAGCGCATCGGACGGACCGTCCGCAACTACGACGACGAGCGTTGGAATGCTGCCCGGTTCGATCTCGTGGTTGAGGGCAATATCGCCAAGTTCGGCCAAAACTCCGCCCTACGCGATCATTTGCTCCGCTCGGACGACGCGATCCTCGTTGAGGCTGCACCGCGCGACCAGATTTGGGGAATCGGCTACGGTCGCGACAATCCTGCCGTGGATGACCCCTTTCGTTGGCGTGGCCGCAATTTGCTGGGCTTCGCCCTGGTCAAGGTGAGAGCTATCCTGCGCGGTGAGATCGTCGCCCCGCACGACGGAACACAACTCCGGCCCCTACCCCCCAACTGAACTGCGCAAGGCTCGG
>Ga0075420_100005593_pt1 | contig 11063 bp, 7 predicted proteins | sample SoiMetdeltSBSDD4_FD_75296 | JGI IMG/M metagenome (GOLD analysis project Ga0075420, IMG submission 75296) | Bulk soil microbial communities from a Populus tree surrounding site in Tennessee, USA - Soil MetaG P. deltoides SBSDD4 | ecosystem: Environmental > Terrestrial > Soil > Tree plantation... | reverse complement strand
GGCGAGCACGTGATCGACTTCGAGAACCGGTATCGCACGCAGGACGGCTCGTACAAGTGTCTGCAGTGGTTCGCCTCACCCTTCCTCGCGCAAGGACTCATCTACGCAGCCGGGCGCGACGTGACAGAGCGGAAGGCAGCGGAGGAACGGTTGCAGCAGCTGGTTGCGGAGCTCGAGATCGCGCGCAAGCGAGCGGAGGCCGCCACCGTCGCCAAGGGCGAGTTCCTCGCCAACATGAGCCACGAGATCCGGACGCCGATGAACGCCATCATCGGCATGACCGACCTGGCGCTGCAAACCAAACTGACGATGCAGCAGCGTGAGTACGTGCATACGGCGAGAGAGTCGGCCGAAGCGTTGATGACGATCATCAACGACATCCTCGACGTCTCGAAGATCGAGGCGCGCCGCCTGACGCTCGACCGCGTACCGTTCGTCGTGCGTGACACCATCGAGGACAGCGTCAAGCTGTTTGCGCCGCGCGCCGCGCAAAAGGGACTGGAGCTATCCTGCCGCATTGCCCCCGACGTCCCCGCCGCCGTGGTCGGCGATCCCGGACGCCTGCGTCAGATCCTGCTGAATCTGGTCAGCAACGCCGTCAAGTTCACCGACACCGGCGAAGTTGGCGTCGAAGTCGTCGTGGCCGAGCGACATGACGACGACGTGATGCTGCGGTGCACGGTCCGCGACACGGGCATCGGCATCCACGAGAACAAGCGCTGGGAAATCTTCGGGGCGTTCGTCCAGGCGGATGCCACGACGACGAGGCGGTACGGCGGCACTGGCCTGGGGCTGACGATCTCGTCGCAACTCGTCGAGATGATGGGTGGGCGCCTGTGGCTCGAAAGCGAGCCGGGCAAGGGCAGCCGATTCCATTTCGTCGCGCGGTTCGCGCTTCACAAGGGCGCTGTCGACGCGGTCCCGGCGCCGTCATTCGACCTGCGATCGCTGCGCGCGCTCGTTGTCGACGACAACGCGACGAATCGAACGATTCTGATCGAAATTCTCGAGAGCTGGCAGATGACGGCTGCCGCGGCCGACAGCGCCGACACCGCGCTCGACATGTTGCGCCAGGCCGCCGGACGAGGCCGGTCATTCCAGCTCGTGCTGACGGACGCAGCGATGCCGGACGTCGACGGATATACGCTGGCCGAACGGATCGCGTCGGAGTACGGATCGGCGGCGCCGAAGGTCATTCTCCTGACATCGTCGGGAACACCGGCGCTGCGCGGTCGCCGGGCGAAACTCTTTGCTGGCGTGCTGGCCAAGCCGGTCAAACAGTCCGACCTGCTGGACGCGATCGTCACGGTGTTCGTGGCACCGCCCGCAGGACGGCGCTCGCGTGCGAAGGAGCCACGCCGCCCCGCGGCGGAACAGCGGACCGGATTGCGCGTGCTCGTCGCGGAGGACAACGCGACGAATCAGAAGCTCGTATCGGCGATGCTCGATCAGAAAGGTCACAAAGTGACCGTGGTGGGCAACGGCCGGCTGGCTGTCGAACGCGCGTCGAAGCAGCCGTTTGACGTGATCCTGATGGACGTGCAGATGCCCGAGATGAGCGGACTCGAGGCGACGGCAGCGATCCGCGCGCAGGAGGAAGGCACGGGCCGGCGTCTGCCGATCGTGGCGCTCACCGCCCGTGCAATGGCAGGCGATCGCGAGCAGTGCCTCGCGGCCGGGATGGATGCCTACGTGTCGAAGCCGGTCAGAGCCGCTGAATTGTTCTCGGCCATCGACGCGGTGATGGCCGGAACACCGGTAACCCCGCCTGCTGAATCGCCCTCGGACGCGCTCCCGCGATCCGTGGACGTCTCGGCGTTGCTCGCTGGCTTCGCCGGACGCGCGGATCTCGTCACCGAGGTCATCGATGTGTTCCTGGTTGATGCGCCGGCGATGCTGACGCGGCTGCGACGAGCCGCCGACGCCGGAGATGTCGGCGAAATGGCGGCCGCGGCCCACGCGCTCAAGGGCTCGGCCGGTCTTTTCACGCAGGGCGAGCCGTACGAACGTGCACGCGCGCTGGAGATGCGCGCGCGGTCAGGCGACGGAAGCAACGCAATTGCGGCGTCCGCCGAGATCGACGCGAGCGTCTCCGGGTTGTTGGCTGAACTCCGCGATCTGCGCGAGACGTTACAGCGCGGCGTTCGGCCTTAGCCGGATCCGTAGTGTCCGGCTTTAGCCGGACCTGTTGGGCGCTGTTCTTGCTTGCCACATGGGAGCCCTCATGTCGCAAGCGCGCGAACCTCACACCATCATCGCCGACGCGGAGAACGCCGCGGCCGCCGGCGACTACCCCGCTGCCGAAACGCTTCTCCGCGAAGTAGCACGGGTGCAAGAAGCCAGTCTTGGCCCGCTCCATCCGGACCTGGCGAACACGCTCAACAACCTCGGTGTCGTCTGCGAAATCACCGGCAAGCCAGCCGACGCGGAGCAGTGCTTTCGGCGTGCCCTGGCCATCGCAACCGCGGCACTCGATGACGGCCATCCGTTCGTCAGCACGAGTCGACAGAATCTTCGCGACTTCTGCGAAGCTCGGGGAATTCCGGTCGAAGTGGAGACGACAGCACCGGAGACCAAGTCGCTCGATCCACAACTCGAGTCGAAAAGGCTGTTTGTGCGCTTCGCATTCGGCGCGTTGGGCCCAATCGCCGCACTGATGATCGTTCTGGCGGCAGGCCTCCCGCGTCTGAACTCGCCACAACTGGTCGAATTTCGACCGACTCCAGTCGATCCCCCGACGGTTGTTCCTCCAGTCGTCGCGAACGTTGCCGTCGAACCGGTCGTCACGCCGCCGCTAGAGAGGTCGTCGAATCCTGAACAACCGAAAGTCGTCGAGGCCAACCTGTGCGCCACGCTCGATGATTGGCTGTGCGATCTCGCAGACCGTCCGGTCGAGCCCGGCCCGCTGTTCTTCTACACGCGGGTCGTATCCACGAACGACACCACGGTGCAGCATCGCTGGTATCGAGACAATCGTCTCGACTACACCGTGGACCTCCGTATCCTGGCCAGTCCGATCGGTTATCGCGCGTTCAGTCGAAACAGGATGAGCAATGAAAGCGCGGGTAACTGGAGGGTCGAGGTCTGGAGCGAGGACGGCACGTTGATAGAGCAAGAGCGGTTCACCGTCCGCTAAGGCTCCCGTCGTTCGAACATGTGTTTTCGATTTCAATGCCGTTATCGACCTGGCGTCGATCGCCGGCGCCCACCGTTCGGTCTCCTCACCGATCGTTCGTAATTCCGAGGCACTCGCCACACGGCTCAGCTGCAACAATCTCGGCACCGCTTGTGCTTTCCCCGCGAATGTCGCACGCCAGTCATAGAGCGCGCGACCCCGCGTCCACCTTCCCAGACGCATCACGAACCTGACAGGAGAGTGTCATGAACAGAGTGTTCGCAGCAGGTGTGTTGCTGGGTGTCACCGCCTTTGCCACTCCGGTGCATGCGCAAGGCGATGGCAACGGTGCTCCAAACGGCCCTCACTACAACCTCAATATCCTCGCTAAAGAAAACTGCGCGGGAGACGACCTGACAGGCTCGGATCGGCACACGATTCAGGTGCTCCTGAATTACCGCGACGCGACACCGACGAACCTGACCTCGGATCCGGTGCTCGACAAGCGAAACAAGATCTTCCTGGAGGAAGGCAATTTCCAGGTGACCGACGGGAACGCGTGCGACGGCGACGGCGCCTGGTTCTCGCTGCCGGCGAATCCCTATACGTGCCCTGCCACAGATCCAGGCTGTCTCAATTCCGATCCGACGTTCCAGGCCTACACGGTGTGGGCACGCGCGCGCAGCGGTGGGGGCTCCGCGACGATGACCACGTGCCGCCAGGACAAGGCAACTGGTGAATACCAGTGCTCCACCGAGAACACCCTGGACGTGCTGACGCGAACCAAAGGCAAGAACACGAACAACTTCACGAACGTGACGAAGCAGCTGACGACGCTCTGTCTCGACACGGACGCCAATAACATCTGCGACCTCCGTTCCGGCATCTTCTCGGAGGAGGCGTTCACCTACTACTGGGATTACGACAACTACGGGCTGCGACTGGCGCAGCTGCGTTTCTATCCGATCGCCGACTAGGACGAGATGAAGGACCGCGGCGCGTTCATCGGGTTGCGGTCCTTCTCATTTGCGACTCTCGTTTGTCTGACTCTCGCCAGCGCTCCTGACGCGATCGCCGGTCCTCCCCGTGTCAGCGTCCTCCAATCTGATTTCGATTTCGGGCGCGTCCTGACCGGAACGCTGCTCGAACATCAATTCGTCCTCGAGAACGAAAGCACTTCCCTGGCGATCATTGACGAAGTGCGTCTGACGCCTCCCTTGACGCTCGTCGCTGCCCCTGCTTCCGTGGCCGCTGGCGCTCGAGCCACAGTGCGGGTACGACTGGACACATCTCGAGTCACGGGTCTCTTCGAAGGGCACATCGCACTCTCGATCGCCGGCAGTGATGACGCGGTGATCGGATTGACCTTCGCTGGAACGGTCTACCAAACGGTCGAGACGTTGCCACGGTCTGCGTTCTTCGTGGTCACCGATCGCGGACAGGCACAAGAGCACTCCATCGAACTGGTCAACCATGAGCCTGAACCGCTGGAGATTACGAGCATTGAACACCCGCGCGATCGCTTCACGACTCGGCTGGAGGCGATTGAAGCCGGCAAGCGCTACCGGCTGACCCTCCGGCTGGATGGCAACGGGGCGACCGGACGACGCACCGACCCCATCGTCGTGATGACGTCAAGCCGCTCGACACCGGTCATCAGGATTTCCGCGAATACGTTCGTACGCGAGCGGGTCTACACGTTCCCGGATAGCGTTGACCTTGGCGGGTTTTCGCTCGCCGCCGTCAACGCCGACCCGACGCTGCTCGACAAGTTGGCGCAAACGCTGATGGTTTATCGAAAGGGAACCAGCGGATTCGAGGTCAGGTTGACGAGCGACCTCGACGCACTCGACATTCGCGCACAGCGCGGCCCGCTCGGCGACCGTTGGCAGGCGACCATTACCGTGAAACCTGCGTTGCTGAAGCCCGGTCCGCTGAAGGGAGCAATCCGCATCGAGACCAACGACCCGGAGTTTCCGGTGTTGAGCGTTCCCGTTTCGGGAATTGTCTTGCCACCAGCCACGAGATAGCGGTCTGCCGACGGTGTGCGGCTCTCGCACTCGTCGCCGTGTGCGGCTCGAGCCCGCACGCGGAGTGTCCGTCAGCAGCAAGAGCGAGTGAGAACCTGGGCACACTGTCTCGAATCAGATCACAATGTCTTCCCACTCCTGCGCGGCAGTGCAGGTCATTCCTGTGATCCAATTTCAAAACGGGTTTATTTCTCAGTAGTTTACAAAAGACACGCTTGAGCTGCTGTGTGACGCCCGGCATAGTGGAAAAAGCCTTAGCCGCAAAGGGGCATTCCAATGCGTCACAAAGCTTCCCCGCTTCGTTGGCTCGTCGTCGTCACTGGGTTCATCGTGTCAGCTCTCGCACCCGAGCGCGCCTTCGCGCAGCGCCACGTGTCGAGCGTGCTAATCGTCACGGCCGATAACGCGCCCGCGTCGAACTCCGTTCGAAGCGCGCTCCTGGGCCAGGGCATTCCAGTCGTGACTGTCGATGCCCGCTGCACCGGCTCGAAGCCGGCGCTCTCCACGCTGCGGGCCTACGACGTGGTCGTCGCCTGGACCAACTGCACCCCGACGGACAGCGTCGGATGGGGCAACCTGCTGGCCGACTACGTCGACGGCGGCGGGCACCTCGTCCTCGCCTCGTTCTCGTGGTACGGGCCGTCGACCGACTTCGACGGGCGCATTGCGGCTCCCGGCTACTCGCCGTTCGACTCGGGCGCGGCGCGGTTTACCTCGAACCCGCTCGGCGTCTACGACGCGCTCCACCCCCTCATGGCGGGCGTGCTGTCGGTCACGTCGGTGTTTCGCAACACCGTGACCGTCGACCCGGGCGCGACGCTCGTGGCGCGCTGGGCTGACGGCGTGCCGTTTGCCGCCGTCAACGACGCCTGCAACATCGTCGGGATCAACGCGTACCCAGGCAGCAACTGGACTGGCGACTTGATGAAGGTCTTCGTCAACGCGGTCAAACTCGAGTGCCGCGGTGAGCCGCCGGTCGCCAATGCCGGCGTCGATCAGAGCGTGAACGAACAGCAGCTCGTGACGCTCGACGGCAGCGGCAGCAACGATCCGGACGGCGACACCATGACGTATGCGTGGACGCAGGTCAGCGGACCGTCCGTCGGGCTGTCTAATCCAACGGCGGCGAAGCCGACGTTCACGGCGCCGTTCGTGATGCTCGGCGGCGAGACGCTCACGTTCGAGCTGACCGTGACGGCGAATGGCGATACCGACACGGACACGGTCAGCATCGCCGTCGTCAACGTGAATCACACTCCGGTCGCGGTGGCCGGCGACGATCAGTCGATTGCCGAGGGCTCGCTGGTGAGCCTGAATGGCACCGACAGTTTCGACGTTGATTCCGATCCCATCAGCTATTCATGGGTGCAGATCGGCGGCCCAGCGGTCACTCTCGTCGGGGCACACACCGCGACGCCCAGCTTCACGGCGCCGCTCGTCAGCGCCAGCGCCACGGCGCGCGGCCTGGTCTCGTCGACGACGGTCGTCTTCAAGCTGGTCGTCGATGACGGCTTCCCGCAGGATGCGCCGGCCCCGGGCTACGCGCTCGAAAACGTCGAAGACACCATCACGATCGAGATCAGCAACGTCAACAACAACCCGATCGCCAATGCCGGGCTCGATAAGACGGTGAGCGAGAACACCGCGGTGGTGTTGAACGGCAATGGCAGCGACCCGGATGGTGACGCGCTGACTTACTCGTGGGAGCAGATCGGCGGGCCTTCGGTGGCGCTGACGGGCAGCGACGGCCCGACGCCGGGCCTGATGACGCCGTTCGTCAGCGCCGGTGGTGTGGAGCTGACCTACCAGCTCACCGTGCAGGACGGGTACGGCGGTGTGGCCAGCGACATCGTGGTGGTGCGTGTGCAAAACGCCAACGATCCTCCGCTGGCGTCCGCGGCACGGCCGACGGTTGATTGCATCTGGCCGCCGAACCATGGGCTCGTGCAGGTGGGTATCGTTGGTGTCAGCGACGCCAACGACAACGCGACGATCACCATCAATCGAGTCACGCAGGACGAGCCGACGAACGGGCTCGGCGACGGCGACACCGCGATTGACGCGTTCATCAATCGCGATGGCACCGTGCTCCTGCGCGCCGAGCGAAACGGCAAGGGTGACGGGCGCGTGTATCACATCCACTTCACCGCGTCCGACCTGGAAGGCAGCGCCTCGGGTGTGGTGACCGTGTGTGTGCCGCACCAGAAGGGTCGTGTGGCCGTCGACGGCGGCGAGCTGTACGACTCCACGAAATAGCCGGTAGCTGGTAGCTGGTAGCCCGTAGCCCGAGAGGCGGGTCCTGAGACCCGCCTCTTTTTTTATGGGCCTTTACGTTAGAATGCCGGGCCAACGAGGAGGACGCCGCCATGGATCCAGTCAGACGCAAGATACTGGCAGCGGGCGCCGCGGCGACGGCAATGGCCACCGCTTCGCGTGTCCTGGCTCAGGCGGGCTCCGCAGAAGGCGCGATGTCCTTCTACGAGCGGGGCCCCGTTCGAATCCACTACGAAGAGACGGGGTCGGGCTTCCCGTTATTGCTCATCGCCGGCGGCGGGTTGAACTCGACGATCGCCGGTCTGAAGAACGGCTCTCCGTTCAACCCGATCGAAGAGTTCAAGGGCGACTATCGCTGTATCGCCGCCGACCTGCGGAACGCCAATGGCGGCCAGTCGTCCGGCCCGCTCGAAATCGATCGGCCCTGGGACGCTTACACGGATGATCACATCGGTCTGATGGATCATCTGCGCATCGACAAGTTCATGGTGCTGGGCTTCTGTATCGGCGGTCCCTTCATCTGGAACTTGCTCGAGCGCGCACCCAACCGTGTCGTCGCCGCGGTGCTCGCGCAGCCGAGCGGGTCACGTCCGGAGATGCGCGACCTGTTCTACGACAACAACATGAAGGGCTGGGGACCGGAACTGGTCAAGCGCCGCCCCGACGTCACCATGGAGATGGTCGACCGCTTCCTGACCAGGATGTACCGCACCAACGCCGACTTCGTCTTCACGGTGACACGCGATTTCGTCCGCAACTGTCAGACGCCGGTGTTGATCCTGCCCGATGACATCCCGTCGCACCCGTACGCGGTGGCGATGGAAGCGGCGATGCTGGCGCCTCGCGCAGAAGTGAGCATGTTCCCGTGGAAGGAACCGAAAGAGCGGATTCCGCTCGCGGTGCGGCAGATACGTTCCTTCCTGCGCGCGCATCGCCCTGCGTCCACGTAACATCCACGTACACGTAAAGGCGGGTCTTTAGACCCGCCTTGATTTAGACCCGCCTCGCTGCAGCTCATCGCGGTCGTGACCTCCTGCGTCACGATCGGGATCGACGATCGATCCGTGGACCTGCAGGTGTTTCAAACCTATGGATTGCCAGGGCTGTTGATCGGCGGCGCGCTGCTGCTGATCTATCGCTTGATCGATCGCGGCTTCACGTTTCGCGTACCACCGCGCTGCCGTGCACGCAAGCGCCCCTGAAGTCAAACGCGGTGGATCGACTACACTCGGAAGAATGAAGCGTTCTCTTCCCGTTCTGACCCTTCTGCTCGTCGTCTCCTGCGGCGGCGACGACGATAACGGCCCGAGCCTCACTCCGACGACGAGCGCGCCGTACTCGCAGACAGATCTCGTCGTCGGTACCGGAGCGGTCGCTACGTCCGGCAGTCAGGTGACGGTCGCCTACACCGGCTGGCTTCACGACTCGGGCCGGCCCGATGCGAAGGGTACGCAGTTCGATTCGAGACCGACTTTCTCCTTCAGGCTCGGAACCGGAGCCGTGATTCGCGGATGGGATCAGGGTGTCCCGGGCATGCGTGTAGGCGGTCAACGCCGGCTGGTGATCCCACCGGAGCTGGCGTATGGCAACCAGAGTCCTGGAGCGCCGATTCCGCCGAACGCCACGCTGGTGTTCGACATCACGCTGAATAACGTGCAGTAGTCGGTCTACGGTCTACGGTCTACGGTCTACGGTCGCTGCGCGCCGACCAAGGACCAAGGACGAATTTGGGCCTACGGCTCGACGATCTGGCGTTCCGGCGTCAGCAGCAGCCTGCGCACCGCCGGCCCTTCGACGCCGTCGAACCCGGCCCCCGGCACGAAGTTTCGTCTGAGCACACCGGGGACAATGCCAGCCAATTGATTGGCTTTGACGAGCGGACGACGCTGAAGCGCCGCGCCGAAGTTCTCGCGCTCTTCGTCACTGAGCACGCCCTTCAACTCGTCGAGCAGCGCGACGCGATCGGCGTCCGCCGGTCGGATGCGCTCCTTGAAGTGATCAACGGCGGCCAGCGCGATCCGCGCCTTTTCGGGCGGTAGCGCAAACCCGGTGATCACGAGTCTGGGATCCGGCGACATTCTGAAGAATGTGACTCTGGCGCCGTCGGGATTCGTGGCGACAGATGCGTTCGTCGCTGACATCTGACGATCGAGCAGCTTCCTGAAGGTCTCCAGGCGGTTGGGTGGCATCACGCCTTCGAGTTCCTTCATCAGCACCGCGGTCGCGTCGGCCTCGAGGCGATCCATGAACGGCCTGACGATATCGAGGGCGCGCGCGCGAATGGGTGCGTCGAGCCTCAGGTCCTCGAGCGCGCCTTCGACGTGTGAGCGGGTCGACAAGCTGACCTGATCACCGAACGTATAGCCGCCGCCACGGCCGCCACGGGATCCGGGAACGGTTGCAGCCGCCGCCATCGGCGGTGCCGGCGGCGCCGGCGGCGCCGGCCTCGCCAACGCGCGAATCTCGGCGCTGTCGAGCGCATTGTCTCCACTCACATCGCCGGCCAGCAGGTTCTGCATGCGCTCGGGCAGCTCGCTCTTGGTGACGCGACCGTCCTTGTCGCGATCGAACGTCATCAGACGCGCCACGACGATCTCCGGGGTGACCAGTGTGTTCACTGTAGCTGTCACCATGGTTGTCGGATGCGTCGGATCGAACGGAACTGTCGTCTGCGCCGAAGCCATGGTGAACGGGAGCAATGTCAGCAGAAACAGTGGGACGCGCCGCATGATGGACTCCTTCACTTGAACGGATCCGAGAACTTGGGGTCTGAGAGGAACGTCCGGTCGGTCAACGTCCTCAGAAACGCGACCAGCGCCGCCTTCTCCGAGCTGGTGAAATGCAACGGCTGCACGCGCACATCCTTGTTCGGATGATTCTTGCCGCCGTCGCTGTAGTGATCGAGCACGGTGGCGAGCGTCGCGAATCGGCCGTCGTGCATGTATGGCGCCGTGAACTCGACGTTGCGCAGCGACGGCGACTTGAAGCGTCCGACGTCCTGCGGCTTGAGCGTGATGTCGCCGACCCCGCCATCGGTACGCGCCGTGTCGTCGTCGAGCCCGGTGTTCACCGGCTCGGTCATCACGAAGTGGGCGTCCTGATCCGGGAGATGACAGAGCGCGCAGTTGCGCACGAACAGCGCTTTGCCGCGATTCTCCTCCAGGGTGTAGTTCGGGAAATCGTCATGCGACGAGTTGACCTGCAGCCGGCCATCGTCGTACCTGGATTGATACGAGACCATCGAGCGCAGGAACTGGGCCAGCGCCCGCGCGATGCGCTCGTTCGTGATCTCGGGATCGCCGAATGCCTGGCGGAAGAGATCGGCGTAGTGCCGTTCGGCGGCGAGAATGCCGGGCAGTTTCAGCAGGTCCTGCCCCATCTCGAGCCGGTTCTCCACCGGCAGCAGCACCATCGCCTCGAGATTGCCGCCGCGCTCGTCCCAGAAGAATCGTGCCCTCGGGTGATAGCGGAGGTTTACCAGGTTCATCGCATGACGATCGGTGTGCCCGCCTTTGAACCCCTGGCTGAACCGGTTGGCATCGACGAACGCGTGCGCCTGGACGTGGCAGGAGCCGCACGAGACGGTGTTGCTGGCCGAGAGCCGCGTGTCGTAGAAGAGCACCCGGCCGAGCGTGGCTCCGGTA
>Ga0075420_100005592_pt1 | contig 11064 bp, 8 predicted proteins | sample SoiMetdeltSBSDD4_FD_75296 | JGI IMG/M metagenome (GOLD analysis project Ga0075420, IMG submission 75296) | Bulk soil microbial communities from a Populus tree surrounding site in Tennessee, USA - Soil MetaG P. deltoides SBSDD4 | ecosystem: Environmental > Terrestrial > Soil > Tree plantation... | reverse complement strand
AACGTCTTTGCTGCCACCGCGAACGCAATCACCGGCAACTCGAACGACCTCGCCGCGCAGATCCGCCGCTCCGCGGTCCTGGTAGCCAGCACCATCGCTGAAGGCGCCGCCTGCAGCAAGCCGGCCGAGTTTCGCCATCTGCTCAGCGCCGCCCGCGGCTCGCTGTGCGAACTGGAAACCCAGGTGATGATCGCCACCGACCTGCGCATCGTCAGCGGCAACATTCCGCTCGAAGACGACATTGGAGAGCTCAGGCAGCTATTGCTGGCGCTGATCAGGAAGTTGTCGGAGAGCAGGGAGCGGATGTGAAAGGCAATGGATTCCGGACGCCCCCACCCTCCCCCGGCGATGACCAACGGGAATGCCCGAAGGGCACGGGGGAGGGAATGCTCCCGGGAATGTTCGCGGAATGCTCAGAGCAAATAGATGATCGCGAGCAATCCGGTGCCGGTCATCACCACCGTGTACGGCAGCGCCATCCACAGCATCCGGCCGTACGAGAGGCGGATCAGCGGCGCGAGTACCGAGGTCAGCAGGAACAGGAATGCGGCCTGTCCGTTCGGCGTGGCCACGCTCGGAATGTTGGTGCCGGTGTTGATCGCCACCGCCAGGTCACTGAACTGTTCCTGGGAGATCGCGCCTTCGAGCAGCGCAGCTTTCACCTCGGTGATATAGATCGTGGCGACGAACACGTTGTCGCTGATGGCCGAGAGCGCGCCGTTGGCGATATACAGCATCGCCACCTGCGACTTGCCTTGCAGTTGGAGCACGGCGTGGACCAGCGGCTCGAACAGGTGCTGGTCGTGAATGACGGCGACGATGGCGAAGAACACCACCAGCAGCGCGGTGAACGGCATCGCGGCCTCGAAGGCCTTGCCCAGGCGCGGTTCGTCGGTGACGCCGTTGAACGCCGTCGACAGCACGATCACCATCAATCCGATCAGGCCGACCTCGGCAAGGTGCAGTCCAAGCGCCGCGATCAGCACGACAGCCGCGATCGCCTGCACGATCAGGACCGCAATTTCCCGCCCGGTGCGCTTGGCGGATTCGTTGCGTGCGTATTCCTTCAACACCTCCCTGACGGCAGCCGGAAGCGGCGTGCCGTAGCCGAACCAGCGCAGGCGATCGACGATTGCGCACGTCGCCAGCCCCGCGATCAGGACCGGAACCGACACCGGCGCGATGCGCAAGAAGAACTCGACGAAATTCCAGCCCGCATGCTTGGCGATCAGCAGGTTCTGCGGCTCGCCGACTTGCGTCATCACGCCGCCGAGCGCCGTGCCGATAGCCGCGTGCATCATCAACCCCCGCAGGAACGCCCGGAATGCGTCGAGGTCGGAGCGATGCAGTTCATGCACTTCGATATCGGAGTCGAACCGATGCTCGGCTTCCGGCGGCTTGCCCGAGGCAAAGCGATGGAATACCTGGTAGAAACCGACGCCGACAGTGATCACCATCGCCAGCACGGTGAGTGCATCGAGGAACGCCGACAACAGCGCCGCCGTCGCGCAGAAAATCAGCGAGAGCGCGAGTTGCGACTGCAGGCCGAGCAGGATGCGCGTGAAGATGAACAGCAACAGGTCGCGCAGGAAAAAGATGCCCGCCACCATGAAGATCAGCAGCAGCAGGACCGGGATCGCATCGAGGGTCTCGCTGTAGACCGACTCGGGCGTCGTCAGGCCGATCAGCACGGCTTCGATCGCGAGCAGTCCGCCGGGCTGCAGCGGATAGCACTTCAACGCCATCGCCAGCGTGAAAATGAACTCGATCAGCAGCAGCCAGCCCGCGATCGCGTGGCCGTGGAAACCGCCCAGCCAGATCACCAGCGGATTGAGCACCAGGAAGCCGGCGATGGCCAGCTTGTACCAGGCAGGCGCAGGCCCTAGAAAATTGTGGATGAATGCCCGCGGCAGCGAAGCAGGCAGTTGTGCGCCTTCAACTCGCAAGCGCCACCGGCTGCTCGACGACAGTGAGTGCGCGCCACAGCGTCTTGCCGCCGCTCGCCTTGTCGATCGCAGCCAGCGATCGCTCGTGTGCCGTCAATTCGTCGCCGGACGCAGCGACGACGACCAGTACTCCGCGTGGGCGCACAATTGCACCCAGTTCGAGAACGACATCGCGCCGCGACTCTTCCGCCTCGCCGAGAATGAGCGCCGTCTGGCCGCCCGTCATCGCGAGATAGACATCGAGCAGGATCTGCGCGTCGAGCAAGGCTCCGTGCAATTCGCGGCGGGAGTTGTCGACGCCATACCGCTTGCACAAGGCATCGAGGCTGTTGCGCTGTCCCGGATGCATTCTGCGGGCGAGCGGCAACGTGTCGATGACGGAACACAGGGTGGCGATCTGCCGCACGACCGGCAGGCGTTTCAGTTCGTGGTCCAGGAACGCGATATCGAACGCCGCGTTGTGAATGATCAGTTCGGCGCCGCTGATGAATTCCAGCAACTCATCTACGATCTGGGCAAAACGCGGCTGCTGCGCCAGGAATTCGTTCGTCAGGCCGTGGACCTGGATCGCGCCGCGGTCGACCTGGCGGTCCGGACACAGGTAGCGATGGAATGTCCGCCCGGTCTTGCGGCGGTTGACCATTTCGACACAGCCGATTTCGATGATGCGATGGCCCTGTTCGGGTTCCAGGCCGGTGGTTTCGGTGTCGAGAATGATCTGCCGCATCAGCCTGACACCGCCGCCTTCAGCGCGTCGACCACTTGCACCTGCTGTTCCGCGGTGAGGTACGGATGCATAGGCAGGCTGATCACTCGTGCCGCCGCCGCTTCCGCCTTGGGGAAGCTGCCGGTGCCCTGCTTCAAGGAAGCGAACACGGGCTGGAGGTGCAGAGGCACCGGATAGTGCACGGCTGTGGGAACGCCGCGGGCTTTCATGCCCTCTTCCACCTTCGCGCGGTTCGGCACTTCGACCGTGTACTGGGCGTAAACGCTCGTGCAACCATCCGCGAGTGCTGGCGTCGTAGCGCGGCGGGCCGGATCCGAGATACGGGCGAACGCTTCGTTGATCAGTTCGGAGTAGCGCGCACCGATGCGTGCACGTGCCGTGACTTCATCGGCGAAGATGTCCATCTTCGCCAGCAACACCGCTGCCTGCAGCGTGTCGAGCCGGCCATTGATGCCGAGCCGCGGATGGTGATAGCGGCGGTCCTGCCCGTGCACGCGAATCTCGCCCATGACTTTCGCGAGCGCATCGTCGTTGGTGAACAACGCGCCGCCGTCGCCATAGGCACCCAGCGGCTTGGAGGGAAAGAACGACGTCGACCCGATTTCGCTCAGGCCGCACGATTTCCTGCCCCGATACGCGGCGCCGAAACTCTGCGCGCCATCCTCGATCACCGGCAGCTTGTGCTTGCGGGCGACCGCGTTGATCGCATCGAAGTCGGCGCACTGGCCGTAGAGGGACACGGGCATGATCGCCTTGGTACGCGGCGTGATCGCCTTCTCGATCAGTGCCGGGTCGATGTTGTAGGTGCGCGGATCGATATCGACGAACACCGGCTTCGCGCCCGCGAGCGCAATCATTTCGCCCGTGGCGATGAAGGTGAACGGCGAGGTGATCACTTCGTCGCCGGCGCCGATGTCCAGAGCCATCAACGCGATCAGCAGCGTGTCGGTGCCGCTCGACGCGCCGATGCAATGCTTGACCCCGACGTACTCCGCGAGCCGCTTCTCCAGTTCGACGGTTTCACGGCCGAGAATGTACTGGCCACTGTCGAGCACCGCGCGAATGCGCGCATCCATCGATTCGCGAACGCGGGCGTACTGGGTCTTGAGATCGATGAAGTCCATTGCGGGTTCGTATGTGAGTCGAAGCGGCGCAGTCTATCGCCTATGGACGCCCGGGGACATTCTTCATCTTCAGGTCTTGTTCCCCATCCGCGTAGTCGGCTCGATCAACTGGCCCACCACTTTCTGACGGAACCTCCACCGCGGCCGCACCGGCGTCAACGTGTACACGCGCTTGCGCGCCTTGAGCATGTAGCCACCGGCGAGCATCGGCCACACCTGCTCGCCCGAGCGTTCGAAAATACTTCGCGACGACGGCTCGGGCGATCCCCATGGCAGCGAGAACATGTAGCGCCGCGCATCGACGACTTCGAAGCCGAGCAGCTTGAGCCAGTCGCGCAGCCTGCCTTCACCGATGGTGCGCTCGAGGCCCGGTGGAAATCCCTGCTTCGCGAACAGGTGCCTGAGTCCCCACAGCGAGAACGGCCTGAACCCCAGCACGATCAGGTGACCTTCGCCCGAGAGAACACGTCCCACCTCGCGCAGGATTTCGTGTGGGTCGGATTCGTACTCGAGCGTATGCGGGAGCAGCACGGCGTCGACCGCATCGGAGGCGATCGCGAGCGAGTCGGTGCGGGAGCGGATGAACGACCCCTGCAACAACCCTGGGGTCGAGCGCGACTCCCCATGCCACGCGAGCACCGACTTGCGCTGCGTCCGCGCTTCGCTGATCAGCGCGTTGTCGTCGCCCCACAACCCGATCTGCAGGAGCTGCCAGCCGAAGACCTGCGTCAGCGCTTCGCCAATGAGCTTCTGTTCGAGCGTGTAAAGACGCGCCCCCTGCGGCGAGGAACGCAGCCAATTCTGGAGTTCGCGGGCGCTGTGCTCGTTCATGAGGGCGAAGGATAGCGGAAGAGGACGGGCATGGGGCGACGGGCTACGGGCTACGGGCATGAAACGGAGCGTGGCCCTGCGTCACTCCGACTCTGGCCGTGGCCCCAGGCCCGTGGCCCCGGCCCGATCGCAGTGCTTGCCGCAGCCCGCGCACTGCGTGTTTAATACCCATTGCTAAGTAACCCGGGTTGGCTTTGCGAGAACGATGCTTCAAGTCACCCCGGTCCCGGCGTTCGCCGACAATTACATTTGGCTGATCCACTCGCCGCGCGATCCGCGGAAAGTGGTTGCGGTCGACCCGGGCGACGCGGCTCCAGTGGAGCGCACCCTCGCAGCCCAGTCGCTGCAACTCTCCGGCATCCTGCTGACGCATCATCACAACGATCACGTCGGCGGCGTAGCGAACCTGCTACAGCACCACCCGGTCCCGGTATTTGGTCCGGCATCCGAACGGGTTCCGGGCCATCCCACCCTGATGCGCGAAGGCGACCACAGCGTCTTCGCCGATCTCCAGCTCGACTTCGGCGTGCTCGATATTCCCGGCCACACCGCCGGCCACATCGCCTATGCCGGTCACGATGCGGTCTTCTGCGGCGACACCCTGTTCAGCGGCGGATGCGGCAGACTCTTTGAAGGAACTGCGGAACAAATGGTCGGGTCACTGGCCAAACTCGCGTCCTTGCCCGACGACACGCAAGTGTTTTGCGGTCACGAATACACAGTCGCCAACCTGCGGTTCAGCCTCGCGGTCGAACCGGAAAACGCCGAGGCGGCGACCTACCTCGAAGAATGTGAGGCAAAACGGGCGCGGCATGAGGCAACGGTGCCGTCGAACATAAGGCGGGAGAGGAATGTGAATCCTTTCCTGCGATGTGATCGAAAGACTGTGATCCGTGCCGCGGAAGCAAGAGCGGGTAGAGGATTGAATTCCACGGAAGTTTTTGCAGTCATCCGGCAATGGAAAGATGGCTTCAAGGGCTGACCGGGAAAAGCGGTACAGCGTCACACAGTGGCCAGCACCAAAGATGATTACGCCGCCCGCATCGCGGGCGAGGTGAAACGTTCATAGAGCCGACTGGGGCTCGCGGTTGGAGGGATGATGGTTATTGTTCGACGCACCCGGGCGCTATTGCTGGCACAAGCCGTAGTCGCTGCTCTGTTCGCCGCCGGCTGCAGTCACATCCCCACCACTACTACTACCAGTACGAGTACCAGCACCGATTCCGAAGAATCCGCGGTCGTCACCCGCGAAGAGATGGCCAAGGCGGGCATCAAGCTCGATGAGGCCGACATCGGCACCTCGGGCCCCGAGCAGATCGAAGCGGCAATCGAAGCCCTCGACGCGCAGACCCGGACCGGCCGCCCCCTCGTCACCGCCAGTGGCGCGAGCAATGCTCCCGGCGACGGCAACATGGACCTGATGGATCGCATGCGTGCCGGCTTCGATCTGCGGGACGTCGATCATGAATGGGTGGACCAGGAAGAGCGCTGGTTCGCCAAGCATCCCGAATATCTCGACCGCACCTTCAAGCGCGGCGAGCGCTACCTCTATCACATCGTCAAGGAACTCGAAGCGCGCCGCATGCCGCTCGAACTGGCGCTGTTGCCGGTCGTCGAGAGCGCCTTCAACCCGGTCGCCTATTCGCGCGCCCGCGCTTCGGGACTCTGGCAATTCATTCCGGACACCGGCCGGCGTTTCGGCCTGAAGCAGAACTGGTACTACGATGGCCGCCGCGACGTGGTCGCCGGTACCTCCGCCGCGCTCGATTACCTGGAATTCCTGTATCTGGAATTCGAAGGCGACTGGATGCTGGCCGTCGCCGCCTACAACTGCGGCGAAGCTGCCGTTGCCCGCGCCGTCGATCGCAATCGCGACGCAGGACTGCCCACCGACTTCTTCCACCTGAAGCTACCGAAAGAGACGCGCGCTTATGTGCCCAAGCTGCTGGCCATGCGGCGCATCGTGGCCGATCCGGCTGCGCACGGCCTCGCATTCGCACCGATTCCGAACGAACCGTATTTCGTGAAGGTCGCCGTCTCCGGCCAGATCGACCTGCACGTCGCCGCCGACATCGCGGAGATGCCGAAGGAAGAACTGCTCGCGCTGAACCCCGCTTTCAATCACTGGGTCACGGATCCGGACGGTCCCTACTATCTGCTGGTGCCGACGGATCGCGAGACGAAGGTCCTCGCCGGCTTGACGTCGCTGCCGCCCGAACAGCGCGTGCGGGTGGTCTATCACCGCGTTCGTCCTGGCGAAACGCTCGGCAGCATCGCCGACAAGTACAACATCTCGGTTGCCACGCTGCGCTCCACTAACAAGCTGCGCGGCTCGATGATTCATCCCGGCCAGGACATCCTGATTGCGGCGGCCCCGCGCAACAGCGGTGACTTGAAGCTGGCGTCCGCGAATGACTATCTCGCGCCGGCCGGCACCTCGTCGCGTTCGGCTGCGTCTTCAGGCAAGCACAAGGTTCGCAGCGGCGACACCCTGTGGAGCATCGCAAAGCTGCACGGCATCAGCATGGAAAAGCTCGCCAACACCAATGGACTGACCCGCAACGACACGCTGTCCGTCGGCCAGGTCCTGAAGATTCCCGGCGTTGCCACGCTCGCCGCAAGCAACCCGGCAACCCTCGCCAATTCCCCGACGACTTACATCGTGAAGACCGGCGACACGCTGTCGCGCATTGCCACCAAGTTCCGCGTCAGCATGGCCGACCTGCTCGGCTGGAATGGCTTGAAGTCGGATGCCCTGAAGCCCGGCCAGCGCCTGGTGATGTACGTCGGCGACCGCCGCCGCGCCGGCATCTGATTTTGGGGACATTCCTCGCGCCGCAGGGGCGAGGTGTATTCTTCATCTGGTGAATGGTGAATGGTCAGAGTGAACCACCAGCCCTCTGACTATTCACCATTCACTGCGGTACGAGGAATGTCCCCGACCGTTGCTACTTCTTTTCCGGCTCTTCGCCCAATGCCATGCCCACGGTGCTGAATCCACCGTCGACATAGACGATCTCGCCGGTCACGCCCGACGCGAGGTCCGAACACAGGAAGGCACCTGTGTTTCCGACATCCTCGATCGTCACGTTCCGCTTCAACGGCGCTGTCGCCGCCACGTGGTTCAGGATCTTCCTGAACCCGCCGATGCCCGCTGCCGCCAACGTTTTGATCGGGCCCGCGGAAATACCGTTGACGCGAATGCCGAGCTGACCGAGGTCCGCTGCGAGGAAGCGCACGGCGGCTTCGAGACTCGCCTTCGCCAATCCCATGACGTTGTAGCTTGGCAGCGAACGCACGGCGCCCAGGTAGGTCAATGTCAGCAACGCTCCCGCCCTGCCCTTCATCATCGGGACCGCTTGTTTCGCGATCGCGATCAGGCTGTAGCTGGAGATGTCGTGAGCGATGCGGAAGTTCTCGCGCGTCGTCGATTCGACCAGGCTGCCGCGCAACGCATCGCCCGGCGCGAATGCCACTGCATGAACCACCGCATCGAGCCCATCCCAGTGCTGCTTCAGCTGCGCGAAGGCCGCTTCGATGCTGGCGTCGCTTGCGACATCCATCTCGAACACGATCTTCGAGCCGAACTCGCCAGCCATGCCTTCGACGCGATCCTTGAACCGCTCCTGGTAGCTGAATGCGAGTTCAGCGCCTTCGCGGCGCATGGCCTGGGCAATGCCGTAGGCGATGGAACGCTCGGTGGCGAGCCCGACGATGAGAATGCGCTTGCAGGTCAGAAATCCCATGGCGACTCCGTGCTAATCGAAAACGGTTTCGTTGCGAACGATGTCCGCCTTGGCTTCCGCCTCGGAAAGATAAGCGGAGAACTCTTCGTTGCCCAGCTGCCGTTCGGATTGCACGCGCCGCGATGAACGCTCCTGGCCGGCTTCCTTCGACGGATCGCCCGGTCGCACTGCCGTGACAGCGTAGACGGCGTAGTTGCCATCATCGGTAACGACGCCCGCGTAGTAGGCTTTCGTATCGGTGACCTTGTTCGCCGGAACGGCGAACACAGCGCGATTCACTGCCGGAGGCACGATCGTGTCCTGGCGATTGACGAAGCGCTTGCCGACTCCAGCGACGCCGTCGTTCGACAATGTCGACCATGCCTCGCCTTTTTCCAGGCGCGCAACGATGTCTGCGCCTTTCTTTGCCGCAGCATCGCGGGACAGCTTGCTGCGTAGCTGCGATTCCACGTCGGCCCGCACGTCGGCGAGCGGCTTCGCAACCGCCGGCTTGTGATCCGTGACGCGAAGCACGACGACCTTGTCTTCGCCGATGGTCACCAACGGGCTGTTCTGCCGACGCTCGACCACGTCTTCACTGAACGCCGCTTCGATCACGGGCGCATCGCTGCCTAGTTCGCCGCCGCCCTGGCGGGTGAAACCGTTGACGGTCTTCAAGTCCAGCTTGAGCGCCTTGGCCACGGGATCGAGCGTAGTGAGCGCAGAAAACGACTGGTCCGCCAGCTTCTGCGATTCGTCGTAGAACAGCTGCTGGGACTTTTCCTTGCGATACTCGGCCTCCAGTTCGGGGCGAGCTTCCTCGAACGTCTTGAGCTTGCCCGCCTCGATCTCGTCGAGCTTGATCACGTGGTAGCCGAACTGCGTCTTGATCGGTCCGCGGATTTCGCCGGCCTGCATGGAGAACAATGCGTCTTCGAACGGACCGACGAACATGCCACGCTGCGCGAACCCGAGATCGCCACCCTGCGCTGCCGATCCGGGATCCTTAGAATTGTCCTTCGCCAGCTGCGCGAAATCCGCACCGCCTTGCGCCTTGTCGAACAGTTCCTGCGCCCTCTTCTGCGCGGCTGCATCGTCGAGACCGTCGGTCGCAGTAATCAGGATGTGACGGGCCTTGCGGCGCTCCTGCGTCTCGAAGCGCTCTTTGACCTGCGCGTAGTAATCCCTGAGCCCATCTTCCGTCACCGTCACGCCGCCTTCAGTGCTCGCGCGAGTGAGTTCGAGGTACTGGACATCCACGGTCTCGGGAGTGAGATAGTCGTTCTTGTGCCCGTCGTACCACTGCTGGATCTGCTCGTCGGTCGGATTGATCTGCGCCGCGAAGGAACTCGCCGCGATCAACGCATAGTCGATCTCCCGCTCCTGCTTTTCCAGCTTGAACCGCCGCTCGAGATCATGGGGCGTGACGAAGGCCGAATCGATCACGGCCGTCTGGATCTGCGTGACCAGCAATTCGGTCTTGAGATCGGCTTCGAACTTCGTCGTCGTCAGGCCGGCCTGGCGGATCATTGCGTTGTAGCGATCCTGGGAAAACTTGCCGTCGGTCTGGAACTGGGGAATCTCCATCACCCGCTTCGCGAGCTCTTCGTCGGTGACGTGATAGCCGCCCTTCACCGCACGCTGGGTCAGCAGGGTCTGACGCACGAACTGATCGAGCACCGCACGCTTCTGCCCCGCCATCAGTTCCGGCGGGATTTCGCCCTGGACCATCTGCTGCAGCTGAGTCATCCGCTGCTGCCAGGCACGGCGCGCCGTCTCCACGGAGATCTTCTCGCCATCGACCTTCGCCGCATACGCTGACGTCTTGTTCTGGAAATCGATACCCCAGAACACGAACACCACGGCCACCGTGCCGAGGAACAGCGAAGCCACCCACCCACTGACTTTGTCTCTTATCTTCTGCAGCACTAAACCCACTCCGTATACCGCGCCGGGCTACCGCCCCGGAAGGGACGGCCAAGAAGCCCGGCATGGTAACAAAGTCGGTGTCCGGCGGGGGATGGATCTCCCAAGTGCCGGATTTGGCGCGGGAAAGGCGGGGGTTCAGGCGGCGGGCTTCAGTGCCGTTGCCGGCGTGGTGAGCTGCGGATCGGCATCGGTTCCCCAGCTCTGCATGTTCGGCGGGATGTGGCCGACGTCGCCGACGGCAATGACGGACATCGAGCCGTCCGCGCGCACCTTGATGATCGTGAGACTGGTATGGGCGATGGACATCCCCAGCCACGACCGAGTGTCGACACCGAGTGCCTTGGTCACGATGTAGCGGATCACGTTGCCATGGGCAACGATGATGTCGTTCTCGTCGGCCTTGGCCGCGGGAGTGAAGTAGGTTTTGAAGGCCTCCTCGACGCGGGATTCGCACTGGAGATTTTCGGGAGTCGGCGCTGCGGCCTTGTCGCGCCAGGTTCGGGGACCGCACTCACTCAAGAGCGGATTCTGGGCTAGCGGGACCTCGGGCAGGGTCTCGTGGATCGCCGCCGCGGTTTCTCTAGCGCGCGTCATCGTACTGGAGGTGATGGTATTGAACTGAACCGGGATGCCGCGAAGGCGAGCACCAACGAGTCGAGCTTGCGCGACGCCCAGAGCAGTGAGGCTCGGGCCGGCAACAGGATCGGCTTTCTCGTCGGGAACGTAGGAGCCGTGGCGGATGAGGTAGAGGGTGCGGGTGAAAACCGGAGCTGGATGAGCGT
>Ga0075420_100005591_pt1 | contig 11064 bp, 10 predicted proteins | sample SoiMetdeltSBSDD4_FD_75296 | JGI IMG/M metagenome (GOLD analysis project Ga0075420, IMG submission 75296) | Bulk soil microbial communities from a Populus tree surrounding site in Tennessee, USA - Soil MetaG P. deltoides SBSDD4 | ecosystem: Environmental > Terrestrial > Soil > Tree plantation... | reverse complement strand
CATCTCCGTCGCCGTGGTATTCGGGTTCATCCTCGACCTGATCTGCGAAGGTGCCTGGGTTCGCCTGGGTTTCTACAACTACTGGGCGACGGTGCCCGAGCTGACGTTGTTCGCCGGCCACTGGTATCAGTTCCCGCTCTACGAATCACTGCTCACCGCCGCATGGTGGACGGGCTTCGCCTGCCTGCGTTACTACAAAGACGACAAGGGCAATACGTTCGTCGAGCGCGGCGTCGACGAGATGCGGGTCCGCCCGGGCGTCAAGACTTTCCTACGGTTCCTCGCCATCTTGGGCGCAGGCAGCACCATCTACATGGTCACCTACAACATCCCCTACCAGATCTTCAATCTGCAGGCGCACTCGTGGCCGACGGAGGTGCAGGAACGCTCCTACTTCACGAATTACATCTGCGGACCGGAAACCGACCAGGCCTGTCCATCGAAGCATCTGCCCCTCTCACGACGTGACGCGGTTCATTTCGATCCACACGGCAAGGTGATTGTCCCGCCGGGAATCCCCGCGCCAGCGTCCGATACCGCCACGCAGTTCCTTCCGAAAGGCTGACATGGTCAGCGACGCAACGACATCTGGCCGCGCCGCAACGGCAAAACCCGCGATCAACAAGAACCTTCAGATGGTCTGCGTGTGGGCGGGTCCGGTAATGATCGTGGGATGGGTCGCCAGCTTTGTTCTGCTCGCAGGCTTCATCCCCCCGCCACCACCGAGCAACTCACCGCAGCAGGTGGTGGACATGTACCAGAACAACACGGGGTCGATTCGCCTCGGGTTGGTGCTGACGCTATTCGCCTGTGCGCTACTGGTTCCGTTCGCTGCGGTGATAAGCACTCAGATGAAGCGGATCGAGGGCCAAAACGCAGTGCTATCGACCACCCAGGTGGTCTCTGGCGGCCTGCTGTCGCTGGAATTCATCTTCCCCCTGATGATCTGGCAGACGGCCGCGTACAGGCCTGATATCGGACCAGTGCTTATCCGCATGCTCAACGACATGGGCTGGCTGATGTTCGTCGGCGTCATCTCCACGGCTGTCGTGGAATTCGCGGCCATCGGACTGGTCATTCTCAACGACGAAAGAAACACGGGCGTCTTTCCGCGGTGGGCCGGTTACTTCAACCTCTGGGTGGCTCTCCTAATAGTCCCCGCGGGCGTAGTGCCCTTCTTCAAGGAAGGCCCCTTGGGCTGGAACGGAGTGCTCGCCTTTTACGTGCCCCTTGTGGTTTTCGCGATCTGGATCGCCGTCATGGTCGTGCTGCTACGGCAAGCTATCAACACCGAAGAGCAGACCACGACGCAAGCCAGTGTCGCAACTCGTTGACACCTCACGGTTTACACTGCTGGCACACAGCGTCGCTGGCCGGCCGATCCAGGTGATCGAAGGGGACTACGGCCTCGCGTACACCGATGGTCAATCGATCTTTGTCCCCCGATCGTCCGAACACCTGCAGCGCGCGTCGGTTGTCGCGCAGGCCGGGCTCGTGGCGATCGGAAGTTTCGATCGTTATGTGATGGCAGGAATCGCCGGGCATCAGACTCTTCGGCAGCGCTACCTGCTGCTGGAGTGCGTGAGGGCCGCAGCGACATTGAAATCGGTTCTCCCGCTTCAACTATCAAGTCTTCTGACCGCATTGTACGACGGTCCGATCCCGAACTGCCCGACGGAGTCGCTGGCCTGGTCTCGCCAAGCGCGGCGCCGTCTGCCCGACCCCCCCGACTGGGTGGGCACGATCAAACCCATCCGGATGCTTCGCGCGGCAGGTCACAGCGACCCAACGGCAGCAACGGTGCAGGATTTGTCAATCGCTCCGGCGCAAGACGCACCATCCGAGATCGATGACGAGGAGGAATCAGACCGTAGCCGAATCCTGGAGCTGTTCTCGGTTCCCCTCCGGACTCCATTTTCGTCGATACTCGAACGCTTCTTCGGGATGGGCCACGCGCCGGGCAGTAATCAAGGGGGCGCAGGAGAATCGCGGGCGGGTGGCAGAGGAACGGGTTCTTCGGGGGCGAAAGCAACAGCCGCCGTGGGCCTCGGAGTCATGCCCGAAGCACCAGTGGTGCGGGTCGGCTTTCGTTATCCGGAATGGGATTTCGCCCGTCACAGCTACCGATCCGAGTGGTGCACTGTTGCGGAGTTCGACCCACCGGACGCGACATCGGACTCAACGCCGCTGCCGGGTGACGATCGAATGCTGCGCCGCGAACTCGTGCGCATCGGCTTGTCGCATCAGCGCCACCGCCGTCAGCAGCATGGGGACATCCTGGACCTGAACGCCTTGGTTGACGTGGTGGTTCGCCAGGCCGCAGGCGTCGACTCGGATACACGCATTTACGAATGCCGTCGGCGCACCGCACACGACCTGAGCGTGTTGGTTCTGCTGGACACGACAGGTTCGACCCGGGAGGCCACCATTGGGCGGCGGGTGTTCGACCAGCAACGCGAGCTCGCGGCACGGTTGACCGCGGCGCTCGATGATCTGGGCGATCGGGTCGCCACATTCGGATTTTTCTCGCAGGGCCGCAATGGCGTCCGGTTCGTCCGGGTGAAAGAGTTCGACGACCGATACGACGTTGCCGCACAACGTCGTTTGTCCGCGCTTTCACCCACTGGCTTCACCCGTCTCGGCGCGGCCATACGGCATGGGACGCACATACTGAATACCCGCGGCGGGACCTCGCAGAAGCTCCTCGTACTCGTTGGGGACGGCTTCCCGTACGAGAACGACTACACCGGCGGCTATGCCGAACAGGACAGCCGAAAAGCGCTGAATGAGGCGGTTGTCCGTGGCATCGGATGTGTGTGTCTCAGCGTCGGATCCACCACCGATTCTGCTGTCGTCGAGCGGGTATGGGGCGGGGTTCCCCACCGCCGTCTCAGCGACTCATCGGAGCTCGCGCGTTCTGCGCGTCCGATGTTCCGGCTCGCTCTGCGCACCGCAGCCGCGACAAAACGTTCCATCGGATCCGAGAAGAACCATTGAGCAAGGAGCATTTCCGTGACAGAGCATGTCATTACTCATACCGCTGAGACCAACGGCCAACGGAATAGGACCCAACTCCCGTTCTACCGGCCGGTCGGCAACGAGGTGGATCTGTTCCGCGCCGCGATGCGGCGCGGCCTTCCGGTGATGCTGAAGGGCCCCACTGGCTGCGGCAAGACGCGGCTCGTCGAGTACATCGCGGCCACCGCCCACGTGCCGCTCTACACCGTCTCTTGCCATGAGGACATGACCGCCTCAGATCTTGTCGGACGCTATGTCCTCACCGGCGGTTCGACGGAATGGGTCGACGGCCCATTGACGCGAGCGGTCAGGGAAGGGGGCATCTGCTACCTCGACGAGATCGTCGAGGCGCGTCAAGACGCTACGGTGGTGATTCATTCGCTCGCCGACCACCGCCGAGAACTCAACATCGAGCGCCTGGGCGGCGAAAGACTGCCCGCCGCCAGCGGATTCCTGCTTGTGGTCAGCTACAACCCGGGATATCAGAGCGTGTTGAAGGATCTGAAATCCTCTACCCGGCAACGGATGGTCGCGATCGAACTGGACTTTCCGCCGCCGGATGTAGAGCGTGAGATTCTGCGTGAGGAATCGGGCGTCGAAGGGGCTGTCGCCGAATCGATGATCCGATTGGCCGCAGCGATCCGAAGGATCGACGACGCCGGACTACGAGAGGTCGCATCGACCAGAACGTTGATTGCGGCGGCCGTGCTTGTGGCTGAAGGAATGCCGTTTGGTGAGGCCGCGATGTCAGCTATCGCAGGCCCTTTGACCGACGACATCCAGTTGCGGAGTGGGCTTTCGACGCTCATCGACGCGCACACGCCCGGCTGAGGCTGGCGTTACGCTCGTGCGCCGGCGAACACCGCGCCCGTCGCGTCGCCAACACCGCCGCCCATCCAGTCGACCCTCGGAAGCAGCGGCGACTGGTCACATAGCGTCACAATTCCCGGCTGTGCCCGACACAGCTCGGGGATGGAATTCACCGCGCGTGCCGCGGTCGCCATCAGCCCTCCCATGATTGCAAGGTCTTCGGGGCCACGAGGTTTGGCGAGCGGGCCACGGAACGATTCATTCTTCGTTCGCGTCGCCCATTGGATCTGCATGTCTGGCTCGCCCTTGATCGCGATCCGGTAGCCGCCCTCGCCCGGCGGTGGCTCCCAGTGCTGTGGGAAGTCCCCGAGCCAGTAACAGCCGGCCTGGGTCACCCTGCGCTCGCCGTGTACATAGCCATCAAGGTTGAAGCGGATCGCAGAGACCGTGCCCTCCTGAAGGTTGAAAAGTGGCGCCGTCACGTCTCGCTCCGCCAGCGCCACCTCCTGGTCCCAGCGGACATCGTCGAGTTCGGCGCCAAACCAGCGAGCGGTCATGTGCAAAGCCGGGCCGAAGAGATACTCGAACAACGGGCGCAGATCATGCGATGCGGCCTGCTCGGGAGTCAGCCCATAACCGAAGTAGCCGAAGACCTCAGGGTCCTCGTAGGTCGCAAAGTTGTACATCTCGCACAGGTAGGTCGACTCCACCCGCTGACACATGCTGGCGAGGGACGCCAGCACCGTCTGACTGCCGTTGGCATTGATACCGGTCGGGTAGTACGACGCGCCGCCCTCACTGCAGGCATCCTCGAGCGAACGCACAAGTTCCGCTCCGTGTATTGGCGGATAGTTCATCGAGGCTTGCACTCCGACGACGTTCTTGCCCGACCGGAGCATTCGCCCGATGTCGCCCACGAGTTCTGCCGGCGTGCGGCGTAGGTCGGTCGCGAGGTACGCCACGCAATCAGCTTCGAGCGCCAGTACCTCGTCCGCATCGGCCGACGCCACAATGCCCGTCTTCGCGTAGCCGCAGAACTCGCCAGCGTCCAGACCAGCCTTCGCGGGATCGTGCACCCACAGCCCGGCAAGGTCGAGATTGGGATGATCGATGATCCCCTTGAGCGTCTGCTTTCCGACCAGACCGGGTGCCCAATGGATTACTCGGTACTTCGACATCTCTTCCTCCTCCTCGATGGCGCGGAGCTATGCGAATCTGAGTCCGGACACTAGAGAAACACCGTTGCTCTGTCAAGAGCAACGGTGTTGCTTAGCGCGTAAATTCGCAGGAGGGACCGGCGCTGGGATCTGCATGCTGCATTCATCAGAAGTGCAGCCCGTCGTGAGACAGACGGGCTCCGGATTGCCGTGAAGCGGTACGGAACTGAAGTCAGGGAGAGCCGGAGATACGGTGAGAACCCGGAGACGCCGACCGCTATGGGCGATAGATGACGCGCCAGACGATGTCGGTCAACGCGTCCAGCAGCCGTTCGGTCTCGTCGGCGTCGGCGCCGACGATGAGCTGATACAGGCCTCGCTCGATCATCCAGATGAGCCATCGCGCAGTGCGGTTCGCATCCAGCGTGGGATCCGCCGTCCCTCCGCGTTGGGCTTCGGTGATGTACGTCGTGAGCGCCGAGACCACCTGGTCGATCAGGTTCTGCTGCTGTTCGCGTACTCGCGGGTCGTAGGCCGCGGTTTCTGCGACGGTGCCCAGAATCGTCCGGTGTTTGCGATAGGTGTCGACGGGGCCCCTCAGCGCCTTCTGCAGATCGTCGCGCGTCGCCCCGGCCGGCAGTGCCCACCACGACGAACCCTCGGCGACGAGATCGCCGATGACGTCCTGTGCCATTGCGACCAGCAGATCACCCTTGTCGGCGAAGTAGACGTAGAACGTCGAGCGCGAGATTCCGCCGGCCGTGATGATCGCCTCGACGCTCAAGTCCGCGTACCTTGCCCCGCTCCCCACCAATTCCTCGACGACGCCGACGAAGTGGCGGCTGAGCATGCCCCGCCTCTCCGGCCTGGATAGCTGCAGCGGTCGGGGGGGTGAGGCGTCCACGGCACGAAGTGTACGGGCTGTCCGAGTAATCACACAGAATGTCTATATGTCATACAGTCTGTTTGATACGGTGCACACCATGTCTGATTCGTCGAAGGTGTACGTCGTAGGGGCAGGTCCATCCGGGCTGGCCGCGGCGTGGCGGCTGCAGGAGGCGGGCCGCGACGTAGTCGTTCTCGAGTCGCGCGATCGTGTTGGTGGTCAGCTGCTGTCGATCAAGCGCGACGGCTATTTGATGGAGGCTGGAACGACGATCTTGCCTGCGGCCTATGACAGCGTGATGCGACTGGTCCATGACGTCGGCATGACCGACGAGTTGGTTCCCGCGAATTCGTTGATGGGGTTCATGCGCGACGACCAGATGCATTATCTGCGGTCCAACCGGCTGGTTCTGGATGCCGCCCGCACCAGGTTGTTGTCCCTACGCTCGAAACTCAAGGTCGCGAAGCTGGCCGCTGACTCATTCAGGGTGCGCAAACTGCTGAGCTACGAGGATCTTTCGATAGCGGGCGCCTACGACACGGAGACACCCGAGCAGTACTGCCAGCGGAGGGGTCTCGACGGCGAGTTGTACGACTACCTGATCGAGCCAACGGTCCGCGGGGGAGCAGGCGTGCCGGCAAGTGCGATCTCGGTGGTGGAATTCTTCTTCCTTTGGCAGAAGGTGCTCGGCACCGAGCTGTTTGCGTTTCGCGATGGTTACAGTTCGTTTCCGGAGAGGCTAGCTGTCGCGCTACCCGACGTGCGCCTCAACACCGATGTGGTGGAGGTCTTCGAAGACAACGACGGCGTGACGATCACATGTGCGGGTCCCGACGGCAAGCAGTTCACCGAACGCGGCACGGGCGCCATCGTCAGTTCCATGGGCAACAGAGTTCCCGACATCGTGCCGCAGCTCGATAGTGACCGCGCAAAGTTTCTACGCGACCTGAATTACACCTCGACGATGTCGATAAACCTTGCGCTCAACCGAATTCCGGACTGCCCGGCATCGTTCGTGGTAGTGCCACGGCCGGTGTCTGACGGTTTATTCGCGGTCATCCTGGAGCACAACAAGGCGCCGGGACGTGCACCCCAAGGCAAAGGCCTGGTGTCGCTGTTCATGATGAACCAATGGGCGATCGACCACATGGATGCCACGGACGAGCAGATCTTGGCCGACGTCCGGTCCGAAGTTGAGAAGGTCTTGCCGGGAGTCGGAAACGACATCGAATTCACGCGCATCAACCGTTGGTATCCGGTGCTGGTATACAGCCATCCCGGTCTCTACAAGAAACTCGGCCGATTCCACGCTACCCGCGATCGCAGGAGCCGGATCCACCTCGCGGGGTCCTACAACTCGTCGGGCAATGTGAACACCGCGACCACGGCGGGCGAGCGCGCCGCACGCGAGTTGATAGAAGCGCTCGAACGCATGGTCCCTGCTGTGACCACCGCGTAACGACATGTCGCAGTTCAACATCCCGGCTCCGCCGGACATGGTCTTCCCCCAGATCCCGCAAACCGTGGCTGAGATCGTGTTGTGGACGGTGGTCGCCGGGTTCGTGGTGTACGCAGTCCGCGAATGGCGACGAACCGGCTCACCGTTGGCGCTGGTGCTGCTCGCGGGCGGCGGCATCGCACTGCTGAACGAACCGCTCGATGACATCCTCGGCCTGGTTCACCATCCCCGTCCCGGTCAGCACATTGTCTTCGAGACCATGGGCCCGATCCCGCACTGGGGCCTGCCCACGTACATCATCTTCTTCGGCGGTGTCGCCTACGTGCTGCTGGTCGAGTTGCGCAAGTTGACGTTCACGCCGCGCGCATTCTGGATCGGCATCGCGATCACCTTTGTACTGGATCTGCTGATCGAGTTGCCTCTCTTGCACTTTGGGCTCTATACCTACTTCGGCTATGACGACGTGCCGATGAGCATCGGGGGCTTTCCGCTGTACTGGCTGCTCATCAACACCACGGGGCCGATCCTGTGCGCGGCCATCCTGTTCGCGGCACCCGGCTACTTCGCGGGCTGGCGCGCGCCACTGGTGTTGTTCCTGCCGCTGGTCTCCGACACCGCCTGCAGTGCCGCGGTCGGCCTGCCTGTCTACAACGCGCTGCACACACCGGGCGCCGGCGGCTGGCTGCTGTGGGGTGGCGCGATCGCTTCCTGCGGAATCGGATTGGTGATTCTCGACGGGCTCGCTCGCTGGATCTACTCACGCACCCGGAGCTTGGCGGATGCCGGCACGCCTGCCGTCGCCGCCCTATGAACTACCGCGGCTCGCTCTCCAGCCGCCGCAGGGCGCGAAACGCATACGGCGTCACGACGGCAATGAGAATGAAGAACATCACGAACACGGCCCAGAAGTTGAGCACGCCGTGCCAGGCGAATGGACCCGTTCGCACGAACGGAATCAAGCCGAGCGGCACATAGACAGCAGCAGTGAGGAAGCTGAGGTATCCGACCCAGCGGGGGAACAGCGGTTGCTCACGGCGGTCGATGAGTATGGCAATCCCGAGCGCGACGCTCTGCAGCAGCGAAAACATGAAGGTGAGGTCGAAGAACAGCCAGCCGAGGTCATACAGCGTTTGCACGGTTTCTGCGGAGCGGGATTCGGTTCGGAATGCCGCCGTCTGCCACACCACGGCCGGTACTGCGGTAACCACGGCTGTCATCAGGCCACCGAGAAGCTCCGTCACCGACAGCGGGCCCATCGGACCTTCGATGCGGCTGATGATCTTTGACAGCACCAGACTCCACGTGTAGTAGCAGGGTGCGCCCACGACCATGAGCACCATGCCGATCCGAATACCGGTGTTGTGCGCGTGGAAGTATTGGGCGATGGCTGCGGCGTCGAGATCTTCGCTCGGCGGGGGCCAGAAGCCGGCGAACACCGCGAAGCCGAGGAGCCCAAGGCCCGCGTACACGCAAACCGACCACAGGGCAACGCGAAGCAAGGTGTAGTCGATGCTCGAGTTGCGTGCGCCCGGCACCGATGTGGTTCGCATGGTCGTTGTCACAGTTCCTCCTCCGATGGAAATGGCCCCGTGGTCACGTCGCCGCCTTGGGCTGCGGAAAGTTTCTGCGCGAGGTTCTCCAGGGCCTCCTGAGCTGTTGCCACGGCGTGCTGGACCTCCGTTACGCGCGAGAGGTGTTCACCGCCACAGCAGCCGCGCGCCTCCAGGGCCGGGATGACGAAGTAGCGGAACCGTTTTCGGACCACATCTTCGGATCGGTCGATTCCCTCGGCGGCCAGGTATGTCTGTTCGACGAGGAAGTCGACGAGGTCATCGAGGTCGACGTCGGTTCGGACCTCGCCCCGGCGTTGCCCTTCTCGCAGCGCCGTACCGACGAGGTCGATGGCATGCTGGTGTACGCGTTTGTCGTTCACGAATGCTGAATGCCGGGCGATCAACGCGGCGATCGCCGGGTCGACCGGGAACTCGCTCGTGGCGTAGACCACCGCCGCCTCGAGCTTGGAGAAGATGGTGGGCTTGCCGTCCATCAACGCGAGCATTCTGGTGATGTGGGTCTGCACGCGGCGCAGTGCCACCTGTGTCAGGACCTCGGAGATGGAGCCCATCTGCCGAAATGCGGTAGCTCGCGAAAGGCCGGCCCTTTTGGCGACGGCTTCCATCTGCAGCGCATCGACGCCATAGTCCGCGATCTCGGCATCGGCGGCCCGGACAAGCCGGGCTTTGACCGTGTCGTCGTCGGTTGCGATGAACGTCACCGTGCCGAAATCCGGTGCGCTGCTCATGGCATCGTGTAGCCGCCGCTGACCGAGATCAGCTGGCCGGTCACCTGTCTGGCCGCGCGCGGCGACGAGAACCACAACACCGCCCGTCCGACGTCCTCTGCGGTGGTGAGTTGCCGTGTCGGGGTGTCCTTGACCATGTATTCGATCTGATTCTCGTTGAACACGGCGTCGTGTCCCACCGCCCAGAGGCTCGATGCGCCGACCGCGTCCGGCCCGTCGGGCATGACTAGACCGGGGCACACGATGTTCGACCGGATTCCGTGCCTGCCGTGTTCTCGTGCCGTGGTCCGGGCGAGTGCCACCATGGCGGCCTTGGATGCGCCGTACACGCCCTGCCGGATCTGGCCGAACGCGGCGTCGCTGGCGATGAACACGATCGAGCCGCCGCGGGCCTCCTTCATCGGACCGATCGCCGCCTGGGTGGCCGCGATGGCGCTGAACAGGTTGATCTCGATCGTGCGCTGCCACTTGTCGCGGTCGGTGTCGGTGGCGATGAACCCTGGCACGCTCCAGCCGGCATTGTTCACCAGCACGTCGATCCCGCCCCAATGCTCGACGCTCGACCCGATCGCGGCATCCGCGCCGTCGGGCGTCGTCAGATCTGCGATCGCGAGTTCGACGGCGGCGGCGCCCTTCTCCAGCGCTTCGGCCCGCACCTTCTCGGCCTGTGGCTCATCGATGTCACTGATGACGATGCGCGCACCTTCGGCGGCGAACTCGTGCACGATGCCGCGGCCGATGTTCGACGCTCCGCCTGTCACGACGACGCGTGCGCCCGCCAAACCCAGGTCCATCGCTGCTCCCTCGTTTGTGGCCCCCGCGGATATAGTTTAACCTTGATTAGAATTTACGGGAAGGGTTCGGGAGACGATGACCGCACCACCACGCGGTGATCTACGCGGTCGGTGCGTCGAAGAGCCGGGAGCTGGGCATCCCGGGTTATAGCTGCCGGGTAACTGCGCCGCCGCGGACTTCGTTGCCTGGTACAACGGCCACCCTGATCACGCAGGCGACTCCTTCGATCTGTCCGGGTAGCGCGCGGTGATCATCGGAACGGCAATGTCGCGCTCGATGTCGCCCGGATGTTGGTGATGGATTCAGCCGGGCTGGCCAAGACCGACATCGCGCAACGAATTGTGTTCCGGTTCTTGATCTCCCCGGCCGAGGTTGTCGGAGATTCGCACGTTGAAGGCCTCAAGGTGGTGCATGCCGGGGCGAGACCGAATTTGTCGCGACGCCATTGGTGCTGCGGTCGATCGGCTATACGGGGTCATCGATCGATTGGTGTGCCGTTCGACAAGGCCATAGGCATCGTGCCCAACGAGAATGCGCGTGTTCTCGGTGACGACGGCCAGCCGATCCCGGGCATGTACGTCACCGGCCGGATCGAGCGTGGTCCGCGCGGAGTGATCGGGACCAATCGCAGCTGCGT
>Ga0075420_100005590_pt1 | contig 11065 bp, 10 predicted proteins | sample SoiMetdeltSBSDD4_FD_75296 | JGI IMG/M metagenome (GOLD analysis project Ga0075420, IMG submission 75296) | Bulk soil microbial communities from a Populus tree surrounding site in Tennessee, USA - Soil MetaG P. deltoides SBSDD4 | ecosystem: Environmental > Terrestrial > Soil > Tree plantation... | reverse complement strand
GAATTGGCTACAGACGAAAACATTGGCGAGGTAGAATCTTTTGCATATACAGCATAAGAAATAGTGCGAAGGAACATTTTGTTATTCGGCCCCTTATCAAAACGAATAACATTCTGCCCTACCTGGTCACCACCATAACCAGTGCCTGCTTGTGTTTTTGAAAGACGATTTACAACAAGTATATCTCTCCACAAAAGATCATTGGGAATTTCAAAATAGTATTTGTCGTCTACTTTGTGCACTTTAAAAAATCCATTTTTCGTTACGGCTTTATCAGTGATGATCTCTTTGTAAGGACGTACGCCTGCTGCCGGTCGTTGTCCACCCGGTCTTGTAGTATCGCCCGATGGTTGCGGTCTTACTTGTGCGGAAGAAGCGAGGCTAAGGATAAGGATCATAATGCCGAAACATATCCGGCAGGTAGCTTTATGCATAATGAAAATTTTAAAGTCAACAAAGATAGGAGTGTATTGTTGCCAGCAAAGTTGAATATATGAATGGAAAATCTGCAATGATCAGATTATTTTTCCGAAGAGATCAGAAATACAACCAATTGAGTAAAAGCTGGGGAAATATTCCGAGTAATATAACCAATGCTGCAACAGCGATAATCACTCCCTTAAAAGAAACGCTGATCTCCATCGCCTGTGCTTCGCCATCTTTAAAATACATAGCTTGTATTACGCGGAAGTAATAATAAACGCTTACTGCAGCCATAAGAACAGCAAGTATGACCAGCCAGAGGAAGCCGCCGTTATCCAACACAGATTTGATCATATAAAACTTGGCAAGAAATCCTGCGGTTAACGGAATGCCGGCTAATGACAATAAAAAAATAACTGCCGCTGCCGCAAGTAATGGCTGGTGTTTCGCAAATCCATTAAACCCTTCGAACGTATAGTCTTTCATTTTAACCAAAATAGCAAACAAGCCAATTGTTGCCAAACTATATGCGGTGGTATATAATATTATTCCTTCAGAAGCAAAACTGTTTAGTGCAAGTACCGCCATCAACATAAAACCTGCTTGTGCGATGCTTGAATAAGCCAGCATTCTTTTTACGCTTTGCTGAAAAACTGCCGTGATGTTGCCGATGAACAAGGTAAGTGCTGTTATTATCGCAATAATAAATTTCCATGATTCATGAATTCCAGAGAAACCGTAGTTGAACAACCGAATAAAAGCGATGAAGACCGCAGCTTTCACGATCGTGGCCATAAAGGAAGTGAATACCGTCGGCGCCCCATCATAAACATCAGGTGTCCAAAAATGGAATGGCGCTGCCGAAACCTTAAATGCCATAGAGAACATCAATAATAGCAGTCCTGCAATCAATAGTATTGACGGCTTTGCATCAGGCGTTGACAGTGAAGTAATATTCTCTACGATGAATGATCCTGCATCACCGTAAATAAAAGTAATACCCATCAGCATAAGACCTGTAGAAAAGGAGCCCAACAAGAAATATTTTAACGATGCCTCATTGCTCTTCAAATTCTTTTTATCGCTTCCTGTTAAGATATATAATGGTATAGAGATTATTTCAATACCCAGGAAAAGGATCAGTAATGAACTAAATGAAGAACTCAATAAAATACCACAGATAATAAAAAATATCAGGGCAAAATAATCAGCGTAATTCAACCCGACCTTTTCCATTTCTTTTGCTGAAAGCAAAAAGAAAATAAAAGTGCAGATCATCGCTACCGTATTAAAGAAAAGTGCAAACCTGTCAAAGTGCATCATGTTTTTGATGTCAACTTTGAACAAATGAAAGCCATAAGTTTCCGCAATATTCAAAACTATTGCAGCGAAAAGTCCTGCCAGCGCCACGCCACGAATAGCCGACCGCTGTTTCAGCAAAATACCGCTGAACATCATCACTACTCCCATTAGCGCCGATATAATTAATGCATTCATCTTCTCAGCCCGTTTTTATTTTACCAGAACCGGAATAATATTCGCTTCTTTTAAGATCAGGTCCGTTGTATCTTTTGTCAGATCTAAAAATGGTTTTGGATAAACGCCTGCCGCAATGATCATGATCACAATTATTCCTAAAACCAATTTCTCATTATAACCAATATCGGTTCCTGTTTCTGTTAATGGATTGGTGTTTCCATAGATCACCTTTTGGATCATCCGAAGTGTATAGACCGCTCCAAGAATGATCGTGATTCCTGCTGCAGGCACCGTGAATAATTCATACTCTGAAATAGGCGATGTGAAGATCCCCGTAAACATCATGAATTCACCAACAAAAGCATTGGTGAGCGGTAAGGCGATATTGGCTAATGCCACAACAACAAAAAGCAGCGCCATTGCCGGGGCCTTTTGTGCAAGACCACCTAATTCAGAAAGTTTTCTTGTTCCGTATTTTCTTTCCAGTATTTCAACAATAACCCAAAGCCCCAGTATATTGATGCCATGATTGAACATTTGTAACATGGCGCCCTGCATGCTCAATTCAGTTTCTGAAAAAATCGCAATCACCATCAACCCAAGGTGAGCAATAGACGAATAGGCGATCAGCCGTTTCATATCATCCTGGCGCCACGCAAGCAATGATGCGTAGATCATACCCACAATGGTCCACATCGCGATCATTTTTTCCCCGTATGCAAATGAACTGTATGGCAATACCGGTAATAGCCAGCGAATGATCGCAAACAGTCCCATCTTTACCATAATACCGCTAAGCACCATGGTAACTGCTGTTGGCGACTGCTCATACACATCGGGCTGCCAGCTATGAAAAGGGAAAACAGGTACCTTGATCGCAAAAGCAATAAACATTAACCAAAATACCCAGTTCTGTGTTTTATTGTCCAGAACAATCTTGTAGAATGCATCGATATCAAAAGATCTATCCGCGGTTTGGGATTGCAGGTAGATCAATCCAACAAGCATCAGCACCGAACCAATGAATGTATAAATAAAGAATTTGAATGTAGCGGCAATTCTTCTTTCCGCTCCCCAAATAGACGAAAGGAAATAGACAGGGATCAAAGCCAATTCCCAAAAGAAATAGAACAACAATGCATCCATGGCAAGAAATACACCCATTAGGCCTGCCTGCGAAAGCAGCATCAATCCAAAAAAGTTATGAGCATTTTTATATTGGCGACTCCACGTAGCAATAAAGATCAATGGGAATGAAATAGCGGTAAGTAAGCAAAGCAGCTGCCCCATGCCATCAAGACGAACAGAAAAATTGCTACCCAAACCGGGTAGCCATGCTGCTTTGAATTGCAGCAATTCCGGTTTGCTCAAAATAGTTAATCCGAGTATCGACACAGCAACCGTTGCAAAGGAAGAAAGCAATGCCCAGCCTTTAGCGGCATTTCCTGTTCTTAAAAAGAATGCAATAAGCCCGCTTAATAAAGGAATTAATATTAACAACAATGCGATCATATAGAATCTTGCCAAAGCCCCTTCAGGGGTTTGGGGCTTTTATTTCTTTAAAAAAAACTGGTAGACGAGCAAAAGCAATATCGACAACACCATCAGCAACACATAACTTCCAACCTGCCCGCTTTGCAATAGTCTCAACTGGCGGCTCCCATAGTTTACCGCTTTTCCTACCCCGTTTACAACTCCGTCAACAATATACCTTTCGAATACATCATTCAGAAATGCTGCAAACCTGCTCAATGGGTTTACAATTATTCTGTCATACAACTCATCCACATACCATTTGTTCTCCAACACTTTTCCCAACCCGGTTTCTTCCTTTGGTTGATAATTTTTGAACCGGAACCAGGCAAAGACAATCGTGAGAACGACTAACCCCGTGGACAATCCCATTAATAAATATTCTGTAGCATGAGACACTTCATGCTCACGGTGTTCTTTAATAACCGGCGAAAGAAATTGTCCGATCTTATCTCCGCCTTTTGCAAATACTTCAGGGATTCCAACCAAGCCGCCAATGATCGATAAGATGGCAAGAATTATCAATGGCACCGTCATTAATGCCGGGCTTTCGTGCAAATGATGTTCTTGTTCATGTGTGCCTCTGAACTTCCCGGAGAATGTTACAAAATACAACCGGAACATATAGAAAGCCGTAAGCAATGCCGTGAATAAAGCAATGCCGTACAACACCGGGTTTTTAAGAAATGACGCTAATAAAATAGCATCCTTGGAAAAGAATCCGCTCAACGGTGGAATACCTGCGATGGCTATGCAACCAACAAGAAAAGTAAATGCCGTGATTTTTAATTTTTTATTTAAGCCACCCATATTCCTGATATCCTGGTCACCACCCATGGCATGAATTACACTCCCGCTACCAAGGAACAATAATGCTTTGAAAAATGCATGTGTCATTACATGAAATACTGCGGCTGTGTACGCTCCTGCTCCTAATGCCAGGAACATATAGCCCAATTGGCTGACGGTTGAATATGCCAGTACCCGTTTAATATCGTTTTGCTTTAAAGCAATCGTTGCCGCCAGTAACGCAGTAGCTAACCCGATATAGGCAACTATGTTTTGTGTAATATGACTTAACGAGTAAAGCTCGTTGCTTCTTGCTATCATATAAATCCCCGCGGTCACCATCGTAGCTGCGTGGATCAATGCTGACACAGGCGTGGGACCAGCCATCGCATCAGGCAACCATGTATAAAGTGGTATTTGTGCACTTTTACCGGTAGCACCTACGAATAATAAAATGGTAATGGCAGTAATGTCAGTTCCTGAAAGCTTTGACAACCCATCTGCAGAAAAAACCTCTGTAAATGATGCGGATCCAACCTTCGAAATGATCCAAAAAATAGCGATTAAAAAAGCAAGATCGCCAATACGATTCATCACAAAAGCCTTGCGTGCCGCATAATTGTATTCAGTGTTCTTAAACCAATAACCGATAAGTAAGTACGAACAAAGTCCAACGCCTTCCCAACCGATGAAGAGGATCACAAAATTTGCACCCATCACCAGCAATAGCATGGAGAAAACAAACAGGTTCAGGTATGAAAAATATCTTGCAAAATGCTCTTTGCTTTCATGATGCATGTACGAGGCCGAATATACATGGATCAGGAACCCAACACCCGTAATGATCAAAAGAAATAAAGAGGATAATGCATCAACCTGGAATGCAAAAGGGATCTTTAATGAATCAGTCGATATGAATCTGAAGTATTCAGCAACATAAGAACCCCCATCTTTTACCTGCAGAAATATCAAAATGCTTACTACAAATGAAGCAAGCATAACACCGTTGGCAATGAATCCCGTCAATGATTTTGATAAATACTTCCGTCCTAACCCAATGATCAAAAAACCGATCAATGGGAACAACGGAACGAGATATGACAATTCTAAAGCGTTCTTCATAAAGAAAATGAAGTCCTATGTCGGAGGTCAGAAGTCAGACTTCAGACCTCCGACTTCAGTGTTTAAGTCTGTTCAAAAAGTTTATATCTACCGAATGAATATTCCTGTACATCATTACGATGATCGCTAACCCTACGCTTACCTCGGCTGCGGCCACCACCATAATAAAGAACACGAATAATTGTCCGTCGCTACCGGCCGATACGTCTGCCACTGCCCTTTTAAAATGATGCATTTTTGAAAAGGCGACCAACAACAAATTCACCGCATTCAGCATTAGCTCAATGCACATGAAGATCACGATCGCATTACGACGTGTAAGCACTCCTACAATACCAATACAGAAAAGTGCAACTGACAGAAATATGTAATAATTGATCGGCATATTTTGCGTTTCGAGACCCGAGTTGCGAGCTGCGAGCAAGAGTACTTTAACTCGTAGCTCAAAGCTCACGGCTCGGAGCTATTCTTTTTTTCCAATCACTACCGCTCCTACCATAGCGCTTAGAAATAAAATGCTGCTTATTTCAAATGGCACTACAAAATCAGTGAACAATTTTTTTCCAAGATTCTCGATCAAACCAATATCGCCCAATCTTGTTTCAGCAATACCATGTTCTATATCTACTTTTCTTAGTGCTGCTATCAACACCAGCAATAAACTTCCGCCCCCAACAACACCGGCAAGTTTTAACCAGCGGTTCTTCTGGGGTTCTGTTTCTTTTTTAAGATCCATCAGCATCAATACATAAAGGAACAATACCATGATAGCACCGGCGTACACTATAATATTTACGATAGCTAAAAATTGTGCGTTCAATAATAAATAATGACCGGAAATAGCGAAGAAGACAATGATCAGCCAGATAACACTATGCATTGGGCTTTTGCTTGTGATAACCATCAATGCGCTGAACAATGCGATCACAGAAAGGACCCAGAACAATATCGGTGTAATTCCCATTTCTCTTTAATCAGTTAGTTATTCTGTTAATAATTATTAATTAATAATTATTAATTATTTTTTGCTTTGCGTTCGCCCAGCGCCTTCCTGTATGCCTCAGGGTTTTCTTTAGGATGAGGGATCAACAGATCTTCTTTTTTATAAATAAAACCTTGTCTGGAATAGTTCGCAGGCGCAAAAGTCTGTGACAAATAGATCGCATCTTTGGGACAGGCTTCCTCGCACAAGCCGCAGAATATGCAACGCAACATATTGATCTCATATCTTGCTGCATATTTTTCTTCACGATATAAATGCTCTTCGGTTGGCAAACGTTCTGCCCCTTCCATAGTGATCGCTTCCGCAGGACAAGCTACTGCGCATAAACCGCAGGCTGTACAGCGTTCACGACCTTCTTCATCACGATTCAAGATATGCAAGCCGCGAAATACAGAGCTGAAACTTCTCTGTTGTTCCGGATATTGAATCGTTGCCTTCTTTTTAAAAATATGTTTGAAAGTGATGATCATCCCTTTCAAAATATTCCACAGGTAAATCCTTTCCAATGCCGTCATCGGTCTGCGATCCACCAGTTTTGCCCTGTTTGTTAATGACTGCATATTATGTTTTCAAAAGTTCGCAAATATATATTTTATGCGTGCCCGCCGAACGTTTTTTATAATTTAAAAAGCGAGGCGGGAGCCCGGCAACAGCAACTCTATTTTACTTTCGTTGCGATAGCTATCGGGACTTGTACGTTCTCTAATTCTAGTCATCTTTTTATTTCTCACAGATTTCGCAGATTTACACAGAAATAATTTGTGGAAATCCGTGTTATCTGTGAGATCAAATTATTTCTGCAACCACAATATTACTACTGCCGTTATCACCATATTCACCAATGCAAGTGGTATCAATCCTTTCCATCCTAAATTCATCAGTTGATCATACCTGAATCTTGGTATCGTCCATCGTATCCACATAAATACAAATACAAACAACAGGGCTTTTGTCATTAATACAAGAAACCCTACCAATCCTACCCACCATGGGTTGCCCCAGTTGGCTTCATTTACAAAAGGAATATCATACCCGCCAAAATACAAGGTCGACATTACGACGCCGCTTATGAACATGTTGATGTATTCGGCGAATAAATAAAATCCCAACTTCATTGATGAATACTCCTGGTGGTAACCAAAATTCAATTCATTTTCCGCCTCCGGCAAATCGAATGGAGTACGGTTACATTCTGCCAGTGCACAAATAAAGAATATGATAAAGCCAAGTGGCTGATAAATGACGTTCCAGTTGAACATTCCTTCGCTTTGCTGACCCACAATAACACTTAATCGTAACGATCCTGTCATCATCAACAATGCGATCAGCGAAAGACCCATTGCCAGTTCATAGCTGATCATTTGCGAAGCTCCGCGTATGGCTGCTAACAATGAAAATTTATTATTGGATGCCCAGCCACCGATCATGATACCGTACACACCAAGGCTTACCACACCAAAAACATACAACATTCCAATATTGATATCTGCAATTTGAAGATTGATATCCCTTCCAAATACCCGAACAGATGGCGCCCAGGGTATTACAGCACTTGTCATTAACGCCGTGATCATGGCCAGGGCCGGACCGGCAATAAATAAAAATTTAGAAGAAGCAGTGGGAATGATCTCTTCTTTCATGAAAAGTTTTAATCCATCGGCCACAGGTTGTAATAAGCCAAACGGCCCTGCCCTGTTTGGCCCGCGACGATCCTGTATTACCGCAGCCACCTTCCTTTCAGCCCAGGTTGCATACATCGCAATAACTAATGAAACCGTGACAACTGCCAAGATCAAAATTGATTTTTCTAATAATATTGCCCAATCCATTATTAATTAATAATTATTAATTATTTATTATTAAACGTCTTGCTTGTAGCCGGGCCTTCTATTTTACTCAAGTCTATCTCAGGTTCATTCACATCGCTGATCGAGTGAATATCCATCAACAGGTTTGGTTGTTTACCCCCCATCACATCGGCAATAGTTTCTTTTGGCATTTGCAATCCCGGGTATTTTCCCTGGCCGATCACAGAATGCCTGTTGATATTGGTTAGTCCTTCAATTTCCCAGTCAAATTTGTGTTTTTTATGGAACCGGCATTCATTGCAAATCCATCCCGGCTTGCCATCATAAGTTTGTACCTCACCCCATTCATCCTTTCTTGCAGTTACTCTTAGTACATCATCACCACGAAGCCACAAGGTTACTTTACCACAACAGGTATCGCAATTACGATGAGCATCCATTGGCTTGGTAAACCAAACACGATTCTTAAATCTGAATGTTCTGTCGGTAAGTGCGCCTACCGGGCAAACATCGATCATGTTACCGGAAAAATCGTTGTCGATCGCTTTGGATATATAAGTTGATATTTCAGAATGATCACCCCGATCCAGTATCCCGTGTAGGCGATGATCGGTCAATTGATCGGCCACATAGGTACACCGATAGCAAAGAATGCACCGTGTCATGTGCAATTGTATATAAGGACCGATATCTTCTTTTTCAAATGTTCTCCTTCTGAATTCATATCTCGTGCCTTCTTTACCATGTTCATAGGAAAGATCCTGCAGATCGCATTCACCGGCCTGGTCGCATATCGGGCAATCAAGCGGATGATTGATCAATAAAAATTCTACAACACCGGCTCTTGCATCAAGCACTCTTTCACTGGTTATACTTTTCACCACCATGCCATCCATTACATTAGTACGGCAGCTTGCCACCAGTTTAGGCATCGGTCTTGGATCTGCAGCAGAACCAGCGGCCACTTCAACCAAACAGGTGCGGCATTTACCCCCGCTTCCTTTCAAGTGTGTGTAATAGCACATCGCAGGCGGGGTTACATCACCACCAATTCTTCTTGCAGCCTGCAGCACCGTAGTGCCCGGCTCCACATCAATGGTGATGTTATCAATAGTTATTTTAAATAATTTTTTTTCTTCGGCCATAGGCTCCTCCATCTCCCCATGCGGGAGGGTTAGAACATTCGCTATAATTTATATTTCCGCATCGAATTTTTGTTTCAATGTAAAGACAAGGTATGCCTTGTCTCTACAAATCATATTGCTACTTCTAGTGGTTTCGCATAATTTGCCAAACCATAATTTCTTTTTACACATTCATCAGGATTCAATACATGCCATTCAAATTCATCCCTGAAATGCCGGATCGCTGCCGCTACCGGCCATGCCGCTGCATCACCTAATGGACAAATAGTATTGCCTTCAATCTTTCTTTGAATATCCCACAATAAATCAATATCACTCATCTTTCCTTTTCCATTATCAATATTCAATAATATCTTTTCCATCCAGCCGGTTCCTTCCCTGCAAGGTGAACACTGGCCACAGCTTTCATGACGATAAAATCTTGCCAGTGTATACGTATGCTTAACTACACACTGATCTTCATCCATTACAATAAATCCTCCGCTTCCCATCATGGAGCCTGTGGCGAATCCACCATCCGCTAAACTTTCATAGGTCATCAAGCGCTTTTCACCTTTTGCTGTAGTCAATAGCAGATTGGCCGGCAGAATCGGAACAGATGATCCTCCCGGAATACAGGCTTTCAATCTTCTTTTATTGGCAATACCACCACAATATTCATCACTGAAAATAAATTCTTCAACAGAAATGTTCATCTCGATCTCGTACACACCCGGCTTATTGATATTACCACAAGCCGAGATCAATTTTGTACCGGTCGATTTACCGATACCAATTTTTGCGTATTCATCACCGCCATCATTGACAATAGGAACAACAGCTGCGATCGTTTCTACATTATTAACAACAGTTGGGCAATCCCATAAACCTTTGACAGCAGGAAACGGAGGCTTGATTCTCGGGTTACCTCTTTTACCTTCGAGTGATTCAAGCAATGCTGTTTCTTCGCCGCATATATAAGCACCTGCGCCCCGTTGCACATAGATCTCACACTCAAAACCACTCCCTAAAATATTTTTACCCAACCATCCATTGTTCTTTGCTTCTGCAATTGCCTGTTCCAGGATATCCACTATCCAGGCAAACTCACCACGTATATAGATGTATGAACGACTTGAACCGATGGCATACGATGAAGTAATAATTCCTTCAATTAATAAATGCGGAATGAACTCCATTAAATAACGATCCTTAAAAGTTCCGGGTTCAGATTCATCAGCATTTACAACAAGATAACGGGGCACACCAGCCGGCTTCGCCAAAAAACCCCATTTCATTCCGGTTGGAAAACCTGCACCGCCGCGACCACGCAAACCGCTTTTCTTTACTTCGTCTGTTACCTGGTCGGGCGTCATTGTCTTCAATGCTTTTTCCACGCTGCGATAACCGCCATTTTTTCGATACGCATCGTAATAGCGGATGCCTTCAACTCCAACTTTGTCTATTAATAATTTTCGTCCCATTTTTTTAATCCCAACTAAAAAGTAATTTGATAAAATTCCACCCCACAAATAAGCCAATTACTAATGTTGCAAGTATCACTACCATTACAAGAACAGCTACAAATTTTATCACCTTTGGCGTTGTCTTGCTCATATAATCACTCACAACTTGGCACTCTGTCTCGCTATTAATTGCCAACCTTTCTTCGTCTTTATCCAAAACTGCATTATGTGCAATGTTAACTTAAATGCCGTTCCATTCACTGCACCTTCCGCATTCGTATTCGTTTTCACAGTGGCATACTTCTTACCAATATTTAC
>Ga0075420_100005589_pt1 | contig 11065 bp, 6 predicted proteins | sample SoiMetdeltSBSDD4_FD_75296 | JGI IMG/M metagenome (GOLD analysis project Ga0075420, IMG submission 75296) | Bulk soil microbial communities from a Populus tree surrounding site in Tennessee, USA - Soil MetaG P. deltoides SBSDD4 | ecosystem: Environmental > Terrestrial > Soil > Tree plantation... | reverse complement strand
GTCACTCTTCAAATAAAGAATGGGAGCAATTCAATTGCTACCGTATTGGGCAATGGTCGCTTTTTCACGATGCGGCAGAATTATAAACCTCAAAAGCATAACACGTTTGGCTATCCAAAATTATTGTTGCAGTTAGAGATGGAATATACGGATGGCACAAAGAAAACTATTGTAAGTGATGAAAGCTGGAAGCTGAATGCAGATGGACCGATTCGAACCAGTAACGAATATGATGGAGAAGAATACAATGCAACAAAGGAATTTCCAGGTTGGAAAAATCCCGGTTTCAACGATAAAAGTTGGATAAATGCAGAGTTAGTCGAGGCTCCTCCCGGGAAAATAACGGCGCAGATGTCAGAGCCGATGAAGATCATGAAGACGATCAGGCCCATTGCAATTAAAAAGCTGGCTAACGGAAAATATATACTCGATATGGGTCAGAATTTTGCCGGAGTTTTAAAACTGAAAAACATAAAGGGAAAGAAAGGTGACAAGATCAAATTACGGTTTGCTGAGAGTTTGCAATCAAATGGTGAGCTATTTACTGCTAATCTTCGTGATGCAAAAGTTACGGATATCTATACGCTAAAAGGAACAGAAAATGAGAATTGGCAACCGGCCTTTGTTTATCATGGATTTCGGTTTGTTGAAGTGACAGGCTTTTCAGGGACACCGGCATTGAACAATTTTGAGGGGCATTTGATTTATGATGCATTGCAGACAACAGGGTCATTTCAAACATCAAACGAAACCATCAACAGCATTTATAAGAATGCATGGTGGGGAATTGCATCTAATTATAAAGGAATGCCTGTTGATTGCCCGCAACGAAATGAACGACAGCCATGGCTGGGAGATCGTACGATCGGTGCACAAGGAGAGGCTTTTGTTTTTGATAATGCAAAACTCTATGCCAAATGGATGCAGGATATTGAGGAAAGCCAAACTGCAGAAGGCGCCATCCCGGATGTGGCACCTGCTTTCTGGAATTATTATTCGGATGATGTAACATGGCCGGCAGCTTACATAACCATCACCAATAATTTGTACAATCAATTCGGTGATATTACTCCCATTCAAAAACATTATGCTTCCATGAAGAAATGGATGTGGTATATGAAGAGTAAATACATGAAAGATTATATCGTTACAAGAGATAAATACGGAGATTGGTGCGTACCACCGGAGAGTTTGAAACTTATTCATGCAAAAGACTCATCAAGACTTACAGACGGAAAGCTGATTGCTACTGCGTATTATTATAAGTTGCTTTCTTACTTACAGCGATTTGCAAACCTGTTGAATAAAAAAGAAGACGCTGATCAATTTGTTTTGCTGGCTGATAGTATAAGAACTGTTTTTCAGAGCACTTTTTACAATACGAAAACCAATTACTATTCGAATAACACGGTTACAGCGAATTTGCTTCCATTGTATTTTGGTATCACTCCGGATTCTTTGCGATCAATTGTTTTTGAGAAGATCAGGCAGAAAATTCACGTAGAAAATCACGGACATATCAGTACGGGTTTGATTGGCTCACAATGGTTGATGCGCGGCCTGACTGAATTTGGGTACGAAGACCTTGCCTACATTTTGGCGAGTAATAAAACATATCCAAGCTGGGGATACATGGTAGAGAATAATGCCACTACCATTTGGGAATTATGGAATGGAAATACGGCAGATCCCGGAATGAATAGTCAGAATCATGTTATGCTGCTCGGCGATCTGCTTACCTGGTTTTATGAAAATCTTGGAGGCATAAGAACAGATAAGACATCAGTTGGTTTTAAGAAAATAATCATGAAGCCCGCAATTCCCGCTGGTTTATCTTTTGTAAATGCATCTTATAGCAGCATGCATGGTTTGATAAAAAGTAATTGGAAAAACAGCATCGATAAATTTGAATGGAATATTTCTATACCGGCGAATACTTCAGCTATTGTTTATATCCCGGCAAGCAGTATTGATGAAATTACAGAAGGAGTAAATCCTTTGTCATCTAATGCTGATATTAAATTTATAAAAACCGAGAAAGGCGCTGCTGTTTTTGAGATTGCGTCAGGTAATTATTCATTTGTACGAAATAAAAAATGGAAGAAAGGGATTGTAAAAAATGAATTCATTTTTGAAAGGGCAAGCTTTCCTGAAAGTCATGCAGCAACAATTGCCGAAACTTCCGATGGTTTGATCGCCGCATGGTTTGGAGGAACCAAAGAAGGTAATAAAGATGTTTGCATCTGGACAAGTCATTTGATAAATAACAAATGGACCGAACCAAAAAAGGTTGCCGATGGTGTGATAAACGATTCTGTCCGTTATGCTTGTTACAATCCTGTTTTATTCTATACGCCTGCTAAAGAATTATTGCTGTTCTATAAGATCGGGCCGAATGTAGCAGGCTGGACCGGCTGGATGATCCGAAGCAGCGATAATGGAAAAACATGGAGCAAAAGAGAAGCATTGCCTGACGGTTTCTTAGGGCCGATAAAAAACAAACCGGTTTTGCTAAATGGAGTTTTACTTTGCCCAAGCAGCACCGAAAAGAACGGATGGAAAGCGCATATTGAATATACCAGTGACTTTGGCAAAACCTGGAGTAAGAGCGAGCCGATCAATGACGGCAAAACAATCCAGGCTATTCAACCCAGCATCCTGCAATATCCTGGTGGACATCTGCAGATCCTATGTCGCAGCCGGAATACAACAATAAATGAAAGCTGGAGTATTGATGGCGGTAAAACATGGGGCGAAATGAAAGCGTCTGAATTGCCAAACAACAATTCCGGTACCGACGCGGTAACATTAAAAGATGGCCGCCAGCTGCTCGTATACAATCACCTTTTACCTGATGCCACATGGGTAAATGGTAAAGGTCCCCGCACGCCATTAAACGTAAGCGTTTCCAACGATGGAAAGACATGGTATGCGGCTTTAGTGCTGGAAGATTCACCCATCAGCCAATATTCTTATCCATCGGTGATCCAGGCAAAAGATGGATTGGTGCATATCGTTTACACATGGCGAAGGGAAAAAATAAAACATGTAGTGATTGATCCGGGTAAAGTGGAATTGAAAGAAATAATTAATAAACATTGGCCGGGAGCGATCGAAAACCTGGGAGTAACTGCAGATGATTAATAGTCAAACGTGAGACGTGATCCCGATAGCTATCGGGCGTGAAAAGCGTCTCCGTTTTGACGTTGTACGTTTCACTTTTCACGAAACAAAAATCAACCATTGGAAAAAATTTTCAATGAGCAACCTACCACTATTTGATATCGCGATCATCATTCTCTACCTGCTGGCTATGGTGGCGGTTGGTTTTTATTTTTCAAAACGCAATAAGAACAGCGTTCAATTTACGAGTGCATCAGGAAAAATTCCCGGCTGGGCAATTGGCCTTTCCATCTATGCAACTTTTTTAAGCAGTAATACTTTTTTGGGAGTACCGGGCAAAGCATTTGGAGGCAATTGGAATGCATTTGTGTTCAGCATCTCGATGCCATTGGCGGCATGGGTGGCATCAAAATATTTTGTTCCGTTTTATCGAAGCACTGGTGAGATATCAGCTTACACACATTTAGAAAAAAGATTTGGTACATGGGCAAGAACCTATGCAGTGATCTGTTTCTTACTTACACAATTTGCAAGAATGGGCACCATCTTTTTTGGAATTGCGCTAAGCTTGCAGGCATTGACGGGTTTCTCTATGTCATCGATCATGATCGTCATGGGAATTTGTATCATTATTTATACCGTATTGGGAGGAATGGAGGCAGTGATATGGACAGAGGTGGCACAAGGAATTATTAAGACGCTGGGTGCATTGCTGATCCTGTTTTTAGTGATCAAAGAAATTCCAGGAGGATTTTCCAAAGTGTTTGAGATCGCTACTGCTGATAATAAATTAAGTCTTGGTACTTATTCCACAAATGTTGCTGAATCTACTTTCTGGGTCATCCTTTTGTATGGCTTCTTTATCAACCTGAATAATTTTGGAATGGACCAGAATTATATTCAGCGTTACCACACAGCGAGATCAGCGAAACAAGCCAGCAGATCGGTTTGGTTATGTGTTGCCATGTATGTTCCCGCTTCTTTATTGTTTTTTATCATTGGCACTTCCTTGTATGCATATTATAATTTGTATCCTGAATTGATCGAGCCGGTTAAGCTAAATGTTGCTGCCGAAAGGTTGGGAACTGTTTTTACTCCGCAACAGGCAAATGATCTTTCCAATTCAATGGGGCCGGCAGATTATGGAGATAAAGTGTTACCCCATTTTATGGTAACAAAAGTTCCAACTGGTTTGGTTGGATTGATCGTCTCCGCATTATTATCGGCAGCCATGAGTACGATCAGTTCCAACATGAACGCATCGGCTACGGTGTTTACTATGGATATTTATAAAAAATATTTCAAGCCGGGTATCAATGATAAACAACAACTGTATATTTTGCATATTGCTACTGTTGTATTTGGTTTGATCGGTTTGGGAACGGGTCTGGCAATGATCGGTGCAAAAAGTTTATTAGATATCTGGTGGGAGTTATCAGGAATTTTTGCCGGCGGAATGTTAGGGTTGTTTTTATTAGGATTGATCAGCCGGCAAACGAGGAATGCAGAAGCATTGACTGCAACGATCATCGGTGTCGTAGTTATTTTATGGATGACGTTTTCTGACCGGTTGAGTGGTGAGTATGCGTTTTTAAAAAGCCCGATGCATAAGAATATGATCATCGTGGTAGGTACATTGACTATTTTTCTTGCCGGTGTATTACTGACAAAACTCAGGGCCAAAACCACGGTGCCTGCCGGAGGCTAAAACAGTAAAATTGTACAGCTTTACAGTCAAAATCTGCATTGTTTACCATCCATAAAGACGTGAAATTTATACCCTCAAAATAGTGCTATGTCTGATAAAAAGTTTGTTCCGGTGATGATCACACCGTTCAATCTGAAGGCAAAGGTCGACCTGGATGTAGTGACTCTATTAGTTGATTTTTACCTGGCTGCGGGAGTAAAAGGTTTTTTTGCAAACTGCCTGAGCAGTGAAATGTTCAGCATCACGGAAGATGAAAGATTAGAACTTACCGGGCATATTGTTAAGCACGTCAATGGCCGCGTGCCCATTGTTGCCACTGGCTCATTTGGTTTGACGATCGAAGACAAAGCAGAGTTTACAAAACAAATTTATGATACGGGTGTCGATGCAGTGATCATGATCACAGGGCACTTTGCAAAAGTGGATGAAGAAGATGATGTATTGCTTGCCAATTTTGATAAGATGTTTCGATTAACGGGAAACATTCCCCTTGGAATGTATGAGTGCCCGGCACCTTATAAAAGAATTATCAGTGCCGGAGTTTTCAAAGAGTTGCTTGCTGCCGACCGGATGATATATCATAAAGACACGTCGATTGACCAGGGAAAAGTAAAGGCAAAGCTTGACATACTGCAAGGCACTGATAGTGAGCTTGAGTTTTATGATGCCCATACTCCCAATGCAATGTTTAGTTTACAACAGGGCGCAAAGGGCATGTCATCCATTTCGGGAAATTTTTATCCTGAGATCATGGTGTGGATGACTGAGCATGCAAATGATCCGGCAAAGAAAGCGGAAGTTGCCTGGTTGCAATCTGAATTAACAAGGGTTGATCCATTGATCCACGTTGCCTATCCGATGAGTTCAAAATATTTTTTACAGAAAAGAGGGTTGCCCGTAAGGACAATCAGTCGTGCTACCGCACTTCAGCTAACGCCAGAACAAAAAAAGACATTGGATGGTATTCATGATAGTTTTTTGAGTTGGTGTGAACGACTTCAAATAAAACCTGTAACAGTTGAGAAACTTACAACGCATAACAAAGAATATTACCTGGTAAAATGAATTAACCAAGAACGATGATGCTTGCTGATCCTTTAAAAATATTTTTTCCGGGTAAACTGGTTTTTGGTAATGGTGTATTATCACAACTGCCAGATGATGTATTACAATTGAAACCTTCTAAAATTTTTGTTGTTACTATTGATCCATTGAAATCATCGATTGCTGAATTTGTAAATACACTTACAAAAAATAATATTGAAATCCTACAGGATACTTCTATCGTTGCTGAACCTTCCTTCAGTGATTTTGAAAAACTGATGCGAAGCGTAGCGCCATTTAATCCTGACGTGGTGATCGGTATTGGCGGTGGTAGTGTATTAGATATTGCAAAGTTGGTAGCCGCGCAACTTGAAAATGTACAGCAATTAAGAGATTATGTCGGTATTGGATTGCTGAAAGAGCGAAAAAAGAAGTTGATTTGCGTACCTGCCACCAGCGGTACCGGCAGTGAAGTTTCTCCCAATGCAATTTTAGTTGATGATGCAGATAATCAAAAAAAGGGCATCATCAGTCCCTTTCTTGTTCCTGATATTGTATATGTCGACCCCTTACTTACTACATCTGTTCCTCCATCCATCACTGCGGCAACCGGTCTTGATGCGTTGACCCATTGCCTCGAGGCATACACCAATAAATTCTCAAAACCTTTTATTGATATGTATGCTTATGAAGGCATGAGGTTGATCGCCGGGAATATTGTAACCGCGGTGAAAGATGGGAACAATGTTGAGGCGAGAGAGAAAGTGGCTATGGGCAGTTTATTAGGAGGGTTTTGTTTGGGCCCTGTAAATACTGCCGGCGTTCATGCATTATCTTATCCGTTGGGAAGTATGTTTCATTTAGCCCATGGACTTTCAAATGCATTATTATTGCCCTATGTGATGGAATATAACATACCTGCAAATTCGAAAAAATATGCTGATGTTGCTATCGCCTTGGGTTGCGAAAGACAAGCCGATGATAAAACAACAGCCTGTACCGGAGTTAGGAAAATAAAAGAACTAATTAAGGCTTGTGGTATTCCCGCTACTTTAAAAGAAATAAACGTACCTGAATCAGCCATACCACAGATGGCTGCAGATGCGATGAAGATCCAACGCCTGTTGAAAAATAATCCAAGAGAAATTACGGAACAAGATGCAATTGACATTTATAAAGCTGCCTACTGATGAAAAAGAATAAAAAATATCATGGTGTGATCATCCCGGCTGTTACACCGCTAACTGAGGATCATAAACTCGATGAAAAAGCTGTGGAAAGGATATTCAGACATTTTTATGAGAGTAACACGGTGCCTTTTATCCTGGGAACAACTGGTGAATCAGCCTCATTGCCATTGCAACTGAAAGAGGCTTACGTAAGAGCTGCGGTAAAAAATAAGAAACCGGGTACCATATTATATGCAGGCATTTCCTCAAACATCATTAGCCAGTCTGTCGAGTTCGCAAAATTTTGTGCTGATCATGGTGTTGATGCTGTTGCAGCGAATCTCCCATCGTATTATACCCTGACGGAAGATCAGATAAAGAGGCATTATGAATACCTGGTAAATGCAATTCCCTTACCCCTCGTGATTTACAATATTCCTTCCACAACACACATGAGTATTCCTTTGAAACTTATTGATGAACTAAGTCATCATCCGAATGTAATTGCAACAAAGGATTCCGAGCGCAGTGAAGAAAGATTAAAGCAATCGTTGGAAATGTGGAAAGACAGGGATGACTTCAGTCATTTTTTAGGTTGGGCTGCAAAATCTGCGGAAGCCTTAATGAGTGGAAGCGATGGTTTGATCCCGAGTACAGGGAACCTGGTTCCGGAAGTTTATTCGGCATTATTTGATGCTATAGCAAGCGATGATCATCAAAGAGCTTATGAAATGCAAAAACTTTCTGATATATATGGGAGCTTATATCAAAGCGGAAAAATATTGGGTGAAAGTTTATGGGCATTGAAAGTATTGATGAAAGAAAAAGGTTTGTGCGAAGCGTTCGTAATGCCGCCCTTGCAACCGTTATCAAAAGAAGAAGAATTAAAACTGGTACAATCAATGAAGACATTAAAGGAGAAGGTGGCATGAGCTCAGCCCCGGTTATAGCGATAACGATGGGTGACCCTGCCGGCATTGGGCCGGAAATTGCAGTTAAAGCATTACTTGAAAAATCCATTCATGAAATATGCAAGCCATTGATCGTTGGCGACGCAGTCGTATTTGATCAAATCATCACCTTGTTGAAATTACCGGTAAAGGTCAATGCTATCAGTAAAGTTGCTGATGCAAAATTTGAATTCGGAACTATTGATGTATTTGATCTTACAATAACCGATATTACTAAACTGCAATTTGGGAAGATAGACGCGATGTGCGGCGAAGCTAGTTTCCAGGCGGTGAAGAAAGCGATTGAATTGGCAATGGCAAAAGAAGTAGATGCCACCGTCACCGGGCCCATCAATAAAAAATCGATCAACGAAGCGGGTCATCATTTCGCCGGGCATACCGAGATCTATGCTCACTTCACCGGTACAAAAAAATATGCGATGTTGCTGGTGGAGGATCATATCAACGTTATCCATGTCAGCACACATGTGTCGTTGCGACAGGCCTGTGATCTTGTAAAAAAGGAAAGAATATTGCAGGTGATCGAGTTGTTAAGAAACGGGTTGATGCAATTAGGAAAAACAAATTTGAAAATAGGAGTAGCCGGATTAAATCCGCATGCAGGTGATAGTGGTTTATTTGGCACTGAAGATGAGGAAGAGATTTTACCGGCAGTACAGGAAGCAAAACGATTAGGTTACGATGTAGAAGGACCGGTGCCTCCGGACACCATGTTTGCCAAAGCAGCAATGGGTGCCTATGGTGGCGTAGTAGCCATGTATCATGACCAGGGGCACATTCCATTTAAGCTTGCCGGTTTTAAATGGAATGCAGAGAAACAACAAATGGATAGTGTGAAAGGCGTGAACATCACAATGGGTTTGCCCATTATCCGTACATCAGTTGATCATGGGACGGCCTTTGAAATCGCAGGTAAAGGAATTGCAAGCGCCGACGCAATGATATTAGCAATTGAAAGCGCAGTGCAGCTAAGTAAAAACAAACACCAATAATGAATTATGAGTAATAAATAATGGGTACAAAAGGAAAACTCATTATCATTTCTCATCACTCATTACTCATTTTATGATTGCAGTCATAGCAGATGATCTTACGGGAGCAGCCGAGCTGGCTGGTATAAGTCTGCGCTATGGATTGAAAGTTGAGTTGTGTCTTGATGAGGTTGATTATAAAAATGCCGATGTACTGGTAGTAAGTACTGATAGCCGCTCTTTGAACAAGGAGGAAGCGATAGCCGTTACTGAAAAAGTTGTAAAGCAACTGCTGGAGTTAAAACCTCAGTGGGTCTACAAAAAGATCGATTCTGTTTTGCGTGGTTATGTGATGGATGAACTAAAAATCCAGATGCAGCGGATGAATAAGACAAAAGCATTTATTATGCCTGCTAACCCATCGTTAGGCAGAACAATAAAGGATGGGGAATATTTTGTGAATGGAACACCCGTAAATAAAGCAGGGTTTGAATATGATCCTGAATTTCCGGTAAACAGTTCTTTCGTAAAGGAAATATTGAATAATGAAGTAGAGATGATAAGACCGGGAAATGAAGTAACAAAGGGAATTGTAGTAGGAGAGGTAACAACGGTTGATGCTTACAAATACTGGGCAGATAAGAGAGATGAAGAAACAGTATTAGCCGGAGCCGGTGACTTTTATACTGCCCTGCTTGAGAAAAACTATACGGTAAAGCCGCAGGAGAAATTCAAAATGGAAATTCCTCATCTCTATGTCTGTGGCACAGGATTTAAAGAAAGAAAGGAGCAAATAAAAAAACGGGATTGTGTTTCATATCTGCCCGGGGTTATGAGCGAAGAATGGCTGGAAAGGACAATTGATATAGTGAAGAAACAACAAAAACTAATTATTGCAATCGATAAATCATCGGCGTCAGCGGCAGCATTAAGAACAGTGATGGCAAAAGCAACAAAGGAGATTGTGCAAAGAGGATCCATAAAAGAAATTTTCATTGAAGGTGGTTCCACTGCTGCTGCTGTATTACAGGAATTAAATATAACAAAACTTGAACCCATAAATGAATTGGAGCGCGGTGTAGTGAGAATGAAAAGCAGTGATTTATATATAACAGTAAAACCCGGGAGCTATCAATTACCAAAAGAAATAAAACGATTGTACTCATTAAAATAATTTAACCGATCCTCCGAGCTTTTGAACCGAAGGCTGCAATCCCCTCTCGTCGGGAGGGGACGGAGTGAGGTTCCAGGTACAGTAATGAATCATTTACATTTCATAGATTATTTCATTATCCTAATTGTTCTGGGCATTACATTATGGCTTGGCTTTCGATTTGCTAAAAGACAAAAGACAACTGAAAATTATTTTCTTTCCAAAGGAAATTTTCCGGCATGGGCCCTGGGCCTCTCATTATTGTCAACTCTTATCAGCAGCGTCACGTTCCTTGGCTATCCTGCGCAGGGCTATACCAGTAACTGGATTTTACTGGTGCAGGGTTTAATGGTGCCGATCGTTTTATTGGGAGCAATCTGGTTCATCGTACCGCTATACAGAAAAGTAATCGGTCTCAGCACCTATGAATATTTTGAAAAGCGATTTGGTGGCTTTGCCCGTTACTATAGTTCATTATCATTTGTGATAAGGCAATTTGCCGGCATGGGCACGGTATTATTTTTAATTGCTGTTGCAATCAATGAAATGACAACGATCCACCCGTTTATTATATTGGCAATTGTGGGAGCAGTTTTAGTAATAGTGAATCTCAAAGGAGGTATGCAAGCCGTCATCTGGCTTGATGTGTTCCAGGGATTCATGTTATTTGCGAGTGGTATTATTTGTCTTGCCGTATTATTATTCTCTATCAAAGGTGGCGTGCCAGAAGCTATAAAAATTGCATCAGACAATAACCGTACAGGTTTTGGCCCTTATGATATCACATTCACGCGGCTTAGTTTGATCATTATGATCATCAATGGCGCATTTTATGCCATTCAGAAATACGGCACCGATCAGACCGTTGTGCAGCGTTATCTCACAGCCAAATCCGATAAGCAGGCCGAAAAAGCATCATTGCTTGG
>Ga0075420_100005588_pt1 | contig 11066 bp, 9 predicted proteins | sample SoiMetdeltSBSDD4_FD_75296 | JGI IMG/M metagenome (GOLD analysis project Ga0075420, IMG submission 75296) | Bulk soil microbial communities from a Populus tree surrounding site in Tennessee, USA - Soil MetaG P. deltoides SBSDD4 | ecosystem: Environmental > Terrestrial > Soil > Tree plantation... | reverse complement strand
TGCCGAGGTAATCTTCCGACAGCGCGCGCGCGTCCGTCCGCGGATAGGTGAGCACCTTGTGGCGCTCGTAAAGCGACTGCGCCAGGGCCAGCGTGCCCCGCGCCGAGAAGCCGAAGCGCCCGTTCGCCTCGCGTTGCAGGCTGGTCAGGTCGAACAGCAGGGGCGAGGCCTGCGTGGTCGGTTTGGTTTCCTCGCTGACCGTGCCGGGCCTGCCGCGGCAGTCCGCGGCGATCGCGTCGGCCGCAGCCGCCTGCCACAACCGCTCGGGCTTGCGCTCGCCGTCGTCGTCCTTCTTGAAGCCGGGGTCAAACCAGCGGCCCGCATACTCGCCGGCCTTGGCGCCGAAGCGTGCATGCACTTCCCAGTAGTCGCGCGCCTTGAACTCGCGAATGCGCTCCTCGCGCTCCACCAGGATGGCCAGGGTCGGCGTCTGTACGCGGCCCACGGTGGTGAGGTAGAAGCCGCCTTCCCTGGAATTGAACGCGGTCATGGCGCGCGTGCCGTTGATGCCCATCAGCCAATCGGCCTCCGAGCGGCTCTTGGCGGCATCGGCGAGCGGCAGCAGCTCCTTGTCGGCGCGCAGCCGGTCGAAGCCGTCGCGAATCGAGGCGGTGGTCATCGACTGCAGCCACAGGCGCCGGATCGATTTCTTGCTGCGCGCGTACTGCACGATATAGCGGAAGATCAGTTCGCCCTCGCGGCCCGCGTCGCAGGCATTGATCAACCCGACAACGTCCTTGCGCTTGAGCAGGCGCAGCAGCAGGTTGAGCCGCTCGGCGCCCCGCTCGATCGGCGCCAGCTCGAAATGTGGGGGGATGACCGGCAGGTTGGCGAACGACCATTTGCCGCGCTTGACGTCGTGGTCCGGCGGCAGGGAGAGCTCGAGCAGATGGCCGACGGCAGACGACAGGACATACTCGTCGCTTTCGAAGTAATCGCCCTTGCGCGTGAAGCCGCCCAGCGCGCGCGCGATGTCCGCGGCGACGGAAGGCTTCTCGGCAATGATCAGATTCTTGCTCATGCGGCGCGAAAGGCCGCAGAGGATACCCGCAAAGATCGCGCTTTTACAACCGCGGCGCGCGCGCGGCGCTCAGTTCGGCGGCCTGGCGCCCGGCGCCGTCATCAATTCGGCCGCCACCAGTTGGCTGGACGGGGCATGCTGGTTCCACAGCACCATCAGCACGATCAGCTTGAATTGCTCGAGGGCCAGCGCCTCGTCCGCGGTCGCGAGCGCGCGTTCGATGATGTGCTCGCGCTGCTGCGGCGTGAGGATTCCCGACTGCTCCAGGGCAAGCAGGAAGCCGCGGCACTCGACGTCGAGCTTGGCCAATTCCTTGGGTGCGAAGGCGCGGAACGCCCGGCCCCGGTCGGGCAGCGGGGCGAGTGAACGCTGCGGCGCGCGTACCACGCCGGCGAACCAGTGCAGCGCGGCGCTGATCTCCGCCTCCTCGAACCCTGCCGCCGAGAGCTTGCGCGCCACCCTGTCCGGGTCGTGCGACACGTCGGCTTGGTGGCAGTTCGCGTACAGGTAGACGAGGACATCGAACATGTTCTTGTTCTCCCGGTTGAGGTTCAGGCAAGCCGTTGGTACATCCCGCCCGGCAGCGCGGCGACCTGCCCCGCCAGCTCGAGCCGCAGCAATTCCGCCGCCACCTGCTTCGCCGCCAACCCGGACCGCGCGCACAGCGTATCCACGTCCACGGGATCGAACCCCATCTGCACCAGCAGTGGTTCATCCTCCGGCGCCGCGCTCGCCGCGCGCGTGGAGGCGTATCCGCTGCGCCGGAAGGCGGTGAGCTCGGCCAGCACATCGTCGGCGGATTCGACCAGCTTGGCGCCCTGCTTGATGAGGGCGTGGCAACCCTTGGACAGGGGCGAGTGGATCGATCCCGGCAGCGCGAACACCTCGCGCCCCTGCTCGGCCGCCGCGCGTGCGGTGATGAGCGAGCCGGAGGCGAGGGCGGCCTCGACCACCAGACAGCCTTGCGCGAGTCCGCTGATCAGGCGGTTGCGGCGCGGGAAGTGGTGCGCCGCGCCCGGCGTGCCAAGGGGAAATTCCGAGAGCAGCAGGCCGGCTTCGGCGATGTGTTGCGCCAGCGCGGCGTTTTGCCGCGGGTAGACCTGGTCGACTCCGGTGCCCAGCACCGCAATGGTCGAACCGGCGCCCGCCAGTCCGCCGCGATGCGCGGCCGCGTCGATGCCGAGCGCCAGTCCCGACACGATGGTCAACCCGGCGTCACTGAACGCCCGGGCGAACTGCTCGGCGTTGCGCGCGCCCTGGGTCGTCGCATTGCGGCTGCCCACCACGGCGAGCGCGGGACGCTGCAGCAGGGCCGGCTGGCCGATTGCGTACAGCAGCGGCGGCGGATCCTGGATTTCCAGCAACAGCCTGGGATATTCCGCGTCGGCGAGCGTGATGATGGCGTGTCCGGGTTCCTCCGCCCAGCGCAGGCTGCGTTCGATCGCCGGGGCTATGCCTTCGGGTCGCAGCAGCTGCGCCGCTGCGGGACCGGCGGCGCGCTCCAGTTGCGCGCGCGTGGCGCCGAGCACCTTCTCGGGCAGGCCGAACTGCTGCAGCAGGCCGCGTATTGCGGCGGCGCCGAGCCCGGGCGTGAGCGTGAGTTGCAACCAGCTTGCCAGCCCGGGATCTTGCGTCATCCCGGAGGCAAGGTGCGGAGGGACTGTCCCCCGCAGTTCAGGTCAGGGGGTCTGAACGACATCCAGCGGTCTTACCGGCCTGGATATGCGCATCACCAAAGCGTAGGAGACCCGGTCATAGAGGCGAAACACGAATGCGAGCCCGTAGCGCTCGTCGGGAAGCTTGAAGGTCGCCGGCGCGCCCCCCGTCGCCTTGGAGGCGTCGGCGATTACCGGGCCGGGGCGGTACAGCGCGAAGACATGGCCCACTTCCACGCCGTCGGAGCGGCCCCGATTCAGCGTGATGATGGATTGCGGTCCGGACTCGCCGACCTTTCCCAGGCCGCCGTAGATGCTCATCACCCTGCCCTGCATGAATACGGCCGGGGCATGCGGCGCGTATTTCGGCACTTCCGGCATGCCTACCGGGACCAGCTTGTCGCCGGTGCCGACTTCCTGCGTGACGGTCGTCAGCTGCACGATCGCAGGGTCTCCGGCGCGGGTGAGGCGCGCCGTGCCGAGGTAGATGGCCTCGTATCCCAGCGTGAGATTCGTATCCGGGTCGACGAGCGGCCTGCCGCGGCGATAGACGAACCAGTTCTCTTCCTTCGAATTGCCGATGCCCCGCACGTAGGCCTGGTTTCCCGCTTCGATGATGACGCGGTTCTCCTGCGTGGCGATGATGGTCGGCGCGTTATCCAGGCCGTCGGGCTCGATCACCAAGGGGCGCGACAGGAAAGGCTCGATCGCATTGGCGGGAATGCTCGGGATGGCGTCGCGCGCGGTCGACTCGGCGCGCAGGCGCGGCGAGAGTTTGACCGTGCCGACGACACCGCCGGCGCCGAGACCGCGCCGCGCGTCGCCCGCACCAGCCGCGCCGGGGCCTCCGTCCGCGCCCGCACCGGCGCCCGCACCGGCGCCCGCGCCGGGGCCGCCGTCCGCGCCCGCGATGGACAGCTTGCCGCTGACCCGGTCCAGCACGATCACGTCGCCGGGGTAGATCCAGTGCGGGTTTCTGATCTGCTCGCGGTTGAAGTTCCAGATTTCGGGCCAGCGCCACGGCGAATCGGTGAAACGCTCGGAGATGCCCCAAAGGGTGTCGCCCCGCACCACGACGTAGCGATCGGGGGCGTCCTGCTTGAACGCAATCGGGGTTGCCGGAACCTGCGCAAAGGCCGCCCCGGCGGCCAGGCCGGATACGACAAAAACGAGCGCTGTGATAGACTTACGCAATTGGTCGTGCATGGTGCCCCCGAACCTTGTCCATGTCCCCGGGCTGCCTTGAAAAGTCCATTGGCCAGCTAAATTTAGCACAAACGGCACATTGTTTATCTGCTGCCTTAGATTCTGCATCTAATCAGTTCAATTTGCAACACTATTTGCCAATCCGATGTCCCTACTGAATATCCTCCGCTACCCTGATGGCCGGCTCCACAAGGTCGCCTCTCCCGTAACCGTATTCGACGAGCCGCTGAGGAAGCTGGTGCGCGACATGGCGGAAACCATGTATGCGGCGCCCGGCGTGGGCCTGGCCGCCACGCAGGTCGACGTGCACAAGCAGGTTATCGTGCTCGATGTCTCCGAGCGCCATGATTCCCTGGTGGTCCTGGTGAATCCGGAGATCGTCGATGCTTCCGGAATTTCGGACATCGAGGAAGGCTGCCTGTCGGTGCCCGGCGTGTACGACGTCGTGGAGCGCGCCGAGCGCGTGCGGGTGCGCGCCTGCGATCCGAGCGGAAAGCCGTTCACGCTCGAGGCCCAGGGCCTGCTGGCGGTGTGCATCCAGCACGAAATGGATCACCTCAAAGGCAAGGTGTTCGTCGAGTATCTCTCGCAGCTCAAGCAGCAGCGCGTTCGCGCCAAGCTCGCCAAGCAGCTGCGCAAGACTGCCTAAGCCTTCCTGCGCCTAGTTTTCGCGGGCACCCCTGAATTCGCCGAGCGCGCGCTGAGCGCGCTGCTCGATGCCGGCCACGCGGTATCCCTGGTGCTGACGCAACCGGACCGCCCGGCGGGGCGCGGCATGCGCGCGTCCCCCAGCGCCGTCAAGCAACTGGCGCTTGCTCGCGGCATCGAAGTATTCCAGCCCGCGGCCCTGCGCGAGCCCGCTGCGCTGGAGCGGATCCGCGCGGCAGAGCCCGACGCCCTGGTGGTCGCCGCATACGGCCTTCTCCTGCCGCGGGCGGTGCTGGACGTCGCGCCCCAGGGAGCCCTGAACATCCACGCCTCGCTGCTGCCGCGATGGCGCGGCGCCGCGCCGATCCAGCGCGCCCTGATCGCCGGCGACCGTGAAACCGGCATTTCCATCATGCGCATGGACGCGGGCCTCGATACCGGCCCGGTGCTTGCGCGGCAGCGCATTGCCATCGACACGCAAGACGACGCGCAGACGCTGCACGACAAGCTCGCCGCTCTGGGCGCCCGCATGATCGTCGCCGCGCTGGCGGAGGTCGCCGCGGGACGCGCCCGCGCGGTGCCGCAGCCCGAGGACGGGGCGACCTATGCGCGCAAGATCGACAAGCGCGAGGCATTGATCGACTGGCAGGCCCCCGTGGTCGAGGTGGAGCGCCTGGTGCGGGCGCTGCGCCCTTGGCCGGGCGCGGCGGCTCCCTGGCGCGGCGAGGCGCTCAAGATCTGGCGTGCGACGGCCGATGCCGCCGGCGGAAAGCCCGGAACCGTGCTGGAGTCGGGGCCCTCCGGGATACTGGTCGCCTGCGGCAAGGGAGCACTGCGCATTCTGGAGTTGCAGCGCGCGGGGGGACGGCGGCTCGGCGCCGACGCGTTCCTGCGCGGTTGCGCGATCGACGCAGGCGAGCGCCTGCAATGAAGCGCAACGCGGATCTCGCGCCGGCGCTTGCCGAAGCGGCGCGCGCGGTGGCGCGCGTTGGCGCCGGGCGCAGCCTCGACGACGCGTTTGAGCGCCGCGCAGGGCGCGGTGCCTTGCTCGACCTTTGCTACGGCACCCTGCGGCGCTACGGGCGCGTGCAGGCGATCGTGCAGGCGCTGTCGCACAAGGGCGCACCCGAGCCCCGCGTGCAGGCGCTGCTCTGGTGCGCGCTGTATGCGCTGGACTGCGGCCGCTATGCCGAGTACACCGTGGTCGATCAGGCGGTGCGTGCCTGCGCGCTGCTGGAGCAGTGGCCCGCGCGCGGCTACGTCAACGGCATGCTGCGCGGCTACCTGCGGTCCAGGGGGGCGCTGGAGCGCCGCATCGCCGCCGAGCCGCAGGCACGCTACCAGCATCCGCAGTGGTGGATCGATTCCCTGCAGCGCGCCTACCCGGAGCGCTGGGGCGCGATCCTCGAAGCGGGAAATACGCACCCGCCGATGTGCCTGCGCATCAACCGGCGGCGCACCGATCAGCCGAGCTATCTGCAGCAGCTGGCACAGGCAGGGATCGCCGCCTGCCCGGCAGGCGCGCACGGCCTGCTGCTGGACAAGCCGGTGCCGGTGGAGCGGCTGCCGGGATTCGACCAGGGCCTGGTGTCGGTGCAGGACGCCGGCGCGCAGCACTGCGCGGCGATGCTCGGCCTGCGGGACGGCCAGCGCGTGCTCGACGCCTGCGCGGCGCCCGGCGGCAAGAGCGCACAGCTGCTGGAGAGCGCCGAGATTCGCCTGCTCGCGCTCGACTCCGATGCCGCGCGTGCGGCGCGCATCGGGCCCGGATTGGCGCGGCTCGGCCTCGAGGCGCGCGTGCAGATCGCGGACTGCACGGCCCCGCCATCGTGGTGGGACGGGCAGCCGTTCGACCGCGTGCTGGCCGACGTTCCCTGTACCGCGTCGGGCATCGCGCGCCGCCATCCCGACATCAAGTGGCTGCGCCGCGCCGACGATGTTGCCGCCTTCGCGCGGCGGCAGGCGGCGATTCTCGATGCGCTTTGGGGGGTGCTCGCCCCGGGTGGTAAATTGCTGTATGTCACCTGCTCGGTGTTTCCGGAGGAGAACGGCATGGTGCTGGATGCCTTCTGTGCGCGCGTGCCGCAGGCACGGCGCCCCGCGCTGCCGGCCGGCGCCCCGGCGCAATTGCTGCCGTGCGCGCAGCACGACGGTTTTTTCTACGGTCTGCTAGAGAAGGCCGGCTGACGCGGCGCGCGATGCGGGTGAGCGCCACCTGTGCCAGATTCCTCGTCGCCCTGGCCTGCGCCGCCTCGTTGTGCGCTCGCGCCGACGACATCGAGGTGCTCGACGCGCGCCTCGCCGCCTCCGAGGAGGGGCTGCTGCTCAGCGCGGATTTCGCCTTCGAGTTCAATTCCCGGCTGAACGAGACGGTGGCCAACGGCGTACCGCTGTACTTCGTGGTCGAGTTCGAACTCACCCGCCCCCGCTGGTACTGGTGGGACGAGCATACCGTGTCGCGCGCGACGCAATTGCGCCTGTCGTACCACGCGCTGTCGCGCCAGTACCGACTGACCACCGGGCCCCTGCATCAGAACTTCGCCACGCTGGACGAAGCGCTCGACGTCATGCGCCGGCTGCGCAACTGGCAGGTCCTGGGACGTTCGGCGACACTGCGCAGCACGTCCTATGACGCTGCCGTGCGCATGCGCCTGGATACCGCGCAATTGCCCAGGCCGCTGCAGGTGAGCGCGCTCACCAGCCGGGAACTGCGCCTGGAGTCTCCCTGGAAGCGCTTCATTTTCGCCCCGCCGGCGCCGCCGCCGCCGGCTCCCCCGCCCGCGCCGGCCGAGGCGCGCGAGGCGCAGGAAGGCAGCCCGCGATGAGGAGCCTGCTGATCGTCGGCGCGGCGCTCGCCGGGGTGCTGATATTCCTGCTGGCGACGGCCAGCGCGGCGGATTCGACGATGCTGGCGCAGCACTATCCGCTGCTGCTCGGCCTGAACGCGGCGCTCGCCGCCGCGCTCGCCGCGCTGGTCGCCTACCAGTTGGCGGGGGTCGTGCGGCGCTACCGCGGGCGTGCGTTCGGCTCGCGCCTGACGCTGCGTTTCCTGCTGCTGTTCGCCATGATGGCGGTGGTGCCGGGCGTGCTGGTCTACACGGTATCGGTGCAGTTCCTCACCAAGAGCATCGAATCCTGGTTCGACGTCAAGGTGGACGCGGCGCTCGAAGGCGGCATCAGCCTCGGTCAATCGGCCATCGACCGCATGCTCGCCGAGATGCAGACCAAGGGCCGCGCCATGGCGCTCGAGCTCGCCGAACGCTCGCCGGCGCAGCAGGTTGCGCTGCTCAACCGGCTGCGCGAGCAGGCTGGCGTGCAGGAGGCGGTGCTGGTCGGCGCCAACGGCACGCTGGTGGCGAGCGCCACGGAGGACGTCGCCCGGTTCCTGCCCGAACTGCCGACGGCGCAGATGCTGCGCCAGGCGCGCTCGGCGCGGGGCTACACCTCGATCGACGCCTTGCAGGGCAGACCGCTGGCCCTGCGCGTGGTGCTGCCGGTGACCGGCCTGGCGATCGCCGACGAATCGCGCTTCCTGCAGCTGCGCCAGATGGTGCCCGCCGGGCTGGCGCGCAGCGCCGAGGCGGTGGAAGCGGCCTACCGCGACTACCGCGAGCTTGCGCTGTCGCGCCAGGGCCTGCGGCGTATCTACATCGTCACGCTGACCCTGGCGCTGCTGATGGGCCTGTTCGTGGCGGTTTCGCTGGCGGCAATCCTGTCGGCGCGCCTGTCGGCGCCGCTCGCCAACCTGGCGCAGGCGACGCAGGCGGTGGCGCGCGGCGACTTTTCGCAGCGGCCGCCGGTCACCAGCCGCGACGAACTCGGCGTGCTCACCGAGTCGTTCAATTCCATGACGCGCCAGCTCGACGAGGCGCGTAAGGTGGTGGAGAGCAACCGCATCGCCCTGGAGACGGCGAACGCCTCGCTGGAGAATATCCTCGCCAACCTGTCGGCCGGCGTACTGGTGTTCGACCGCACGCTGCGGCTGACGATCTCCAACCGCGGCGCCGCGGAGATTCTCGGCAACGAACTGCAGGCCCACGCCGGCCGGCCGCTGGCCGCGTGGAGCGCGGCGCTGGAGACTTTTGCCGCCGGCGTGCGCGCCCAGTTCCTGGAGCACGGCGAGCGCACCTGGCAGCAGGAGATCAGTTTGCGCGGCACCGGCAAGACGCTGCTGGCGCGCGGCGCGGCGCTCCCGGAGGCGACCGGGGGCGGCTACGTGCTGGTGTTCGACGACATCACGCAGCTGATCCAGGCGCAGCGCGCTACCGCATGGGCCGAGGTGGCGCGGCGGCTCGCCCACGAGATCAAGAACCCGCTCACGCCGATCCAGCTTTCCGCCGAACGCCTGGAGATGAAGCTCGAGGGCCGCCTCGCCCCGGACGACGCGGAAGTGGTGAAGCGCAGTACGCAAACCATCGTCAACCAGGTCACGGCCCTCAAGTCCATGGTGGACGATTTCGGCGACTACGCGAGGCTGCCGGCGCCGGTGCCTGCGGGCCTCGATCTGAATGCGCTGATCACGGACGTGCTGGCGCTCTATGAAACCTCGCGCGTGCCGATCACCGCGCGGCTGGCGCCCGGCCTGCCGCCGGTATGGGCCGATACCGCGCAGATCCGCCAGGTGATCCACAACCTGGTGCAGAACGCCCAGGATGCCCTGGAGAACCGCAAGGAGCCGCGCCTGCTGCCGGCGATCGAGGTGGGCACCGAACTGGTCGGCGACAAGCTGCGCCTGTCGGTGACCGACAACGGCGACGGCTTTCCCGAGGAATTGATGACGCGCATCTTCGAGCCCTATGTGACCACCAAGCCGCGCGGCACTGGCCTTGGGCTCGCGATCGTGAAGAAAATCGTCGACGAGCACCGCGGCAGCATCGCCATCGAGAACCGGCCCGACAGCGGCGCGTCGGTCAGCGTGCTGCTGCCGCTGGCCCAGGCGGCCTGAGGGCGCCATGGCGCAGATCCTGGTGGTGGACGACGAGATCGGCATCCGCGAGCTGCTCTCGGAAATCCTGGCCGACGAGGGGCACGGCGTGCTGCTCGCCGACAGCGCCGGCGCCGCGCGGCGGCTGCGCGGGGCGAACCGCCCGGACCTGGTGCTGCTCGATATCTGGATGCCCGATACCGACGGCATCACGCTGCTCAAAGAATGGGCCGGCAGCGGCCAGCTGACGATGCCGGTGGTGATGATGTCCGGCCACGGCACCATCGAGACCGCGGTCGAGGCAACGCGCATCGGCGCGCTCGACTACCTGGAGAAGCCGATCGCCCTGCAGCGCCTGCTGGCGACGGTGAAGCGCGCGCTGCGCAACCAGGAGCTCGCCGTGCCGCGCCAGCTGTCGATGGCGATGCTCGGCCGCTCGGCGTCGCTCGCCGAACTGCGCAAGCGGCTGGCGCAGCTGGCACAGACCTCGGCGCCGCTGCTGCTGCGCGGCGAGCAGGGCATGCTGCCCGAATTGTTCGCGCGCCAGCTCGCGGCGCCCGGCGCGCCGTTCCTGGCCGGCGCCGAGGTGCTGGCGGATGCCTCCAGCGATCTGCTGGCACGCGCCGGCGGCGGCATCCTGTTTCTGCCCGAGCTGTCGCGCCTGACGAGGGGCGAGCAGAAGAACGTCGAGTTCCTGCAGGCGCGCGCCGACCGGCACAAGACGCGCATCGTGTCGTTTTCCACGCTCGACGCGAAGGCGCTGGTCGAGCGCTGCGGCTACGATGCCGCCCTGGTGGCGCGCTTGGGCGAGCTGACGTTGCGCCTGCCGCCGCTGCGCGAGTTCGCCGAGGACGTGCCCGATCTTGCCGCGCAGATGCTGGCGCAGCTGGTCGAATCGCGCGCCTGTCCGCCGCGGCGCTTCGCGGTGGCGGCGCTGAACGCGCTGCGCCAGCACCGTTGGCCGGGGAACCTCGTCGAATTGCAGCACGCGGTGAAGAACCTCGCCCTCAGCTCGCTGGAGGAGGAAGTGCGCGCCGACGATGTCGAGCGGGTGCTCGCGGCGCAGACGGAGCAGGAAGCGGCCGCCGAACTGGCGCTCGACCGGCCCTACCGCGAGGCGCGCGAGGCGTTCGAGCGCGTGTACTTCGAGAACCTGCTGGCCGCGGAGAACGGCAGCATGTCGCGCGTCGCCGAGCGCAGCGGCCTCGAGCGCACCCACCTGTACCGCAAGCTGAAGGCGCTCGGCTTGCCGGTGGGCCGGCGCGAGGAAGGTTGAAAGAGCCTAGAATGCCCCGCTTTGCGCAAGGAGCAGGCGCGGCGTGAAGATCGTCATCCTCGGAGCCGGGCAGGTCGGCAGCTCGGTCGCGGAGAGCCTGGTCTCCGAGCAGAACGACATCACCGTGGTCGACGTCGAGCCGGGGCGCCTGCGCGCCCTGCAGGACCGGCTCGACCTGCGCACCGTCATCGGCAGCGCCTCGCACCCATCGGTGCTCATTGAGGCGGGCATCGAGGATGCCGACCTGCTGATCGCGGTGACGCAATCCGACGAGACCAACCTGGTGGCCTGCAAGCTGGCGGCGCGCATGTTCAACGTGCCGCGGCGCATCGCGCG
>Ga0075420_100005587_pt1 | contig 11067 bp, 8 predicted proteins | sample SoiMetdeltSBSDD4_FD_75296 | JGI IMG/M metagenome (GOLD analysis project Ga0075420, IMG submission 75296) | Bulk soil microbial communities from a Populus tree surrounding site in Tennessee, USA - Soil MetaG P. deltoides SBSDD4 | ecosystem: Environmental > Terrestrial > Soil > Tree plantation... | reverse complement strand
CCTGACGGGTCGTAGACCGCCACCTTCGGGCACTTGCCGTTGGCCGATGAACGGACAGACCTGTTCGTCATCAACGCACTCTCTCTGGCGTCCTGAAGATCATGTCGGTCGTGAGCGGAGGCTTGTCGAGGCCAAGCCGAGAATGCTCTCGGTTCCAACGAACCCTGTGTCACGCGGCATCAACGATCGCCTCTGCTATCGCCTCGCCGCGGTCCTCTCCAACGTGTGCGTCGCCGGTGTAATCAAGGAGTAGGATGCCGGAAGTGGTCGTAGGTCACCGACCACTGACGCGATGATCGCGGCCGGCCGTCGCTTGGCTTCCTGCAACAGCACGATCAGGTACTCGCCGACGATTCCAAGGCAAATGAACAACACGCTCAAGGTAAAGGCCAAGAACACCACCAGAGTCGCGATACCCGGACTCGTGCCAATCCAATAACCGAACAGCGTGAACGTAGGGAAAAGCCGATTGATGAGAATCAGCAATCCGAACACAAGCGACAACACTCCCATCCCCACGCCCATGACCGTCGCCAGACGAAGAGGCACATGACTGAATGAGATCAACCCTTGCAATGCAAGAGCGGTCAGTCTGGAAATGTTGTATTTGCTGGTTCCGTGTAGTCTGGCCGGGCGATCATATCGAATGCCCGATTGCCGGAATCCAACCCAGGACCGCAGGCCGCGCAGCATCCTGGATTGTTCAGGCAACGCCAGCAGCGTTCGTTGGCAGCGGGCGCTCATTACGCAGAAGTCGCCCACATCCCTCGGCCATTCGTGGCTCGCGGTTTTATTGATAATGCGATAGAAGATGGAGTACGCGGCACGGAGCAGCAGCGGTGCCTCGCGCTTCGAACGTATCCCGTAACAAACATCCAGATCGTCCCGAACGCACGCACGGTACAATTCGATCAGCACTTCGACGGGATCCTGCATGTCGCAGTCCATGACACCGACGTACCCTCCCTGCGCGCAGGCTAGGCCTACCGACAGCGCGGCCTGATGGCCGAAGTTCCGGCTCAAACGAACCCCTCGGATTCGCTGATCGTTCCGATGCCACGTCTCGATCGTCTCGAAAGTGGCGTCCCGGCTTCCATCATCAACACAGACGATCGTCCATTCGCCGTCGGTGGCCTGTTCCAATGCCGGCGCCACCGTGGCAAGAAAAGACGGGAGCATGTCCTCCTCGTTGTAACAGGGAACAACTACGCAGAGACGAGGATCCGTTAAGTCGTCGAAATCGGTAAGTACTGCCATGACTGAATCCTCCAGATCCGCATGGTCAAACCCGTAGGGGGACGGGAACTCACTTGTGTGTGAGCAGGACTTGCGCGCGTCAACACGAGTCGGGCGGCGAGGGCGGCTGCGGCACAATGAGTGCCGCGTGACAACGGTGACGGACTCGTGTGGTCGGGTTCGACAATGTCATGCCTTCCACGACTCAAATCGCCGGTTCGAGGGATTCCAATAGAGAACCATGTCGAAATCCTGGAGTCGAACGGCCGATTTGTCGTCCACAATGAGATGAAGGAGCTCGATGTTCTTACCCGGCCGCAACCATTCCATCGCCGCCCATGCCGCAACATCCGGTCCTATGAAGAGATCGTCCCCGGGAGCAAACACCGAATACGGTCGCCCTGGTAGCTCAGATTCGAGAAACACCAGCGCTACCCGCAGATCGTGAGCTTCAGACGGGATCTTTCCAAGCAAGTCTCGCGTGAATACACCAGCCTGTTCGCTGGCCGCGCGAACGCCGCCAACTTTGGCGCGCACCGACACGCAGGCCCAAACGGTATGAAGGACCAGCACTAGGAACGACGCGACAACGTATTTCCGAGGAGCCCGTGCCCAACCAGCCACCGCAAATCCGGTTAGTAACGCAAATACGAAGAGAATCGGGGTGGCATAGATCTCCGAGATGTGAAGCATGAATACCATGGGGAAGAACGGAACCAGCATCGCGGTCACGAGGAATGGAAAGACCCTCGCCGTTGGGTCTTGTATGTACATCGAACCTTGGCGATCACGTTCGGCTCGGTGCCACAACCAGAGCCCACTGAACAACATGAGCGCCATGATCGTCACTGAGATCGCCGCGGTTACGAGCGCCCCACCACGTTGAACATAGACCGGGACAGTATCGCCCATAAACAAGACCGCAACACTGAGCATGATGAAGTTTCTGGCCCAGTCCACAGGATTGAACCAGAGGCGTCCCGCGTCCGCATAACCAATCACCGATATCCGGACGAAATAGTACGCGGCGAAAAGTACAAGTAGAGCCAACGAGAGCGCGAGCGCGGTTCGAATCCTTCTTGTCGGTCGTCCTGTGCCACCCCACCATACTGCGAGGATACTCAAGGGCACGAGCGCGACCGCATACTCCATGAACCCGAGCCCAATTGCGAAACATATCGATGTAAGAGGAATCGCCACCGACGGTCGATCTGCATACTTGAAGGCAAAGTAGGCGCCGAGCCAGACCCAACCGCTGACGACGAATCGTGTGAACCCGTCCAGGTCTGCAAGCGGACCAGCCAGGACGGGATGCAGAAACAGAACGACAAGCGCGCAAAGCGTGGCACTCGTCGGCAATCGACACAGGCGGATCCAGAGCGCAAAGACGAAGGCGTAGAACGAAAACGCAGCGAAGCTGAGGATGTGAATGAGCGGAAAGGGGTTCTCGATTTGCCAGCGTCCGACGGCCCAATATGTGAGTGCCTGTAGAGGGCGATAGTCTGATAACGGGCTACCGGTGAAAAAGCTCCAGGCACCACTCTGTTCGCCGAGACGCGCCTGAATGGCCAGAATGTAGTCTTCTCCCCACGGTGTGATCCCAAAGGCCTGCTGGTACATCAGAATCTGCGTCACAAGCACTGCGAGGATCATCAAGATTAGTTGACGGTCCCTCGACCGGGCTTCAAAACCGAAACCTGATTGCTGGTGGGTATGTTCCGCGCGTTGCGCGAGGATGTCCGTCACGTGATTCGACTGGTGTGGACTACCTGGGCGCGACGCCAGCAAAGCTGACGTCCCGCTCCAGCGGTCAACTCAGGATCGTGTCAAGCGCCAAGCTGGCTCGCCGCTCCTGCCACTTCCCCACCATCCCGGCCATCAACCGTGTAAGGTCAAACGTCTCCACGACATGCCGCTGTGCCTCGGCAACCATCAGCCGCGTCGTGTCCAAGTCAGCGAAGGCCTCGATCGCCCGCTCCGCGGCTTCCTCCCACGCGCCAAGCGGGACGATCCACCCATGCGTGCCGTGCTGCAACAGCTCCTCTATTCCGGAAGTCGCAGTGGTTACTACCAGGCAACGACAAGCCATCGCCTCCTTGACGACGTTGGGAAGGCGATCGCTGGGGGAGCGTGAAAGGAAAAGAAACAGCTCTGCGCGTGTCAACTCCTCGAAAACCTCGTCATGAGGAATGTGACCGCGAAAGCTAATGGCATCACGAAGGCCAAGAGTTGCGGCAAGCTTCTCAAGCCGTCGGCGGTCGGGGCCTTCACCGAGCACCACGAGGTGAGCGTCTGCGTGGATTGCCGCTATGCGGCCGAACGCCCGAATGACATCGTCCATCCCTTTCTCGGCCACAAGACGGCCTACGGTGACAACTCGATGGGGAGTCTTTTGCAGTTGGTTGGCTCGAAATCTTTCGACATCAACTCCCTGCCAGCAAACATGGACGGCGTCGGGTGACAAGCCGCGCTCGGCGATTGCAGGGAGGTTCGTTGCCGCCCAGGTAGAAACCAAGTGAGCCCTTCGTGCAACCGTTGCGCTACCCGGATAGCCGTTGAGTAAGTCATATGCCGACAGCGACAGCGACACCACAACCCGAGGTGCACTGTCTAGCACCAACCAACCAAAAATGGACGGATAGTGGCCCCAGTACAAGTGCACGACATCAGGTTCCTCACGCTCCAGATGCTCGAACAGTCCGAGGATGCGAGGTACGAGGACCAGCCCTTTGCCCATATGGAGTACGCGACCGCCGCTTTGCCGTACGACCCACGCAATGAGTCGGGCGGCCCGGACCGGGTTCGTCAGCGCCGCCAGACACCCCCGCAAGATGTTGGCCGTGGTCCCGTGGGTGACCTTCAAATCGCCAAGGCCGCGCGCGTGAAGTAATTGTTCGGCGTCGGCACGCGCACCAAGCAGGGCATGAACAGACACATCAACGCCCAGGCGCACTAGAGCCCGTAGATCGTTTGCTACAAAAGTCTCCGACGGGCTCGGAAAGGTCATTAGTATGTACCAGACCTTCATTACGCCCCGTTTATCTTCTCGTGAATAGACGCGTTGTTCCACGTTTGCGAACCCTCTCACCACCGTGCTAGTCCACGGGCAGAGTACCGTTTGGCACAGCAGCAGGACATATATGAGACTTCACTCGTGAGAGCGGCTCTACGGCAAAGGAACGCGTCAGCTTAAAACTGATGGCGATAAAAAGTCGCTGAGGTCTATCGTGACGTTCGGTGAGGCGCAAACTACAACGTAAGGGTAGCCGCGTTTGCGGCTACCCCAAAGACGTCAGTTCTGAGCAATGTGTATGTTCGTGGGTGGCGCAGGCGGTGACGAGCCGCCACCGACAAGCTCATACGCACCGATGTCGTAAGCACCATCTTGTGGACGAGACGTCCCAATGACGTCAATCTGGACCAGCGTGATCGTCGCCCCCGCATTCCGCGCAGGACTATCTGGCCGCAATTTGAAGTCAGCGCCGGGATTTACAAATCCGGGGTCCACACTGATGAGATTTTGAGAAGTGACCGTCCCGCTACCTGAATTGGCGTAATCGCCTCTGGAGTTTCGATAGGCGATGTTGTTCCGTATCACAGTATTCTGAGCTTCTGCATCAACGCGGATCCCGTGGTAGTTAACGCCGTAAATAGTGTTATTGTAAATTTCTGCGTTTCCACTCGCATAGACTTCGATGCCAGCGGTCGGCTCAGCTGTGCCGATAATGTTGTAGATCAGGTTGCTGTAGACCTTGTTACCCGTTCCACTGCCAACGATCACGCCGCGGTGGCGGCCGGTTGGACTCGTCAAATCTCGTATGACGTTATACCGCACCGTATTGTTGTTCGCAGTGTTGCCCGCGTTGCCGTTATAGATCTGAACACCGTTCCCTTTCACGTCATAGATCGTGTTGCGCTCGATTAGGTTGTCGGCAGAATTGATGTAGAAGCCGTGCGAGAAATCACAGTTTCCACAGGTTCCACCGCCACCTCGATGCACGACGAGGTTGATGAATTCGTTACCACCCAGTAACCCTGGCGCAAGCTGCGTACAGAGTACGATGAACGACATGCCGCCGTTCCCCGGGTCGCCGGTGCCGGTAATGCCGAGAAGTTCGGCGTTCTGGATGCGAATATGATGCGCATTGTTGCCCGAAGCAATCGCATTGATCTTGACGGTATCGTACGTCGCGTTGGTGCCATCGAGATTGATGCCGTCAAACTCGATGTACTGCTGGCTGCCGGCGAACTCCAAGACGCGCGATGCCCCAGCATTCGGCCGCATCCAGACTGTCTCGCCGTTGTAGTTTGCGATGCGGACCTTGCTGGTCCAGGAGTTGCCAGACGGCACAGCGCCGGTACCAAGGGATTCGGTATAGGTTCCTGCTCTGACGACGAGCGTGTCGCCGGCACTCAGGCAGCCTACGCCGCCGTTGATGGTGGCCTTGGGCGTCGAGACCGACTGCGCTTCAGAGCACGAACGACTGTCGCTTCCGGTCTTTGAAACGTAATAGGTCGCGGCTTGCGAAACATCAGCGGTGACGACGCCACCGACGACTACGAGAACGCTCAGACATCTCCTCATGCTTCCCCCAGCTACCGCCATGGATTGTAGGTTCGGGCGCCCACGGGCGTGAGCTGCCTCAGCAAGAGAGATACCATCCCAGACGAGCCTAAGAGACACAACTGCCACGAAGCTGCGTCCTTGACCGCATGGCAATAGTGTAATTGGGAATTCACGGCTCGTACCACGGAGGGAGGACAGCCAAGGCATCTTGCCTTCGCTTCTCGTAAATGACGACTTCGCCACCAGTTTGAAGCGACGACCATCCCGCGCGTTCGTATAGTTTCAACGCCGAGGAATTTGTCGCACGGACCGAAAGACGCAACAGTTCGTGACCGCGTTTGGCAGCTTCCCGTTCGAACGCCTCTACCAGCGTGCTTCCCACGCCAGCACCCCTGTACTCGAAGGACACGGCGATTCCCACAAGCGCACATCCACTTTCCGGTTTAGACCGAGTGAGCAGGGATCGTGCGCGGGCGCCGAGCGTCGATAAGAACCGGTAACGACACAACACCCATGGACGACAAATTACCGACCAGAGCACAGTGCCCATCAGCTCGCGGTTCATCGTCGCTCCATAACCGAACGGCGCGCCTACGACGAAACCCGCCAGTTGGCCATCGATGACGCATTTCAGAGCAATGGCATCAGCACGATTCGTGAACCATGCGTAAAACCGTCGCAGATATCCGCTGCCCAAGCGAGTGTTCATAAATCCGTCGAAGGACCGCAGATGCACGTGCACCACATCGTCGACGTCGGCAAACGTCATCGGAACGACTTTCATGTTGCGTCTATCGGAACTACGTCAGGTCGAAAGCCCGCATCCACATCTCGAGCGAGAGGATCCGAAAGAGTCCGATCATCGATTCGGCATTGGCATGATGGGATTCAGACGAGCTGTACCATCGTCGCAACGCGATCACGTCAATGTAACGTCGACATCGCAAATCGCTTCGAAGCAGATCCGTAATATGCCCGCGAAGATCATCAGTCAGCCACGCGCGATTCGGTGCGGCGAAGCCGAGTTTCGTGGTGCGTAACCTGACCATCTCTGGAAGGATGCCGCTCATTGCGCATCGCACGGCGTATTTGCTCCATCCCTGGTGGACCTTCAAATGGTCCGGAAGGGACACGCCGAGTTCCACCACCGCGCGATCGAGTAGCGGAACACGCGCTTCGAGAGAGAAAGCCATGGATGACCGGTCCTCCATCCGCAGCAATTGTGGCAACGTGTCAACCATGATGTCGTCGACCTGAATCTGTTGCAACAACGTGGACGAAGGATCCTTGGCTCGCGTCGTCGCGTGACGCCACCAGCGCGTCGCCGGCGTGCCGTCGTCTGCGACCGCCCTGGCCCAATCGTGAATCACGACGCGTTCGAGCACGGAGTCCACCCGCAGCGCCCGCCGCAGATGTTGCGGAAGGTAACGGGAGCCCTTTCTAAGGTCCAGGAAATATCGATCTCCTCGACGAACCATCCCCGTCATCTCGCGCGCGGCCGCTGTGAAGCACCCGCCCAAGAGCAGGGAGGTCAGATACGCGTACCTGAACTTCGCGTATCCGCCGAACACTTCGTCGCCCCCCTGGCCGTCGATAAGGACCTTTACGCCCGCTTCACTCGCGGCTCGCATCACCCGCCATTGGGCATAAAAGTTGAGGCAGCCGAAGGGCATGTCCTGGTGCCACGCCATCCGTTCGAAGTCGGTCCAGAAATCGTCGGGTGAGGGAAATACCAGGTGCGGCCGCGCTTGAACCGACTCTGCGACGGCGAGAGCGTACTCTCGCTCGTCGAAAGCCTCTTGCGCGTAACACGACGTAAAGGTGTATAGACGATCGCCGAGTGCGCGGGCGGACGCCGGATCATCAGACGACACTTTCCCGATAAGACCCACCAGCGCAGACGAGTCCAACCCTCCGCTGAGGCAACTACCGACGCGAACGTCACTAATCAGATGCGTGCGCAAAGCCTTGACAAGCGTGTCTCTTACGGCCGTCACGCTCTCGGAGTCGACACACTCGCGCGACGGTGTTGGAGTCAATTTCCAATACTGCCGGCTTGCGATACGTCCGCTCAGGGGATCGAGTGTTAATGCGTGTGCCGCCGGCAGTGACTTGACATGCCGAAAGAGTGTCCGTTCGCCGTAGTCGCAGTTCGAATGGGCCAGGAATCCGACGACCGCGTCATCGTCGACGTCTTTCCGGCAGTGCTGAAAGGCGAGGACGCCTTTGATTTCGGACGCAAATACAAAAAACCCGGCGGGCGTCGCATAGTAGAAGGGCTTGATGCCTAACCTGTCTCTGCCACAGAAGAGAACCCCGCGAACACTGTCCCAGACCGCAAACGCGAACATTCCTTCAAGTTGCTCCAAACATGCTTCTTTCCACTCGAGATAGGCGTGGAGAAGAACTTCGGTATCGGTACTTGTGGAAAACCCATGTCCACGTGATTGAAGCCTCTCCTTGAGTTCGCGATGGTTGTAGATTTCCCCGTTGAATACCAGCCATGTCTGTCCGTCAGGAGCACCCATAGGCTGCAGGCCGCGGTCTGAGAGGTCGAGGATCGCCAGCCGTCGGTGCGCGAGCGCAACGCGGACCGGGGCATCGTTGGGAAAGTCCGTTCCACAGCGGGCGAATGAGTGACGCAAATGCCCCCACGTGCCGGTTGCGGACATATAGCCCTCGCCGTCGGGGCCTCGATGAACCAGGACGTCGTTCATCCGCCGAACATCGGTTGGATCAACGACCCCGTTCGTAGCGATGACTCCAGCAATTCCGCACATCAACACACCGCCCTGGCCGAGAACTCTCAGCGACTGATCGTTGCCATGCTACCTTTGGGTTCCCATGCCCTCGGCTGGAATATGCGCGCCCAGAGGCCGTAACTCATCCCCAGCCCGTATCCGGCGTGCATGGTGGCGATGGCCAGTGGCACCAACAAAGCTACCCGAACGCCGTCTCGGCGGAGGGTCGAAGCTGCCGGTACACAGAGCAGAGCAACATAGACCGCTGGCAGGGCAATCCCGAGAAAGGGCACACGCCACCAGGCAGCAGCGAGTCCCAGCACAGCGCAGCAGGCGTAAAACAGTATCGGGGCGATTTGGCGGGCGGTCGTCGGACGACGGTGTTTCGCTATGACAGGAATGCGCCAGAACCCATACTGAAAGTACTGCCGGAACAGCTGACCCGGTCGGCCACGAACAAAGTACAGATATCGGACCCGTGGTGAGATGAACACCCTTCCACCGGAGCGTGTGACGCGATAATTGAACTCATCGTCCTGATTCCGTACGAGTCGCTCGTCGAACAGACCCACACGACCGAACACCCAGCGCCGGATTGCAGGAAACTGTGCTCCTTCAGCGTATCCCTCATACTCCGGATATCGATGAAGGGCGCTGCCGACACCCATCGGATGCGACATGGCCACACTTACGGCCTTCCCGAACGTCGTCGTGGCCGTGTGCCGGATCGGCCCGCCTACGCACCACGCCTCAGGGTGCTCGGTCAGGAGCGCAACATTCTGCCGGAGGAAATCCGGCGCGATGAGTGCGTGCCCGTCAACCCGGACGATCACGTCGCCTCGAGCACGCGCCACCGCAAGATTCAGACCCGTCGAAACAATTCCGGCAGGGTTATCGATGACAAGGAACGGGTACTTGGTCTGCAGCGCCGTCAGGATGTCCCGAGTTCCGTCGGTGGACATGCCATCGGCGACGATTACTTCCATGTGATCCGGTGGATAATCCTGTGCCCAGACTGCACTCAACAGTTCTGCGATGAATCTGGCTTCATTGCGGACCGGTATTACGACCGTTACGAACGGCGTTGGGCCGCCGTATTCACTCATTGCGTCTGCACCAGTTGTCGATCGGCCTTCCGAGCCTCGACTGCGCCACCGAACGCACCGTCTGTCGCGGGAATCTCGAGCTCTCGATACCGGGATGCGGCGTCCCGGTAAAGCTCCACGGGAAACGTCCGTATCAGTTTCTCGAACTTCGTCTGAAATCCCCTGCGGCCGAGTCCCTGATGTAATCGCACACCGACCGGAATTCGAAATGAAAGTTCCCGAAACTCTCGATCATCGAATTCGTACGGATGACAATATGCAACGAACGGATGTCCGTGCGCCATGTTCCGATTGACGGCGCGTTGAATCAGTGCCGAGGGTAGAAGCCGGTGGTATCCGCCTCCGGCAACAGGCACTCGCATTCCGCAAATCGTCGCCGTGGCAATCGGCAGCTCGACCAGCGTTCGTCGCCCGTTCAACTGAACGCGTCCGGGCAGCGTATGCCACTGCGGGATTCCATACCGCTTGTGGCGGATCGGAAATATGCTCGAATCGTATTTCAGACCAAGGTCTGCCAATGCCTCCAGCGCCCATAGTGTGTGGTGCACGATCGAAAAGTCAGGCGCGCGATAGCCCTCGACTTTCGTGCCGCAGATCTGCTCCAGAATGCCAATCGACCGCGTGACGTCGTCGACGAATTCGGACCGCGTTTGACGGAAGACCTCCACATGTCCAAAGCCATGTGAGGCGACCTCGTGCCCCTCTTCGTACATTCTCGCCACGACACGTGGGAAACGCTCTGCAAATTTTCCGAGAACGAACATCGTGATTCGTGTGTTGTGCGTCGCGAGAATATCCAGCACCCGCATCGTGTTATCGGCAGCCCGTTGCGTAATCGCAAGCGACCGATCCCAGGTCGACTGCGGCCAGTCCTCGACATCCATCGACAGCAGCAGCGCCGCGGCGTGGCTCATGCTTGTATCCAGACGACGAAGTCCATCCCTGCCCCCGGGATCTTGTGAACGTCATATCGTTGGATATCCGATGAGCGCATCAGGCGGTGAATATCCCCTTCCGTGTACAAGAACAAGGGACACGCCCGCAGGCGATACCGCACCCGGCGCACCGGCGATCGGAACCAATGCACGCTTGGAAACGACACAGCCGCACCGATGTCCACCGCCGATCGCAATGCCCGCAGAAACGAGACGGAATCCTCGACATAGTCCATGACCCCCATGGCGATCCCGTAGTGGTGGCGGATTTCGGGAATCACCCGAGGGAAATAGCCTTCAATGAAATCCACGTGAGCCGTCACGCCGAACTTGATCAATCGTTCTCGGGCCAACCTCAACATCGAAGCCGCGGGATCGATCGCGGTGATTCGGATCGCCCCGCGGTGCACGGCCTCTGTGATGTACGGACCCGAGCCGCAACCGATGTCCAGCACCGACTTCTGCGCGAGGTCGCCGAGCAA
>Ga0075420_100005582_pt1 | contig 11076 bp, 8 predicted proteins | sample SoiMetdeltSBSDD4_FD_75296 | JGI IMG/M metagenome (GOLD analysis project Ga0075420, IMG submission 75296) | Bulk soil microbial communities from a Populus tree surrounding site in Tennessee, USA - Soil MetaG P. deltoides SBSDD4 | ecosystem: Environmental > Terrestrial > Soil > Tree plantation... | reverse complement strand
TCCTTGCCCGCCTGTGCGCAGAGCAGGATCAGCCGCTCGAGCGTCGTGACCGTACGCGGATCGGTCACCTGTACCGAAGCATCGAGCAGCGACAGCGCGCGGTGATACAGCGCCAGGGCGGCGCTCGTCTCACCCCGTCTGGACCGGACGAAGCCGAGGTTGACCAGGGGCACCGCCAGCTCGGGGTGACGCGGGCCGAATGCGCGCTCGCAGACGGCGACCAACCGCTCGTAGAGCGCTTCGGCGTGCACGGTCTCGCCGCGACCCCACGAGTCGAACGCGATCCGGTCGAGCGCCAGTACCAGGACGGCGGGCGCCGATTCCTCCGCGGCGTCCAGGTGAACCAGGAGCCCATCCACGATCTCCTCGGCGTCGTAGCTCCTGCCCTGCTCCGAACGCACGAGCGCGAGGCTGCCCAGGACGACCGCAACCTCGCGTGCACGGGGACGCGGCGCCCGCTCCAACAGCGACCGCGCGCGGGAGAGGTGGCGCGCTGCCGCTTCCAGGTCGCCATGGGCGCGCTCGAACTCTCCGATCTGATAGACGTCGTTGGCGAGCGACGGGTGATTCGCGCCGAGAGCTCGCACGCGCAGCTCCAGCGTCTGCTCGAGCAGAGCCTTGGCCTCGGCCACGCGGCCGGAGGCGACGTGCGCCGTCGCGAGCGCCTGCAGCGCCGGGATCGTGCCGACCGTGTCTCGGCCGAGAGCGGCTTCGCGGAGAGACAGCGCCTGCGCGGCGAGCGTCTCGGCCTCTTCGGCGCGACCGTCGCGGGCACTCTCTCGCGCGCGCTTCTCGAGGAGCAGGGCCTCGCTCAGCTGCGAGCTCGTGGAGGAAGGCGTGGCGAGGGGAGCGTCTGCGGCAAGATTGAATGAAAGCAGCAGAAAGACGAACAAGAGTGCGGGCTCTTTGCGATTCCGGCGCGGCATGATCTTTGGCCTCCTTGTCCCGCGTTGCCCGTGCGGGATACCTGTCTCTTTGGCAAGGGCCGTTCCAGGAAGAAGACGCACCACGACATGCTTCGTTGCGAGCAGAGCCCGCGAGACTTAGAGCGATCGCGGCGCTCGGGCGCTCAGGCGCGACGCGGAACGAGACTGTGGCGACGCCGCATGCCGGTCGACGGAACTGTGTGAGCGTCGCACCGCCGTCACGCCGAGGCGGTCAGCGCGCGGGAAGGATCGTCACGCCGCGCAGAACGATTTCGTCGGAGTTCGAGAGGAGGCTCTCTTTCGTGACGCTCTTGAACACACTCGCTGACACGACCAGCCCGCGCACCGGAGAGCTGTCGAGGCCGCGCACGAAGAACGCGCGCAGCGCTTTCTCGATGGTCATCCGCTCGACACGCACGTTGCGAACCACGGGGACGAATGGCCCGTTGGCGCCTTCCTCGTAGAGCATGTCGACATCGATCGCCGAGCCGACCTCGCCGATCGTGATGTCGCGCGCGAACACGTTCTCCACGATGCCGCCGCGCATCGCGTTGGTCTTGATCCGCAGCCCGCGCTCGAGCTCGGGGCTGCTCATGTTCAGCTTCTCCGCGAAGACGTCGCGAATCCCTCCGCTCACCTCGCTGCCGATGGTGACGCCGCCGTGGCCGCGGCGCTCTGGCAGCCGCGCACCACGACGCGCTCGACCGGCACGTTCAGCCGGCGGCCGTCCGCGTTTCGGCCCGACTTGATCGCGATGCAGTCGTCGCCGGTGTCGAAGAGCGTGTCCTCGATCAGGACGTCGCTCGAGGACTCGGGATCGCAGCCGTCGTTGTTGGGTCCGGCCGAGATCACCTTCACCTGGCGCACGGTCACGTTCTTCGAGAGCACGGGGTGGATCAGCCACATCGGCGCGTTGACGATGGTGACGCCCTGGATCAGGACGTTCTCGGAGGCCGTGATCGCAAAGTCGCGCGACGGAAAACTGGGAGCCCGGATGTTGGCGAGGATCGCCGGTAGCCGCGACCACGGATCGATCTCGTCCGCTCCGAGCGCACTCGGGGCGAAGAGGATCCCGAAGAGCGCGGCGATGCCGGTCCGACGTCGCGCTCGCATCGCCACTCCCTAGCGCGCCGCTTCGATCTTGAGCGGCGAGCGCAGCCGGCGGGCGAAGTCCTCGACGTAGGCGTCCCAGGCCGCGAGGTCCTTGAAGTCGCCGCTGCGGTCCCAGCCCGAGCCGGCGTAATGTGTGGCGACCGAGCCGGCGGGCGTCGTTACGACGACGAGGTGATTCGTCTTGTCCTCGGCGACGTCGGTGATCTGCGCCGGATCCGTCACCACGGCGCAACCCAGCCAACCGTTCTCGCCGTAACGCGTCAGGTGCTCCCAGGTACGAGCGAAGCCACGCGCCCGCTCGATCCGAAAACTCTCCTGCTCGCCTTTTCGGATCCCGACGGCCCAGGTGATCGGCCCGCTCGCGCCGTCCAGCGTGTAGCGGCTCTCGAACCGGGCCAGGTTCTGGCCCGCGTCCAGCGTGACGCGCTTCGTCTCCTTCACGCCCGGCCGATCCCAGACCGGATAATCCACCTCGAAGACGAGCCGGAGCGGACCGTTCGCGAGAACGCGCGACGCGCGGAAGTTCTTCGACAGCGCGAGCTGGCCGTCCTTCCAGAGCCCGGTGCCGCCGCAGCCCCGGCTCGCTCCGGCCGGGTAGAAGTCGCCGCCTTCGCCGTGGTCCTTGTGATAGTCGTCCACCAGGTACCACTCGCCCTGCGCGAGCCGGCGCGTCTTCTTCTGCCAGACGTCCACGGCGCTGCTGGTGAGCGGCTCTTTCTGCCAGGTCTCGAGCGCCTCGCCGTAGAGCCGGAACGCGAGCCGGTCGTTCTCCCAGGCGAAGTCGTCGAAGCGCTCGCGCACGAAGCGGCCGTGGACGCGGAAATCCTTGAGTGTCGGCGCGACGCGCGCGCCGAGCCGAATCGCGAAGCTGCGCGTCTCGCGCGGCGCGAAGTCGGCCTGGAAGACCAAGCGATCGAAGACGAGATCGCCGTCGGAATCGACGGCCTGCGCGAGCAGCTCGGCGGAGGTCTTCGCATCGACGACGTGCAGTTTCTGGAGATCGTCGCCCTTGAAGCGTCCGAGAGCGGCGCCCGCGAGCTCGACGATCTCGCCCGAGCGCGCGCTGTCCAGCGGGTTGCTCACCGCGATTCGGAATGCTCCGTCGTCCTGAGCGCCGGCGCCCCACGCGACCAGCGCTCCGAGAGTCAGGCTGAGCCGCAGCTTCATGCTTCCTCCTCGTGTTGGGTCATCGACGAACGGGCGGCAGCGCTTCGACCGCGGTCGCCGCGAGCAGCACCGCGCACAGACCGTGCGGCGAGTTCTCGAGCCGCTTCTTGTTGAGATAGCTGGCGAGGTCCTTCTGCGCTCCCATGCCTTCCACGGCGCCGGTGACGACCGGACCGCGCGAATCCTCGGAGAGCGTCGCCGTGAGTCCGGCGAGACCACGCCGCGCGACGGCCGCGTAGTCGGCCGCGAGATATCCGCGAGCCGCGCCGCGCGCGAGCGCGTACGCGATCATGCCGCTGCCCGAGGTCTCGACCCAGTTCTCGGGAACGGCGGGTTTGTCGAGCACCTGGAACCAGAGCCCCGTCTTCGCGTCTTGAAACGCGCGCACCGCCCGTGCCCCTTCGCGCAACAGCGCGAGCAGCTTGGCCCGGTCCGGATGAGCGGCGGGCAGCTCGTCGAGAACGTCCGCGAGCGCCATCAGATACCAGCCCATCGCGCGGCCCCAGACCTCGGGCGAGAGGCCGGTTTGGGGATCGGCCCAGGCCGCGTTCCGGTCGGCGTCCCAGGCATGCCGCAAGAGGCCGCTCGCTCCCGGAGCGCGCGTGTGCTTGGCCATCAGCGTCGCCTGCTGGACCGCGGTTTGCTGCGGGAACCCCGATTCGCCGAAGAGGCGCCCGTAGCGGGCGAGAAACGGTTCCCCCATGTAGAGGCCGTCGAGCCACATCTCGTCCGGGTATTTCGTCTTGTGCCAGAAGCCGCCCACGCTGTTGCGCGGCATGGTGTCGAAGCGTGCGCGCAGGAAACGGGCGGCCTTGGCGTAGCGCTCGTCCTTCGTCTCTTCGTAGAGGAAGAGCACCACCAGCCCGGGCTGGATCCGGTCGAAGTTGTGGCCGGCCGCGTCGTCGCCCAGGTCCACGCTGCCGTCGGGTTGCAGGTAGTGATCCACCCAGCGCCGGGCGTAGGCCACGTAGCGCGGGTCGGGGTGCGCCCGGTGAACCTGGGCCATCCCGTAGAGGATGATGGCGGTGTTGTACTCGAAGCCCTTCTCGGGCGCGATCGTGAGCGGATCGGGCCAACGGGCCATCACGGCGTTGGCGAGCCGAACCGAGAGCGGCGCGGGGTCGGCAGCGAACGCGGGGGCGCAGGCGAGGCCGACCGCGAGGATCGACAGGCGTACCGGCCTCACGCGACCGGCTCCACGCCGCGCGCCACCTTGCCGAGCTCCAGGCCCAGATAGGCGCGCGCGTTGAAGAAGGAGATGTCCTGGATCAGCCGGCCGAGCTGCGGCCGGTCGTCGGGCAGGTAGCCGCGCGCGACGTCCCGGCCCAATATGTTCGCGAGCAGGCGCCGGAAGTACTCGTGGCGCGAGTACGAGAGGAAGCTGCGCGAATCGGTGATCATGCCGATGAAGCGGGACAGTAGGCCCATGTTCGAGAGCGCGCGCATCTGCGCCTCCATTCCCTCGAGCTGGTCGAGGAACCACCAGGCCGAGCCGTATTGCATCTTGCCGGGCGTGGAACCGTCCTGGAAATTCCCCACCATCGTCGCGAACAGCTCGTTGTCGGCCGGGTTCAGGTTGTAGAGCACCGTCTTCGCGAGCTGCTCCTGCTCGTCGAGCTTGTCGAAGAAGCGCGACAGCGGGCGCGCCTGCTCGAAATCGCCGATCGAGTCGAGGCCGGTGTCGGCGCCGAGCCGCTTACGAAAGCGCGTGTTGTTGTTGCGCAGCGCGCCCAGGTGGTACTGCTGCACCCAGCCGCGCGCGTGGTCCATCACCGCGAAACGATGCAGTATCGCCGAGCGGTAGCGCAGGATCTCGCCGGCATCGGGCGTCTTGCCGGCGCGCGCCTTCTCGAAAGCGCCCTTCACCTCGGCGTCCGACCACGGCTCCGCGTACATCTGCTCGAGCCCGTGGTCCGACGCGCGGCAGCCGGCGGCGTGGAACGCAGCGTGGCGCTTGTCGAGCGCTTCCGTGAACTGCTCGAAGCTCGCGATCGAAACGCCGGCCGCGGCCTCGAGCTTCCCGAGCCAGGCGCCGAAGCTCGCCGGGTCGTCGACGCCCAGCGCCTTGTCGGGACGCCAGGTCGGATAGACCCGGGTGTCGGGGTCGGAGCGGCGCGCGAGCGCCTGGTGATGCTCGAGCGTATCGGCCGGGTCGTCGGTCGTGCAGACGACCGCGACCTTCCATTCGCGGAGCAGTCCCTGGGTGGTGAAGCCGGGCTCCGCCAGCTTGGCGTTGCAGCGCTCGAAGATGCTCTGGGCGGTGCTCTCGGAGAGGATCTCCGAGACTCCGAACGGCCGCTGCAGCTCCATCTGCGTCCAGTGGAAGAGCGGGTTGCGCAGCGTGTGCGGAACCGTTCGCGCCCAGGCCAGGAACTTCTCGTAATCGCTGGCGTCGCCGGTGCAGAAACGTTCGGCGACGCCGTCCGCGCGCATCGCGCGCCACTTGTAGTGATCGCCCTCCAGCCACACCTCGGTGATGGAGCGGAAGCGATGGTCGGTCGCGATCTGCTCCACCGGCAGGTGGCAGTGGTAGTCGACGATCGGCAGATGCTTCGCGAAGCGATGGTAGAGGTCGACCGCGACGTCGTTTTCGAGCAGGAAGTTCGGGTGGATGAAGGGCTGGGTCATGCGTGGGACTCCGCGGGTTCGACGCGCGCGGGCGCGAGCGTCGGCACGAGCAAATGGATCACGAGCAGGGCGATCAAATACGCCGAGCCCGCGACACCGAAGATCAGCACGTAGCTGCCGGTGCGCTGCAGGATCTCGCCGACCACCAGCGCGATCAGCATGCCGCCGATCGAGCCGGCCATGCCGCCGATGCCGGTGACCGATCCGACGGCGGCCCTCGGGAACATGTCGGAGACGAGCGTGAAGATGTTGGCCGACCAGCCTTGATGCGCGGACGCGGCGATGCCCACGATCAGGACCGCCAGCCACAGGCTCTTCACCTGCGACGCGAACATGATCGGAACCACACACAGCGCGCACACCAGCATCGTGGTCTTGCGCGCGCGGTTGACGCTCCAGCCGCGCTTGATCAGGTGCGACGAGAGCCAGCCGCCGCCGATGCTGCCGACGTCGGCGATCAGGTAGATCGCGATGATCGGCGGCCCCATCGACGCCAGGTCGACGCCGTGGTTGCGTTTCAGGAAGTCGGGAATCCAGAACAGGTAGAGCCACCAGATCGGATCGGTCAGGAACTTGCCGAGCGCGAAGGCCCAGGTCTGCCGGTAGCCGAGCAGGCGCGCCCAGGGAATCGGCGTCAGCGACTCCGGCGGATCGCTGCGGATGTGCTGCAGCTCCGCCGCCGTCAGTTTGGGGTGTGACTCGGGCGGCGCGTAGAACGCGAGCCAGGCGAGGATCCAGACGAAACCGATCAGCCCGGTCGCGACGAACGCCTCTTCCCAGCCGTAGGTGACGGTGATCCAGGGTACGACCATCGGCGTGATCAGGGCGCCGATGTTGGTTCCGGAGTTGAAGATGCCGGTCGCGAAAGCGCGCTCCTTCCTCGGGAACCAGTCGGCGACGGTCTTGATCGAGGCCGGGAAATTGCCGGCTTCTCCGAGGCCGAGCAGGAAGCGCGCGAGCGCGAAGCCGGCTGCGGCGCCCGAGAGCAACACGATCGACGGCGGGTCGATCAGCACCGTCGGCAGCCGCAGGCCGGGGAACCAGTCGGCGGCCGCGTGGCCCACCGCCGCCACGCTCCACAGCGCGACGGCGATCGTGAAGCCGAGCCGCGTCCCCAGCTTGTCCATCACGCGCCCGGCCAGCACCAGGCCGATCGCGTAGGCGAGGTTGAAGCTGAACACGATCGCGGCGTAGTCGCGCTCGGTCCAGGAGAACTGCTGCTGCAGGGTCGGCTTCAAGAGGCCGAGCACCTGGCGGTCGATGTAGTTGATCGTCGCCGAGAAGAAAAGCAGCGCGCAGATGCCCCAGCGAACGTAGCCGACGCGCGCGCCGCTCATCCGGCTAGGCTCGCCAAACCTTGCCGCGTGGGAACTCGTAGTCGTCGAGCGACTGCGGCTTGATCCTGATGCTGTAGCCGGGCGAGAGCGGCGCGATGTAGCGCGCGCTCTCGATCCGGCACGGATCCACGAAGTGCTCGTGCAAGTGGTCGACGTATTCGCACAAGCGGTTCTCGAGGCTGCCCGCGACCGCGACGTAGTCGAAGATCGACAGGTGCTGAACGTATTCGCACAGCCCCACGCCGCCGGCGTGTGGACACACCACGGTCTTGAAGCGCTCGGCCAGCAACAGCACGGTGACCGCCTCGTTCACGCCGCCCATCCGGCACGAGTCGACCTGCACGAAGCGGATCGCGCCCGCCTGCAAGAGCTGCTTGAAGATCACGCGGTTGTGGCAGACCTCGCCGGTCGCGACGCCGATCGGCGCGATCGCCTTGGCGATCGCGGCATGGCCGAGAATGTCGTCGGGGCTCGTGGGTTCCTCGATCCACCACGGATCATAGCGAGCCAGCTCCTTCATCTGCCGGATCGCTTCGGGGACGTCCCAACACTGGTTGGCGTCCATCATCAGCTTGCGCTCTTTGCCGATCTCCTCGCGCATCAGCGCCGCGCGGCGCATGTTGTCCTCGAGGTTCTGGCCGACCTTCATCTTGAATGCGGTCCAGCCCTGCGCGACCGCCTCCTTGCACAACCGGCGCACCTTGTCGTCGGAGTAGCCGAGCCAGCCGGTGGAAGTCGTGTACGCCGGGAAGCCGTCCTTGCGCATCTCGGCCTCGCGCGCCGCCTTGCCCGCGGCCTTGCCGTGCAGGATCGCGAGCGCCTGTTCCGGCGTGAGCACGTCGCTCAGATACGTGAAGTCGATCGTGGAAACGAGCTCTTCGGGCGAGAGGTCGGTGAGCAGCTTCCAGAGCGGCTTTTTCGCGCGCTTCGCCCACAGGTCCCAGACCGCGTTCAAGAGCGCGCCGGTCGCCATGTGCAGGATGCCCTTCTCGGGCCCGAGCCAGCGCAGCTGCTTGTCGACGGTGAGGTCGCGGTAGAAACCGCGCATGTCGGCCACGATGCCGTCCAGCTCGCGGCCGATCGCGTGGTGCTTCAGCGCGTGCACGGCCGCGACGCAGATCTCGTTGCCGCGGCCGTTCGTGAAGGTGAGGCCGTGGCCCTCGAGACCTTCGTTCGTCTCGACGATGACGTAGGTCGCCGAGTAGTCGCCCAGGTTCAGGGCATCGGAGCCGTCCTGCTCGCGCGACGTCGGAAAGCGGATGTCGCGGACGCGCACATCGGTGATCTTCATGGGCGACGGGCTCCTGGGTGCCTTTCGCGCCAAGAGCCAGGGCCGGGGACCCGTGTCAGGAGGGGTCCACAGGTCTGACCTTTGGCCGGATCAGCCTATAAATGTGCTCGTAAGTAGCATCTAAGTGCCTGGCCTGTCAAGCATCCCAGGTCCGGGCGAGCCCGAATTGGTTTGACCAAAGAGCCCGAGAACTACTCCCAGCGGAGGGCTTCGACGGGGTCGAGGGCGGCCGCTCGCTTGGCGGGCCAGACCCCAAAGACGAGCCCTACGCCGATCGAGACGGACAAGCCGGAGATGACGGCCCAGGCGGGAATCTCCGCGGGCAGGCTCGGGAGAAGGAACATCAAGAGCCGGCTGGTCGCGAACGCCAGCAGCACGCCGATCAGGCCGCCGGCGAACGTCAACGAGATCGCCTCGATCAGGAACTGGCGCACGATGTCGCCGCGCCGCGCGCCCAGTGCTTTGCGCACGCCGATCTCCTGGGTGCGCTCGGTGACGCTCACCAGCATGATGTTCATCACGCCGATGCCGCCGACCATCAGACCGACGCCGGAGATCGCGATCGCCACGAGCCCGATCGCGGCGGTGATCGAGTCGAACTGCTGGATCATCCGGTCGGCCGTCGAAAGGTCGAAGTCGTTCGGCTGGTTGTGGCGCAGGCCGCGGCTGCGCCGCAGCACTTCTTCGACCTCTTCGAGCGCCGTCTTCACCTCGCCCGGTTGCGCGCGGATCACCAGCATCATCCACTCGCTGGTGCGCGGCGCGATCTTGCGCGCGGTGCGATACGGCATCAGCACCATGTTGTCTTCGTCGTTCTCGCCCATGAAGCCGCCCTTGCGCTTGTCGAGAACGCCCAGGATCCGGAACGGCTGGCCGGCGATCGTGATTTCCACGCCCTCGACCTGAGTCTTGTAGGGGAACAGCGCCTCGGCAACGGCGACGCCGATCACGACCACGTTGCGGCGCGCCTGATCGTCGTCTTCGCTGAAGAAGCGGCCTTGGCTCAGCGAGAAGTTGGTGATCTCGAGATAGTTCGACGAGACGCCCTGGAGCTGCGCCTGGCGGTACTTGGTGCCTTGGAACGACAGCTGGCTCTCCGACGGCAGCCAAAGGAACGCCGAGTTGGCGACGTCCACCACGTGCGCCGCGCCCTCGCGGATCGCGAAGCCGTCGTCGGGCTTCAACGGGCGGCGGCGGTACTCGGAGCGGTCGCGCGGGCCGACGCGCGGGCCGGTCGAGAGATGGAACGCGAAGATGTTGTTGGTGCCGTACTCCTCGACCATCGTCACGACGTTCTTGCGCAGCCCGGTCAGGATCGACGCGATCACCACCACCACCAGCACGCCGATCACGACGCCCAGAACGGTGAGGCCGCTCCTGAGCTTGTGCGCGCGCACGTTGTCGAGCGCCAGCGCGATCGCGTCCTTGTGGAAGAACGCCGCGATCGCCCTCATGTCGTGCGCGTCAACGCCACCACCGGGTCGAGCTTCGAGGCGCGCCAGGCGGGGTAGATCCCGGCCAGCACGCCGACGCCGCTCGACACCACCAGCGCCAGGATCACGTAGGGCGCCGTGATCGTCATCGGCAGCGGCGTCGTCGCCCCGATCAGCGCGGCGAGCGCGGCCGACAACAGCAGCCCCAGGACGCCGCCGATCGCGCACAGGAGCGCCGACTCGACCAGGAACTGCACCAGGATCTCGCGCCGCTTTGCGCCGACGGCCTTCCTGAGGCCGATCTCGAAGGTGCGCTCGTTCACGCTCACCAGCATGATGTTCATCACCACGATCCCGCCGACCACCAGCGAGATCAGCGTGATCGGCGTGACCACCGCGGCGATCGCGCCGGTGAACTGGTCTACGTCCTGTTTCACGTCTCCCACGTTCACCAAACCGAAGTCGTCGTCGTCCCGGAAACGCAGCTTGTGGCGGTTGCGCATCGCGAGCCGCGCCTCTTCGATGGTGCCGGAGAAGCTCTCGGTGTTCGTGGCCAGGCCGTGGAGCTGGATGCTCTGGCGGCGGCCGAAGACGCGCCCCCAGGTGGTGATCGGCATGTACACGATGTTGTCGAACGACTGGCCCAGCATCGAGCCGCGCGCCGCCTCGACGCCCACGATCCGGAACGGCACGCCCTTGATCGGCAGCTCCTTGCCGATCGGGTCGACCATCGGAAAGAACTTGTTCTTCACGTCCATTCCGATCACGCACACGAAGGCGGGATGCTCGATCTCGTGAGGCAGCAGGAAGCGGCCCTCGGCGATCGTCTTGTCCTCGATCACCGCCATGTTCGCGGTCACGCCGGCGACCCGGGTGCGCAGGAGCTCCTGGTCGCCCAGCTTCAGGTCGACGCCCTGGTCGGCCTGGGCCCCGACCTCCTCGCACGACCCGCAGCGCGCCTGGAGCGACTCGAAATCGCGGAAGTCCAAGCGCTTGTTCCGGCGATTGCGGCGCTCCCACTCCTCGTCGCTGATCCGGCCCGAGGAGGCCATCCGTCCGATCATGAAGTGATTGGCGCCCAGCACTTTGGAGACGCGCTCGACCACGTAGCTGTTCATCCCGCTGATGCACGCGCCGACCACGACCACCGACGCCACGCCGATGATGATCCCGATCAGGGT
>Ga0075420_100005581_pt1 | contig 11076 bp, 11 predicted proteins | sample SoiMetdeltSBSDD4_FD_75296 | JGI IMG/M metagenome (GOLD analysis project Ga0075420, IMG submission 75296) | Bulk soil microbial communities from a Populus tree surrounding site in Tennessee, USA - Soil MetaG P. deltoides SBSDD4 | ecosystem: Environmental > Terrestrial > Soil > Tree plantation... | reverse complement strand
TCAGATGTGCCGGCGCGGGGAAATAGGGTGTGCAATCCTCCGGCTGCAGCTGCGAGGCGACGCACCACGGCGCGCTGAATTCCGCTTCGAGGAATACGCATCCCGAAAGCCTCATGGCGGCAAGAACATTCGTGAGCACGTCCATCGGGCTGTCCCGTTCTTGAAGAAAAGCGTCTGGATCAATTCTCCCGGCGTCTCGGCGATGGTCCGCTGCGCGGCGCATCCATAAAGACGGCCCCGGTTCCGCTGCTGCAAAGTGACGCAATTCGGCGCCACGCGCAACCGGCGGAAGGCCACCCGCAAGAACGTATTGAAGGAGAATGGAAATGCGCAATCTGCGCATGGCGTCGCTGCGCCTCATCATCACCCTGTCGATCTTCGTGGGCTGCTGGGCGGCGACCCTGAGTGCGACCCTGGTCGCGGTCGGTCACCCTCCCGCCCGGGCGGCTTCATGAACGAAAATGCGAGGAGAGAAAAATGTATCAGGATTTCAGTTTTCGGGAGGTCCTCGCGACTTCTCAGCGCGCCGAATGGCAGATTGACGACGTCCTCCCGCAGGGCGCGACGCTCGATTTCGCACGCAATTTCATGCCGGAATCGCTCGCGCGGACCGCACAGGCGACCTGCCTTGCACCGCATGAGCAGCGCGTCCTCAACCAGATCCGCGGTCACGAATATCTGACCATCTTCGGTCTGGTCGAGGAGTTCATCCTGCCGTTCGTGCTGGATCACACGAGGCCGGCCCTCAACGGCGACGATTATCAGGTGCGTGCGCTGCTCCAGTTCGCCGGCGAGGAGGCCAAGCACATCCACCTGTTCAAGCGCTTCCAGCAGGTGTTCGCGGAGGGCTTCGGCCATCGCTGCGACGTGATCGGTCCGCCCGAAGCGATCGCCGCCGAGGTGCTGCGGCACGATCCGCTCTCGGTCGCGCTGCTGATCCTGCAGATCGAATGGATGACGCAGGCGCATTATCTGGAGAGCATTCGCGACGACCGCGGGCTCGATCCCTTGTTCAAGAGCCTGCTCAAGCACCATTGGATCGAGGAGTCGCAGCATGCCAAGCTCGACACATTGATCGTCGAGGAACTGGCGCGCGGCCGTGACGAAACGGGAATTGCCTCGGCGATCGATGAATATCTGGAGATCGGCGCGTTCCTCGACGGCGGTCTCAAGGCCCAGTCGGAGCTGAACCTGGCGGCGCTCGAAGGCGCGATCGGACGGGATATCCCGGCGGACGATCGGGCGTCATTGCTCGAACAGCAGCATCAGGCGCTGCGCTGGACCTACATCGGCTCGGGCATGGTCCACCCCAAGTTCGCGGCCACGCTTGCCGCCATTTCCCCCGCGGCCGGCGAACGCATCGCCGCGATCGCACCAACCTTCTGCTGAAACGACTGAAAGGAGACTGACAATGTTGGACGTAACTACCAAATTCGTGAACGACATCGACCTCGAGGCGCTTGCCGAGACCGTCGAAGCCATCAATGAGGATCCGAGCAAGGCCATCGCCGGCTTCAAGGTGACCACCGACTGGACCGGCCAGACCCGTTCCCAGACGACGGTGAAATCCTACACGCTGGGTGGCGAGGAGATTGCCCGCAATTTCACGATTGCGACCGACGAGCCACTCGAACTGCTGGGTACCAACAAGGCGCCCAATCCGCAGGAGCTGCTGATGGCTGCGCTCAATGCCTGCATGACCGTTGGTTATGTCGCGCAGGCTTCGGTGCGCGGTATCAAGCTCGACTCCTGCACCATCCGCACCGAGGGCGAACTCGACCTGCGCGGCTTCCTCGGTCTCGGCGACAATGTGCCGGCCGGCTATCGGCGGATCGACTATGTCGTGACCCTGAAGGGCGACGGGACGCAAGAGCAGTTCGAGGAGATTCACCGGGCGGTAATGGCCACGTCGCCCAATTACTTCAACATGGCGCGGCCGATCGAGATGAACGGCCGGCTGGCCTGACGAGCCAGGGGGCGCCGTCGAACAGCCGCCTCCCTCGACGGCGTCCTCCGACTTTCACGCGGCCGAACAGCGGCCCAAAAGACAAGTGCCCGAGCATCGCTGCTCGGGCACCCGCGTGACGGCCGAAGCCGTCAACCCCCTAGATGCTCGGCCCACTCACATTCCCTTACCTCGCCAAAGGGATGCGGGACCAAGCCTCCCCGAACCGCGGCCAATTCGGCTTACGTTTCGTAATTCTGAAGTACGCAAGGCTCCGGCTGTTGTCATTGCTGAATCAAGGGGTAAGCAACGTTTGATCGACTCCTGTGGCAGGACCGCCACAGGCAGGGCAATATGGATCAGGATTGGGGCGCTGTTGCCTTGCCCGAGGGCGGCCCGACGACCTTGATCGCTTCAGGCTGATTCAGCCTGAAGCGTGAATCAAGGTCTAACGGTATCGATAGAGCCTGATTCACGCTTTCGGTGGAAGCGCAAAGCGCTTCCACCTCAAACGATCAGGCTCTAGAGACACGGCCGTCTTATCCAGCCCGGACAGCACCGCCCGATGCGCCTTTCCCGATACTATCTGCCCGTCACCAAGGAAACGCCGGCCGACGCCCAGATCGCCAGCCATAAGCTGATGCTGCGCGCCGGGATGATCCGACAGACCGCCGCCGGTATCTATGCCTGGCTGCCGCTGGGCCACCGCGTGCTTCGGAAAATCGAGCAGATCGTGCGCGAGGAGCAGGACAAGGCCGGCGCGGTCGAATTGCTGATGCCCACCATCCAGTCGGCGGACCTTTGGCGCCAGTCGGGCCGTTACGATGCCTATGGGCCCGAGATGCTGCGGATCTTGGACCGGCACGAACGTGAAATGCTCTACGGCCCGACCAACGAGGAGATGATCACCGCCATCTTCCGCGATTCCGCCAAAAGCTATCGGGATCTGCCGCGCACGCTCTACCACATACAGTGGAAGTTCCGTGACGAGGTCCGCCCCCGCTTCGGGGTGATGCGTGGCCGTGAGTTCCTGATGAAGGACGCATACAGCTTCGACCTCGACGAGGAGAGCGCGCGGCTGAGCTATTACACCCAGCTGCTCGCCTATCTGCGGACGTTCCAGCGTATGGGCATCAAGGCGGTGCCGATGAAGGCCGCGAGCGGGCCGATCGGCGGCGATCTCAGCCACGAATTCATCGTGCTGGCGCCCAGCGGCGAGAGCGAGGTCTTCTACGACAGCGATTTCGAAAATTTTGACTGGCAGCAATCCGATGTGGATTATGACCGCGCGGAGGATCTGCGCGAATTGTTCGACCAGGTCAGCAGCATGTATGCCGCCACCGACGAGACCCATGACGAGGCACGCTGGAGCGAGGTGCCGCAGGCGCGCCGTCGCGAGGGCCGCGGCATCGAGGTCGGTCATATCTTCTATTTCGGCACCAAATATAGCGCCAGCATGGGCATGTCGGTGCAGACCAGCGACGGCGGCCAGGTGCATCCGCAAATGGGCAGCTATGGTATCGGCGTCTCGCGTCTAGTGGGGGCCGTGATCGAGGCGAGCAATGACGAAGCTGGCATCATATGGCCCGATCCGGTTGCGCCGTTCCAGGTGGGGCTGATCAATATGCGCGCCGACGATCCAGCCTGTATCGGCGCCTGCGATTCGCTTTACGCGCAGCTTGAGGGCGCAGGGCTGGAAACGCTCTATGACGACCGCGACGAGCGCGGCGGCGCAAAGTTCGCGACCATGGACCTCATTGGCCTTCCCTGGCAGCTGATCGTCGGCCCGAGGGGATTGGAAAAGGGCGTCGTCGAGCTGAAGCGGCGCGCCACCGGCGAGCGTGAGGAACTGTCCATCGAAAGCGCGCTGGCGAGGCTGACCGCATGATCCTGTCCCGCTTCGAACGGATGATCGCCAAGCGCTATCTGCTGCCTGGGCGCGGCGAGGCCTTCATCCTGATCGTCGCGGCTTTCGGCATGATGGCGGTGATGCTTGGCGTCTGGGCGCTGGTGGTGGTGATGAGCGTGATGAATGGGGCCCGGGCGGAACTGTTCGACAAGATTGTCGGCCTGAACGGCCATGCGGTGGTGCGGGGTTATGATAACCGCCTGCAGGATTGGCAGCAGGTTATCCGGGACGCTAGGGCGACGCCGGGCGTCACCTCGGCCACGCCCTTGATCGAGCAGCCGCTGATGGCGAGCTACGGTGGGCGGGTGGAAGGCGTGCTGATGCGCGGCATGCTCCGCGAGGATATTCTTGCCAACGACACGCTGCGCGGCAAAATCATCGGCGGCTCGCTCGATGCGCTGCGGCCCGGGGCGGGCAACGTCGGCATTGGCATCCAACTGGCCGAATCGCTCGGAGCCTCGGTTGGGGGTCAGATCAGCCTGATCAGCCCGCTGGGGCGCTCGACGCCCCTCGGCACGGTGCCTCGCATCGTTTCCTACCGCGTTGCGGCGATCTTCGAGGTGGGAATCTACGATTATGACAAGACCTTCGTGGTCATGCCGATCGAGGATGCCCAGACCCTGCTTATGATGGGTGACGAGGTCCAAATGGTCGAGGTGCAGACCGAAGATGCGGATCAGATAGGCGAAATATTGGCGCCGCTCGCCTCGAAGATCGCCGGTCGCGGGGACGTGATCGACTGGCGGCAGATGAACAGCTCGCTTTTCGAGGCGCTGCAGGTCGAGCGCGTCGCCATGTTCGTGATCCTGTCAATCATCATCCTGGTGGCCGCGTTCAACATCTGCTCGTCGCTGATCATGCTGGTGCGCGCCAAGACGCGTGATATCGCCATCGTCCGCACCATGGGCGCCACCCGATCCGGCGTGATGAAAGTGTTCCTGACGGTAGGCCTCACCATTGGCACGGTCGGTACCATCGCGGGGCTCATCCTGGGTGCCATCTCGCTGTTCTTCCGCCAGGCCGTGCTGAATTTCATCCAGTTCGTCACCGGCCAGAATCTTTGGGATCCGTCGATCCGCTTTCTCACCGAACTGCCCTCCAAAACCGACCCGTTTGAGGTCTTCGGCATTGTCGGCATGGCGATCGGTCTCAGTTTCCTCTTCACCCTCTATCCGGCCTGGAAAGCCGCGGGCACCGATCCCGTGCAGGTGCTGCGCTATGACTGAGGGCGAGCCCGTCCTCAACATCCAGGGCCTGCGCCGCAACTTCGAACAGGGCGGCGTGACCATCGAGGTGCTGCGCGGCATCGACCTCACTGTACGCAAAGGGGAAATCGTGGCGCTGCTCGGCCCTTCCGGCTCGGGCAAGTCGACCCTGCTGCAGGCTGTCGGCCTGCTCGAAGGGGGCTTTACCGGCTCTGTCCGCATCGCCGGCGAGGAAGCGTCGGCGCTGGACGACGGCGATCGCACCCGGCTGCGGCGCGACCTGCTTGGTTTCATCTACCAGTTCCACCATCTGCTGCCCGATTTCAGCGCGATCGAAAATGTCGAGCTTCCGCAGCTGATCCACGGCGCCGAGCTCGCCGCAGCGCGGGCGCGCGCCGAATCCCTGCTTGGCACGCTCGGGCTCGGGCAACGGCTCACCCATCGCCCCAGCCAGCTGTCCGGCGGCGAGCAGCAGCGCGTCGCGGTTGCCCGCGCGCTCGCCAATCGCCCCAAGCTCGTCCTTGCCGACGAACCGACGGGCAACCTCGACGAACATACCGCCGACATCGTCTTCGCCGAATTCCTCCGCCTGGTCCGTGACGAGGGCAGCGCATCGCTGGTCGCCACCCACAACGAACGCATCGCCGCGCGGATGGATCGCGTGTTGCGCTTGCACGAGGGCGTGCTCGAGTAGATCATTCTCGTCAGAGCAACTGCCTTTGGAGAGGATCGGCGATGGTCAGTGCGCAGCAATATGGCCCCTGGGCCGTAGTGACCGGAGGCGGCGAGGGGACAGGCTCTTCGTTCGCCGGCGAACTTGGCAGGGCGGGAATCAATCTCGTCCTGATCGCGCGCCGCGAGGGGCCGCTGAAAGCGACGGCCGAAAAAATCCGCGCGGAGAGCGGCGTCGAGGTACGAACTCTGCCCCTCGACCTTTCGCGCCCCGACATGCTGGAGCATGTCCGTGAGGCCACCGACGACCTGGAGGTAGGGACGCTGATCTCGAACATAGGCCATACCTATGGCAGCGGCCGGTTCGTCGACTGGACGCTTGATCAGGCGCTGCAGACCATCCAGCTCGGCCCGGTCTGCCACACGACTTTGTGCCACTATTTCGGCAGCCGGATGGTTGAGCGCGGGCGCGGAGGGATCGTGCTGGTCGGTTCGCTGGCCGGTAATGCCGGCGGGGCGACCATTGCCGTCTACAGCGCCGTCAAAGCCTATACCCAAAGCCTGGCCGAAGGGCTGTGGTCGGAGATGAAGCCGAAAGGCGTCGATGTGGTCTATGTGGTGCTGGGAGCGACCGACACGCCGGCACGCGCGAGTGTCGGCATCATCGACGAGCCGGGCACCTTCATCGACAATCCCGATGATGTTGCCCGTGACACGCTCGCCCAGATCACCGAGGGGCCGGTGCTGGTCCGCCCGCAGCTGGAGGAAGTGTTCCGCATGTTTCAGTCGCTGCCACGCCGTCAGGCTGCGGAAGCGATGCGCGATATGATGCTCGGCTTCCAGCCGGGCGACGCCTTGCAGGACAGCTAAAGCGGGATTTTGTTGAGCAATCCGATCGTATCATGGTCGAGCATGGCCGCGCTGAAGCGCGCGGTATAGGCCGTGTTCACCGCCTCGACCTGGAACACCGCATCATTGATGATGAACACGCAATATCCATAGGCCAGGAAGGCGACATATTGGCGCATCGCATCCTCAAAGGATGGCGCATCCACGCCGGTTTTGCTCAGTTCCTCGAGATAATGGCGGATCAGCCGCTCCTCCAGCTGCGGCCGGTCTGCAACGTCCAGTGCGCAGCCGATATGATAAGAAACCTCCAGCATCCCTGGCGCCCGTCCCCCGATCGAATCGAAGAAACCGGGCGTGCCGTCGACGTCGACATAGAGGTTGCCGAGATGCGTATCGCCGTGCAGCACGCAGTGCGGAACCGTGGCGGCCAGGGCGGCGTAGCGCTGCAGTGCGTCCCTCATCCATGCGAGGTCGTGAAAGCGGACCGAAGCGGCCGCTCCGCGCGATGAGCGGATATAGTGGCGCCAGACGTCGGGCTGCAGATATTCGTCGAAATAGTTGAGCTGGTTCGCCGCAATGTCGTCGACCCACTCCCATTTCCCGCCGGGGCGGAATTCCGGGCTGTCCCAGGAGCCGGCGTGAAAGCGCGCCAGATCCCCCAGCCGCCGCGCCACCGGTTCGAAGCCCTGCGGTTCCAGCGCGCTGCAAAAGGTCACGCCACGGGCGACCAGATCCTCCATGATCACGATGCCCTGTTTGCGCTCGGCGTCATAGTCGGTGAAATAGGCCTCCGGATGCCGCAGCCCCAGCTCCGGCAGCAGCTCGCCATAGGTGCGCGCCTCTTTCTCGTGGATATAGTGGAGGTGGCGGCTGTGCGGCTCGTAGCCGCCTTTCAGGATCACGGTCGGCGGGATCGGCCGGTTGCCCGGATTGTTCGCGACATCGAGCCTGAGCCGGATCTTGGTGCAGGTGCTCCGCATCATATCCTCGATCGCGAATTCGCGCACCTCGGCGCCAGGCGCATAATCCTGGAAGGCGGCGGTCAGCCACTCCTTGCTGATTTCCTCAATCTCGACGGGCAGGGGGCGCTGGGCCTGAGTTATTGCATCCACTGGCTTTGATCCTCTTCCTTGGAGCGCCCTTTTCGCGAAACCAGCCGTCCTTGTCAGCCCCGGAAGAAAACATTGCCCACGGACGCAGCCCAGTCCAGTGTCGGGAGAGTCGCCCACGCCGACCCCAGAAGCGGCAGGCAGGCATCGATCCGGGAGCAAGGGATGGCCGAAGCGCGATCAACCGCCGAGCAGATGCCTGATGCGTCCGATCGGGTCAGCATGCGATCCTGGTATGCGCTGTTCGTCCTGATTCTTTTGTTCCTGGTGTCGATGATCGATCGCAGCATCATTTCGATGCTGATCGGTTCGATCAAGGCGGACCTCGGGCTGGACGACTTCCAGGTCAGCCTGTTGATGGGGGCGGCGTTCGGCATTTGCTACGTGCTGTTCGCGACGCCGTTCGGATGGGCGGCCGATCGTTTTCCCCGGCCTTACGTGCTTGCCTTCGGCCTTGCCTTCTGGTCACTGGCCTGCATGTCCTGCGGCCTGGCCGGGACGTTCCTGGGCCTCTTCGTCAGCCGCATGGCAGTGGGTGCCGGCGAGGCATGCCTGTCGCCCTCGGCCTACCCTTTGCTCAGCGAGCTGTTCCCACGCCGGCGCGTCCCGACCGCTCTGGCCCTCTATCATCTAGGCGGCGTCATGGGCGGGGCGATGGCGCTGTTCGTAGGCGGCATCGTCGTCAGCTTCACGATGCAGACCGGGGGACTCAGTCTGCCGCTGCTGGGTGAACTGCGACCCTGGCAGCTCGCCTTCGTGGTGGTCGGCCTGCCGGGACTGCCGCTGGTGCTGCTCGCCCTGACGCTTCCCGAGCCGCGCCGACAGCCCGAACGCCGCATCGTCGAGGCGCCGCAACCCGGCGCTCTGAAAGCCTATGTCTGGAGCCATCGCCGTTTGCTCTTCTGTCACCATTTCGGCTTCGCGCTCGCGCTGATGGTGGCTTATGGCAAAGGCTTCTGGCTGCCCGAATTCCTGGTCAGGAAGTTCGGCTGGGATATGGTCTATATCGGGTCGCTGCTGGCGGCGATGGGGCTGATCGCCGGACTGATCTCACAGTTCGTTGCCGTGCAGGTGATCGGCCTCCTCAGCCGGCGCGGGCATAGCGACGCGGTGATGCGCGGCTATATCTCCATCATGGTCGTCGGCACGCTGGCCTCGGTGCTGGCATTCAGCACTGACAATGTTGCGCCTACGATCGCGGGACTGTTCCTTTCAAGCGTTGTCACTTCGGCGGGCATGACATGCGGATCCTCGTCGCTGCAACTGCTCACGCCAGTGGCGCTGCGTGGCCGGCTGTCAGGCATATTCGTCAGCGTGACCAGCCTGATGGGACTTGGCATCGGACCGAGCGTGATCGGCGCGCTCACCGAATATGTGCTGGGCGGAAAGGATCAGATCGGCAATTCGCTGCTGATCTTCGCCGTGACCTGTCAGTTGGGCGTTATCGCGCTGCTGGCCTGGGGGCTTGCGCCGGCACGAAAGGCGATGGCCGAGGTGGCACCCGCTCCCGATACACCGCCAGCAGAGGCCGACCCCGGGCTGCGGGAAGCGCCGGCGCAGTGATAGCAGCCCACCGGGTTGCCCCCGACGCCCCCGAGGGGCAATGTGGGCGACGGAGGATGTCATGGCGAAAGTTGCAGTCAGGACCCTGGAGCAGGCCGTTCCGATCGCGCCCGCTGATAGTGGCGTCGAGTCGCATGCCTATTTCGACGATGATCGGCAGCCAATCCATTTGCGGCTGCATCGGCTCGCGCCCGGCGCCCGCCTGCAATTGGCCGCGATCCACGCCGACATTTCGCTCTATGTCTGGGAAGGCAGTGTCATTGCCGGCGGAGTCGAGCTCGACCAAAGATCGAGCGCGGTCATCCAACAGGGGGCTTCATTGGCCATCATCGCAGGGCAAGAGGGTGCTGCGCTGCTCGCGTTCAACATGCGTGAAAGCGAGTCGCCGACTGCTGAAGGACAGGTCCTCCTTCTCCCGAACGAGCGCGTCCCGCGTACGTTCGCAATGGGCGGCCTCGAAGGCGTTGGAGGCGCGCTGCATGCCGATGCGCATGCACCCACACCTCATGTGTGGCTGCACGAGAATGACTTCGCGATGGCCGATCGGGAGAATGTGCTGCATTCTCATTCCGAGGATGAGGTGATCTTCGTGCGCGCGGGCAGCGTTCGTCTGGGAAACCGCCTGTACGCGCCGGGCACGGCGCTCGCCATTGCCGCCAACACCGTCTACGGTTTTTTCAGCGGTCCGGATGGTCTCAGCTTCGTCAACTTCCGCGGCACCTCGCCGACCTACAAGACAGCCGACGGCTCGATGGTGCTCGACGAAGCCGAGCTGTGGCGTAATGCCGTAGGCCGGCCCGACTATCTGGTTCCAGCATCTGCCTAAATCAGGATAGCCGCAGGAAATTGCGCCGGCTCGGTCAGTTTCGAGCCTAGCGGCGGATAGCCGTCGACCGACTGTTCGGTGAAATAAATCAGGCGGTCGAACGCCTGTTCCGGCGCGATCGCGAAGCGGCCGTCGACATCGCCGACCAGGTCCAACCCCTTGCCGCGCAGATAGCGGGCGGCCAGCTCGGCTGAACGCGTCTTGAAGGTCAGGCAGTAAATGCCCTGCACATCGCGCGAATGACCGGCTAGTGGCGAATTCTCGCTGGCGGGCTGCATCGCCTCGATCACCGTGTCGCCCATCAGGAAGGACAGGCAATCCGCATCTTCGGCATCGATGCGGCGCTGGGACAATTCCGGCCATTCGAGCCGATCGCCGAACAGCGCGCGCGCGTCGTCCAGGCTGGGGATGGAAACGCCGATGCTCTGCAGCCCCTCGATTCCGAGCGGATGCTCGTCGCGCCAGGGCTGCGCGGTCCAGTCGGCCTTGACGCGCGGATCGCGGGGCAGATCGCCGGTCATGAACTCGAGCCGCACGCCCAGAGCCTGGCGAGGGCTGATCAGGAAATAGTGACTTTCCATGCCCGGGTCATAGTGCAGCCTGAAGCCCTTCGCCGTCAGCCAGGCGTCGGCCGCCGACAGGTCGGCGACCCGCAACGCAAGGCCGATCCAGCGGTTGGGAAGGGCGTTCTTTCGCAGCATGCCGCCGATCGGCGAGCCGTCCTTCTCCCCGGGGCCCGCGGGTGCGATCGGAATGATCATGGTATCGCCGATCACCATCAGCCGCTCCTCGCGGTCGAAACCGGCTTTCTCCATCTCCGGAGTGAGCAGCATCTCGAACACGCTCTGGGCGCCGAACACATCCATGAAGAAGGCGTCACAGGCCTTGCGTCTGTCATTGTCGGCGATGGCCCAGCTGACATGCGCGAGCGGCAGTGCGACCATTTTCGATGTCCTCCATCCTTTTCGCTGGCCTGCTTGGCACAAGGCCGGCGGCTT